>Ga0172382_10009176_pt1 | contig 13570 bp, 6 predicted proteins | sample Leawel138RmetaG_FD_122245 | JGI IMG/M metagenome (GOLD analysis project Ga0172382, IMG submission 122245) | Leachate microbial communities from a municipal landfill in Southern Ontario, Canada - Leachate well 138R metaG | ecosystem: Engineered > Solid waste > Landfill > Unclassified | place...
GAGTGGCCGTGATCCTGGACTGCGATCGCGACGTTCTCGGGGTAATCCACGCCGAAGAGGGTGAGTGCCGTGCGGAGTTCCTGCTCCATATAGTCGGTTGTCCGGACGGTTACTGCATCCGGTGGTGGGGTGGTGCGGATCTCGACGCCAAGCGCCCGCACCCGTTCCGGATCGTCGTGGAGGGTCGGGGCGGCTTTCTGCGTTGCGTAGACCGAGAGCCCCGCCGAGAGGTGTTTTCGTATCGCGCCGGTGTTCGCGCCGCCGCCCATCAGGTGCCCGTCGAGGAAGACCGGGCGCCCTGCCCGGGTTGCCTGCCGGATCTTCTCCGCGACCACTACGGTCGGGGAGGGAAGAACCAGTTTGATGCTGTTCTCGATCGATCGACCGGGTTCGTAGACCAGGATGTCCTGGGTGCCCCTGCCTACGTCGATCGCAAGAAGCGGTGTTGTTAGATCGATCATGGGTGGCCTCTCATATCGCCGCGGTGCCGTGCCCGGGCGGTCTCTAACTGAATCGTCCCGGAGAGCAAAAAAAGGTATGATCCCGATCAGGCATCCGCCCGATCCGCTGCCGGGGAGATGCCGGCCGTCTTCCCGGTATCGGGGCGTGTCGGTCTCAGTTCCCGGTACTCCTTCAGGGAGACCGTGAGATCCCGGGTGAAGGCGAAGTAGCCGATCTGGGTCGTCCGGCAGAGGTTCATCGCCATCTCCATCAACCCCCGGGGGTCGGGGCGGGCCTCCCCGAGCCAGACGTGGAAGATGTTTCCACCGTCCACGACGGGGAAGAAGACGTGCTCGATCTCGATCCGTTTCGTGAGCGGGACCGGGGCTCCCGGGGTGATATGGGTGCCGTTCGTGTAGTAGATGGGAAGGTCGAGCGTTGTGCCGAGCATATCAAGCGCCGAATCGGCATCGCCCTTGATGACCTTGATCGCATGGTCGCGGAACCGTTCGTCGAGGAGATCGGCGACCGCGAACCGCTGGCCGGTCGTCTCCGCCGGGGTGCGGGCGAGGGCGATCGTCATGTTGTGCTTCTTCGAGAGCTCGCGGGAATACATCTCGAGTTCGGTCATCGCCCGGACGGCGAGACGGAACGCATCCTTTGATTCGTGGAGCTGGTGACCGGTGAAATGCTGCACCATCTCGTTGACCCCGACGACGCCGATGGTGTAGACGAGTCCTTCGAGGTCCACGGCGATCGCACCGCGTTCGCCGGTGTTCGGGTCTTTCGGACGCTGCATCGCAAACGGCATCCTCCCGTTTGTCCGGATAAGCGACATCCAGCGCCGCTTGATCCGGTATAGGTCGACGGCGATGTCCATGAGCGCCTTCAGTTCGGCAAAGAGACGTTCCTGGTCGCCTTCCGCCTTGTATGCCGCCCGCGGGCAGTTGATCGACATTACCTGCCAGGATCCCATCGAGAAGTGCTTTCCTTCGCGGAAGTAGAGTTTATCCTCGAACTCGTCGTCTTCGTCGGCGAGCGAGGAGAACTGGTAGGCGCAGCAGTTCCCGGTCACGATCCCGAGCACGTTCGCGAAGGTATGGGTACCAGCGACATCGACGAGATCGTAGACGTAGCCGTCGTCGCACGGCACAGGCTCTATCGAACGGATACGGAGCGGGTGGACATCGCCCCCGGCAAGACGCCCGATCCCGACTGTTTCCATGACGGGCGGGAGGAAGAGCGAGACCTGGATCCCCTCAACCCCTCCATTGCTATACCTGCCGGCGCATGCGATGGCAGTGTGTTCCGGAGCCCGTCCGCCCTCCGGGAGTTGTGTGAATACTCCACCGCCCGCTCTCCCGAGCGGCACTTCGGTGCTGCACCCTGTTTCCTTGTGGAACCGGTCGATCTGGTCCTGGGCTGTGATCCTGCATATGTAGGTCTTCCGGAGGGTGCCCGTCCTCTGGAGTGCCGTATCCCGCTCGGCGTAGCTCATCTGGACGCCGATCTCACCCGCCAGCCAGATCAGCCTCCGGACAGCATCCCCGGAGGCCGCCTTCAACCTGATGCTCCTGGCACGGCGTCCATGGGTACCTGTGCTGCCGGCCTGGAAGGCCGCACCAAGATAGTTGCCGATCAGGTCACGTTCAAGGTTGAAGAGGAGATCGGGAACCGTCCTCTCACCGGCAGTACCACCGCACCCGAGGGCATCCACCAGCAGGTAGATGAGCTTGCTCCTGATGACGACCTCAACCCCTTCTCCAGACTTGCTGATCCGGGGTTCGCACCCGAAGGCTGCGCGAGCACAGGCGGCTGCATCCTCAGCAAGGCTGCTACAATGCCCCTCAAAGGCGAGCCTGACGGTATATGCCCGCCCGGAACAGTCGCTGGATCCTGCTGCAAGGTAGTAGCCGAGGAACGCTGCAAGGTCGCGGCTGACCGGGAGGATGCGGGGAAGACCCGGGCGCCGGGCGCCGTGAATCTTCACTTCATCTTCGGTTGCCCGGATCTGGTCGGCATGACCCGCACCGGCGATGGTCTCTGCGACATCGATCTCGGCGATCTGCATCCCGGAGAACCCCGCCGCCTTCATCACCGGCATGTAATCACCTGGTTCGAGATCGTCCGCTACCCCCCTGACAAACCTCCTGCCGCTCAGGACGTACACCGGGTGGTCGGGCGTGACGGTGATCTGCCGGCCCGACTCCAGGGTGATCCGGAGGAGGTCCCCTGTATACCGCTGCCGCATCACGCCGCGGAATGGGCGAAGCGACGCTTTCAGGGTTGTGAAGTCGATGCTCGGGGTCTTGCCGTCGTAATAAGCGAGCTCCGTGCCGAAAGAGTCGATCCGTCTTCCGTTCTTTGCTGCAGCATCGAAAAGGTCGCTGATCGCCCTGACGATGATTCTTCCCTTGCTATCCGTCACCGGGACGAGTTCGTCGCCTGCGAGGCACTGGTAACACGATATCCCCTCTCCGGCGCCGCGATAGGCGGGGATCTGGTTGTCGTAGTAGGGTGTGCCGTATTTGGACGCGAGTTCGAACGTCATCAGGTAGAGGTCGTGGTAGGTGGGGAGGTCCGGGTGAGCGCGGTTGAACTCATCGTCCTCGTTGAGGAAGTCGGGCTCGATACTGATCTCGGGTTTCGGGAAGGAGAAGGGTTTGCCCCAGTAGTCGCCCTCGAGCATCACCTCCATGAGCGCCTTGAAGAGGAACCGGACCTCTCGCTCGAACTCGCCGTAGGTCCTGAGCGGCGCCTGCTCCCCATTCCAGACCTTCCCGCGGTAGACGGCGGGTTTGTCCTTCCAGAGGGTGGGAACGCCGGGAGAGAGCTGGACCGATGAGAAGACCACCTGGCCGCCTCTCGCGACCATCATCTGGGTCATCTCATAGACGAACATCTGCATCAGCTGCTTGATCTCCTCATACTCCATCCTCTCGAAGAATGGCGCCATGAACGTGAGGAAGTTGTAGTAGCCCTGACCGCCGGCGAAGTTCGTCTGCGCGGAACCGAGCGCCTTGACCGCGTGGAGGACCGCCACCTCCGCCCGCTTTGCGGGGCCGGCGACCGAGGCCTTCGTCCCGTTGCCGTCGGGCATCAGGCCGTAGTAGAAGAAGTAGCGAAGGTCCCAATCCTGGCAGAACGGGCGAGTACCAAAATATTCCAGGTCGTGGATGTGGAGATCGCCGCGGAGGTGGTGATCCGCAAGGTCCGGGGGGAGCTGCAGGAGGTATTGCTCTTTGCTGATCTTGTCCGCCTTCTTCTTGTGCGAGGTCTCGGCATTCTCCTGGAGGTTTGCGTTGTCGTGCGCCTCGAACCCCCGCCCGACATCGATGAGGTGCGCATCGAAGACCGGGGTTCCCACCCGGGTGCAGACGTTGCGATAGGGGATGAGGCCGCGCTCGAGGAGCGTCATATTGACGATTTCGCGGATAAGGGGGCCGGAGAGTGACTGGAGGCCCAGCATCTGGATCTTCTTCTCGACCCGCCGCGCGATGTCCTTCGCCGTCTCCTCATCGGCTCCCTCGTAGCCGTAGAAGACCTCGACGAGCCGGGTCTCTTCCAGGATCTGTTTGACGATCCTGTTCCGGTTCCAGTCGAGGAGGTAGCCACGGGAGGTCCGGACTTTAGGGAACGTCGGGATGAACTCTCCCGATAGGGTCGCCTGCGTTGACTTGCGCGCCAACCTCATGCCTCCGCGATCAGGTCGGCGACGATGTCCTCCTGGAACGCACCCCCGCTGAAAAGTTCCGCAGACGTGTAGAACGCGTCGCCCTTCTGCAGCACCGGCGCTTCCTGGACAAACACGCCGTTTATGCGGAGTTCCGTCAACGCTTCGGCTGACATCATATCGCACTCAACGAAATGAGCGCCCCTGGAGGCCAGGAACTCTTTAAGGATTTCGCAATTCGGGCAGAAATCAAGTGTATATACGATGAATTGCGCTGTATCGGAAATGTTAATACCCCCGGAATTGGTCACTAACTCTTCGCTCTGGTCGGATATATCAACTGTCTTTTGCCCGCCGCTCCAGGGGATAAACATCGGTTCTTCATGTGGATTGTACCGGGAACTCGCGCCGAATTCATCTCTTCAGGGCATATCTACTCTATTCGACCGGATGCGCCTCCGCCGGACAATCACCATTTTGTAGGGTGACGCACGATAGTACGGTACCATGGTCAGGACGTTCGTTGCAATCGATCTGCCGGAGGATATCCGGGAGCGCGCCCGTGAGTCCCAGGCGATCCTGAGACGGTCGTCCGGAAGGCTCGCCATCGTCGACCCTGCAAACCTCCACATCACGGTGAAATTCATCGGAGAGGTCGATCCGGCGCGGGTCGATCCAATCGTGGAGGCGCTCCAGGCCGTCCGTGTTGCTCCCTTCAACCTGACGATCGAACCTGCGGTCTGTAACCCGCCGCAAAAACCGCGGGTGATCTGGTGCGATGTCGCGGATGGAGGGAAAGGCGCCGTCCTTGCCCGACAGGTGGACGATCTCCTCGCGCCGCTCGGCCTTCTCCCGGAGACACGTCCCTTCCGCCCCCACGTAACGCTTGCCCGGGTAAAAGAGTTCCATCCCTCGCAGTGCCGGGCGGTGGCCGAGATCCCGCGTGAACCGCTCGGGACCTGCCGGGTGGAGAGCATCAAACTCAAGAAGAGCACGCTCTCGCCCCGTGGATCGATATACGAGGATCTTGCGGAGGTCGCGCTGTGACCCGGTGCCCCTGCGAGGATGAGGTACTTCTGAGGATCCGCCCGACACCGGAGGAGCGTGCCTATATCCATGCGATGGGGGAGCGGCTGATCGAGGCGGTGGAGCGGTCGGGCGAGGCGAAGGCGATGATGGTGGGCTCGGTCGCCCGCGACACCTTCGTCCGCGGCGATCGTGACCTCGATATCTTCATGCTCTTTGACCCCTCTCTCTCGCGAACGGAACTTCAGGAGCGCGGCCTTGCCCTCGCGCACCGGATCGCGGAGGAGTTCGGTGCGACCTGGTGCGAGAAGTACGCAGAACACCCTTACGTCAACGCGACGATCAACTCGCTCGATATCGATCTCGTCCCCTGCTACGCCGTCGCGAGCGCCACCGAGATCCAGAGCGCCGTCGACCGGACGCCGTTTCACACCCGCTACATCCTCGCGCATATCGACGAATATGCCGACGAAATCCTCCTGACGAAGCAATTTGCGAAGGCGGGCGGGGTCTATGGCTCAGACCATATGACCGAGGGTTTTTCCGGCTACCTCTGCGAGATCCTGACGATCTACTACGGCGGGTTTCATGCACTCCTCCGCGCCGCCGCCACCTGGAGGCCGGGAGAGGTTATCGATATCGAGGAACACGGCGCAAAGGAATTTGATGAGCCTCTCGTCGTTATCGATCCGGTCGATCCCGAGAGGAACGTGGCGGCGGCGCTCTCGATATCAAGGATGTTTGAGTTTGCGGAGCTCGCCCGGGGCTATATTGCCGAACCGTCGGAGGCGTTCTTCTGCCGTCCTCTCTCACCGCCGCTCACCCGGGAAGTCTTCTCCCGTCTCCTCTCCGCGCGGGGAACCCGCCTCTTCTCGATCACGTTTGCGACGCCGGACTACACCCCCGACACGGTGGTGCCCCAGCTCCGAAAGTCCGCGGAGTCGATCTGCGAACTCCTGGAACGGAGCGGGTTTCCGGCAAACCGCATCGATACCTGCATGGGTGAGGAACGGTGCATCCTCCTCTTTGAGCTGATGGCGGGGGAGGTGCCGGCGATGCGCCGGCACATAGGGCCGCCGCTCTCGGTGCGGGAGAACGCAGAAAAATTCCTCGCGAAGTACGTGCAGGAGGATGTCTTCGCCGGCCCCTACGTTGAGGACGGCCGTTACGTCGTAGAAGTGTCCCGGTCGTTCACCCGTGCGATCGACCTCCTGCGGTCAAGAGCTCTCTTCGATGTTGCGCTCGGCAAGCACATCCGCTGTTCCATGAAGGAGGGCTGGACGGTGAAGGCCGGCGCGGAGTGCTGGGAGGAGGAGTTTGCCTCTTTCTTCTCGGGATTCGTCGGACGTTCATCGCCGCTTGCGCGGATCAAGAGGACGACGGGAAGATAGGGGCCAACTGAAATAGGTGGGGCTGCTGAAGGGCATATCAGGGTCGTAGCGTAGATGGCCCCGGGTGAGGGGAAGATAACGATCCCGAAGGTAGACTCCCGACGTAGAATCTGGCCGGGCAGTTCATCGGTATGGCGGTGATGAAGATACCCGACACTACGTGGGCTGATATGAGCGTTGCACCGAGAACTGTCCATTTTGCCGCCTATTTACCCTTTTCACTGTGCTGAATACGACGATGATAGCGATACGATTGCCTGCCCGGGCGCTGCTCATAATCCTCTTTACACAACGGTGCCCTGGTTTCGCCCTCTTTCCTGGTCCAGTGCCCAGACCACGAATTTGTCCATAGATGGGAACGGTTCTGCTGTGATGGTGCACGGGCTTTCTTCCCGGGTGTCGAGCCTCTTCGTCTCTCCGGAATCCCCCGTCCGGTGCGCGTACCTGACCTCGTAGATCGGCTCCGGGCCCTTGAGTTTCGGGTGTTGCGTCCTGCCGTAGGCGATGGCGACAGCCCATTCATCATCGGAGATGTCCACGTAGACAGTCCCGAGCAGGGTTCCCCCGGCGCTCCGAACCTGGGTTTTTGATTCAAACGATTCTACAGCATCTTTCACGGTGCCTTTCGGCGAATACCCAAAGTAGCGTGCCATTTTTCCTTACCTCTGGTTGTTCTTCACCTGCGGTTTTGCAGGATCCCGCTTCTCCCGGTTCACTCACAGGACACTCATGTCAGCCAGACTCGTGAATCTGGAAACATGGGTTGCTTGAGTCGCGGGGATCCTGTTCCGGGCGAACACAATTTTTTCTGAGTTATAACTATTTAACTTGATCTTTTTTAACGTCACGATGCATTCTGCGGAACTCCTAACTAGGACCAAAAAGTCTCCGCTGGATCCTGATTCTGGTGGCTCAGGCAGCAAGCCAAACAATAAACACTGTCTTTTCCCGCTTTTTCGGGCGCATCTCTTCTCGAAGGAGCTGGAATAAGACGATTATCGCTCTGGCCAGGAAGATCCTCTCTATCTTGTGGCATCTCTTCGTGAACCGGGAACTCTTAGATCGAACAGGATATCACAAGAGTGTGGAAACCCCCAAAGCATGTCACCGTGTCGAAGATCTCAATTGATGATGCGGCTGAGATCCCGGTGAACGCTGGATATTAGATCTACTCACCCGAGAGTCAGATGTCTTCCGGCACAGGGGTGAGGATGAAGAAGGTCCCCCCAACCTTCTGAGATTTTCATACGAAAAAAGGGAGTTTTCTTCACTGTCTCTTCCAGACAACATATCCTATGATTGCCGCTACGATGAGGACTGCCAGGGCAATCCAGATGAGCGGGAACTCGCCGGTCTCCACCGGGGGAACGGGTGCGGTCGTCGCGGCGCTGGTGGGGGTTGTCGCCGTCTCGGTCGGTCCAGTTGTGACCGGTGTTTCGGTCGCCGTTCCGATGAAGAGGGCGTAGGTGCTGAAGTGGCTGACCGACGCGGTCACCGTTCTGGCAGCGGCATTGGCATTCGTCGGGCAGGGGGCCCACGCACCGGTCGCAGTGTCGTAGCCCTGCACGACCAACCGGGCTGCATCGCCGTCCGCTCCATCGAGCAGGGTGGCCCACTCTGCCTCGGTGAAGGAGAAGACAAGGTCGATCGCCGGGGAGAAGGTGGCGCCGGTGGGGGAGCAGTCGACCGCGTAGCCCGAGAAGGCCAGGGAGGACGCGCCGGGGAGGGTCGAGGCGGGAGCGATCCCGACACCGGAGAGCGGGTTTCCTGCGTCGTCGAGTGCCGTAACCCCGGTCTCCAGGGAGAGGTGTGCGAACATCCCATCGACATAGACGAGGTAGGGGCGGAGCACGCCGCCCCACGAAGCGGTGAGGAGGTCGGCCGTACCGGTCGAGGTGGTTGGCGATGCCGAGCCGCCACCGCCACCACCGCCGCCGCGAGCCGGGGGCTGCGTGGGCGTTGTGACGGTCTTCGTCGCGGCGACCGCGAAGGAGGAGAAGCCATCCGGTGAGATCGCTTCAAAGACCATCATGCCGTTGTTGTCGAGGCCGAGGTAGGTGGTTGCAAGGATGCTGACGATGCCGTCGTCGCCCTGCCGGAAGACCCGGATCGCAGCGACACCGCCGTTTGCTTCCACCCAGGCGGGCGAGACGGTCATCTGCAACACCGCGTTGCTGATGGTATCGTTCTCCCCGAGGTTCTCTTTGGTGAAGTAGACCGCGTAGGCCGTCGAGGTGATTTCGAGGTTGCCGTCGGCGGCGGCGAGCGTGAAAGCGGTCGAGGCACCTGCGCTCGGCTGGTCATAGATCGAGGTTGAGATCGTGAGGTTGGGGTTGTAGGTGTTCATCGACGCGTTGAAGGCGATCGAGACGTTGCCGACACTGTCGAGGGCGGCGGTCAGCGGTTCGCTGCTCTCGAGCAGGACTCCGATGACGTTTCCGGTCTGGTTGCCGCCTTCCGCTGTGAGGCCGTCGGTCTGGATGGCGACGTTCAGGGTGCCGGTCGTGAGGTGGATGTCGTTGCCGCTGACGGTGCCGTTGCTTGCAGTGGCGTTGAACGTGACCTGCTGCTGCCCGCCGACGGTCGTGACGGTGGTGCCGTTGTCGTGGAGGGGGTAACCGGTCTCGTTTCGAGCGGGTTCGGACGGGGCGTCCCGGACGCTGATGTAGCGGTACCGGGTCAGGGTGTCGCTGCCGGTGTCGTTCGTGGTCGTCAGGGTGACGGTGTAGACCCCGGGTGTGGTGTAGGTGTGGACGGGGTTCTGCTCGCTACTGTCGCTGATTCCGTCATTCTCGAAGTCCCACGCCCAGGTCGTGGCGCCGGTGGAGAGATCCGTGAACGCAACGGTCAGGGGTGCAGGTCCAGCGATCACGTTTGCGGTGAAGTTTGTAACCGGAGCGTCTCCACCGGGTTCGGGAGTGGGTTCTCCCTGCAGATAGGATGCATCGACATCTATTGCGGAGTGGGTGGTCGGGTAGGGGAGCTTATAAGTGTCGCTAATCCCCATCGTCCAACCGTTTGCAGCGGTAAAGCCAAGGTCATCATAGAACGTGGCGTTCCCCCAGACCTGTTCAGACGCTGCGGGAGTCCCTGCACCGTTTGCAAAGGAGAAAGTGCCGACAGCGTTCTGCATGCCGTCCCACGCGTAGGAAGTAGTGCCGATACTGCTGCCGTACCCGCCGATCTGACCGACATTTGCGGTGGCGGACGAATTCACGTAGGGGTTGAGTGCAACGGAGTTGCTTACAGAGCTGCCTGCCTGCCCTGCAATGCCGCCAACATATTTTCCGTTGGCAGAAACCGTTGCAAGAACGATACTGTTGCTGATGATGCCGCTACCGCTAACCTGTCCTACAATGCCGCCTACCCGCACCGTGGCGGTTGGGGAGGTGGAAGTACTGGTTACCGTACCCGCTGCAATACAGTTGTCAATGTTCGTTGCCATCCCTGCGATGCCACCGAGACGCTGATCTCCCGTGACATCGCCGGTAAAAGAGCTGGAACTGACAGTAATAATCGATCCTGCAATACCACCGGCATAATTACCGGTCACGGCGACGGTCGAGTCGCGTACGGAGATGTTGCGGATGGTGGACCCCCCGTCGCCCTGCCCGACAAGGGTGCCGGCATAAACGGAGCCGGATGCCGTCGTAGTGACGGAAGCGTTGACCAGAGTGACGTTGCTGATGATCGTTGAACCGGAGACGTAGCCGAACAGACCCTGGTGCGAGGACGAGGAGGCGATCGTAAGATTGTCGATGGTGTGTCCCGCGCCGTCGAATGTCCCGGTGAATTTAATGGAACTGCTGCCGATCGGGTTCCAGTTCCCGTATTCCACAAGATCGATGTTGTTCGTCAGGATGTAGTGTGCCGACGGTACAGCACGGACGTTGTTCAGATCCGCAACGGTTGCGATTCTGTATGGATCTGCAACCGATCCGTCGCCGCCCGCAGGGAACGCAGGGGCAGTGGCGATCACGTCGACGAACGTGGTGGCGCCGTCGGCAGCAGCGGTGATCCTTGCGGAACCGGCGGAAACAGCGGTATAGGTGCCGTCTGCATTGATTCCAAGTACCGCTGTGTTGTTGGAACTCCAGGCGATCGGAGCCTCAGGCATCTGGGTGCCTTTGTTGCTGTAGATGACGGCGGATGCAGTGCCGGTCGCACCATACGCAAGCGTCTCAGGGAGACCGGAGATGGTAACACTCACCGGGTACGAGATGTCTGCAGAGAGATAGGATACATCGACATCCATTGCCGGGTGTCCGATAAGAACCGGGATCAGGCAGTTCCCGGAGCCAGGCGCCCAGACGGTGTCGTCAAAGCCGAGGTTTTCATAGATCTCGAAGTTGTTCCAGAGTTCTGCAGTGGCAGGATTCCCGTTGACCGCACCGAAGGAGCTGCGGGAGTTGTTCATACCCACCCAGGCATAGGAATCGGTCACAGTGCCCGCACCGCTTGAACCGGTAACGGTGAGCGCACCAGCGATACGACCGGTCGATGCCGCATCTCCCGAGTTGATGTACTCGTTGAGGGCAACGGACCTGCTGACCGATCCGCGGGTAACACCGACAAGGCCGCCATAATTTTTGAGAGTTCCCGCCGGGGCGTCAATGGAGACAGCGGAGATGCTGTGGATAATCTTCGCATCGGAGGATTTCAACTCGGCGGCAAGACCGCCGATGCTGCCCCCGGAAGATATGATGGTGCCGGTCGCAATGCAATCCTCGATCGTTGCCGTTCCGGAATTTCCGGAGGTCAACGAACCGGTAATGCCGCCGAGGCGCCCGCCCGGCCCTGCATTTGTGGCCGTAACGGTGATGTTTGCATCAACGGAACAGCGGCTGATAATTGTATTGCCGTCGGCTTTGCCGACCAGCCCTCCTGCATCACTGCCGTAGCCGTTGATGAAGATGTCAACGCCCCTGACCGAAACATCCACAATTTGGGTGTTGCCGCTTGTGGATCCGGCAAGAACTCCGGTGTTGTAGTAAGATGTGGTGATCGTGCCGTCGGACAGATGCACGTTCTTTATCGTCGCATCGCTGACGGTGCCGAAGAGACCGCTTGGAGCGTTGGCTATCACCGTAATTGTCAGGTTGCTGATCGTGTGGCCCGCTCCGTCAAAAGTTCCGGTGAACGGAGTGATCGGTGTCCATGTTTCGTAGCCGGAAAGATCGATGTCATCTGTCAGTACATAGTGGGCATCCAGATGGTTTCGAGTGTTGTTCAGCTGGTTTGCGGTTGCAATCTGATATGGGCTTGTCTCGGTTCCAGCGCCGCCGGCAAACTCCTGTTCAGCCGCAAAAACAGTTACCGTTACCGATGTGCTCGCTTCACCGGACACAGCGGTCAGGGTAGCGGTGCCTTGAGTAACTGCGGTGTAGTCACCGCCTGCATCGATCTCAAGGACGCCGGAGTTGCTGGAAGACCAGGCAACGTCTGCCCTCGGGATGATTCCGCCGGATGCGTCGAAAACGTCGGCCGTTGCGGTTCCCGTGGTTCCGACGGCGATCTCCGCGTTATCGAGCGGTGCGATGATAGTCACCGACGCCGCAACCGGTTCAGCCGCAAAAACAGTTACCGTTACCGATGCACTCACTTCACCAGACACAGCGGTCAGGGTAGTGGTGCCTTGAGCAACCGCGGTGTAGTCGCCGCCTACATCGATCTCAAGGATGTCAGAGTTGCTGGAAGACCAGGCAATGTCTGCTCCAGGGATGATTCCACTGGATGCATCAAGAACATCAGCCGTTGCAGTTCCCGTGGTCCCAACAGCGATCTCCGCGTTATTGAGCGGTGTGGTGATAGTCACCGATGACGCAACCGGTTCAGTCGCAATAACAGTTACCGTTACCGATTTACTCGCATCACCAGACACAGCGGTCAGGGTGGCTGTGCCTTGAGCAACTGCGGTGTAATCACCGTTTGCATCGATCCCAAGGACGCCGGAGTTGCTGGAAGACCAGGCAATGTCTGCCCCGGGGATGATATCGCCGGATGCATCGAGAGCGTCAGCCGTTGCGGTTCCCGTGGTCCCGACGGCAATCTCCGCGTTATCGAGCGGTGCAGTGATAGTCACCGATGACGCAACCGGGCCTGGGGCTTCTGCCGTGGTGACGGTACCGTTTATAACAGTGTAGACGGGCAGAAGGTCGACTTCCTCACAGGTCCCCAACACTTCGAAGATCAGGTTGACAGGGATCGTCGCCTGGGGAACTTTCGGAGTCACGTCGATATAGAATAATATCAGCGACTCCTGCGTAATACCCTGTACGCTGATCCAATTTATGGTAGATAGTCCCTTATATTTGCCGACGCCGGCACCAATAGAGCCCAGACCACCCCTATCCAACAGAGGCGTGTTGGTCGCGTTGACCCGGATCGTGGCCAGATCGACCGTGGATATATTATCCACATAAACCTCCAGAGCGCCGAAATCGGTCGCGTCGGTCATCGTAACTGCAAGAGTTACCGTTTCACCCACTGTCGCGTCGGTTACCGATTCAACGGTAACGGTCCCGCCGACAGGGTCCGCGGCAACGGCCGAACCGATACCGCCTGCTGTCATCATCGCAACAACGATGAGGAATCTGAGTAATCGTTGTAATGTCATGATTTACCTATTTTACGTTGGTTGTTCATCGTACGATACGTCCATGTCCCCCGGAGAAAAGGGGACAAACAATTACACCGGCATGCCGGCACCCCCTCCCTTCATGGTGTCACCCCGTAATGTTCATCGACGATACCTGCAAGATGCCGGGAGATCCGGAGAGAATCGTAGGCGTTGAGAGTTCCTTCGCCGGTTACGTCGGCATAAAACACCTGATCCTCATCGAGGGTGATCAGACCCGCAAGCGAACGAGAGATCCGGAGAGGATCGTAGGCGTTAACAGTACCGTCACCCGTCACATCTCCGAGTGTTCTGCCGGCGAACGTCGCCCGCAGCAGTTCCGCACCGCTGACATCGCCGATGATCTCCAGTCTTCCGTCGGCCGAGACCGAAGCGGCAACCGAAGACCAGACATCGCCGGAA
>Ga0172382_10009177_pt1 | contig 13570 bp, 10 predicted proteins | sample Leawel138RmetaG_FD_122245 | JGI IMG/M metagenome (GOLD analysis project Ga0172382, IMG submission 122245) | Leachate microbial communities from a municipal landfill in Southern Ontario, Canada - Leachate well 138R metaG | ecosystem: Engineered > Solid waste > Landfill > Unclassified | place...
AATCAGTTGTCTTAAGTACGGTTACAGCAAGCACTGAACCAACACCAATGGATTTCTTTCCATTGATGGTTATATATCAAGAGAAACTATATGCCGCAGGTAAAATACCTGGTGGTTTTTTAAGAAGAGAAGGACGTCCCTCAGAGCATGAAACGCTAACATCAAGACTTATTGACCGTCCGCTTAGACCATTGTTTCCAACAGGATTCAAAAATGAAGTCCAAATTGTTAATACCGTTTTAAGTAGTGAACCAGAGTGTCCAACAGAGATGCCGGCTTTATTAGGTTCATCAATTGTATTAGGAATATCAAACATACCATTTTTAGGACCTGTTGCAGGTGTTCATGTCGGTTTGATTGAGGGCGAGTTTATTTTAGCTCCAACACCGGAACAACAACAAGTTAGTTTAATCGATTTAGTTGTTTCAGGTACTAAAGACGCGATAAACATGGTTGAAGCAGGAGCAAAAGAAGTTGACGAAGAAACGATGCTAAAGGCAATTTTATTTGCTCATGAAGCAATTAAGAAACTAGTTTCTTTTCAAGAAGAAATTTATCAAGCATACAACACACCAAAAATGGATTATATTGTTGAAACACCAACTGATGAATTGACAAAAGAAGTAGAAAAGTTTGCTAAAAAAGAATTGATCGCAGCAGTCTCGCTACATGATAAACTAGAACGTTACCATGCAATTGACGCTGTTCAAGCAAAAGCAATTGAACATTTTAATGAAAAAGCCTTTTTCGTAGAAAAGGAAGGGGTTAAAGTCTTTGATCACAATGAACACAAAAAATATACCAAACAAGTAAAAGCAATCCTAGATAACATTGTCACTCAGGAAGTAAGACGTTTAATTACAGTTGATAAAGTGCGCCCAGATGGTCGTAAAACGGACGAAATTCGGCCATTGTCATCAGTAATTGATCTATTGCCAAGAACACATGGATCAGCCGTTTTTACGCGTGGTCAAACACAGGCATTAGCTGTTGTTACGCTAGGAGCGTTAGGTGAAAATCAAATTATTGATGGCCTAGGCTTAGAAGATACAAAACGTTTTATGTTACACTACAATTTCCCGCCATATAGCGTTGGGGAAACAGGACGCTACGGTTCACCAGGCAGAAGAGAAGTTGGCCACGGTGCATTGGGCGAAAGAGCGTTACTGCAAGTCTTACCTGATGAAGCAGAATTCCCGTATACAATTAGAGTGGTATCGGAAATTCTAGAATCAAATGGTTCAAGTTCACAAGCAACAATTTGTGCCGGAACAATGGCATTAATGGCTGCCGGTGTTCCAATTAAGGCACCAATTGCAGGAATTGCAATGGGTTTGATTATGGAAGGCAAGAATTATACTATTTTAAGTGATATTCAAGGAATGGAAGACCATGAAGGTGATATGGACTTCAAAGTCGCTGGTTCAAAAAAAGGTATTACTGCCTTACAAATGGATATTAAAATTACTGGTATTACTAAAGCAATATTAGAAGAAGCGTTGGAACAGGCAAAAGTTGGGCGTCTTCATATTTTGAATCATATGCTAGAAGCAATTCCAGTTGTTAAACCAGAGTTATCAAAATATGCACCAAAGGTGAAGATGATTACTATAAACCCCGATAAGATTAGAGATGTTATTGGTGGCGGCGGTAAGATTATTACCCAAATCATTGAAGACAATAATCAGGTTAAGATTGATATTGAACAAGATGGTCGTGTGTTCTTAATGCATTATGAAACAAAATGGATTGAGAGTGCTGCCAAACGGATTTTGGATATTACACGTGAAGCAGAAGTCGGCAAGATTTACGAAGGTAAAGTTGTCAGAATTGAGAAATTCGGTTGTTTCGTCGAATTATGGCCAGGAACTGATGGACTTGTTCATATCTCTCGTCTTGCCAAAGAAAGAGTTGAAAAAGTAGAAGATGTCGTTTCATTAGGCGACATAATTTTAGTCAAATGTATTGGAATTGATGAAAAAGGCAGAGTTGATTTATCAAGAAAAGATGCCTTAAAAAGTTAAATCAAGTTAAACTGTTTCGCCCAGTAAAAATAGATACTGGGCTTTCGTTTACATTCATTGAAGTTTATGATAGAATATTAGTGTCAATTGAAGGTGATCGAGCTTGCTTTATAGTAGGCTAGGAAAGTCCATGCTAGCACATCCTCTAAAATGGATGTAGTGTTTGTGCCTAAGGAAAGAATAACTTAGGGTATGGAAACATAACGGCGTCAGATGATCTAAGGGAAACTACGATCTAAGACTTAAAGTGCCACAGAGACGAGTTGCTTCGAAAGAAGCAAATGAAACGCGGTAAACCCCTCAAGCTAGCAACCCAAATTTGGTAGGGGCACGCTCAACTGCGAAAGCAAGCGAGCGCTACAAGATGTAGAGATAAATGGTCACGCTCTTTTTAGAGACAGAACATGGCTTATGCAAATTGGCAATTAAAAGGCTCTATGAGCCTTTTTCACTAGGTGATTATGAAAATAGAAATTAATAAAAACGATCTGTTTTATCAAAAAATTGGGGTTGGAAAACCAATCATATTACTACACGGAAATGAAGAATCCAGTGCGATTTTTTCAGTTGCAGTCGAGTCGTTAAGAGCAAATCACACTATCTATTTACTTGATCAACGACACCATGGAAATAGTACTAGCAACGGTAACTTAACATATGAAGACATGCGTGATGATTTGGAGTATTTCATTTTATCCTTAGGAATCAAAAAACCAATCGTTTTTGGCTTTAGTGATGGCGGAATTGTCGCGTTAATGTTGGCAATTAAAAATCCAGCATTAGTTGATGAACTTATTCTTGCGGGCATAAATATCAGTCCATCTGGTTTGAAACTGCGGCTAAGAATTTTCTATTGGCTTAAAAATTGCTTTAAACCATCGAAGTACTTAAACTTAATGTTGAGTGGTCCAAACCTTAAAAAAGAGGATTTAAAAATTCTTCAATTACCAGTTAAATTACTATATGGAAAAAAAGATGTTATTGCCAAAAGGCACATACGTAAAATAGGAAAATACTTGCCAAATGCTAAGTTAAGCATCTTAAAAGATCATGATCATTTTAGTTATGTAGTTGATAGTGTGAAATTTATTCAGTATTTATAGCAAACTTGCAAGATAAATAGTTTTAGATTATAATAAACTATGCAATAAAGACAATTCAATTCTTTATTTGCGTAATACATTTTAATGGCATTGTTTAGTTAGTTTTCAATTGAAAGGAGCATTCTTAACTTGATTAAGAATTACGAAATGATAAATGGATGAATTAGACCTGGTTCACATAGTTGTATTATCAGTCATGATAATGTTAACAGCTTGGTTAGCAACAATCAAATACACTTATGAAAATGTAAGTAAAACAAAATTAAAAAGCTATAATACTAAATTGGGAAAACAATCTTTAAAATTGGCAGAAAATGTTGCGGAAACATCACTAGCTTTAACTATTTTAATTTTATTTTGTCAATTAACAATTGTAACTGTAGTTTCATTTATTTTTATTGACTCATTTAATGTCTTTGAAATGTTGCTTTCGGCATTAGCTACAACTTTGGTTTTAGTTTTATTGACAAAAACACTAGCTGGAGCAATCGCTGAAGATGGTCCCATAAAATATGCTCTATATATGAGCCCACTCGCAAGAGCACTTGTTGCTGTTATAAAGCCGATAACAACTTTATATTTGTGGATTCAAAGAGGATTTAAAAAGGTATTTAACCTAACAAAAAGACATTCACTAACAGATGAAGAAGTTTTAAGCTTTGTTGATGAAATCGAAAGTGGGGGAACGATTGACAAACAAGAGGGTGAATTAATTAGAAGTGTGCTCGATTTTGGCGATTTGAAAGTTACCGATATTTTTACGCCGCGAATGTCAATTGTTGCTGTTCATATAAAAGATACCAAAGAAGAAATCAAAAACCATTTTTTTAAGTCTGGTTACTCAAGACTTCCGGTTTATGAAACAAGTATCGACCAGATTATCGGTACAATCAACCATAAGGACTTTTTTCAAAAAGTAGTTCATGACAATCAATCCTTAAAATCAATCATAAAACCTGCATTCTTTGTTACAGAGTACATGAAAATTGCTGACTTGCTAACATTCTTACAACAAAAGAAATCACATTTTGCGGTAGTTTTAGATGAATTTGGTGGCACGTTAGGCTTAGTTACGATGGAAGATGTCATTGAAGAGCTTGTTGGTGATATATTTGATGAGCATGATGAAATTATCCAAAAGATTAAAAAGCTTGACGAAAATACCTATCAAGTCAAAGGTAGTACATATATTGATGATTTCTTTGATTTGATTGGCTTAGATGATGAAGAAATCGAACATGCAACAATAAACGGATGGGTTATTGAAGAATTCGGGAAAATACCTGTTGCCAGCGAATCATTTAGCTACTTGAATTTAGATGTAACGGTTCTAAGTGCTGATGATAAGAAAGTTTCTGAATTATTGATTAAAGTAAATAAAGAGAATGAAGCATAAAAATAAAACAGCCATTGTTCAATTGAAAATGACTGTTTTATTGTTTGCCATTTTTACATAAAAACACCAACCTGTCAACAGGTTGGTCATTTTTTAATCTTTATTTAGTAGCTGTTGTGTATGCACGTTTTGCAAGATTGTAATAATCAGCAAAGTCAACTAATGTAGCACCAGTAACAACACCATTAACAACCCATTTTCCATCATCGTTTTGTGAGTAAGTCGCATCTAGCTTAGTTCCGATAATGATTTCTTCAAGGCCTGTCATTGCTGCTGCCCAATCCCATCTTGTTCCACCGTATCCAGACTCAGATTTAGTCATTGCAGTTGCAGCATTGCCAGTAATTGTTAAATCAGTAATTTTAGTTCCATCAGCTTTAGAAATGAAAACTTTACCAGCTTTTACAGCTTCAACATATGCTTTAGCATTTGCTTCAACTTTAACCCAATCTTCTAAGTTGCCATGCGTTGGGTGAATCCATTCACGTTCGCCACTGCTTACAAAAACTTTTCCATCAACGTTGTAATATTTGGCAAAAAAGTTAGCTCCAACTTGAACAACATCGTCTCTTTCAGTAGTTGGTTCAACAACTTGAGCAGCGTTGTATGCTAAGTAATATTCTTCAAACGTAAGTTCTTTAACTACACCTTCGGCGTCAACTTTAATGTCTGCTACACCCACATAGTGACCGTGAACAAGACCATAACCAGTTGCTGTAGTATCTTTATTACATGCTACTAAAGTTAGCGCGACAAGAACTACAGCAAATAATGCAAAAATTTTTTTCATCTTAAATTCCTCCTGAGAATTGTTTATTTCACTTCTATTATACTAAATAAATACCTAACTATCAAGTTTTTTTGAAACTTTTGTCGTTAAAAAAATTAAGAAAACACTTTCATAAACCATAAAAGATGAAAAAAGAGCTCATTAGACAATTCTGCTAATGAAAAATGCTTTTTTCTCTCTCTGTTTTAATAAATGAACGTAAATTTTGATATAAATTCAATTGCTTATTCTTGTAGGAAATAAATGGATATTAATAATATTTTTTTTATTAATCTAGATTTTTTTTATTTTGCAATACAATAAAAAAATGATACAATAATCTAGTAGAAAGGGATTAGATACATGGACTATACATCATTGAATGAAAGACAAAAAAGAATTCGAAACTTTTCGATTATCGCCCATATTGATCACGGTAAATCAACGTTAGCGGATCGTATTTTGCAAAGTACAAACACTGTGACAAAAAGAGAAATGAAAGAGCAGATGCTTGACTCGATGGATTTAGAAAGAGAACGCGGGATTACAATTAAGCTAAATGCTGTTCAGATTCATTATCTGTCTGATAGCGGCGAGGAGTACATCATGCATTTGATTGATACTCCAGGGCATGTCGATTTTACGTATGAAGTTTCTCGCTCACTGGCAGCTTGCGAAGGAGCACTTTTAGTTGTTGACGCTGCCCAAGGGATTGAAGCACAGACGTTGGCAAACGTTTATTTGGCTGTTGATAATAACCTAGAAATAATTCCTGTTATTAATAAAATCGACTTACCAAGTGCTGAACCCGAAAAGGTCAAAAAAGAAATCGAAGATGTAATTGGTATTTCTACAGAAAACGCTGTTTTGGCATCAGCAAAAGACGGTGTTGGCATAAAAGATATATTGGAACGAATAGTTATCGATATACCTGCACCACAGGGTGATGCAGTCAAAGCACTTCAAGCCTTAGTGTTTGACTCTGTTTTTGATCCCTATAAGGGAGTAATACCTTCAGTTAGAGTTTTTAACGGAACAATCAAAAAAGGTGACATTATTACCTTTATGAATTCAAAAGCAGAATATGAAGTAATTGAAGTTGGTATTTTCACCCCTAAAGCAACAAAACAAGATATTTTAGGTCCAGGTGATGTTGGTTATTTAACTGCCTCAATCAAAAATATTGAGAAAGTAAATGTCGGCGATACGATTACACATGCTGCGTATCCTGCAACTGAACCCCTACCAGGGTATCGAAAAATGAATTCTGTTGTTTTTTGTGGTTTATATCCAATTGATAACTCACAATATAATGATTTAAAAGATGCTTTAGAAAAGTTAAAATTAAACGATGCCTCTTTAGTTTATGAACCAGAGACTTCCCATGCATTAGGCTTCGGTTTTAGAACCGGTTTCCTAGGTTTATTGCACATGGAGATCATCCAAGAGCGAATTAGACGTGAATTTAAGATTGATTTGATTGCCACTGCTCCATCTGTAATCTATAAAGTCTTTTTAACAAATGGGGATGAGATTATCGTTGATAATCCTTCTAGATTACCAGAACCTCAAAAAATTGATTTTCTACAAGAACCCTATGTTAAAGCTGTCTTAATGACACCAAAAGAATATGTTGGTGCTGTAATGGATATTTGTCAAAAGAAACGCGGTATTTTTGGTGATTTAAAATATATTGATGCCAATCGTGTCAATATAACATATGAATTACCGTTATCTGAAATAGTGTATGATTTTTTTGATAAGTTGAAGTCATCAACAAGAGGCTATGCTTCATTTGATTATGAGCTATCTGGCTACAAACGCTCAAAATTGCAAAAAATGGATATTCTGCTAAATGGTGAGGTTATTGATGCATTATCAATCATTGTTCATCGTGATTTCGCCTATCAAAGAGGTAAAGCTATTTGTGAAAAAATGGTTGAGTTAATTCCGCGTCAAATGTTTGAGATTCCTGTCCAAGCGGCTTTGGGCAACAAGATAATTGCTAGAACTACAATTAAAGCAATGCGAAAAGACGTTTTAGCTAAGTGTTATGGTGGTGACGTCAGCCGAAAGAAAAAACTGCTTCAAAAACAAAAAGAAGGAAAGAAACGGATGAAGTCAGTTGGCAGTGTCGATGTACCGCAAGAAGCCTTTTTGGCAATCTTAGCAAATAGTGATGATTAGTAGTTGGCATATGCCAACTCTTTTTTTCAGGCGCGGCAATCCAATTATTAATAAATTAAAGCATTAAATACATTTTTTTAATTAATATAACTTTTTGAAGTATAATATGAGTGAAGGATTGGTAATAATATGAAAGGTCTATATGTTCATATCCCGTTTTGTGAATCGATTTGTCACTATTGTGATTTTGCTAAGCAAGTTCCAAAGAACCAAGCCTTAATTGATCAGTATCTTGATGCGTTGATTGCTGAAATTATGGCTAATAAAGACCACTTTGAATCAATCGAAACAATCTATATTGGTGGCGGAACACCAAGTATGCTGACTGTTGAACAACTCGAAAAACTATTTAAAACATTAGCATTGATTAAGCCGAGTGAATATACAATTGAAGTTAACCCTGAAAGCTATGACAAGCAAAAGGGCGAACTAATGGCCAAATACGGAGTAAACCGCGTCAGCCTAGGTGTCCAAACCTTTAAAAGTAGTTTATTAGAAGCAATTAACCGTAAACATCAAGCAAGTGATGTCGATAAGGTAATAAATGATTTAAGGGAAAAAGGAATTGTGAATATCAGTATTGATTTGATCTACGCAATTCCCGGTCAAACACTAGCGGACTTAAAGGATGATTTAGAACAAATTGAAAAACTGGATGTTAAACATATATCCTGTTATTCATTGATCCTAGAAGATAAAACTTATTTCTATCATCAATTTTTAAGAGGTAAATTCAAGCCATCTGATCAAGATTTAGAAGCGGAAATGTTTATTTTTATTCAAAAAAGGTTAAAGGAAATGGGTTTTACTCATTACGAAATATCAAATTATGCAAAACCAGGTTTTGAATCCAAACACAACTTGATTTATTGGACACTGGGTGAATACATCGGTGTAGGATCAGGGGCTCACGGTTTTGTCAATGGAGCTAGAACTTACAATAATCGCGCATTGAATCATTATTTTAAAAGTTATCGAAAAGAAGAAATCAAACAAGCAAAAACTGATCTTTTGGCTGATGAGATGATCTTTGGCTTAAGAAAGATTAAGGGCGTATCAATTGCTAAGATTGAAGAAAAATATCAAATCTCATTATACGATACATATCCTGGATTAAAAGAAAAAATAAATGAAGGACTATTAAAAGAAGAAAAAGGACAGCTAATGCTAACAGAAAAAGGAATTCTATTAGGTAATTTAGTCTTTGTGGTGTTTATATGAAGTATATAATTAATGACTATGAATATTATTTAAAAAAAGAAAAAAAGGTCAGTGCTAACACACTTGACTCCTATTTGCGTGATGTCAAACAGTATTATAAGTTTTTGGATAAATACTATAAAATTACTAAACCAAAGCAGATTGAAAGAAAACATCTTGAAGGATATTTAAAAAGTATTAAGCGCAAATTAAGCAGTAAAACAATCGCAAGAAAACTGACATCAATCAAAGGATTTCATCATTTCTTGTTAGTGGAAAAAGAAATTGATGAGGATTTCACAATAACCTTTGAAACACCAAAAGTTACTAAAACTTTACCTAAAGTATTAAGTATTGATGAGGTTGTTCAATTACTTGCTACCGTTGATAAGTCAACACCATTGGGTTTAAGAAACATAGCTTTATTAGAATTGATTTATGGATCTGGATTGCGTGTTTCAGAACTGTTAGCAATTAAAATGGAGGATATTCACCTACAACAGGCATATGTCTTAGTCTTAGGAAAAGGCAACAAAGAACGAGTGGTTCCAATCTCTGATATGGCTGTTGTTGCTTTAAGACAGTATATTATCAAAGGACGTCCTTCATTGCTAGATAAGAAACAAAGTAACTTATTATTCCTAAATCAAAAAGGGGAATCATTATCAAGACAGGGTTTTTTTAAAGTATTAACAAAGCTTGCTAAAGAAGCTGGTGTTAGTACTGAATGTTCACCCCATACCTTAAGACACAGTTTCGCTACACACTTATTAGAAAACGGAATGGATTTACGAACACTTCAAGCGCTTTTAGGTCATGAGGATATATCGACAACGCAAATATATACGCATATAAGTCAAAAAAGAGTTCAAGAAGTTTATCAAAGTGCACATCCACGTGCCAAGGAGGGTAATCATGATTAAAAGAGTATTTTTAATAGTACTAGATAGTGTTGGCATTGGCGCAGCTCCAGATGCAAATGAATATGGTGATCTCGGTGCACACACTTTAGGAAATATCGCCAAAAGTATGGATTTGAAAATTCCCAACTTACAACGATTGGGATTAGGTAACATTGAATGCATTAAAGGTGTTGAACCCGTCGAAGACCCTAAAGCAGTCTATACTAAAATGCAAGAGGCTTCATTAGGAAAAGATACGATGACAGGTCATTGGGAATTAATGGGATTATACATTGATACTCCTTTTAAAACATTTACAGATACTGGTTTTCCAACTGAGCTAATTAGTGAACTAGAACAAAAAACAAACAGAAAAGTCATTGGCAATGTTTCAGCATCAGGCACGGAAATTATTAAAGATCTGGGTGAACATCATTTAAAAACAGGCGATTTAATTGTTTATACATCAGCTGATTCTGTCTTGCAGATTGCGATGCATGAAGAAATAATTCCAATCGAAGAACAGTACCGAATATCAGAGATAGCTAGAGCAATTACTATGAAACCAGAGTGGAAGGTTGGACGAGTTATTACTAGACCATTTATTGGAACGAATAAGGACAACTTTAAGCGAACCTCAAACAGGCATGACTACGCACTAAAACCACATGATAAAACAACGTTGAATTTCTTAAGCGAACAAAAATATGATGTAATCGCTCTTGGAAAGATCAATGATATCTTTGATGGCTATGGTATTACGCAATTTGAAAAGACAGTTTCAAATGATGATGGAATGGAAAAAATAATGAAGTGGGTTGAAAAAGATTTCAAAGGTTTATGCTTTTTAAATCTTGTTGATTTTGATGCACTATATGGTCACAGACGCGACCCAATTGGCTACGGCAAAGCAATTGAAGCATTTGATCAACAGTTGAAACCCTTGATGGATTCCTTAAGGGATGATGATTTATTGATTTTAACTGCCGATCATGGGAATGATCCTACTCATCACGGTACAGATCATACACGTGAGTATGTCCCCCTATTAGTCTACAGCAAGAAATTCAAACGAACAGTTGAACTACCGGTGTTGAACACATTTGCTGATTTGGGTGCAACAATTAACGATATGTTTAAGACAGAATTGCCTAAGTATGGAAAATCTTTTTTAAAGTACTTAGAGCCACTTTTAAAATAAAGGGAGGAATATAAAATGTTAGATTGGTTTAGAAACTTAGAGCCTGAATTTTTAATTTTGTTTGGAGCGGCATTTGTTACACTAATATTATTAGTTGTAGTTATTATCCGTTCAGCTAGAATTCATGCGTTGATTGGTAAAAGAGCACTTGACTTATCTGAAGATTTATTGGTTCGAGATAATGAAGAAATTGTTGAAATTGTAATGTCAAATACAAGCTATATTGATATCAGAACCAGGACAGTTGGTATCTTATATAAAAAAACATTGTTACCTATTACAGAAGAAGACACGATAATATTCGCAAGAGACTCCTATCGCTTATCAATTACACTTTCTATGTTAAGAAAATTTGTTATTGGAGATCAAAAGAAGATTAAAAAGATCTATGTTTATGCAGAAGACTCATTAGCTAGAAGAACAATCAAAAAAGCAAAAAACAGTTATCGAAGATTGAAGAGTATTTTGAAGGCCGAAATAAAAGCAGAAAAATTAGCAGCTAAAAAAGTACGTTATGAAACAGGAAAATACCGTTTCAATGAAAGAGTGGGTTTAGTTATTAAAGCAATCTTCAGTCCACTTTCTAGTCTCTTTAGAATAATCCGTCAAGGTATCAATCGCAAATTAAAAAACCGTGAATTCAAACTTGAATTGAAAAAGGAATCAAGGCAACTAAAGCGCGAAATGCTTCATGTAGAAGATGAGAAGCGGAATCAAGAAATGCGAGAAAAACACGAAGAAGAGTTAAGATTGGAACGTATTCGTTTAGAAGAAGAACGTCAAAAACTTGAGAAAGAACATCAAGAAAGAGTACGTTTAGAAGAAGAGAGAATTAAGGCTGAAAAAGAACTTTTAGCAGCTGAAAAAGAAAAGATAGAAGACAAAGAAATTATTGATTAAAGAATCAGCATAAATTACATAGTCCACTAAGAAGAGTGTATTCTTTATTGAATATGCTCTTTTTGTAGTGTTGAACTGATGAGGGAAAAAGAAAGAGAAATTAAATGAATTTTTGACAAAAGTATATATTTATTATAAAATGAAAAAAAGGTGAAAGATAAGCAAAGCACTAATTCATACTCTCTAATTTGCTTCAGTTGAAAATGGAGGTAAAAAAGAATGAAAAAGACATTACTGTTAATCGTGCTTATTATGATAAGCATCTTGGTAATGGGCTGTGAAAAAGGCAAAGAAGTTACTATTTCATATAATTCAACGCTTGAAGGAGCGCCAAACATTCAAGCCATGAAAGTTGAGCGGGGTTCAATTATTGAAGAACCAGAATATGTTGAATCATTTACATACAATGAAAAAGAATATCAGTTTTTAGGCTGGTATGATGATAATGGACAGTTTGACTTTAGCCAGCCCATTGAAGTAGACACTAAACTTAATGCGAGTTGGAAAACTTCTGTACGCACAAGCACTTTACTTGTCGACTTATCATCAAACAACTTTAAAATATTTAAATCGGTTTCAATAGTGAAAATAGATTCGCATGATAAATATTTCAGCACAGATGCACTATTTCATAATGTTTACACGCGATACAATGTAACGGTAGAAAGTAATATCTACAAGACGTACGAACGAGGATATGTTAATATTCTAGGAGGAGAAGAGTCACCACATATTTATAAATGGTATGATTTTCATTTTTTAGAATTTGTTGAGCCAAAGCCAAATGAATACTATTTAATGATTAGTACATTCGATGATGAGGATGAATGGAAAATCATTGGTCATGGATTAATAAAACTAGATACATATGATTCAAACAAAGATCTATTAGAACAAGATGAAGATACATTGAGTATTATTCTTCCATACATAGAAGAGGCAGAAAAACATAAGGAATAAAATAACGCAATCAAAAACATAAAGTGAAGAAAAAGAGTGACTCTAAATAAAACTAGAGTCACTCTTTTTTTAGACATTTCTTATTACTTTATGTTCAATTAAGTTTTTTAAAAACAATAATGAAAAGGATAATAATGTAAATAAAGGAGTAAGTATTCCAATGATAAACAAGACTAATTCTTTAACACCCCCAGGATAACTAGCAGGGTCAAGGAATGGATAAACATAACGCATTCCAGGCAACTGATTATAAATAGAATCTAAGTAATCACCAAATAATGGCTCCTTCCATAGATAGACGTTGATAACATAAATAACAGGATAAATTAATGCAATCCAAGCATATCTCGTTTTAAACTTTTCATCGACAAACAAGAAATAAAACAAGATGTAAATAACTGGAATAATAGTATGAAGCGCATGATTTAAATAACTAACATTTGTCATCCTACTAGCTAATAATGTATGAAAAATAATTGCTGTAACAGCGATGTTAAAGAGTGCGATAAACGATAAATATTTAAAATATACTTTTGATTTTTTTCCAATTGCATATAGCAGCAAAACGATAAAAACTAAGATGTTAGACTGGATTGTAAAAAAGAACATTAGGATGACCCAATCGACAAAAGTATTCACTGAAGGACTAAAATCAGCAAACTGACTTAGGATAGTAATCAAAGTAAACAGTGACAATACTGAGGCGATGATCTTAGTATAAAAATAACCGTGTCGTAACTTAATTAGCCAAATCATTAGTAATCACCTTCTGAAAAGTATTTCCTAATTTGTTCTTGATCATTAGTAAGACTTAACGCCAGAATTAATTTGATCCTTGCTTTTTGACTGTTTAAATTACCAGCAAAAATAACACCAAGAGACATTAAATGTGCTCCGCCACCTTCGTATCCATATGTATCTAAGACAC
>Ga0172382_10009178_pt1 | contig 13569 bp, 6 predicted proteins | sample Leawel138RmetaG_FD_122245 | JGI IMG/M metagenome (GOLD analysis project Ga0172382, IMG submission 122245) | Leachate microbial communities from a municipal landfill in Southern Ontario, Canada - Leachate well 138R metaG | ecosystem: Engineered > Solid waste > Landfill > Unclassified | place...
CCAAAGGAAAGCGATTATTTGTGGCAAACCAACGTTCGGGAAATATCACCATTTTTGATATCGATCAACGTACAGGAATGCTGACCTTTACGGGGAAAGAACTGAAGATTGATCAACCGGTTTGTATCAAATTCTTATCAGAATAAAAGAAGAAGATAACCACAAAGAATACCAGGAAAGCACGAATTACCGCAAAGAGAAAAGAATAATAAAACTAAAATTCAACCAAATATCCTAAAACGTATGAAAACAACTTTCAACCGACTGAACCCATTTTTGATCTTTTTCTGGCTTACAGCTATTGCTGTGGGCTGCACTCAATCTACCAGCCGGGTGAGCGTCAATGATTTTACAAATCCGACTACAGACGCCCAAATACATACCTGGTGGCACTGGCTCGACGGGAATATCACCAAGGAAGGCATTACCAAAGACCTGGAGGCTATGAAGGAGCAAGGCATTGTTCAGGCAACTATCCTCAATGTCGGACTGTTTGGCGACCGGGACTTTGGCATAAAGAAAGTGGACTTTGGTACCCCTGAATGGTACGAAATGTTCCATTGGGCATTACAGGAAGCAAACCGGCTGGGAATTGCCATTGGAACTCACAACTGCGACGGTTGGAGTACCAGTGGTGGACCTTGGATAACTCCAGAAATGTCTATGAAGCAATTTGTCTGGACTAAAACCATAGTGAATGCGAATCAAAATGAGTCCATCATTCTAAAACAGCCGATGGCCGTCCACGATTTTTACCAGGATGTGGCTGTGGTAGCATTCAAAAGCCCTTATCCCAAAAATTCTTTTCAGATTGCAAAACCCAATGTTGTGGTGAACAACAATCAGGAAGCAGATATACTTTTCGACGGATGCACATCGAGCGCTGTCCATGTAAATAAAGGAAATGTCATCACATTCACTTTCGAGAAACCATTTCCTGCTGAAAAAATTGTTCTCATGCCCCGCAGACCATTCATGTGGAGCAATCCTGCTGATTTCTCCTCAACCTACAGTCTTTCAGCCTCTGACGACAATAAAAATTACAAAAAAATAACTGAATTCACAATTTCCGGTTTAAACGGGATGATAACTGTACCGTTTGAAAAAACAACTGCCAGATCCTTCCGTTTATCGGTTGGTGCAATCGGGGGATCCGACAGCTGGATCCCTTTTACCATTGCCGAATGCGAGCTTCTCCCCTCAGGAGAAAAGCCCATGTATGCAGATGAAATCGAATACTTGCAGGAAAAAACCGGTACGGTAAAAGCAGGGGATGAAGAATGCATATACAGTCAGTCATCGGTCAATAACGAGAGTATGAAAGAGATAGTGGATCTGACTTCAAAAATGGACAACAACGGAGTTCTGAACTGGCAACCGGAGAAAGGAGACTGGACGATCATCCGTTTTGGGTACACCACAACAGGTGCCACCAATGCACCGGCAACACAAGCTGGTATCGGACTGGAGTGTGATAAGATGGACAAAGCTGCTCTGGATATCCACTTCAACCATTTCCCGGCAAGGCTGATTGAAGAAGCCGGTGAATTTGCCGGTAATACATTCAAGTTCATGCTGATTGACAGCTGGGAAGCCGGATTTCAAAACTGGACTTCTGCCATGATGAAGGAATTTGAACAACGTCGCGGCTACTCCCTAACCTCCTACATTCCCCTTCTATGCGGAGAAAGTACCGGAGATAATGAGAAAGATGAGGCTGTCCTGTATGATTTCCGTCAAACCATATCCGAATTGATCGAAAACAATTATTACAGGTATTTTGGCGAATTACTTCACAAAAACAACATTGAATTTCATGCAGAAGTGATTTACGGAGGCACTGGCTACCCGCCACTGGACATCCTGAGAACTACACAACCTGTTGATCTGCCCATGTTTGAATTCTGGACTTCAACAAACCGGGATCAAAATGTGACTTATAATCCTGCTACCGGCATTGAATTGAACATGCCATCGTTTGCTGTAACCGGTTACGACAAAAAAAAGCTGGGATCAGAAGCTTATACAGGTATGGCTCACTATTCAGAAACTCCGGCAGCAATAAAACCTTTTGGCGACAGAGCCTGGTGTGCCGGCATCAACCAAATGATCCTGCACAGCTATGTCCATCAGCCAAACGATAAAATGCCCGGAATGACCCTGGGACAGTTCGGATCGCATTTTAACCGGAATAACAGCTACTGGCCCTTTCTTTCTGAATGGTTCAAATACCAGTCACGCATCCAACATATTCTCCAGCAAGGAACTACCTATCAGGATGTCCTGTATTATCTGGGCGACCAGCTGCCGCAGTATATCACCCGCAATAAATCCAACACACTGCCTTTCGGATACCAATTCAATGCCTGTAATTTTGACATCCTGAAAAACCGGATCAGCATCGAAAAAGGCCGGCTGGTATTAAATGGAAAAACTTCCTATGCTTTATTAAGCATGCCTCCCTATGAAGTGATGAACTTCGAAACATTAAAGCTTATCGGACAACTGGTAGACAAAGGCATCATTTTATATGCCCCAAAACCGCAAAAGATGTTATCTCTGAATGACATCAATAACCACAAGGAAGATTTTAATGAGCTGGCAAATAGTATATGGGGAAAAATTGACGGAAAATCGGTTGTGTCCAATTCCTATGGCAAAGGAAAAGTCTACTGGGGTATACCTCTTGCTGAAATACTTGAAAAGGAGAAAATATATCCTGATGTGAATACCCGGCAGGAAGATGCAACCAATCTGATGTTTCTACACAAAAAAGTAAAAGATGATGATGTTTATTTCCTGATGAACCAGCAGAATCATGAGCTAAGCAGAGAAGTTTCTTTCCGGGTAACCGGAAAAACTCCCGAAATATGGGATCCTGAGTACGGCAGTAGCATCAAGCCGGCTATTTTTTCCACAGATAAAAATTACACAACCCTTCCGGTGCAACTAAAACCAAACCAGACTCTGTTTTTTATTTTCAGAAATAAAAAACCCGAACAATACATTCAGCGGATTACCCACCATGGAGCTCAGGTGTTCCCGGCTATAAATCCTTTGGAACTTCAGTCCCTGCCAATGATGACTCTGGAAAACAACTCTTTTGTTGTTTGTTCTTCTGAAAAGGAGGGTGAATTCGAATTGGTGAGTAATCGTAAAAAAAATTATTCAATAAAATGCACGAAGAGAAAAGAATATTTGCTGCATGGTTATTCTGGTAAAATTAATTTTAATCCTGCTTATACAGCCTCTATTCCACCGGTTGAATTTTCCGAATTACAGTGGTTAACTACCTCTGAAAATCCGCATATCAAATACTTTTCCGGAACCGCGGATTATGCACTTTCCTTTTCATTTTCACCGAATGAAATATCGCAAACTGATTCCTTGCTGCTTGATATTGGAGCGTTTGAATCGATCGCCGGCATAAAGCTGAATGGGAAGGATTTGGGGAGTATTTGGAACCATGGAACCTGCATCCCGGTAAATGGATTGCTTCAAGAGAAAAACCTGCTGGAGGTTACTGTCGGCATTATTCACAAAAACCGTTTCATTGGAGATTTCATACAATACGGGGAGGTCAAACATCTGTGGACCTCGTCCCCCATTGAAAGTTTTCTGAACAAGGATCTTCCGCTAAAACCTTCAGGATTAAAAGGGCCGGTGAAGATTCTTGTTGTGCAAAAACAGATGCTGGAATGACAGAAATATTGAATTTTAATACTTCTTGTATCATTTATTTATGTTTTTATAAAATCCTTTGTGTTTCTTTGAATCCTCTCTGTTTCCTTTGTGGTTAATTTTCAATAAAACCACCAGGAAGACAAAGAGTAACACGAAGGGAAACAATAACTTAACACAATATTTACATATTTTACTATGAAACAAGCACTTGCTATTCTAATCTCTTTCTTTCTTCTCTCTTCCATCATAAATGCAAAAACTGCTGTCGATCATTTGCTGACCGAAAACATGTCCAATCCTGTTGGTCTGGATAATGCAACACCACGTTTCAGCTGGCAGCTGGTATCTGAAGAGAGGGGGGTAAGTCAGCTTGCCTATGCTATCCGCCTGGCCAATACACCGGACGGACTGAAAAAGGAAAGTGCGTTGCTGTGGAGTACAGGAAAAGTTTCCTCCTCGCAATCGGTTCATGTGATTTACCAGGGAGATAAACTAAAATCAAATACACGCTATTATTGGCAGGTCAAGGTTTGGGATCAAAACAACAAAGCATCAGCCTGGAGCGAACCTGCCTGGTTCCATACTGGATTTTTAAATCCTTCCGACTGGCAGGCGAAATGGATTGCCGCTACGAAGCAGGACATAAATCAGGCCAGTCCTCTGTTCAGAAAGGAATTTCAACTCTCAAAAACCATAAAATCAGCCACTTTGTTTATCACCTGTCATGGATTGTATGAAGCATTTATCAACAACAAACGTGTTGGGGATGCTTTCTTCACACCAGGATGGACTGCATATAATGAACGCCTGCAATACCAGGTCTATGATGTCACTGACATGCTACATAACGGGGAGAATGCCATAGGAGTTGCTTTGGGAAAAGGCTGGTACAGATCGAATATGGGATATAATCTGAAACTTTATAAAAATGATATCTCTTTGTTAGCCCAGCTTGAGGTTACTTATAAGGATGGTAGCAGGACACGGGTGATCAGTTCTTCTGACTGGAAAACTGCTACCGGAGGAATTATCGATTCTGAAGTATATCACGGGGAGACTTATGATGCCCGGAAAGAGAAAGCAAACTGGGCATCTCCCGGATTTGATGACTCACGCTGGGAGCCTGTGGTCGAAAAGAATTACCCGTTTGAGAACCTGGTGGCCACGTGGAATGAGCCAGTTAGAAAAAAAGAGGTACTCCCGGCAATAAAACACATTATCACACCCAATGGGGATCAGGTGATTGATTTTGGCCAAAACCTGGTAGGCTGGGTACAAATGAAAGTCAGCGGAAAAGCAGGTGATCAGGTAAAAATTTATCATGCTGAGGTGCTCGATAAGGATGGGAATTTTTATACCGATAATCTTCGAAGCGCGAAACAAATAAACACCTATATTCTAAAAGGAGAAGGAGTTGAATTTTATGAGCCTGCCTTTACCTGGCAGGGCTTTCGTTACATTAAAATTGAAGGGTATCCGGGAGAGATAGAACTGGATCATTTCACAGCAGTAGCACTCTATTCAGACATGCCTTTAACCGGACATTTTGCGTGTTCAAATGAATTACTCAACCAGTTGCAGCACAACATCCAATGGGGACAACGCGGGAATTTCCTGGATGTCCCGACCGATTGTCCGCAGCGTGATGAACGGCTCGGATGGACAGGTGATGCTCAGGTTTTTGCCCGCACGGCGGCTTTTAACTTTCGCACGAACAATTTTTTCGCTAAGTGGCTGCAAGATTTAACAGCTGAACAGGAAAACGGCGACGTACCTGTCATTATTCCCCACCTTGGTGGTAATGTTGCAGGATGCCCCGGGTGGAGCGATGCAGCAACCATTATTCCCTGGACCATGTACCTGGCTTATGGCGATAAAAAAATTCTCGAAGACCAATACATCAGCATGAAGGGCTGGGTGGATCATATTACAAATGTAAGTGGTGACGATGACCTTTGGATTCCTTCCTGGTCGTTTGGAGACTGGCTTTTTTACAGCCTCAACGATGATCGCAGCGGGGAATCGGCAATAACCGACAAAAGCCTGATTGCACAATGTTTTTATGGCCACTCCACCCAACTGTTAATCCATACTGCTGAAGTTTTAGGAAAAACAGCTGATGTAGAAAAATACAGCACTCTTTTAAAAAATATCAAAGCAGCCTTCTTACGGGAGTATGTCACCCGGAGCGGACGTATGGTCTCCGGCACACAATCAGCTTATGTGCTTGCCCTTCATTTTAACATGCTGCCGGAAGAACTGCAACAGCAGGCAGCAGCCCGATTGGTGGACAATATCAGGAAGTATAAAACCCATCTGACCACGGGCTTCCTGGGAACACCATACCTGTGTCATGTGCTTACCCGGTTCGGGTATAACGATGTGGCCTATGAATTGCTTCTGCAGAAAACCTACCCTTCCTGGCTCTATCCCGTAACCATGGGGGCCACTACTATTTGGGAACGCTGGGACGGCATAAAACCCGACAGCACCTTTCAAACCCCGTCGATGAATTCTTTCAACCATTATGCTTATGGTGCCATTGGAGATTGGATGTACCGCACCATTACCGGAATTGACACCTTTGAAGAAGAACCGGGATATAAAAAAATCCGGATTAAACCCCAAATTGGCGGCGACCTGACACATGCCTCCGCGGCATTAAAAACCTATTACGGGAAGATTAAATCGTCGTGGAAGCTGGAAAACGGGAAGCTGTACTTCGACGTAGAAATTCCGAACAACACCACCGCGGAGATACATATTCCGGCCAGATCACGGGCAGAAGTAACAGAAGGCAATACCGCTCTTGAAAGCGCAGCTGGTGTAAAAATCGTTGGTGAAGCATCCGGGGTTGTGCTTGTTGAAACGGGTTCCGGAAAGTATCAATTTATCAGTAAAATGTAAGGAAATACAACCATGTTGAAACCACAATTTTATTGCTTTCCAGATTATTTTTCTACAAAATAAAAATGAATTTCATCTTATTAAAATTAAAAAAGTAAAATGAATCTTCTATTTTTAAGAAATTTTTATTAACAATTTTAACGTACCTGCTATGATCAGAAAATTTTTTCGATGCCTGCTCCTGTTGAATTTCATATTCTGGGGATTCTCCTTTCAGCTCCAAAGTCAAGACCTTTCCGGGTTCAACCGGGAAGAGACTTCTGGTGAATCAAGACAGTCGAGTATTGTCAACAATCTGAGTTTTAACGGATACACCACCCATTGGAATAATTACTATACGGAATGGCACCGGTATGGGAACTTGTTTAAAACAGCTATTCCTGAAATAAGATCAACAATTCTGCAGAGCAAAATTGATGTTGCCGAAGATATGGGAATGCCCGGCCTTTTAATTCAGGAAGGTTTTTACACTCAGCTTACTTCCAACAACTATTCAACATTGGATAATCCCTCAATGCAAGAGCTGGAGAATTCGTCAAAAAATGGCAACCTGTTGGTTATTACGGATTCATCAACGGAGGTGGGTCAGTTTTTGGAAGCCAAAGCCGGGAATTTATTTGGTTGGGCAGAGGAGTTGAACAGTTACCAGTACAATGATGTGAACCTGGAACCGGTTAAGGCTTTTTATCTGTATAACGGCAGGAATTACCTTTTTATCATATCCTCCTCTTTTAGAAACCAGGTTGATCGTTTTCATACCTTGTTAGAAACGACCATAGACCTCATGCAACAATATAAGATACACAAAGGTTGGCTGGGCATTTCGACAAACCTAAAAGCAGTGACATGTGCTCCCGGGCACCCGATAGAGCTGATTGGGAAAGGGATGAATGAAGGTGTTTCGTGGTTCATTTTTGACGGATATATGGCGCGTCATGGCAGAGAAGAACTGGAAGAATGGGTAAAAGAGTCGAAGCTGCCAATCGTATCCGATGTGGGCAACTCCCCCATCTATGCATGTACTGATTACGATGATCTGCAGGTTCAGGATATGGCTACGAAACAAGCCTGGATCGATTATGCCCGGAAAAAGGGAGGTTATGCTTTCCGGCCAGTCTATGATCCGGCAAGCGATGCTTTTGAATTTGATGGCTATTTTGCACATCCAGGAAACAAAGAACAAATTGATAACGAGAATGTACCCTTTATCAACCGGGCCGGAGGATTAAGCAGTGATATGACTTCCTCCATGGTGTTGTTCATTGAACAGAATGCGCCCTTATCGAATGAATCTATCTGGAAGGCAATTATGGAACGGGAAGCTGTTGCTGTTTCGGGAAATGCTTTCATGATGGGACCGTCGAAATTCAGAAATGCTTTACAACTGCTCTATCTGGACAAATATTTTTTGGAAGAATACTTCTTGGATTACCTCGACATGGAAACAGAAATGGATGGTTACAATCTGATCATTACCATGACCAACTACTCAACTGAGCCCGTCACCGGCAAAATTGATATTACCTCTTCATCATCCATTGAAGTAAAATCTGTTGTGCCCAATGCCATCACCCTGCAAAGTGGGGAGACCAAGCAATTTCGTGTTCCATTGCAACCCGGTATTGGAGCTATGGGGAGAACAAATCCCGTAGTCACTCAGTTTTTGTGGGGGAAAAACAAAAAAAACACGGTTACATTATTGGATCTGCCTCCGGTAATCTCCATGCATCAACTGCTTTATGGGCATTCACCAGAGGTAGATTATCCGGTGACGATTCATAATTTTAAAGAAAAAAAATCCTTCCCGGTTGAGGTCGTTGTTGTTGAGAAACAGAATCCAAAAAAAGAAGTATTTAGGCACAAAGAGACTTGTGAAATCCCCACAGCCACCTATAAAGAACTTACTTTTCAACTCCGGCTGGATCCAGGTGATTATATTGTGAAGTCATCAGCATTGGGAGCTACCTCGGAAAGCCAGTTGGGGGTAGGCAAGGCTGAAGGTCAACCCTACCTCTATGAAGTGGATCTGAATAGCGACGGGATAAATGAATTCAGAATGGAAAACGATTCTGTCCAGGTAACATTACTCCGGACAGGCGCCCGTGTTATTGAATACATTGTCAAAAGTAAAAATGACAATATTCTTTACAAGGCATGGCCGGAAGTAACTTACAATCACAAAAGACCTTACCGGATGAGGGGATATTATCCTTATGGCGGGTTTGAAGATTTTTTAGGTCAGGCCAGCATGGAAACCCACCGGATATACGATGCAAAAATTATACAAAAAGAAGGTGATTATGTTCAGGTTGAAATGGAAACCAACTATTATGGCAACAAGCTGAAAAAGATTTTTACGCTTTATGGGAATTCGCCCTTACTTGAAGTAAAGTTCGCTTTGGACTTTATCAATCCTGAAGCAAATGTGCTGGGTCCACAGCCAATTCTGGAATTGGGGAAAAATCATGGCACCGAGGATCTTTTCACCGTTCCAACTATGGATGGACTGGTTGAATACCGGATGCGACAGGAAGATTATTACGGAGCTGCCATAAATCTGAAGGAAGGCTGGAACGCAGGTTATGATACGAAGGAGGATATTACCTTTGTGGGTGCATTCCCGGTTTCACAGCCCATTTTTTTACATATGTGGATGAATCATCCTAGAAATCCGGATGCACCACATTACTATGTTGAGTTCCAGCCATGGACACCCATTATTCAAAAAAGTACGATGTATTTTTCCTATTACCTTTGGGGTAGCGCCGGGAAATGGCAAAATGGGTTAGACGAGCTGAAAAAAAGAAACCTCATTTCAATCAGAGAATAAAACGACCAGGTCAATATTTCAAAAAGAATGATGACAAAACAAGTTATAAATTTCGTAGGCCAGAAAAAAGTATTCTGAATTTATCTTTATATTTACCAGAAAAACAATACATTAAATAAAATAGAATTCACATGAAAAAACAAGTACTACTGTATGCAGCCTTTCTTCTGGTGAGCATCTTTGCTTTTTCTGATCTTCACGCGCAGAAAAAGCAAAACGAGTTAAAAATTACCAGTATTGAACTAGGTTATCCCGTTCCGGGCATTCCATTCTACCATTTCAGGGCGGAGCTCGAACTTGCTAATCCCTCAATCATTGAAGTGGAAGCAGCCGTAAATGGGAAGAAATTGAGGTTTGTGAACCTATACCGGGGTGACCGGAAGCAGGAGTTAAACAAGCCGGCATTTATCCTTCGTCCACCTTCCGGTTATGCACTTTCGCAGGACAATGCGCTTTATAAAACTCCGATGATTAACGGTTGGGTCAGGTGGGAACCGGGTGAAGAATATACCATAGAGGTCACGGTAAGACTAAAAGAATCGGCACATCCATCACCCGACGACAAGTTGGTGAGTGCTTCAGCAAAGGTGACAGCACCTGAAGGAGGTACATTTTTCGACAAGGAATGGAAAGCCTATAAATCGGTTGTGTTGAGTGAGACAGCCGGTATTGACCGAAAAAATGAACCTGTAGAAGTTTTACTCCCTTTTTACCCGGACGAAGTAACCGATCTGAAAAGGGAAATTCGTATTGTAGAAGTAAATCCCGACTTTTCCCTGACGGAAGTTCCCAGCCAGGTATTCGACATTCAATCCTATACGACACAAGATGACCTGTCACCCCTGAGTGAAGGAGAACCGGAAAGGAATATTCCCCTCTGGATGCCGACTGTCACCGGTAAAGTGGCTTTTTTAGCCAATGTACCGGCAAAAACAAGCAAAGTGTTTCTAATCTTTTACAACAACGACAAGGCTATGGCAAAAACATACGAAACCGACCTGCGCGTTCAGGGAGAGATTCCCGGATTAAGGATTGATAATGAGCATTTCAATATCGTTCTTCACCCCAATTCAGGGCACCTGGATCAGCTGACGTTGAAGAAAAATCCGGAAAATCCACTATTTCACAGGATGGAAACCAATGGAGCTATCCACTGGAATCCCGATATTTATGTACCTCCTCATCCTTGGGCTCATACTGCCGACTGGAAACATGACCAAAATATGCGGTCAATTACCGGACCTATTCTAACTACCAGCGAAGTATGGGGGGCTATGCGGGAGGTACCCCACGTTGACGCCTCTGTACGTTACGATTTCTTTCCCGGAGTACCCTATTTCTTCAGTACGACCAACATGAGGATCAACGAAACGCTGCAGACTTTGGCTCTGAGAAATGCAGAGGTTGTTTTCAAACGTGAATTGATCAGCCATGCAGCCTGGTATGACGTGGTTAACGACCGGGTGATCACCTACGATGTTGAAAACCTGGCCGATTTGACCGATTTAAGAACAGAAGCGGATGTACCCTGGTTTTCCTTTTATAACCAGAAAACAGGAATCGGTTTTGCAGGTATCAATCTGGAATATGCAAATGCCTCCCTCGAATCGAGGTCCAGGTTACTGAATCCATTCTCCTACATTACTGTTGGTCCATGGGTTTATTGGGCCCGTGCATTGTCAGTCAGCTTTCTGTCCTCAAATATGCAACAGGTTATTCCAGCTATGAAGGGAAGTATGTTCATGGAGAAATGGGCCTATCTCCTCTTTGAACCAGACGATGAAGTTCCTTATAAACCCGTTTTAGAATGGGAAAAAAAGCTGAAAAATCCATTAAGAGTTCAATTGATTGAAGAGGTGGACGAAAGAGTCTCCAAAACCCTGATAGAAGTCTATATGGATGACGGGAAAAGCGGTTGGGAAGAGCGGGAAACAGGAAAGCACAAATAAAATCCCAACGGAGCAGCAGATGCTCAAAGTCCTGTTTCCTTAAATCAACGACTAACTGCGCCAGCGTGGTTAGTCGTTGTTAATTTTAACATCCTGAAACATATATGGATTATCACTTAATCTTAAGTCATTACCACTTGTAATTGACAAGTCTCTGACGATGACTTCCCGGGGTCTGATAAAGGGAAACTTCTCCACGTAGGAATCGTCTGTCATTTGTGCATTGAAATTTGCAAAAATAGCTGGACCCTGGTAGTTTTCCGGATGGTTAGAGTCATCAATAGTGAGATTTTCTATGATGATTCGTGCCGGCATATAGCAAGTATAGCCAAAATCATGTTGACCGGAGTTGGAACCGCCAATCAGGATGGCCTGGGAGGGCCGGCCTCCGGCAGGTACGAATACACAATTGCGTATTATAAACTCTCCCTGCCAGGTGCTACCGTAATCCGGTCTCAGATGGATCAGGTTTCTTCCATAAATCGTGGAATTCTCCACTAAGAATGTTCCGCTGCCGATAGCATTAATCCCTTGATGTCCGAGGGTTGAGTTGCGAATGGTTGCATTAGCAACACCCATGTGGGCGTCAAACCGGGAAAAGGTACAATTCTCCAAAATAAGATTTTTGCAATAGTTAGATCCCATAATTCCCCAATAGGCACCATCGTTGATGTCGTTCGTTTGACTACAATGAATAAACGACAGGTTTAGAGCCCGGTTCAACGAGATATCGTAACTGCCCATAGGTACTGATACTCCGGCCGAACCGATCGTCACATAAGTTTTATGACCGGTCAAAATCGTATTCTGAATGGTCACATAGGCACAGTCTCTGATATTGAAAAATCCACCATAGGGGGCGCCATGATCTCCTTCCCCAATGATGCAATGTTCCAATCCATCCGCAAGAACATGGGAACGTCTGATAGCAATACCCCGGGAATAGTAGGTATATCTCGACTCCGCACGATTGGCGATAGTTGTAAAATGACCACCGGTGATAGTCAACAGGGTTTCGTCAATGGGAAGAGCTGTGATCTCTGTGATCTGATCAAAGTCCCAGATGATGGGAGCATCCATATCGACATTCCCATCTTTATCGACTATAAATATATCAGTTTGTGAGAATCCACTGTTCTGGTTCGGTCCAAACCGGATATATCTCTTCACATTGGAATTTGTAACGGAAACCAGGCAGGTGCCGGGAAAGGAGATGCCAATTTTTTCTTGATCCCTTTTCAGTGTAGTAACTCCTTCGGGCTTAAAAGGTTGCAATATTGAAGAAACCAAAAAAACAGGAGTATTCCGGTCCTGAACATCGGTATCATCAATAATAAAAGAGGCCGATCCAAAATCCGTATCGGTTTGAATGACCGCTGTCCGGCTCTTTCCTCCAATATAAAATGTTGCCCCCTCATCGGCTTTTACAGGAAGATGATGCAGGTTAGCAAAAGCGTGCGCAGCAGCGATGGCCTCTATATCATCAGTTTTACCATCACCCCTGGCTCCAAAGTCACTGTAACGAACAAATCCGTTAGACTTAAATTTTCTGACACTCCGGGGAGGAACGTTTAGCAGTAATTCCCCTTCCCTGTTCGCTTGTACCTTCAATTTATTCCTGCTAGAAGTGATCACCACTTCTTCTGAATTGTCAATAACCTGCCCATGTACAGTGTTGAATACAAAAAAGAACAGAAAAAAAAATACGAATATGTGTTTCATGTCTGAAAAATTAAAAATTTCAGCGGAATATTCCTCATTATTATTGTTGACTTTCAAGGTGTTTACCTCCATTCAATTGTATATTATTATCATATGCTACAAAATCCGTAAGCTTATTTCGATGACACTCATAAATAATCCGTAACTCACATATCGATCGTTTCATAACGATGCTATAATTTACAAGTCCATTTTAAAAACGATCGATAAAGCTATAAAAAATAAATTAAGCATGAAGAAAATCATAATTGATTTCTCCTCAGCGATCTTATTCTGGCAACAGAAAAAGTTTAAGACTTTTTTTTGTTAAAAATTTCCTTGCTATTAAGATTTAAAGTTCATAAATTTGACAGTAAATAATGTTTAACCCTGTATTGGCACCCCCATAACAGAAAAAACACACGAATTGATGCAATCTATTTTATTGGTCAAAAACAAATTCATTGGGTAAGCCTCCCCGGAGGTTATCACATGTCA
>Ga0172382_10009180_pt1 | contig 13566 bp, 20 predicted proteins | sample Leawel138RmetaG_FD_122245 | JGI IMG/M metagenome (GOLD analysis project Ga0172382, IMG submission 122245) | Leachate microbial communities from a municipal landfill in Southern Ontario, Canada - Leachate well 138R metaG | ecosystem: Engineered > Solid waste > Landfill > Unclassified | place...
CTCAAATGCCGGGCTTGTTCTAGGCGTGTCAATATCGTTTCCGTACCATTGTTTCCACGCCTCGTCCATTACCAATTTCATTTTGTCGTTCATTATTCAATCTCCCGCGCCTAACAAGGCGCTTAAGCGGGACCGTCGCTTCGCTCCGGCCCCCTTAGCTTCATCGTTATACACCGATTTAGGTGTCTATTACTTGTTATGCCGCACGTCAGCCCAAAAGGCGGCATCAATGCCTTGGTACTCGGCTTCGCTTTTTGCTATCTCGCCCGAGATGCGCTCGTACCCTTCCCGCGTCAGTCCAATGGTCTCGGACAAGTCGCCCTGTCGGTTGTAATAGTCGAGCAGATACTCGGCATCTTTGATCGGAACTCCAATACGCTTTGCTGACCTAAACGCCGCCCAGGTCTCCAAGTCAGATTCCATTGCGGCTCCCACCCCTGTCTTCAGCGCGTGATCGCGCTTCCCGATGTAGAGCATTTCCATGTAACTTCCCATTTCTATCTCCTGTCTCTTGTGGGGTTCGGCATAACAAGTCAATCAAGCCGACCGGCTTTCAGCCGGCGGCTTATCGCCAGTGTTAGGCGGCAGGTGGTCGGAACTCAAAGCCTTGCGCTTTCATTATCTGTTTCAGCACATCAAGCGCAGCATCTATCGTGGACCTCTCATACTTCACCCAAACCTTGCCGGCCTGCACTGGGGAGTTAAGCGTGCGGTAAAGCTGCAGTGTCGCTTCTTCTTTCGTTGCTTGTTTATTCATCGTATTTGTCTCCGTTAATTACGCGCCATAACAAGGCGCTCAACAGGTACGGCTGTCGCCGCCCGTTAGCTCAATCGTTGGGCGGCAACTTCGCCGCGTATTCGGCTTCTAGGCTGGGCCGATAGAATCCGTATCCGCTCACCTCTTCGTAAAGCTGGCGCATCGTCGTCAGCACTGATTGCAGCCGCTTCTCGTGCTCACCTTCGCCCAGCATGTCGTAATAGCCAGGGCATCCGAGCGCATGGTTGTACCGCATTGCCATGCTCATCAGCAGGCCAGGAGTTGGATCTTTTGGTAATTCCATGTTCGTGCTCCGTAGCTCGCGTAATTAGTATATCGTTTATTCTAGTGGGCAACAACTATGGTAATTGCTATGGCGTATGTTTATCAAGATGCTCACCATCGCCGCAAAGCGATGGCTTGTCATCAATCAAAAGCTGAAGTCGTGGAATTCGTTTCGAGCACCAATGCTGACCAGGAGGTCGCTCTTGGCGAATACCAGATTACCCTTTTCATTGCGAATCAACTGTCGCCAGCTTTTCTGTTTCGGGTCAAGGCGAAACACGCTCTTGATGCCGTCCGGATCAGGGGTGTGCTCGTACACCTGAGATTCGCTCATGCCGTTATTGTCGGTACGCTTGGCGTGGTCACGCTGGACGGTGATAACCGGATTCTTGCCGCTGGTATCCACATCGATCGCGGTTGCCGCATGGCGGTCAGTCCAGAGAAGAAGGGTTGCGCCATCACCCACCTTGGGTACATCGCTGATTTCACCAGCCATAAGGTGATTAATTAAGCTGCCGGTTTCGCTGCCAAGTTTCATTGCCATGATGACCACCCTCTTGTTTGGTTACTATAATAGTTATTATAAGGATCACCCAATGCGGGTCAACTACTTTTATCGCCATACGGGTGCTCGCTGTCAATAATTGTAATTTGTATAGCGTTTATTGATCCGGCCTATTGTCGCTGTATCGGGGTTTCATCGAAAATAGTCTCGCAACAGTAGGAATTTATTGAGGTAAATAGGAACAATGACTATACTCCGGCATCAGGATCAACGCATGAACAGGAGGTGCGTGACCATGACTAACGTAGCCGTTCCCGATGAGATTGTCGCCTTGGTTTGGCGTGCAGCCACGACTTGCGTCCACAATGCAATCACTATTCATGCGGCCAGTGATGCCGCCCAAGGCCGGAGCACGTCACCATCCACCCTGATCGGCATCGCCGAGGGTTTAGGTGCCATTGATGCCGACTATATCGAGCAAGTTCAGTGCATGATCGAGCGCATGTAGCGCGATAGGCCGTTGTTGATCGTGTATTGCTTGTTTTCGTGTGAGGTAGCCGCTAATGGCAATTGATGGTGTGGCAATGGTGGTGGTCAAGGCTGACCCAAGCATCACCAACCGAATCGGACAACCAACACCGGATGAGGTTCGGTTCACCCGCGAGAGCATTGGGCTGACCGCAACAGAAGCGGGTCGCATGGTGTCCTCCGCAGTCAACGCCTACTCGATATGGAGTGGCTACGAGACCAAGGATCAGCGCCGGTCGCGCCAGATACCCCTTGCCACATGGGAGCTATTCTTGCTCCTGAACAATCGCCACCCCATGTATCGCATGGCGCGCCGACTGGATTCGGATTGCGCCAATCAGCGGTGTTATCTCGATCAGGATTTCAGCGACATACTGGACGAGTTCTGATGAATGGCGATTTAATGCAACGGATAGCGCATTGGGTTCGTTATGATATTCCTCATAGGGTTTTATTCTATCGAGGAAATTTTCATGTCTCACTCTATCGACGTTAAGAAGTTCGTCTACCCCCAGTGCGAGGACTGGATGGCCCGGACGCTTGCTGAGCACGAATCAGAGATGATGGGCGACATGGTGTGCATCAAGACGATCGTCAATGTCCCCGACCGTCACCCGAATCACCCGTTCATGGTGCTCGACTACTTTGACATTCCGTATGACCGCGACACCATTGGCGGCAATATCTGGCGCATCATTGATGATCTGCGCCAACAGGTTTGCGTGCAGCTACTCATGCTGACCAATGACGAGTACCGGCTGGACTGGTCTCGAGCCACCGGCCACCTTTGCTTGTGGTATCGCACGCGCTCGGCCAAGGCGAATGTCATGGCTGATCTCGGCTTTGCCAACCACCACCACATCAAGACCATCGCCGGGACTGAGGTTCGACTTAGTTCGATTCATGGGTTTGGCCTGTTCACACTGATGGATCGCAAGGAAAACGAGCAGTTGTGTGATCTTGACGGCATGTGGATGGACTATGACGACTACTTTATGATGGCCTCCCGAATCGGGCCGGGCATTCCGCGCCTGAAGGACTTCTTTTTCATGGAGTGGAACTACTTTAACGGTCGGGTGCTGGCTCGTCCGTTGCGAACCTCCTACGGGTTTATCAATCACCACACCGAGCCGAACATCATTCTTCGCAACATGGGCACAAAGGAATCACCCAAGCTGGTCGTGTCTGCCCTGCGGGATATTGCAGCCGGTGAAGAACTTCTGATTGAATATCGTCGGGAGGAATTGCCACGAGGGTATCTGCAAGACCCTTCATCGCAGTATCTTAATGAGTGTCATCGAACCAAGCCGTCTCGCGGCCTGATTGATGAAGAAGAAGCTCGGCCAAAACCGCCCACGTTCGGGGCGGGATTCAAGTTTGCTATTGAGTGACGTGCTCGATCAATCCGTTAATCGCATCCACATAGGCGGGTGCGAGCATACCGGTGGCGACCAGCTTGCGTAGCGCGGTGATTCGCTCATCGCTTTCGTCCAGCTTGAGGCTGTCGATAATGCTCATACGCACGGCCATGCTGTCGATGCGCTTGTGAAGATCGTCAAGCATCTGGTGGGCATCACTGACCATCTGGTGGATCTCGCCTGATTGATTGGCCTTGGTCATGGTCTCATCTCCTGCTTTATTGTGTTCTGCCGTGGGTTCTTGTGCCGCTTCTGGACTGGTTGCCTCCACCAATTCTGCATCGCTGGCCTTGATGGTCTCTGGTGCAATGACCGGCGGCGTGCTTTCCTTGGCCTGACCCTGCTTTGCCATCTCGCGGCGTTCGCGTGACAGATAGGATTGCAGCATCTTGTGGTCGATCAGGTTTTCGGGAATCGCCTTGGCAATGGCCTCGATGGTGACTCCGGCCTCGATCATGCGAGTGATCGGTGCAAAATAGGTTCGTACAATCGCAAGGCGGCTGACCCCGTTATTGGCCTTCTGCATGGCGATGGTGCGGGCAACCTCCTGAGCGAATGCGTCAAGCATCTGCTGGTTCTTGCTGGTTGATGATTCGGTGTGACGTGTGCTCATTACGGGGTTTTTCTCTGGTGGTTTGGGTGCATTACGACCCATGTAGCGAGGGTTGCGGTCATCCGGAATAGAGGGCATCCGGTTCGCCGTTTCTCGTGTCATTGGGCCTGTGGGCGGGTTCAGTCCGGTCTTGCCTCCGGCACAAAAGTCTTTCTCGTTCATGGCTTGTATCTCTTGTTCTGTTCTTATTGAGTAGTGCCATATCATTTATACCATAGCGCACTGATTAACGGATGATGAATGTCAGGCATCCACTGGCGGTTCTGGCGTGTCCGGCTCGCTGCGCTGCGGCGACGGAGCGGGTGACTGATCGACGATCTGGTTTGCCACTGCTGTCACACCAAGACCTCCTGCCTTGCCTGATCTGGCCTTGCCGTAGTGCATGGATGCGGTCTTGTCCGAGCTATGCCCCATCAGGTTGGCCAAGTCCCGCTTGCTCACACCGGCTCGCTTCGCGTTCGCGGAGAACTGATGGCGCGTTGAGTACATCACGATCCGAGGGAGCTTGTTGCGGCGGCGGAAGTCCTTGAGGAACTTCTGGATGGCTTTTTGGGCTTTCTCCCATGTGCCGTAAGTGATCATCAACCCGTCCCGTTCACGGATAAGTATTTTGACCAGTCTTTTTACGCGCTCATCCATGTCGATAAAGCGATTCTCTCCAGTGGCTCGGCCATTGCTGTTCTTGGCATTCCTTACGATCAGGCGGTCGCCCTCGATGTAGGCTGTTCCCCATTCGGATGGACGCAGCCCCACCTCCTGATTGGCAACCAGATAGATGGATGCAGGGTTGGCCAGCGTACTCCGTGACTTACCGAGTGCTGACAGGTACGCCTCAAGGTCTTGGTTGCGGATTCTCTTTTTACCCGCCTCGTCATCCCTGCCCTCTCTTGTGGTCGGTCGTTGCTTTTTGCGTGACGGGAATTGAGCGAGCAGCTCGGCATCATCCATCAGGTTGATCGCCTCATGGGGTGCGCCACTGTTTATCAGGTATTCGCGGACGCTCTGCTTGACCAGTCGCCAATAGGATGCCGACCAGTCCGGGCGCTGCGCGATGACCCATCGAACGAAGCGTGTAGGCCCATCTCCCCACGTTTCGCGCATCTCGTTTTTGTACCGATTGGCGATGGATTCACCCAGTGCGGCGTACTTGATTGTGGTGTCCTTGCTACGGGTAAGGCCGGGATAGACCGACCGCGCTGCCGCTGCATTTTTGCTGTCATTTTCCATGATGCGATCCTGTTGTTTTATATGGGTTATTCAGGCACGAAGGACTTCGGAAGTCCTTCGCATGTCCTTCACTAAGACCTTCGCAAGTCCCTCAGAAGGTACTTCGCAAGTCCTTCGCATGTCCTTCACTAAGACCTTCGCAAGTCCTTCGTTAAGGACTTCGGAAGTCCTTCGCATGTCCTTCATTAAGACCTTATCATAATTTTTATGGCGTTTTTCATTAAAAAGGGCGTATATTGGTTTTCATCAGGTAACACATGAATCAGGAGAACATGATGAGTAATGGTATGCAGGTGATTGGTGTTGATGTTGGCTCCGGCTTCGTTAAGTCGGCCACGCTGGATGGGCAGCGGTTCCTGTCACCATCGTATGTCGCTCCACGACCGGCTGACCTTGCCAATGACTTTGCAGGTCAGTCCCGTGAGGGTGTTGTGCGATACAACGGCAATGAGTGGCTTACCGGCGCGACCGCAGAGGCATCAGCGCGGCATAGCTTGTGCAATACCCGATCTGATGATTGGGCTGGCTCCGATGGGTGGATCGTCCTCTTGTTGCGCGCGATCTTCGATGCGGGCTACACCTCCGGCAAGGTTCATCTGGTCGTGGGCGTGCCGCAGAAATCGTGGACGACCGCTTTGCGCGAGGACATCGTTCGCAAACTGGTCAAGCGTCATACCGCCCATATTGATGGGCAATACCTTGATATTGAGGTTGTTCCTGCCAATTCGATGGTTCTGCCACAAGCCTATGGCGGGTTGTCTTGGTTGATCGACCACGACGAGCGCGCCAGCGAGATGAGCCGTGATGGTGTGATGATTGCCGGTGTTGATCCGGGGACGTACACCACTGGATTCGTGACGATGCGCGATAACAACTACATTCGTGACCTCTCTGGCGGGGCGCACAATGTCGGCGTGTGGCAGGTTGCAGAGATTCTGCGGAAGATTATTGACGAGACACATGGGTGGGAACCCACCCCCGATCAGGCCATGCGTGCGATTCGATCACCCTCAAAGGTGTTCTTCAAGGGCGAGAATCACGACATTCAGCCTTTGGTTACTCGCGCCGTGGCTCAGGTGGCCTCTGGCCTGACCGACCGGCTGGCCTCCGCATGGGGCAAGAGTGCCGCTGGCATGGAAATCCTTGTTTATGGTGGTGGCGCAGACCTGTTCCTGCCGTTCATCAAGGCGGTATTCCCGCAAGCACGGATGCCCGTCATCAAGAGCGGTGATACCGTGATTTACCCGCAGTTTGTCCCCGTGATCGGCATGATGGTGTTCTTCGCCACCCGTAACGGGTTGCTGGAGTAAGCCGAATGAAGCGGCACATCAAGATCACGCTGGATTCCGACAATCCGTTTCACACCGAGATCATGGAGTGGATGAACCGCTTTGAGCGTCGATCACAAGGCACTCATGGTGGCAAGCCAAGGCGCAGAAGCCCCTTGCTATCTACGCATATCGTTGCTGCGTTGCGTGGGTACATCGACATTACCGAGGGGCGATCCCGTATCGTTCCCGTAGGCATACCTCAAACCCCTGTCGAACCACCTCCACCGCCAGAAATCGAGCGACCACTAGGGGCATTCCTTCGACCTCTGGTGGAGATACATTCAGATGAATCGGGCGATCCTGTCGATCAGGACGATGACCTCGGCACGGATACCGGTACTACCTCAACTGCGAATGACGACCTCGACCATAAGGGAGGTGGCCTTGCTGCGATTAAGGAGAACCACCCCGATACCTTGCCGGAACCACCCAAAAAGGAGGGAGCGTCACCCCTGTTTCGCGCTGGCTCGGTGGCGAAGTTCAGCACCGACTTTTCCGAGGAAATCCCGCCCGATTTTTAGAATTTCATGCTTCGCGGCTTAGTGGTGGCCACCTCCCTATGTTGGGTGCGCGAAATCGAGATTTTGATAAACGGGGTAAACGAGGCCAAAGGGCGCGAAATTGAAATTTTGATAAACGCATAAATGGGCAAAAAGGGCGCGAAATCGCATTTTTGATAAACGCATGAAATACAGCAAAAGGGCTTGATGAAAATGACCACCCAAACGACCGAAACCAATGACCATCTCGACGATAACACCAGCCCTTGCCCCGGCCAAAACTGCGATGCGGGTGACATCGACATGCCTTGGCAGTTGGTCGTCAACGGTGTTGGATCAGGAGAGATCAGCAACCATCGCATGGTTATCGCTCACTCCCTTGCCCTGTTCGACAAGTCCAATCACATCGCCCAAGCCCGTGACGTGATCGGGGTGATCTACCGCATGTTTTCGATCTCGCTTGGGTCGATTCCGGTTATGGCAGTTGCGGCTACCCTGTTCGCGGCAATAGCCATGCCTGATGTGCTGTCCTTGATTGCAAATGCCCTTGTGAATGCAAGCCCTGATGAGATTAGTGGATATGCCACGCTCGCCCTGCGTATCGGTGCATCCTTCGCGTTGGTTTCTACCGCCTTGATTTTCGTATTGGACACGCCTTATGTGATCGGGTCGGCGGCAGACAGGGTGGCCGAGGATCACTTTTTCATCATTCGCGGAGTCATCGGCGAGACCGCTACCGGCGGCATGTACCTTCGTCGGGATGACGGGATATACCCGCCACGACACAATCTGTTTGGCGATATAGTCAAGGCCGATTGGGTGAACTTCCTTGAACTCGCAGCCTTCGCCACCATCTTGGCGGTCGCGCTGTTCTCCCTGTTTCAGTTCGTTGGCATTTATGAGTTTGCCGCCGTGGTGTCGTCCTTGCTGTTCAGCCTTCAGACATCAATCATGGTTGCGCGATGGTATCAACGCCACTGGTCGTTCTTTAAGCACGGCGAGACCATGTTAAACGCATTGCTCGAAGATAAACAAGAGGATCAAGAAGCGAAAACGGACAGCTAAAATTAGCGCAATGGTTCGCTATACCCATTGTGATAAAGTGTTTATAGACCCGATTTAACCAGCAAAACGCTAGAGGATGAATGCCGTGAAACACAATTTCAAGAAACCCCTGTTGATCGTATCCGCTCTGTCTGCGGCTCTTTTGAGCGGCTGCGCGACCACGCCGACGGGTAGCATTACAGGCGACTCGGAGGCGCAACAGGCACTCACGCAGTCGATCAATGATGTCAATCAGACCACGGCCATGTTCCGCACGGCTCCAACACCTTATGTCGGCTTCCCGACACCCGCACCGGCGGCGCACCCTGTTGTTCCGGCCTTCCATAGCCTCGATACCGTGGTCAGCGTTCAGTGGACTGGTGACGCGCATACGCTGGTTGCTGGTTTGGCCAATCGCATTCGCTGGACGTACATCAACAAAGCCAAGGACGCTAAAGGAAAAGATATTCCAATGCCGGTCATGGTCAATCTGCGGGAGGTGAGCATCGCCAAGGTAATTAGCGAAGTATCCGCGCAGATTCCAGCCGGTCACAAGATCGTGGCGGGTAACGGCAAGATCACTCTGGAGTAATCGGACATGAAGCAAATTGGTATGCACACATCACTGGTGGCGGCAATCCTTGTTGCCGTGGCCTCACCCGTCTTTGCTGGTGACACATCGCCCACGCAGAGCGACCTCGCCGCCATGCACGCAGATAGCTCCAACTTGGGATCGGCGGCAAAGCAGAACGAGGTTCGCGCGGTGCGCGGCAAGGCGGTCTTTGAGGCAGCGGAGACCTACTCTGCTCAAACATCGTTCTGCGAACGGGCAAAGGAACTGAACGCTTGGGCAGAAACCCAAGCCGGAAACCTCGACACCGTATTCAACTTCAGCAATCTCTTGCTGGATGGTGGGCGCGTACTGCCGCCTGTTATCGAGAAGGTTGATTCGTCCTACAAGCAGGATGGTGATCGGCTCGCGGTAACAGCAAAGACCACTTGGTACATTCTGGATGATGCCAAGATCGTATCGACCGCACCTAGCTGGCGAACCTATCTCCATCTCCAGTGTTCACCGGCACTGAAACCGAACCCGATCCTCCTGCCCGGAGCCGTGCCTGACAGTGAGGCCGCCGATGAGATCAAGTGGAAAGAAGGCGTGGACAAGGGGTGGAAGCTCGGACGGGATCAGGCGATGAACGCACTGAAACTCGGTCTTGCTCGCATGACCCGCGATTACCGTGGCATGTTGACCTTCAAGTACCTCTATTCGCAGGGCGTGGTATCTGCGCCGGTACTGGCCTCCGGTAACGTGGGTGTGCGCGTGGATGGACGAACCCTGAGCGTGGACGAGAAGGTGTTTCGCCTGACCTCTGATGCCAACTGGAACAAGCAAGCTGATTGGTCAGCCAAGATCAAGCAGCAAGCCAAGCCAGATTCTCAAGGCAACTAAGGGTTGTTAGTCCATGTCACATCATCATCACGATATTGACCATGACATGATGTTTCCCGACGAGCCGGCCACCGGCGGTTGGGCGCATCAGGACACCATTGACCGCTTTCTTCGATGGGCTTATCTGGAAAACGGCGCGAGCGATGTGAAATTCACACCCTCTGACCCCGTGTCCATTTCGGTTCATGGTGAATGGTGGTTTGTCACCAAGCGGATTCCGAACTCATTTGAGATCAGGCAGCTTGTCATCCATTGCAGCGGGCGGATTGATGCCGCTGCGCGACTCGATGGCGGCGAGCAGGTGAACTACTCCTACGAGCTGACCAAGAAGGACGGTGATCGACGATCAGGCACGGTTCGTTTTCGTGGCAACGCGACTGCGGCGCTCGGTCTGGGTGGGGCTGCGATCACCATGCGATCCATTCCGGAAGAAATCCCGACAATGGACGACCTCAATATCCCGATGGAATTGCGCGATGCGCTGTTTGACGACAACGGGATCGTGTCGGTATCCGGCATCATGGGTTCGGGTAAAACCACCTCCATCGCCTCCGTAATCCGTCATCTGCGGGTAAACACCCGCCGATCCGTGGGTACGCTGGAGGAGCCTATCGAGTTTGACTACACCCGTATTCATGGGGCGAAGGGGCCGATTGAGCAGATGGAAGTGCCAACGCACGTCAAGTCGTTCAAGGAGGGCATCATCGCCCTGACCCGTAAGGCGACCAAGGTGCTGTTGGTTGGCGAGACCAACAAACCCGAAAGCATGGAGGCCATGATTCACGCTGGCGAGGTTGGCTCGCTGGTGTACCACACGCTGCATACGCCCTCGGTTGCATCCATTCCGTCACGGATTTTCCATATGTTCCCCGGCGACGAGATGGGCGCGATTGCGGCTGCCTACATGAGTAGCGTTCGCGTCATGCTCCAGCAGCGGCTTGTCCCGCGCAAGGGTGGTGGCCGTGTAGCCATGCGGGAATATCTGATCGTGAACGAAACCATGCGTCAGGAGTTAATCCAGACACCAATTGACCGCACTCAGGTTGTTGTTGAGCGCATGGTCAGGGAGGAAGGTCACTCGCTACTGAAGGATGCGCGTCAGCTTTATGAGCGTGGCCTGATTGATGAAATTACCCTTTCTGCCGTTGAGAAGGAGAAAAACTAATGGCTGTAACACCTATGTGGGGACATACCGCAAAAACCCCAAAAGTCGGCCCTGCTCACTGGGCGGTGGTCGGATTCTCCGCCATCTTCCTTTTGCACATGTGTTTGCTGACGTTTGAAATCGCTGTTGGCGGCATCCTGTTCTTCGTCATTTTGGCGTGGTTCAAGGTGCCTCTGGGTGCATTTCTCTCATGGGCTAACTACAAGATTGCCGGTGGAGCAATGGACGCTGGCCAGCGCCAGCGAAACTATTTTCGTCGAACACGCTTCTGAACAAGGAACACTCCCATGAAACACAAGCACAACCCCTTGCGTATCCTTCTGTTGGCCGCCCTGCCCGTCTTGTCCACCACCGCACTGGCGGCGACACCTGTTTCGCCCTCGTTGGAATTTACGGGCAATGATGCAGTCCGGTTGGCCGCTGATGCGGTTCCGGTCAAGCGGATTAGCAGCACGGGTCACGATGTACCGTTGGTGGATGCACTCAAGGTCATCCTTCCCGCCGACTGGAAAGCCAGCATCGACTCGTATGTGGATCTCGGTACACCCCTGTCATGGTCAGCCAAGAACGCCAACTGGTCATGCCCGTTGACTGATGCCGCAACCAAGGCTGGTTTACGCATTCGCTTCGATCCGGATCACCGGACGGTGATCTTGACCAATGGCTACGACCTCTGATCTTGGGCGGCTCCTGCTATCTGCGGGAGTCGCTTCCGTTCTGTTCTTTTCCGCCGTTGCTGCGGCAAATCAGGACAGCAACATTGATAGCTGCATCAGCATAGCGGCGGCTCGATACCATGTTGACGAGGATCAGATCAGGGCGGTGATCGCCACCAATGATCGCAACCCACGAGGGATTGGCATCACGGGAATCCCTCAATCGTGGCTCCCTGTTTTAAGCGAGGCTGGCGTAACACGCGCATCCCTCGATGACGCTTGCGACAACATCGCCGCTGGCGCATGGATCATGGCGTATAGCGCGCAAGCGCAGCAAGTATCACGATCACAAGCCAACCCGTTGGGATTGACTAAAGCGGGTAGCCGCTGGCAGTTCGCTGTCACTCGGTACGCCAAGGAAGCAGGGCTGCCGGTTGCTCTGGTCAATGCAGTCATCCAGCAAGAAAGCGGGTTCAACCCGCAAGCGGTCTCAGGCGCGGGCGCGATCGGTTTGATGCAGCTTATGCCCAAGACGGCTGAATGGATCGGCGTTGATCCGTACAACCCCATAGACAATCTGCGCGGAGGGATCGCTTATCTTCGTGACCTCTACCGGCGATTTAATGGTGATCTGGCTCTGACGCTCGCGGCATACAACGCTGGCGAGGGCGCGGTAAACAAGTACGGTGGCGTGCCGCCGTATGCCGAAACGCAAGGTTATGTGAGCAGCGTTATTCATCGCTACAACAGATACACAACGTTGGCCGACACGGATTAAATAAAGTCATACGCGACCGGTTCATGTTCGCTATACTAATTGTATTAACAAAGCACAACATCAACCGAAGGATAGAAACCATGTCACGCAACAGAATCTATGAGATCACCATGAAAGACGGTGTAACGGTGAACGGATCAAACAAGGCTTTCGTTGAATCTCATTCCGAGTTCGGCGCAACCAAGGCTTTGACCGATTTTTTGGTGGCTGACATCAGCCGCGCCACCCCGTTGTCCATTCTGACGGAAATCAATAACCGGCAGGACGGCAAAAGCACGGCCATCATTCTGTCCGGCGCGCAAGGCGATGCCGGGGCCAACGAATCGAGCACGGATGATGCACACGAACAAGGCGATGTGCATGTTGAAGTGGACGATCCGGTAATGACCACCGAGTTCAAGAATGCCACGGCGGGTGATGACTTTAACCTTGGCCCAGAAGAGTACGCGTAGTTAGATGTGCGCCATGATTATTTTCATGGTGTCTTCTTTGTTTCAAAAAACCCTTATCAGGAGCTTGATTTACCCATGAAACCTTTTGCCCGCACCACCTTGATCGCCGCCATTGTCGGCTTATCCCTTACCGCAGGAGTCGCCCACGCAAGCGACCTGACATTTGATGCAGCAGTCAGCATTGGATCGTATGGTGTCATGTCCCGTGGCATTCATTCCACTATGCCCTCTGTCACCGTTGATGGTGCAGCCACCTACGGCAACATCGAAAGCCATGTCACGCTGACCCGCGCGCAAGGCCAGTCAATTAACGGGTTCCTGACCGAGGGCAAGCTGTCAACGCAGTACAACAACGCGATGGATGGTGGCAATCTGGTTGTGTCTCCAAAGCTGACCTATGGCGACATCAACATGCGCACTGATGGAACCAAAGTCCATACTCAATATCTGATGGCAGGGCTGCATGGCGCGTACACATACAACAATGTGTTCAGCACGTTCGCTGAATTCGGCCTTGGCCGCAGCTTTGCGCCAAGTATTACTGGTTACGACACCTGCACCAGTGGTTTTGCGTATCAGGCCGCAGCGGGGTTGAAGGTTCATGCCGGTATTGGTGACGCTGTTCTGTCCGTGGACTACAAGCGTTTGCCATTCGGCAATCAGGTCGCCGGATCGAACGGAATCAACCTCTCTACCGTTCAATACAACGCCGGTTACGAGGTCAAGCTCTAATGGCCCATTCGCTCACCCCCGTAGATATAACCCCGCAATTGTATCGATGTCTTGATGCACTCCCGACAGGAGCATCTGTACTTGATGTTGGCTGTAGCGGATGGAAACTTCAAAGTGCCAGA
>Ga0172382_10009181_pt1 | contig 13566 bp, 13 predicted proteins | sample Leawel138RmetaG_FD_122245 | JGI IMG/M metagenome (GOLD analysis project Ga0172382, IMG submission 122245) | Leachate microbial communities from a municipal landfill in Southern Ontario, Canada - Leachate well 138R metaG | ecosystem: Engineered > Solid waste > Landfill > Unclassified | place...
ACGTCGAAGCTCTCGTAAGGGTGGTGGACGATGAAGTCCTTCTCGCGGATGGCGGCGAGGCAGTCGCCGCCGCGGTCGCGCACGCGCTCGGGGAAGCGCGGGTTGTAAGGCACGAATTTCAGATCGTCGCGCGGCAGGGCGACGATCTCCGACACCTGGTTCAGCGCCAGCGGCGCCTTGAGGATCGAGACGCGCGAGCCGGCGAGGCCGAGCTCGCCGGCGACGAAATCGCGCAGCGCCCCGGGCATCTCGTCGTCGAACTCGATGCGGATGACCTGGCCGCGCCGGCGGCGTTTCAAGGCGCTCTCGAACAGGCGCACCAGGTCCTCGGCCTCCTCCTCGACCTCGATGTCCGAGTCGCGGATGATGCGGAAGGTGCCCGAAGCGATGACCTCGTAGCCGGGAAAGAGCTTGCCGATGAACATGCTGACCGTGTCGCCGAGCGCAATGAAGCGCACGGTTCCCTTGCCATGGGATCCCTTGCGGTCGGGCAGGCGGATGAAGCGGCGCAGCGCCGGCGGCAGGCGAAGCAGCGCCGTCATCTCGTTGCGGTCGCGCCGGTGGCGCAGTTGCAGCGCGATCGAGAAGCCGAGATTGGGGATGAACGGGAACGGGTGCGCCGGGTCGATGGACAGCGGCGTCAGAACCGGGAACACCGCCTCCATGAAGTGCTCTTCCAGCCACGCCTTCTCCTCGCGCGTGATCGCCTCGGCGCGCGCGACCTCGATGCCCTCCTTGCGCAAGAGGCCGGTCAGCCGCGCATAGGTGGCCTGCTGGTCCTCCTGCAAGCGGCCGACCTCGAGCAGCAGCAGCTCGAGCTGCTGCTCGGGCGTGCGCCCGTCGGGGCTCTTGATGGCGATGCCCTCGCGGATCTGCCCGGCGAGGCCGGCGACGCGCACCATGAAGAACTCGTCGAGATTGGCGGCCGAGATCGACAGGAAGCGCAGCCGCTCCAGCAGCGGGTGGCGCGGGTTCTCGGCCTCGTCGAGCACGCGGCGGTTGAACTGGAGCCAGGAGAACTCGCGGTTGACGAAGCGGTCGGGATTGCCCTCGGGCGCGGCGGCCAGCGCCTGCACCTTGCCCGTGAATTCGCTCTGCGCCGGCCTTATCTCGTTCATTTCCTCACCCAAACCATCGAAAGCGACTGCATCAGCAGCCGCGCGTTTCGTCAAGCCGCCTCCTGACAGGGTTTTATGACAGTTTCATATCGCGGCTTGCCAAGGACGCGATTATGCTGCAAACGCGAGGTCGAAGGCAGCAAGCTTGAGCATCCGGGAGCATGTCATGGCCGACCACCCGACGATCCCCCATTTCCAGAACGACGCGGGCCATCCCGCCATCGACATCGGGGTCAAGGAATTCATGTGCGTGGGCGCGACGCCGCCCTTCGACCATCCACACGTGTTCCTCGACATGGGCGAGGACAACGAGCTCGTCTGCCCCTATTGCTCAACGCTCTATCGCTACGACCCCGCGCTCCGCGCCGACCAGACGCGGCCCGAGGGCGTGACCTACCACCCCCGCGCCGCCGCCTGAGGCGGCGTAGAGAGGCGCCGGCATGGCTGCGCCTTCCCGGCATGTCGCCATCGCCGGGGCGGGCATTGCCGGCCTGACGGCGGCGCTGTGCCTCGCCCGGCGCGGATTCTCCGTTTCCATCTTCGAGCGCGCGGAAAAGCTCGAGGAAGTCGGCGCGGGCATCCAGCTTTCCCCCAACGCCACCCGGATACTGGAGCGGCTCGACCTTCTCGGCCCGGTCGGGGAGATGGCCGTCCGGCCCGAGGCCGTGGAGCTGTACCGGGCGGCATCGCTGCGCTGCATCGCCACCGTGCCGCTCGCCGAGACGGCGCTGCGGCGCTGGCGCGCGCCCTACCTCACCATCCACCGCGCTGACCTGCACGGCGTGCTGGCGCAGGCCGTCGAGGCATGTCCCGACATTACGCTCGAAACCGGCGTCACCGTGCGCGGCGCGACGCTGGCGGACAAGGGCATGTTGCTCGCCATCGAGCGGGGGGGCGAGCGGGCAGGTGAAAACGCCGAGATCGCGTGCGGCCTCGCCATCGGCGCCGACGGCGTGCGCTCGACCCTGCGCGGCACGGGCAGGCTCGCCCGGCGCGAGCGGTTCTCGGGCTATGTCGCCTGGCGGGCGATGACGACGCCGCGCGCCGGCAACGGGTTGATCCCGCCCGACAGGGTCAGCGCCTTCCTTCATCCGCGCTTCCATCTCGTCGCCTATCCGGTGCGGCGGGGCGAGGCGATGAACCTCGTCGTCATCGCCCGCATGGACGCGCCGGCCGAATCGGGCGCCGGGGCCGTGCGCCGCCTGCTGCCGCCCGGCATCGTCGACGGCGCGGCCGACGAGCTGGACGTCTTCCTTGCCGGGATCGACACATGGCTCGCCTGGCCGGTCGGCGAGGTCGCGGCCGATGCGCCCTGGGTCGAGCCGGCGGGGCTGGCGCTGATCGGCGACGCGGCCCACGCCATGGGGCCTTACGCGGCGCAAGGCGCGGTGATGGCGATCGAGGACGCGGCAGCCCTCGCCGCCGCGCTCGCCGCACGGCCGGGCGATCTTTCCGGCGCGCTTCTCGCCTATGAATCGGCCCGGCGCGAGCGGGTACGCCGGGTGGCGAAGCGCGGCGCCTTCAACCGCTTCGTCTGGCACGCCGCCGGGCCGGTGGCGCTCGGCCGCGATGCGGTGCTGGTGTTGCGCGGAGGTAACAGCCTCGCCGCCGACCTCGACTGGCTCTATTCCTACGACGCCGAGGCGATTTAAGTCACCACTTCCGCCGTCGCGCCGCCCCTCATCCGCCCTTCGGGCACCTTCTCCCCGTGAACGGGGAGAAGGGAAGGTGGCGACGTCGCGGCAAGCTCCCTTCTCCCCGTTCACGGGGAGAAGGTCGCGGCAGCGGGATGAGGGGCGGCGCAGACGGTTGAGATCGGCCCCTCCTCGGGACGGCAGGAGTCAGGCCGGGAGATCGCCCTGCCCTGCTTCCATCGCCTCCACCACCTGCGCGGCGAGCGCGCGGGTGATGCGGCTCTTGCGTTCGAGCGCCGCGCGGTCGATGCGCGTCACCGCCTCGATGGCGCTGGAGAGCGAGCGCTCGATGCGGCGCACCAGGAACTGCACCACATGCGGCTCGACCTCGATCTGGCGGTCGGCGAACAGCTTGGTGGTGACGGCGGCGAGCAGCATGTCGTCCGGCTCGTGGATCTCGACGGTCGAGGCCGCTTTCAGCCGCGAGGCGAGGTCGGGCAGCTTGACACCCCACGCGGCGGAAAAGCGCCGCGCGGTCATCAAGAGCGATGTGTTCGCCTGCCGCACGGCGTTGATGAGGTGGAAGAGGCCCGCCTCGTCGAGATCGCCCGAATCGATGTCGTCGATCAGCACCGGCCCGTGGCCCGCCGCCTCGACGGCCTCGCGCCCGAGCCCAGCGGCGGAGAAAGCACGCGCGCCGCTGGCTTCGAGCCAGACATGGGCGAGATGCGACTTGCCGGAGCCGGCCGGCCCGGCGAGGATCGCCACCGGCGACGGCCAGTCCGGCCAGCGGTCGACCAGCGCGACGGCCTGCGCATTCGAGGGTCCGACGACGAGATCGTCGCGGCTTTTCGCCTCGCCATGGGCGAGGTCGAGCGGAAGCTGGCGCGCCATCGCCCTCACGCCTCCGGCCCGGAACGATGGCCGCGATAGAGCGGCGAGCCGAGATAGCGCGACAGCGCGAAACGGACGAGGACGCCGACGGCGGCCGCCGCCGGCACCGCGACCAGCAGCCCGACGAAGCCGAACAGCGCGCCGAAGGCGACCAGCGCGAACATCAGCCACACCGGGTGCAGGCCGACGCTCTTGCCGACGAGGTTGGGCTGGAGGATGTTGCCCTCGATGAACTGGCCGCCGAAGAAGATGGCGGCGACGGCCACGACCCAGTGCCAGTCCGGCCAGAATTGGACGATGGCGACGCCGACGGACAAGATCAGCCCGAGCAGCGAGCCGACATAGGGGATGAAGCTGACCAGACCGGCGAACAGGCCGATCAGCAGGCCGAAATTCAGCCCCACCGCCGTCAGGCCGATGGCGTAGAGGATGCCGAGGATGAGGCACAGCGTGCCCTGCCCACGCACGAAGCCGGCGACGGCGGTGTCGATGTCGCGGGCGATTGTGCGCACGGTGTCGAGATGGTCGCGCGGGATCCAGCTGTCGACGGCGGCGATCATCCGGTCCCAGTCGAGCAGCATGTAGAAGGCGACGACCGGGGTGATGATGAAGAGGCCGGCAAGGTCGATCAGCGTCTTGCCCGAGCTCCACAGCGAGGCGAAAAGCCCGGTCAGGAAGCCGGTCCCCTGCGTCAGCAGCGAGTTCAGCCCCTCGCGCAGCGAGGCGGGATCGACGCCGAGCGTCGCGCTCAGCCAGTCGGGATCGAAGCTGGTGACGAGCGCCTGAAGCCGCGACAGGTAGTCGGGCAGGCGGGCGAGGAAATCGGCGAGCTGGGTGGCGAGCACGGGGATGATGAGCATCAGCGCCAGCACAAGCACGACGATGAACATCAAAAGGATGAGGATAGTCGCGGCAAGGCGCGACAGGCCGCGCCGCTCGAGCCAGTCGGCGACGGGATCGAGGAAATAGGCGAGGATCATGCCGGCGAGGAAGGGCAGCAGGATGGCGGAAAAGACGTAGAGGAACAGCGTTCCCGTCACCGCCGCACCCAGCCAGAACAGCGCCTGCCGGCGCCAGCTCGCGGCGATGGCCTGCTCGGCCAGTTGCTCCGTGATCTCGGCGTCGCGTTCGCTCATCGGCCCGTCGCTCGCAAATTCGTCTGATCCCGCGGCCATACTACGTCTGGACCGCCGCTGGAGATAGGCCGCGGCTCCGCTCGCGGTCAAGAGAAACGCGTGTACCCGGCCGCCGCCGGTCTTGCGGGCGGCGGGGCTTCATGCGAAGAGCCGAGCTTCAACGGATCGTGCCAAGGGGCAGCCGCATGAGCGAAGACAAAAAGGGTCTCACCTATGCAGCGGCCGGCGTTGACATCGACGCCGGCAACGCGTTGGTCGAGAAGATCAAGCCGCTGGTGCGCTCGACGCGCCGGCCCGGCGCCGATGGCGAGATCGGCGGCTTCGGCGGGCTGTTCGACCTGAAGGCCGCGGGTTTTACCGACCCGGTCCTCGTCGCCGCCAATGACGGCGTCGGCACCAAGCTTAAGGTGGCCATCGAGGCAGACCGCCACGACACGGTCGGCATCGACCTCGTCGCCATGTGCGTCAACGACCTTGTGGTGCAGGGCGCCGAGCCCCTGTTCTTCCTCGACTATTTCGCCACCGGCAAGCTCGACCCCGACCAGGGCGCATCCATCGTCAGCGGCATCGCGGAAGGGTGCCGGCAGGCCGGCTGCGCGCTGATCGGCGGCGAGACGGCCGAGATGCCGGGCATGTACGCCCATGGCGACTACGACCTTGCCGGGTTCGCCGTCGGCGCGGCCGAGCGCGGCCAGCTCCTTCCCACCGACGACATCGTCGAGGGCGACGTCCTGCTCGGCCTCGCCTCGTCGGGCGTGCATTCCAACGGGTTTTCGCTGGTGCGGCGCATCGTCGCCGCTTCCGGCCTCGGCTGGGAGCATCTGGCGCCCTTCGACAAGGGCAAGACGCTGGGCGAGGCGCTGCTTGCGCCGACCCGCATCTATGTGCGCTCGATCCTGTCGGCGATCCGCTCCACCCACGGCATCAAGGCGCTGGCGCACATCACCGGCGGCGGCTTCCCCGAAAACATCCCGCGCGTGCTGCCGAAGGCCTACGCGGCCGAGCTCGACCTCGATGCCATCGACGTGCCGCCGGTGTTCTCGTGGCTGGCCAAGGCCGGCAACGTCGCGCCGCCCGAGATGATGCGCACCTTCAATTGCGGCATCGGCATGGTGCTGGTCGTCGCGGCCGGACAGGCGGCGCAGGTGGCGGCGGTGCTGACCAAGAGCGGCGAGACCGTGACGACGCTCGGCCGCATCGTGCCGCGCCGCGAGGCCGGCGTCATCTACAATGGCGAAATCGGGCTTTAGAGCATGATGAAGAAGCGCGTCGTCGTCCTGATCTCGGGCCGCGGCACCAACATGGCCGCGCTGGCGGAGGCCGCCGGCGACCCCAACTTTCCGGCAACGATCGTCGCCGTGATTTCCGACAAGGCCGAAGCCAAGGGGCTGAACGCGGCGGCCGCGCTCGGCATCGAAGCCAGGGCGATCACCCGCGCCGACTTTCCTTCCAAGGCGGCGCTGGACGCCGCGCTCGACAAGGAGCTGACGCGGCTGCGCGCCGACATCGTCTGCCTCGCCGGCTACATGCGGCTGCTTTCGCCCGAGTTCACCCGCAAATGGGCGGGCAAGCTGATCAACATCCACCCCTCGCTGCTGCCGCTGTTTCCGGGGCTGGACACCCACAACCGGGCGCTCGACGCCGGCATGCGCGTCCATGGCTGCACGGTGCATTTCGTCACCGCCGAGATGGATGCCGGCCCGATCATCGCGCAGGGCGCGGTGCCGGTGCTGCCCCATGACGACGAGGAGACGCTGTCGCGGCGCGTGCTGGAAGCGGAGCACAAGCTCTATCCGCTGGCGCTGCGGCTGGTGGCGGAAGGCCGCGCGCGCATGGAGGGCGGCCGGACCGTGCTGTCCGGCGTCCAGGCTGCCGGCGCGCTGCTTTCGCCGGGCCCGGCCAGCGAGGAATTCGACATCGAAAGCCTCGCCCGCATGACGCCCTGAAGGCGCGGGATGCCATGACCCGGACGCTGCTCCTCCTGCGCCACGCCAAGTCGAGCCGGGACGACCCCACGCTCGACGATTTCGACCGGCCGCTGGCGAAGCGGGGCCGCGAGGCCGCGCCGCATATGGGCCGCGAAATGGTGCGGCGCGGCTGGCTGCCCGACCGGGCGCTGGTGTCCGCCGCCTTGCGCACCCGCCAGACATGGGAGCTGGCGGAGGCCGAATTGCCGCGCGCCGTGCCGGCCATTCCCGACCGTTCGATCTACGAAGCGCCGGCGGAGCGCATCCTCGACGCCGTCCGCTCGACGCCCGCCGGGGTGGAGACGCTGCTCGTCATCGGCCACAATCCCGGTTTCGAGGATCTCGTCAGCCTCCTCGCCTCGCCGGGCAGCGCGCCGGAAGCGATGGAAAGGGTGAAGCGGAAGTTCCCGACAGCCGGTCTCGCCCGCCTCGTACTCACGGGCGCATGGGCCGATCTCGGCCCCGGCAGCGCGGCGCTGACCGATTTCCTGAGCCCGCGCGACGGCGAACCGCGATGAATTACCGCCACGCCTTCCACGCCGGAAACTTCGCCGACGTGCTCAAGCATGCGGTGCTGGCGCGCATCATCGAGTACCTGAAGCGCAAGCCCGGCGCCTTCCGCGTCATCGACACCCATGCCGGCATCGGCCTCTACGACCTGTCATCCGACGAGGCGCAGCGCACCGGCGAATGGCGCGGCGGCATCGGCCGGCTGCTCGACGCGGCGCTGTCGCCGGACGCGGCCGCCCTGCTCGCGCCCTATCTCGAGGCGGTGCGGGCGCTCAACCCGCAAGGCGGCGTGCGGCTTTATCCCGGCTCGCCGCTCGTCGCCCGCCATCTCCTGCGCCCCATCGACCGGCTGACGGCGATCGAGTTGCACCCGCAGGACAGCCTCGCGCTCAAGGCGCGCTTCGCAGGCGACTGGCAGGCGCGGGTGATCGCGCTCGACGGCTGGCTGGCGCTCGGCGCGCATCTTCCGCCCAAGGAGAAGCGCGGGCTGGTGCTGGTCGATCCGCCCTTCGAGAAGGAGGGCGAGTTCGACCGGCTGGCCGCGGGCCTCGTCACCGCCCATCGGCGCTGGCCGGGCGGCACCTATGCGCTGTGGTATCCGGTCAAGGACCGCGCGGCGGTCGCCGCCTTCCGCGCTGCACTTGCCGGCACGGGCATCCCGAAGATCCTCGACATCGCGCTGGAGATCCGCGCGCCCTCGCCCGACCCCCGGCTCGACGGCTGCGGCATGGTCGTCGTCAATCCGCCCTTCGTGCTGGAGGAGGAGATGGCGATCCTGCTGCCCGCGCTGCGCGAGGCGCTGGGCGAGGACGGCGCGCGAGGCGATGCGCGATGGCTGACGCCGAAATGAAGGCAACAAGAGGGAACTTGACCGCTTCCCGCGCTTTCATCACAGTGCTGCGGCCTTTGCGCCCTTGATTCACCCGGACGGGAGAGTTCCGATGATCCGCTTCGCCAGCCTGTCGCTCGTCGCCCTGTCGGCGCTTGCCGGCGCAACGATCGCGGCGCACGCCGCCGATCCGGTCGCTGTCGCCTTCGACGAGCCCGGCATCTGCGCCAACGCGTCGGTGCTCGGCACCATCGCCGGCCGCTTCCGCCATCAGGTGACTCATGTGCCGAACCTGCCCGATGTCGCCATCGCCGATTTCCAGCGCATCAGCGAGACGCTTCACAAGCCGCAGATATATGACGAGCGCCCCATCGACCGGCGTTACTGCCACGCCAGGGCCGATATGAGCGACGGGCGCAGCCACGACGTGTGGTATGTGATCGAGCGGCCGGCCGGCTTTGCCGGCATCGGCAGCAACGTCGAGTTCTGCGTCTCCGGCTTCGACCGCTGGAACGTCTATGACGGCCGCTGCCGGGTTCTGCGCCCTGCCCTTTGGTGATGCGGCGCGGGTCCATCGCGGTCGCGCTCGCGGCGCTTCTCTTCGGCTGCGAGCCTTCCGCTTCCGGCGATGAAGCGCTGCCGAAGGGCGATGGCTACGACTTCTTCGTGCTGGCGCTGACCTGGTCGCCGAGCTACTGCGAGATCGAAGGCGCCGACGCCAACCGCCAGCAATGCGCGCAAGGCCGCGAGCTCGGCTTCGTCGTCCACGGCCTGTGGCCGCAATTCGAGGACGGCTGGCCGGAATTCTGCGACCATGACGGGCCGAACCGGGTGCCGAACGCGCTCGTCCGCGACTATCTCGACCTGATGCCCTCGGCCGGGCTGATGGGCCATCAATGGCGCAAGCACGGTGTCTGCGCCGGCGTCAGCCAGCAGGACTATTTCAGGCTCGTGCGCGCCGCGCACGAGCGCATCGTCATCCCGGCGCAGTATCGCAATCCCGACGCCGACGCCGATGTCGCGCCCGAGTCGGTCGAGGCGGCGTTCCTTGCCGCCAATCCGGGCATGGCGGGCGACGGCATCGCCGTGTCCTGCGGCGGCCGCCATCTCGCGGACGTGCGCATCTGCCTGACCAGGGACATGGAATTCCGCTCCTGCCCGGCGGTCGACGCCCGCGCCTGCCGCCTGCCGCGCGCGGCGATGCCTGCGCCTGACTGAGCGGGCCTTCAGATAAACAAGCCAGGGAAACCGGACATGGCCGTCATCTTATACTCGCCCGCCTCCCCCTATAGCGCCAAGGTGCGCATGGCCGCGCAATGGTGCGGCATCGACGCGGAGGCACGGGTCGTCGACACGGCCGGCCAGCCGGCGGAACTGATAACGACCAATCCGCTCGGCAAGATCCCGGTGCTGATCGGCGACGACGGCGAGGCCGTTTTCGACAGCCGGGCGATCACCCAGCATCTGAACCGCCTCTCCGGCGGGGCGCTTTATCCGCGCAAGGCCGACAAGCGGCTTCAGGCCGAGCGGCTGGAGGCGCTGGCCGACGGCATCTGCGACTGCCTGCTCGCCCATGTCTACGAGCGGCGGGGGCGGCCGGCGGAGATCGTTCACCAGCCGTGGCTCGACAAGCAATGGAGCAAGGCCGTGCGCGCGCTCGACCATCTCGAGGGCAACCTGCCCAAGCTGACGAAGAAGGCCGATGGCGGGCAGATCGCGCTGCGCGCCGCACTCGGCTATCTGGCGCTGCGCTTCGAGGGCCAGTGGGAGCGCGGCCGGCCGAAGCTGAAGCGGTGGGCCAAGCGGTTCGACGAGAAGTTTCCGGCTCTCGTCCCCCTCCTCCCCCACGCCTGAGCGCAAAAGAAAAGGCCCGGATCGCTCCGGGCCTTTGCTCGTTCACGTATCGTCGGATCAGAACTTGATACCGAGACCGACGGTGACGCGATGGTTGCTCGAGTCGACGCTCGGATCGCCGATGCCCGGCAGGGCGAAGTCCTTCGAGCCGTAGTCGCTGTAGCGGTACTCGGCGCGAGCGAACACGTCCTCGGTGAGCTTGACGTCGGCGCCGGCGCCGATGGTGTAGCCGACCATCAGGTTGGTGTCGCGGTCGACGCCGTCGGAGACGCGCAGACGCTCGGCGGCGACACCGGCGGTGCCGTAGAGCAGCACGTCTTCATTGACGGCATAGCCGAGACGGCCGCGCACGGAGCCGTCGAAGCGCGAACGGGCAGCGGTGCCGGCATTGGAGCCGTCGACGCCGCTATAGTTCACGTCGCCTTCGACGCCGTAGACGATCTGGCCGTTCTGCATCTGGTAACCGCCGAAGACGCCGCCGAGCCAGCCCTTGGTGCTGATGTCGTTGGCGTTGGTGCGGTCATCGACGCTGCCGCTGAAGCCGTAGCCGACATGGGCACCAACATAGGGGCCGGCCCACGAGCTGACGGGAGCGGATTCGATGATCGGCTGCGGTGCCGGGGGCTCCTGATAGACCACGTCGGCGGCAAGCGCGGGCGCGGCCGACAGAGCCAGCACGGCCACGGCCGGGAAGGCGACTTTCTTGGTGATGTTCATTTCGATACTCCTTTGCCGCAAGGAAGCAGTCAACTCGCTTCCCCCTTTTCATGACGCCCCGCCGCGATGGGAGGTGAATGGCTGCGGGCGTCATCGGTTCCCTATGTGCGGGCCGATTGAGGCCTAACGGCACCCTAAAAGGGGTGATTCCCCGGCTGGAATGAGGCAGAAACTTGACGTTGCGAACGTGCAACACCTGCCGCAACGTCAGCTTTTCGGCGGCCGGCCGGCCCTGCTTGGTCGCACAGCCGAGTACGCCTATATCTGGTTCGCCGGCTGGCGAATCGCGGCCGGCAGCAACGGGGTTTGTCCATGGCCAGCACAGAGACGGTCGCGCTCGTCACGGGCGGAGCACGCCGCATCGGCGCGGCCATCGCGCGCGACCTCGCGGCCAACGGCTTCGCGGTGGCGATTCACTATAATGGCGCGCGCGAGGACGCCGCGCGGCTGGCGGCCGATATCGAGGCCGCCGGAGGTCGCGCGGCGCTCGTCGAGGCCGACCTGACCGATATGGCGGCGGCGGACGGGCTGGTCGCAGCGGCGGAACGGGCGCTCGGGCCGGTGCAGCTCCTCGTCAACAATGCCTCGATCTTCGAGGACGACGCGGCCGACGATTTCGACTGGCAGGTCTGGGACCGGCACTTCGCGCTGCACGTCAAGGCGCCTGCGCTGCTGACCCGGCGGATGGCGGCGGCGCTACCGCAAGGGCGCGACGGCCTCGTGGTCAACGTCATCGACCAGCGCGTGTGGCGGCTGACGCCGAAATTCTTCTCCTATACGCTGTCCAAGTCGGCGCTGTGGACGGCGACGCGAACCATGGCGCAGGCTTACGCCCCCGATATCCGCGTCAACGCCATCGGCCCCGGCCCGACGCTGGCCAACGAGCGCCAGACGGAGGAGGATTTCGCGCGGCAGGTCGATGGCCTGATCCTGCGGCGCGGGCCGGCGCTCGCCGAATTCGGCGCGACGATCCGCTATCTGTGGCAGGCGCGCTCGCTCACCGGCCAGATGATCGCGCTCGACGGCGGCCAGCACCTCGCGTGGAAGACGCCCGACATATACGGGATCGCCGAATGAGCGGGCGCAGACTGGAAGACGACGTACCAGACGCCACCCTGCCCGAGGCGGCGGACGACGGCGCGCAACCCGCAGTCCCTGCGATCGAGTGGGAGCGGACCGACGGCGTCGGCGAGGGCAAGGTCGGCATCGACGTGATCCGCGAGCTGATCCGGCGGCTGCCCAACGCGCCCGGCGTCTACCGGATGATGAACCCGGCCGGCGACGTGCTCTATGTCGGCAAGGCGCGCAGCCTGAAGAAGCGCGTCGGCAACTATGCGCAGGGGCGGTTCCATACGCGGGGCATCGCGCGCATGGTGCGCGAGACGGCGGCGATGGAGTTCGTCGTCACCCGCACAGAGACCGAGGCGCTGCTGCTCGAAGCCAACCTGATCAAGAGGTTCAGGCCGCGCTTCAACGTGCTGATGCGCGACGACAAGTCGTTTCCCTATATCCTCATCACCGACGACCACCCCTCGCCCGGCATCTACAAGCATCGCGGCGCGCGCACGCGCAAGGGCACCTATTTCGGCCCCTTCGCCTCGGCCGGCGCGGTGGACCGCACCATCCACGCCATGCAGCGCGCCTTCCTTTTGCGCTCGTGCACGGATTCCTTCTACGCCAACCGCACGCGGCCGTGCCTGCTCTACCAGATCAAGCGGTGCTCGGCCCCCTGCACCGGCGAGATCGCCCCTGCCGATTATGCCGAACTGGTCGCGGAGGCGCGCGCCTTCCTGTCGGGCCGCTCGGCGCGGATACGCGAGGAGATCGCCGAGGCGATGCGCAAGGCCTCCGACGCGCTCGACTTCGAGCGGGCCGCCGTCTATCGCGACCGGCTCGGCGCGCTGTCGCACGTGCAGGGCCATCAGGGCATCAATCCGCAATCGACGGAGGAGGCCGACGTCTTCGCCATCCATCAGGAGGGCGGGCAGAGCTGCATCGAGGTGTTCTTCTTCCGCACCTTCCAGAACTGGGGCAACCGCGCCTATTTCCCCAAGGCCGACCCCTCGCTGGAGCCGTCGGAGGTGCTGGGTTCCTTCCTTGCCCAGTTCTACGACGACAAGCCCTGCCCGCGTCTCGTTCTCCTGTCGCACAAGGTCGAGGACCAGGCGCTGCTGGAGGAGGCGCTGAGCACGCGCGCCGGCCACAAGGTCGTCGTTTCGGTGCCCCAGCGCGGCGAGAAGAAGGCGCTGGTCGACCACGCGCTCCAGAACGCGCGCGAGGCGCTGGGCCGCAGGCTGGCCGAGACCTCGTCGCAGGCGCGGCTGCTCGCGGGGCTCGCCGAGACCTTCGGCCTTGCCCGGCCGCCGCGCCGCATCGAGGTCTACGACAACTCGCACATCATGGGCACCAACGCCGTCGGCGCCATGATCGTCGCCGGCCCGGAAGGCTTCGTGAAGAACCAGTACCGCAAGTTTAACATCCGCTCGACCGACATCACCCCCGGCGACGATTTCGGCATGATGCGCGAGGTGATGCAGCGGCGCTTCTCGCGACTGGTCAAGGAACATGCCGCGCCTGAACCGGAGGCCGAAGGCGACGACGAAGCGCCCGGCGACGCCTTCCCCGCCTGGCCCGACCTGATCCTGATCGACGGCGGACAGGGCCAGATGTCGGCGGTGCGCGCCATCCTCGACGAGCTCGGCATCGCCGACAAGGTCGCGGCCATCGGCGTCGCCAAGGGCGTCGACCGCGATGCCGGGCGCGAACGCTTCTTTGTCGCGGGCCGCGAGCCGTTCATGCTGCCGGTGCGCGACCCGGTGCTCTATTTCGTCCAGCGCCTGCGCGACGAGGCGCACCGCTTCGCCATCGGCTCGCACCGGGCGCGGCGCAGCCGCGAGCTGGTCAAGA
>Ga0172382_10009182_pt1 | contig 13564 bp, 14 predicted proteins | sample Leawel138RmetaG_FD_122245 | JGI IMG/M metagenome (GOLD analysis project Ga0172382, IMG submission 122245) | Leachate microbial communities from a municipal landfill in Southern Ontario, Canada - Leachate well 138R metaG | ecosystem: Engineered > Solid waste > Landfill > Unclassified | place...
CGTCGTCCGGGTCGGTCAGCGGCGGCCGCGCGAGGACGAACGGCGGTCGTCGTCGTCATCGTAGCGGCTGGACGAGCGCGAGCGGCCGCGGCCGTAATCGTCGTCGTCATCGTCGCGGCGATGTTCCCAGCCCAAGCGCGCGGCTTCCGAATGGCCGCGGGGATCGCCGAACCAGCCGCCTTGCCCACGGTCGCGCGAATAGCCGCGATCGTCATCGTCGTCGCGCCCGCGCGAGGAATAGCGGCGGTCGTCGTCGTCGTCCCGGCGCGACGAGCGCGAGCGTCCGCCACGGTCATCGTCGCTCATGAAACGGCCGCGGCTGTCGCGTTCACGGTCGTCGCTGTCGCGGCCGGAACTGCGCCCGCGACCGCCACGGTCGTCGTCGCTCATGAAGCGGCCGCGGCTGTCGCGTTCGCGGTCGTCGCTGTCCCGGCCAGAGCTGCGACCCCGGCCCCCACGATCGTCGTCGCTGACGAAACGTCCGTATTCGTCGCGCTCAGGCATGTTCGAATTCCTCGGCATGTTGTCCTCCTGAATTGCCGTAAGGTGCCGCAGACGCGGCGATCTCATGCCACCCCGTCGGGATGGCGCCGTAAGGTAGGAACCGAGGTCCCTGCCCAGGGCCGCCGGGTCGACCCCGGCCGCCTTTGCCTTTGCAAGAAGCCCGCTGCGGGGCTTCTCCTCGCGTTCGATGATCTCGCCGATCAGCCGTGCGGCGACCCGCAGCGCGGCCAGCGCCATGGGGCCGTAAAGCTGCTCTCCGGCGCGCAGCAGGAACGACACCAGATCGCCGTCGATGGCGGTCTCGTTCAGCGCCGGGAACTCGCGCAGCCCGGCGTCGGTCGCGGATTCGTACAGCAGCTCATGCGCCGCGGCGTGGCGGGCCCAGGCCGAGGACAGGCGGTCCAGCAGCTCCTCGGCCTCTTCGCCGTCGGTCACCTTCGAGGCTTCGCCCAGCAGGGCGCGCAAGGTGCCGTGATGCGCCCGCAGCTGCGCGAAGCCATCATTGGCGATGTCGCCATCGTCATCGTCGTCATCATCGGTGTCGTCATTCTGCGACCGCGCAGCCTGCCCCTGGACGGCATTGCGCGTCTGGGTTCCGGCGGCCGGTTTCTGGCCGAACTGGCCCTGACCCGACTGCCCCTGGGCCGATTGACCCTGACCCGACTGACCCTGACCCTGACCCGACTGGCTCTGGCTGCCCTGGCCCTGGGTCTGGTCCTGGTTCCCCGAAGCCGTGCTTCCCTGGGTCGCGCTGCCCTGCGCGGTGTCGCCCGGCTGATCGCCATCCTTCTTTTTCCCGGATGGCTCTGCTTCGCGTGCCATGTGGTCGCCTCCATGCTGTGGGCGCCCTGAACCGGCGGCGGAGGCAAATGTTCCAGAAGAAAAGCGGCGAAGCCGGGGACGGGCGGGATTTTTCCGCGCGTCTTGCGGGCGCCGGGGCAGGGGGAACCGCGTGCCGCCCCGCCGCCCGACTGGTGCCCGGGTCAGCCCGGATATCGGCGCTGGATTTCCTGCGCGAGCAACCGGAAAAGCCATGGGCCCGGCTGCTCGAGCGCCGCCTCACCCAGCTCGCCGCGCCGGCAGCTGCGGATCGCGCGTTCCAGCACCGCGGCCACCAGCCGCTCGGCCGCAGCCGCGTCCTGCAGGGCCGGGCGCGCCTCGGCCAGCATGGCGCGGATGATCTGCTCCAGGCTTTCAGCCGTGGGCGAGGGCAAGGGGGCGGGCGGCGACTGGAACCGGATGTCCCCGTGCCCGGCGGCGGGGACCATAAGGCAGGGGCCCGCGCCCTCGTGGCCGGCGAGCGGCGGCGAGATGCCGGGGTCGGGTTCGGTGATCTCGCCTGCCGGCTGTTCGGCGGCGCGGTTGCCATTCCCCCGCTCCAGACTCCGCAAGATCCCGCTCCTTCATCACACCGGGGGCGAGGGGCGGAACCCCGCACCCCGCCCGTTTCGCCGACAGGGGGAAAGCGCGCCGGCCCGGCCGCGGTTCCCCGCAGCCGGCCGGGAATCGGAAGGGGCGGGACGCAAAAGGGGCCGGATCGCCCCGCGGCAATCCGGCCCCTTGCCCGTCACCTGTGGCGGGCGCGCTTGCGGCGCCTTACCAGTCGTCGCGGTAGCGCCCGCCTATCCGGTTGTAGCCGCTGCGGGAATAAGTGCCGCGGCGGTCGTCGTCGTCGCGCAGCTCGTCCATGCGGCGGCGGCGCTCGGCCTCGTCGTCGCCGAACCAGGACGCCACCTCGTCGCCCGCCCGTTCCATCCAGCCGCGGTCACCGCTGCGATAGTCGCCGCTGCGATAGCCGCTGCGGCGGTCGTCGTCGTCATAGCTGCGATAGCCCCGATAGCCCGAGCCATAGTCGGTGTCGCGCCCGGCACGGCCCGCATAGCTCGAAGAGCCCGCGTAGCCCGCGCCATACCCCCGGTCGTAATCCCGGCTGCCGGACGAGCCCGCGCCATAGCCGCGGTCGTAATCGCGGCTGCTGGACGCGCCCCCGTAGCTGCCGGTATTGCGGGACAGGCTGCCTTGACCGGCGCGCCAGTAATCCTCCTGACGGGCCACGCGGCCCTGGCCCTGCGAGCCATATCCCTCGCGGTAGCGGCTGCTGGACGCGCTGCCGTAGCTGCCGCGGTTGCGGTTTTCGTCCCAGCGGCTGCGCTCGTCATCCCTCCAGCGATCTGCCATGCTGTCCTCCTGTGTCACGGATTGATCCCTGCCATCGGCGATGGCGGGGGCGGACAACCGGAAGCGGGGCGGATTGTTCCTGCGCGGGGGCGCGAAAATCGCGGCCCGCCTACCAGATCTGGGCCGGGCGGGCGATCATCAGCCACAGGATCCCCAGCACCGCGAAGAACGCCGGAAAGCCGAAGACGAACCAGACCCGGAACAGGCGGTGGTAGCGGGCGGGCAGTTCGGTGCCGTCGCGCAGCGCCGCCTGGGCCATGTCGCGCATCTGCATCTGGATCCACACCACCGGCAGCCAGAACGCCCCGGTGACGATGTAAAGCAGGATCGACAGCACGATCCAGTGCTCGCCCAGCCCGTAGCCCATCACCCAGACCAGCGCCAGCCCGGTGACCGGCTGCGCCACCACCGCGGTGGTGGTGAACAGGAAATCCGCGATCACCACGATGCGCGCCACCCCGGCGATCAGCGGCTTGCTGCCGGTCCAATGCGCCAGCAGCATGAAGAAGGCGATGCCCGCCCCCGTCCCCAGCAGCACCGAGGCACCGATGACATGCAGGTATTTCAGCGCGTAATACAGCATCAGCGTTCGTCCAGGATGGCCAGCGCGACGAAATGCGCCATCAGGATCGGCCAGATCTTCAGCAGCGGCCCCAGCGGCTCGTTCCACAGCTCGGGCAGCAGCAGGGTGCCGGTGACGATGTAGAACGCCGACAGCGCGATCGCGGCCCACAGGCCGCGCCGCGCGCTGGGGCGCCAGGCGATCGACAGCCCGACCGCCAGATCGGCCAGCGCCCCGGCCACCACCCCCGGCCCGGCCAGCGGCCCGGTGCCGGCGCGGTGCATCAGCTCGACCCCGTTGTGATAGCCGGTGGTCAGCGAGATCACCGCCGTGATCGTCCAGAACAGCACCAGCACCACCATCAGCACCGGCTTGATGACATAGAGCGGCGCGAACCAGCGTTCCTGCACCGAGACCGGGCGCCGGGCCAGCGCCTCGGACAGGCTCAGCGGAAAGATCCCCGTCGCCTCCATCCACGGGGCGGGATCGCCGACCGCGCCCTGGGTGATCTCGCGCCGGGCGGTGCTGCGCAGGGGCGGGCGCCAGCCCAGCCGCGCCGCCGCGTCGCCCAGCCGATAAAGCAGCCCCGCCAGCCACCCCGGCACCCCGATCCGCCGCGCCGGGCGCCAGCCCAGCCAGGCGCGATGCCGCGCCACCACCTCGGCAAAGGACAGGCGTTCCGGGCCGGCAAGCTCCAGCACCAGCCGGGCAGGGGCCTCGGGGCGGATCAGAAAGGCCACGGTCTCGGCCACGTCCTCCAGCGCCACCACCTGCAGCGGGCCGGTCGCGGGCATCACCGGCAGCAGCGGCAGCGCCGCCAGCCCGCGGATGAGGGCGCTGGCACCATAGACCGGGCCGCCCAGCACCACCGAGGGGCGCAGTATCACCCAGTCCAGATCCAGCGCCATCAGCGCCCGGTCCCCCGCCAGCTTGCTGGCTGAAAACCCCGACAGCTGGTGGCGGTCGACCCCGATGGCCGAGAAATGCAGGACGCGGCGCACGCCCGCCTCGGCGCAGGCGCGAAACAGCGCCTCGGCGCCGCTGTCATGGGCGGCGGCGGTATCCTCGCGCGGGCTGTCTTGCAGGACGCCGACGCAGTTCACCACCGCCTCGAACCCCTGCAGCTGCGCGCGCCAGCCCGCGGGATCGGGGCAGGTGAAATCCATGCGCAGCCAGCCCGCGACCGCGCCCTGCCCGGGGCGCGGGGCGCCGCGGGTGGCGCCCCAGACCTCGTGCCCGTCTGCCGCCAGCCGGGTGCAGACGCTTTGCCCGATCAGCCCGCTTGCCCCTGTGACCAGCAGCTTCATGGTGGGCTCAGGGCGTCTCGGGCGCCGCCGGCGCCGCAGGGGGCGCTGGCGAAGCCGCGGCGGGGTCGGGAGAAGCGCCGGGGGCAGGAGAAGCGGCGGTGTCGGGGGTCGCGGCAGGGTCGGGACGCGCCACGGGTGCGGGGGACACGGCCGGGGAAATGCCGGCCAGCCGCGCGTGGATGTCGCGAGCGCTGTCTAGATGCCCCTGCACCACCGGCAGCAGCTCGGCCGCAAGGCGCTGCAGCTCGGCATCCTGCCCGCCGGTCACCTCGGCCGACAGCAGCTGCACGGTCTTCTGGTGGTCGGTGATCTGGCCGCGGATATAGGCCAGGTCGAAATCACTGCCCTCGAGCCCGGCCAGCCGCTCCTGCATCGCCTGATGCTCGGGGTCCGGCCCCTCGGGCAGGGGCACGTTCGCGGCCTCGGCCAGCGCGGCCAGCCGCTGGTTGGCGTCGGAGTGGTCGCGCACCATCATCTCGGCAAAGCCGCGCAGCTCGTCCGAGCCGGCGCGGTCCAGCGCCAGCTGCGCCAGCGCCACCTCGGCCATGCCGCCGGCGGCCAGCAGCTGATAGGACAGGGTGTCGTGGGCGTTGCGCTGGTGCGGCGCCGGGGTGGCCGCGTCCTGCATCGCCGTGTCGGGGGCCAGATTGCCGGGGTTGCCGATCTGGGCCAGCGCCGGGGCCGCCAGCAGCACCCACCCCGCCGCGATCATCCTGGGGAACATGATGTCCATCCTTTCCTAAAGCGTCAGCAGATAGGCGGTCAGCGCCTCTTTCTCGTCGCCGCTCAGCCCCGTCCCCAGCACCAGGTTGAAGAACTCGACCGTGTCGGCCAGCGTCATCAGGCGGCCGTCGTGCAGATAGGGCGGCGAATCCTTGATGCCGCGCAGGGTGAAGGTCTTGATCGGCCCGTCCGGCAGCGTCGCCATGTCGTTATGGACCTGCCCGGGCTTGTAGAACCGTTCAAGCTTCAGGTCGTGCATCTGGTTGTCCATGAAGGCGGTCTGGGGGTTGTGGCATTCCGCGCAGCGGCCCTTGCCCATGAAGACCGCCTCGCCGGCCAGTTCCTGCTCGGTCGCGAGCGTGGGGTCCAGCCGCCCGAACGGGTCCAGCTTGGGGGCGGGGGGAAAGTCGATGATGTTCTGCATCTGCGCCATCATCGCCACCTGGTTGGCGCGGTCGGGCAGATGCACGCCCTTGCGGGTGGCGCTGACGTGGTCGCCGTTGAAATAGGCGGTGCGCTGCTCGAACTCGGTGAAATCCTCGATCGAGCGCAGCGAGCGTTTCGAGCCGTGGATCTGCTGGTTGAACATGCCGCGCAGGCTGGTCGTGTCCAGCCGGAAGCGGCTGGCCTGCGGGCGCACGTCCGGGGTCTGGTGAAACGCCGCGTTGCTGTGGAAGTTGGAATGGCAGTCGAGGCAGGCCACCCCCAGCGAGGGGTCGGCGACCTTGCGGTCCTCGGTCTGGTTGAACTCTTCCTGCGGGAATGGGGTCAGCAGCAGGCGCAGCCCTTCCATCTGCACGGGGGTGACCAGCCCGTTCATGATCTCGTAATAGTTGCGGATGGTCAGCAGCTCGCCGCGCGAGACGTCCCCCAGATGCGGCTGGGTGGTCAGGAAGATCGGCGGCGGGAACTCGGGCGTCAGATGGTCGGGCAGGTCGAGATCGACGTCGAAGCGGCGCAGGTCGCGCTGTTCCTGCGCGGCGATCCGGTCGATCTGGTTTTGCGGGAACACCTGTCCGCCGGTGGCCTGCTTGACATGCGGCAGCGGCAGGAAGCCCTGCGGCAGCAGGTCGCCGTCGCGGATCTCGGCCGGGGTCATGGCGGCCAGCGAGTCCCAGTCCTGCCCGTCGGGCAGGCGCACGCGCACCCCCTCTTGCACCGGCTTGGTTCCGCCCGACATCATCGCCCCCGGCAGGGGCCGGTCCGCGAGGTCGTAGCGGCTGTCCAGCAGCTCGCGCTGGCGGGCCATGACGGCGGGCTTCTGCGCCTCGTCGATGGCGCGGGCGCGAGAGGGGGGCATCACCGGCAGCGGACGATAGGTGGTGTCCGGTGGCAAGGGATCGGCGGCGGCGGGCAGGGGCTGCGCGCCGGCCAACAACGCCGCGCAGATCGGGGCCAGGGCACGATGGACCGGCATGGCATCCTCCTTTTGCTGGGACGCGGTAACCGGCGGCGGGGCGGAATGTTCCCGGGAGAGCTGTTATCGGCCTGCCTTCGATCCTGCGGTTATAGTTGCGGAATATCTGCTTCCCCTGCCGTTCTGTTGCACCAGTTCCGCAAACGATACGGGACCCCGGTATGGATACCGGGCTCCGCGTGCGTTTGTTTCACGATCAGATGCGGGCTGTGACCGCCTGCAGGGTGTAATAGGACTTCAGCCACTCCAGCCCTTTTCACGGCCGACGCCGCTGTTCTTGGTCCCGCCGGACGGGGTATCCACGCCAGCTGCGACTCGGGTTGATGAAGAACTGCCCGAGGCAATGCCCTGAAAGGTCGCGGGCTTGGATCCCGGCCACCCCCGAAAGCCGTGTACTCCGACAGGGCGGGGAGGTAGTCGAAATCATCGTCGATCTGCACGATCAGCACCGAAAAGTTCCTTCTGCACCCAGCGGCACGAGCAGTACCGTCGGCTCGGAGAACCCGTCGCCCGCGCAAACCGATCCTCCACCAGCAATTTTTCCTTGCTCGAATCGCCATGATATCCCTATCCAAATGTACGGATGTATGGAGGAGTGGATGTCCGAACTTATTTCCCGCCGCACTGCCTTGCAGTCGGCCCTGCTTGGATGTGCCCTGGCAGTCACGGGGGCGGTCCTGCCCGTCCGCGCGCAAGCTCAGGTCGAAATGGTGATCACCGACGAGCTGGCGACCTCGCACTGGACCACGGGCGTGCTGGACCAGCTGGCGGCGACCCTGGAGGAGGCGACCGGAGGAGCGGTCAAGCCAAGGGTCTTCCACGCCGGGACGCTTTATAACGATCAGGACGCCATGGCCGCCTTGGGGACGGGGGCGGTCCACATGGTCTGGCCGGTCGCCGTGCGGCTGGAAACCATCGCCCCCGAGGCTGGCGTTCTCAGCCTGCCCTTTGCGATCGACGACGAAATGATGGCCAAGCCCGGCGCCCCCGAGGCCGTCGCCGGCTATCTGCAGAAATACATGGCGCCGCGCGGTATCCGCGTGATGGGCATCGCCCGCACGGCCGACCTGTTCTTCCTGACCCGCTACAAGCATCTGGAGCAGATGTCCGATTTGCGCGGAATGAAGATCCGCGCCACCGGCGGACGGGTGCTGCTGGACCTGCTGGGCAGTTTTGGCGCCAGTTCGGTGGCGCTGCCGGCGCCGGAGATGGGGCCCGCGCTGTCGCAAGGGGCGATCGACGGGGCGCTGACCTCGGCCGGCGGCTGGGAAATGGCGGGCACCAGCGCGGTTCCCTATGGCACTTTGGTGCCGGGGCTGAACCTCGTCACCTATGCGATCCTCGTGGATGACCAGTGGCTGCAATCGCTGCCTGCGGATACCCGCACCGCCATCGAAACCACCATGGCCGAGTTCATCCATGACGACTGGGCGCGTTCGAAGGCGCTGGACCAGCAGGCGCTGGACGCGATGATCGCCAAGGGCGGCAGCTTCGCCACCATCGAAGGCGAGCGGCGGCAGGAGTTCGTCGATGCGGCCGAAAGGATCACCGCCGACTGGCGGGCAAAATATCCCGAGGCCTGGGAAGAGTTCCAGACCGCCATCGCGCCCTTCAAATGAGCGGCACTGATAGACCCGAGGGCGGGGCGACCCCGCCCCTCACCCCTGCCATGGGTGCGGCCTATGCGCTGGCGGTTCATGGTGTCGTCCTGTCCGGGACCGAGGCCGGCTGGTTCACTGCCGAGATGCTGCGCGGTGCCGGGGCGGTGGCGTGCGCGGCGGACGGCGTGGCGCTGGCCGACGTGCGCATGGCCAGCTTTGACGTGCTGTTGCAGGGGGAAGGGGCATGAGCGATCTGCTGGAGATCACCCTGTGCGAGGCCGCGGATGCGGCCCGCGCCGGACAGGTGGGTGCCGTCGAGCTGCTAGAGGCGGCGCTGGCCGCGGTCGCGCGCCATGACGGCGGGATCAATGCGGTCATCGCCACCGAGCCCGAGCGCGCAATGGCCGAGGCGCGGGCGCTGGACGCGCTGCCCGCAGACCGGCGCGGGATGCTGCACGGGGTGCCGCTGGCACACAAGGACATGTTCCACCGCGCGGGCGAGATCTCGACCTATGGTTCGGCGACACGCGGCGCCCGGCGGATGCAGGCGACCGCGCCGCTGCTGACCCGGCTTGACGGGGCAGGGGCGGTCAGTTTCGCGCGGCTGAACATGGCGGTTTTTGCCATGGGGCCGACCGGGCACAACCCCGATTTCGGCCGCTGCCGCAATCCGTTCGCGCCCGCGCGGATCACCGGCGGCAGCTCCTCGGGGTTGGGGGCTGCTGTGGCGGCGCGGTTCGCCTATGGCGCGCTGGGCTCGGACACCGGCGGCTCGGTGCGGCTGCCCGCGGCCTGCTGCGGCGTGGTCGGGCTGAAGCCGACGCAGGGGTTGCTGTCGCTGGAAGGCGTGATGGGGCTGTCGGAAAGCCTCGATTGTCCGGGACCCATCGCGCGTTCCAGCCGGGACCTGGCGCGGATGATGGACGTACTGGACCGTCCGGGGCACGAAGCCGCGGTGGCGCAGGACATCCGGGGGCTGCGGCTGGGGCTGCCCAGCAGCTATTACTGTGACGATCTGCATCCCGAGGTGCGCGACAACCTTGACCGTGCGGCCGAGGTGTTCCGCGCCCTGGGGGCGACGCTGGTGCCGGTCGCCGTGCCGGACCACAGCGCCTATGCCGATTTGGCCGACGCGATCTGGAAACCCGAGGCCGCGGCCCTGCATCTGCCGGCGTTGCAAATGGGCCCGGGGGCGCTGCCCGAACAGGCCCGCGCCCGGCTGATGCAGGGGCTGGCGACCAGCGCGGTCGATTACGTCCGCGCCCGCCGTCTGCGCAGCCTTGCATTGCAGGACATGCTGTCGGGACCGCTGGCGGCCTGCGACGCGCTGCTGGTGCCGGCGATGCCCCGGCCGGTGCCGCTGGCCGCCGAGGTCGAGGCGGGTTCCGGCGATGCGATGCGCCACAATCTTGCAGCGATCACCGCCTTTACCAGGCCGCTCAACTTCCTGGGGTTGCCGGGGCTGGTGACGCCTTCGGGGCTGGATCGTGACGGGGTCCCGCTGGCCATCCAGCTGATCGCTGCCCCCCGGCAAGAGCGGTTGCTGCTGCAGCTTGGCCATCGCTTCGAGTGTGAGACCGGGTTCAACCGGCTGCGCCCGGATTTCCTTGCATAGAGCGCGCTTTCCTATTGACCGGACATTAGGATTTATACATTGTACGGACATACGGAGAATCGGGTGAAACGTGAAAGGACGCCACGGTGAAGACCATCGGACCCCAGCATTATCGTGGAGAGATCGGCCGATATTACGAGGATTTCGAGATCGGCGACGTGTATGAGCACCGGCCCGGGCGAACCATCACGGAAAGCGACAACATCAACTTTTCCCTGATGACGATGAACATGCACCCGATGCATTGCGACAGCGCCTATGCGGCGAAGTCCGAGTTCGGGCGGCCGCTGGTCAACAGTGGACTGACGCTGGCCATCGTGCTGGGCATGACCGTGCCCGAGGTTTCAGGCAAGGCGATCGCCAACCTGGGGTGGAAGGAAATATCGCTGACCGCGCCGGTCTTTCCTGGGGACACGGTCTACGCAAAGTCCGAGGTGCTGGACAAGCGCGAATCCCGATCGCGTCCGAATGCGGGGATCGTGACGGTCAAGACCACCGGCATCAAGGCCGACGGCACCGTGTTCATGAGCTTTGAGCGATCGGCCCTGATCCAAAAGCGCGAAGGAAGCACTGACGAAACCGCGGGCTACTGAAGGCCCGCGCAGGTTCCGCCGCCATCGGAGGGGATGCGCGGCTTTCATCGGGGAGGATGATATGAACGTCAAACACGCCATGGCCGCGATGCTGGCCTCGACGGTGCTGGCGCTGGCTGCGGGGGCAGGTTCGGCCGCGGATCTGGTGCTGCCCAGCGAGGTCGCCGCAACCCACTGGAAGACGGACTACATGAATGAGTTCGCACAGAAGGTTGGTGAACGGACCGGCGGCGGAATCGACGTCAAGGTGTTTCCTGCAGGGCAGATTTATAACGACCAGGATGCACTGGCAGCGCTTGGAACCGGCGCAGTCCACATGGTCTGGCCGGTTTCGGTGCGGCTGGAAACCATCGCCCCGGAAACCGGCATCCTGAACCTGCCCTTTGCCATCACCGACGAGATGATGGGCAACGCGTGTTTCTCCAAGGGGATCACCCGCCTGATCTCGGAGCAGGTCGAGCCACGCAATCTGCGGGTGCTGGGGCTGCTGCGCACCGCCGATCTGCTGTTCATCTTCAAGGACCGCGAGACCCGCAGTATGGACGACCTCAAGGGCGCCAAGGTCCGCGTCACCGGCGGGCGGGTGTTCCTCGACCTGATGAACAGCCTGGGCATCAGCGGCGTGTCCATGGCCGCGTCCGAGATGAGCACGGCCATGTCGCAGGGCGCCATCGACGGGGTGTTCTCGTCCCCCGCCGGCTGGGCCGAGATGATCGGCGCCACCGGCAACCAGGCATGGTATGTGCCCGGGCTGTCGCTGTCGACCTATGCGGTCGTGGTGGACAATGGCTGGTTCGAGGCGCTGCCCGAGGACCAGCAGGCCGCCATCACCGACACGCTGGACGAAATCATCGCCCGCGAATGGACCGAGGCACGCGCTGCCGACGAAAAGCTGCTTGCCCGGATGACCGAGGGCGGCGCCACCATCAACACCGCGGACGATGCGGAAATGGCGCGCTGGAAAGAGCTGGCAGCCAAGGAGAACGAAACCTTCCGCGCCAGCCATGGCGAGGTGATGGCAGCACTGGACGAGCTGGAGGCGAGCTGTGGCGTCTCCAACTGATCCGACCGGAGCGGGGCCGACAGGCCCCACCCCCGATACCGGGCCGCCGACACCGGGTCTGTGGGCGCTGGTCGAGCGCCGGGTCCTGCTGAATGTCGCGACCGCGCTTGCGCTGCTGGCCACCGGCATCATGCTGTTGGAATCGATCAGCCGCTCGGCCCTGTCGCACAGCTATTTCTGGGCCGAGGAGTCGGTGCGCTACCTGATGATCTGGGCGTTCTTCCTGACGCTGGGCGCGGCGGGACGGGCAGGCCACATGATCCGCACCGAAATGCTGGTCGAGCGTCTGTCGCCCCGGCTTCAACAGGGCGCCAACATCCTCACCACGGCGCTGGGCGTGCTGTTTTCGGGGGTGCTGCTCTACGCCTCGATCCCGCAGGTGGTGCGCTACCGCTCGATGGGGATGCTGACGGAATCGAACCTCGACCTGCCGATGTGGCTGCTGTTCCTGGCGATGCCGCTGGGCGCGATCCTGATGGGGATCTATTACCTCGGCGCCCTGCGCGAGGCGCTGTCCGGCCGCGATCCCTATCAGGCGGCAGATGCGGACCCCGAACTGCCTGCTGAAATGAAAGGGCCGCTGCTGTGATCCTCGTCGCGCTTGTCCTTACCCTTCTGTTCCTGGCCATCGGCACCCATGTCGCGGTGGCACTGGGGCTGGTGACCGCGCTGCTGGTGCTCAGCATCGACGGTGTGCCCTCGACCGTGATCGCGCAGACAGCGTTCAAGTCGGTCAACAGCTATTCGCTGATGGCGATCCCGATGTTCGTTCTGGCCGGCAACCTGATGATGCGCGGCCGCATCGCCGAGCTGATGGTCGAGCTGGTCGGCTCGCTCGTGCGCGCCATCCGCGGCGGGCTGGCCCAGACGGTGCTGATCACCAGCGTGTTCTTTGCGGCGGTGTCCGGCTCGTCGGTGGGCTCGGCGGCGGCCATTGGCTCGTCCACCGTCTCGGCGCTGCGACGCGAGCAGTATCCGGCGCAGTTTTCCGCCGCCATCGTCGCGGTGGGCGGCACGCTGGGGCTGATGATCCCGCCGTCGCTGGGCTTCATCCTCATCGGCTCGATCGTCGGGCTGCCGGTGGACCGGCTGTTCATGGCCGGCATCCTGCCCGGGCTGATGGAAGCCGCGCTGCTGATGATCGGCGTCAGCATCATGGTCCGGCGCGGCAATTACGGCGTCAAGGCCGCGCGCCCCGACTGGAAGGGGTTCCGCACCCGCTTTCCCGCCGCGTTCCCGGCGCTGCTGATGCCGGTGCTGGTGATCGGCTCGATCTACAGCGGCTTCATGACCCCGACCGAGGTCTCTGCGCTGGCCGCGGCCTATGCGGCGCTGCTGGGGCTGCTGGTCTATCGTTCGATCGGCGTCAGCGACTTCTGGGCGGTGGCGCGGGAATCCGTGCTGCAGACCACGATGATCTTTGCGGTGGTGATGGGCGGTTCGCTGGTCGGGTTCGTCATGGCGCGGATGGGCGTGTCGGCCGGACTGGTGCAGATGATTTCCGACCTGAACATGGAACCCTGGATGTTCCTGCTGGCGGTCAACCTGATCCTGCTGGTCCTGGGCATGTTCCTGGACGGGATCGCGCTGATCGTGCTGACCGCGCCGCTGCTGTTCCCGCTGGCGCAGTCGCTGGGCATCGACCCGATCCATTTCGCCGTCATCATGGTGGCGAACGTGGAAATCGCGACGCTGACTCCGCCCATCGGGCTGAACCTGTTCGTCATCAGCGGCATCGCTCGTCTGCCTGTCCACGAGGTTGCCCGCGGCGTCATGCCCTTCTTCGTGGTGCGGCTGACCGGGCTGATGCTGATCACCTACATCCCCGCAATCTCGCTTGCGCTTGTCCGATAAGAGGCCGTGATGCTTGATACCTCTACCCAGACCGAAACCCCGATTGCCCGCAGCCTCGCTGTTTTTGCCGGTACGCTGGATGGGGACGCTATCACTGCCGAGGTGCGCGAGCGTGCCCGCTATCTGATCCCCGATGCGGTGGGGATC
>Ga0172382_10009183_pt1 | contig 13564 bp, 10 predicted proteins | sample Leawel138RmetaG_FD_122245 | JGI IMG/M metagenome (GOLD analysis project Ga0172382, IMG submission 122245) | Leachate microbial communities from a municipal landfill in Southern Ontario, Canada - Leachate well 138R metaG | ecosystem: Engineered > Solid waste > Landfill > Unclassified | place...
AACGGTCCGGTAGTAGCGATCATCCGGGGACGTCGCCTTCCGGCGGCGACTGTGGGACAGGGCCGCAAGAACTACCGGCTCACGGACGGGCAGATACGGTGGAACCCACGGGGTGATTACCGCCCCGTCCGGCCATTCCTGTTCTTCTGAACATTCAGGGCTTTCGGGCTGAAGCACCGTATACAGTTTGAGATCTTCAAAATCAGAAAGCAGTGACAAAACTCCAGATGCAGTTCCCGAGAGCCGGTCGATGCCGCTTCGCGGCAGGATCAGGTGGAACAGGTCGGGCCAACCTCCGGGGCGCCGGGGCAATTCAGGAGCGCCCTCTGCCGTCGGACGAATCATCAGGGTCGAGAGGTCGCTAATGCCGGCCTTCTCACCCCTATGTCCCGGCCTATGTCCCGGCAGCGGCCCAGTACCGATCAGTCTGATTACGCCGGGAGTAACCATCCCTTCAGAGACGGTCCCCCAGCCCGTGCAAGACGTCGTTTCTGTTCGGATCAACCAGGCCAGATCGGCAACAGTACAGCGTAGCGGAGCGTACCGGACATCGGTGGATCCAACCCCAAAGACGTCCTGAAAACCCCATTTCCAGCGATTGGAAATGGCCCAGGTCCGCTCCTTTTCCTTCTCGTCCGCCGTCAGCAGATCAAGAGCCGCGCCGGAGAATCCGGCAGACCACAGCGTCATCTTGCGGTCCACAATTTCGTCTACCACAAAACGGGATAGGTGCCGACGAGTCGCGGCATCGGTTGTACCGAGTACCACCGCCGGCAGGTGCAGGATGATGGGAAGTTCCGGGCGATCCCGACGGATGTCGTGGAGAAGTTCCGACAGAAAGGGTACCGTATCGGGCTCAGTACACGACAAAGAGATCAAAAGTCGGCTTTTATGGCGTTCAGAGGCGATATTCATAACAATTTGAAAAAATCAGTTGATGATTCGTGAAAACATTTGTATCTTCTCCCACGCGCAAGTAAGTGCGCAATTTCGTAATCATACAACACAAATCACACGTATCCAAAGAGGGAGTGTTATGGCAAAACAACTTAAGTTTGATGAAGACGCGCGGCGGGCGCTATTGCGGGGAGTAGAGCAGCTATCCCGTGCAGTTCGGGTGACCCTTGGTCCCAAAGGGCGCAACGTCCTTCTGGACAAGAAATTTGGCGCACCCACCGTTACCAAAGACGGTGTATCCGTGGCAAAAGAGATTGAGTTGGACGATCCCTATGAGAATATGGGTGCCCAGTTACTCAAGGAAGTTGCTACCAGGACCAACGACGTAGCCGGTGACGGAACGACGACCGCTACCGTTTTGGCGCACAGTATTATCCGGGAAGGTCTCAAAAGCGTAGCCGCCGGTATCAGCCCTATGAGTATCAAACGGGGCATTGACCAGGCCGTGGGAATCGCCGTCGACGAGATCGGTAAAGCGGCCAAGACCATTAAGGATCGGAGCGAGATCGCCCAGGTCGCCTCAATTTCGGCCAATAACGACAGACAGATCGGTGATGAAATAGCCGACGCAATGGAAAAGGTCGGAAAAGACGGTGTGATTACCGTTGAAGAATCCAAGACGATGGAAACCACCACGGAGTTTGTGGAAGGCATGCAGTTTGATCGCGGCTATCTGTCGCCCTACTTTGCCACCGACCGTGAGCACATGATTGCCAATCTTGAGAATCCATACATTCTCATTCACGACAAAAAGATTTCGAGCATGAAGGACATGCTTCCGGTACTGGAGAAAGTTGCCCAGGCGGGTAAGCCCATTCTCATCATTGCAGAAGATGTGGAAGGCGAAGCGCTGGCAACGCTGGTTGTCAACAACCTCCGGGGAACACTTAATGCCTGTGCGGTAAAGGCCCCCGGGTTTGGTGATCGCCGAAAGGCCATGCTGGAAGACATCGCCATTCTCACCGGTGGACAGGTCATCAGTGAAGAGCTGGGTCTCAAACTGGAAACGGTGGATATCAGCCAGCTTGGTACCGCCCAGTCGGTGAAGATCGACAAAGAAAACACCACCATCATTGACGGTGCCGGTAAGGCTCAGGACATCAAAGACCGGACTGCACAGATCAAGACACAGATCGAAGAGACGACAAGTGACTACGACCGTGAAAAATTACAGGAACGCCTGGCAAAGTTGGCCGGCGGTGTCGCTGTGATCAACGTCGGTGCAGCAACGGAAGTTGAACTAAAAGAGAAGAAGCACCGCGTCGAAGACGCCCTCAGCGCAACCCGGTCTGCTGTTGAAGAAGGTATTGTACCCGGTGGCGGAACGGTTCTGGTGCAGATTATCAGCGCTCTGGATAAGATTGGCATGACCGGTCTTGAACCGGAGGCAGAAGTCGGTTTCAGGATTGTGAAACGTGCTCTTGAAGAGCCGATGCGGCAGATCGCCATCAACGCCGGAGTGGACGGTTCCATCATTGCGGACCGAGCCAAGAAAGAGAAGAAAGGCGTCGGTTACAACGCCGACACCGGTGAATGGGTAAACATGATGCAGGCAGGTATTATTGATCCTGCAAAGGTTACCCGGTCGGCCCTTCAGAATGCGGCTTCTATTGCCAGTCTCCTGTTGACGACTGAAGCGGCAATTACAGATCTTCCTGAAAAGAACGACGGCCCTGCCGGAGGTGGAATGGAAGGTATGGGCGGCATGGGTGGAATGGGAGGCATGGGCGGCATGATGTAAGCGCCTCCCATTTAACACAACAAGGTGATAGTATGAGGCGGGGCGCAAGTCCCGCCTTTTTGGTTAGTGCGTCTGATAGGGCGCTCTGATATAGAGCAAACCGGATGGAGGAAACCGGAGATGGCCGACGTAAAACGGAGTGATTTTATCTTCACTATTGGATTTCAGGGCGATACGGCCATCGTGAACGGAACTGCGCGGAAGAAGTACGGCAGTATGAATGCGTCCCAACTACTCGAAGAAGGGCTCTTCCGGTTTGCCTTTTGTGCAGCTCTGTATGACGGTGAACTGGAGGAATTTCTGCCGCTCTTCCGGGAGTCAACGGGTATTGATGTCCCTTCGGTAGAGGCGCTTCAACGGATGTACGGTGTATTCAGTACTGCCGATTCGGTATCTAAAGTTGCAGTTATTTCATAGATACCGTCATAAACCATAAACTGTGGCAGAGTGCGTCAATGCGTCAATGGCAACTTGACCCAGTACAGCGTGCATGGTACCGTACCCCACGATTTTTCAAATTTTAAAGGACACATAGATGATGAATATTCTTCAGGAGATGCCGTTCCTCATGGGTTCACCCGCCGGCGGGGCCGGGGCAAGCGGTCCAGCTTCAATCGCACCCACGCTGGTTACGTTTGGACTCGTTTTTGCGATTTTCTATTTTCTGATTATACGACCGCAGAACAAACGTCAAAAAGAGACCAAACAGATGCTCTCAGCACTGAAAAAGGGCGACCGAGTCGTCACTATCGGTGGGATTCGGGGGACCGTATTCTCACTGAAGGAAGACGTCGTTGTTCTCAAGGTCGACGATAATACAAAAATCAAGTTTTCCCGGAGTGCAGTGAGCTCGGTGGTCGATAGCAAGAAGGCGGGCGAATCCAAAGGCGAAATCGCAGAGGCTTCGACCGACGAAGATTCCGGCAAAGACGATTCCGGCAAAAACTGAGTAATCCATCCTCCCATCGGAGTTATTGAATGAGTAAACGACTACGTCTGTTGATCATTCTGGCGCTGGTGGCTTTTGGTGTGACGGCTATATTACCTACTGTCAGGTGGTATTTCTTTGTCCCGGAAGACCAAAAGCTTCTTGCCCAGAGTTCTCGTATCGAAATCCGCGATTGGGCTCGAGGACAGGCCCGGACAGCCCTTGACGACCTTCGCGCGGCCGCTGCAGCCGATGAGCTGCTGCCTGACAAATACACGTTTCTGGTAGAACCTGCCCGGAAGAATTTCGAGATTCTGGATGAGCCCATTCCGGCTCAGTGGAGTGCGGCGGACGTGTTACGGGCGTTTCGCGATCAGAACGAAGCCTTTGGCGCCCTGGAACAGCATTATCGCGGCCAGGTTCTCGCACTAAAGGCGATGAAAGAACGCATCGTTCAGCTTGGTCTGGACCTTTCCGGTGGTATCAGTGTGACCCTGGAAGCAGATCGGGCCAGCCTGGCCGAACGGTTAGGGCAGGAGCCGACATCGACGCAGATGAAAGAGGCGGTTGATCTGGCGGTTGAAATTATCCGAAATCGTATCGACCGTTTTGGTGTTACCGAACCTCAGATTCGGACAACCGACAACAACCAGATACTGATCGAGATTCCCGGTGACAACGATCGTGAGCGGGTAAACTCCTTTCTTCTGGGACGGGGCAGTCTTAATTTCCATATCGTAAACGACGAAGCTACATCACAGCTTATCGACTTGCAGAACCGGAATCCCGGTTGGTCACCCGAGATCGACGGGACCCCCGAGTTCATACCAGCAGGAACAGTGGTGCGTGAATACGTATCCCGGGATGTCTACGGTATTGACGAGCGGGTGCGCTGGATCGCCATCTACGACGACATTGACCAGTACGGACTGGACGGCGCTCATATCCAGGACGCCCAGGTTGCCCGTGACCCGTTGACCAACCAGCCCACCGTCAACTTTGTCCTGGACGGCAAGGGCGCAGATATATTCTCGGGTTTGACCCGGGACAACGTGGGAAGTTCTCTTGCCATCGTTATGGACAACAAAGTCCGGGCGTATGCGCGTATCCAGGAAGAGATTCCCACCGGTCAGGTGCGTATCACCGGTTTCAGTAGCGAAGAGGCGGCCAATATCGCCCTGGTCTTGCGCACAGCAGCGCTGCCGGTTGATTTGGACATAGCGAGCCAGCAGGTGGTAGGTGCCACTTTAGGTGAACGGGCTATCGAAGTGGCACTGCAGTCGGTGGCGCTCGGCTTTATCCTGATCATCGTCTTTATGGTTCTCTACTACAAAGGGGCCGGTTTGATTGCAGACGTGGCTCTGATTCTTAACTTGTTTTTTATAGTGGCCATTCTTTCCGCATTCAACCTGACGCTGACGCTTACCAGTATCGCCGGTATTATTCTGACCGTCGGTATGGCTGTTGACGCCAACGTGATCATCTTTGAGCGGATCAAAGAAGAGTACCGCCTCGGCAAGGGTGCCAGGGCGTCTGTTTCGGCCGGTTTCCAGAAGGCGTTCTGGACGGTCATGGATGCCAACATCACAACGTTTATCGCAGCCATCTTCCTGTCACAGCTCGGTACTGGGCCTATTCAGGGATTTGCCGTTACCCTGGCGGTCGGTATCGTGTCGTCCATGTTCACGGCGCTGGTTGTCACGCGTCTCATCTTTGATTTCAATACAGAGACGTTGAAACGGAACAAACTCAGCATCGCCTGGAGGAAGGCATGAAACGAGTATTCGACTTCATGAAATCTCGGGTGGTAATGCTGGTCATTTCCGCCCTGGTTATTGTTGGTGGAATTGTCGGCACGGTCGTTCAGGGAGGGTTTAACCTCGGAATCGACTTTGAAGCGGGGTTGAACCTCACCGTTGGTGTCGTCGGGAGTGGGAAAGACGTAGATGTGGACGACATCCGTGCTGCGCTTAGCCGGTACGATCGCGCCCAGATTCAGCGTCTTGGTTCCGCTGAGAACAATCAGTTTGTCATACGCGTTCACGACGATGGCACGCTTGACCAGTTTGAACAGGTCGTGACCGAGGAGATTCTCTCTGCCCTGAGGACCGCCTTTGCCCCCGCCGAGATAGATGAGCTTGAGACGTCTTACGTAGGGCCCCGTTTCTCCGAAGATCTGACACGGCAGGCGCTCTTTTTGACGGTATTTGCACTGATGCTGATCCTGGCGTACCTCTGGTTCCGGTTTCGGCTGGGTTACGCTCTGGCGTCAATTACGGCTTTGGTCCATGACGTTGTGATCATGCTAGGCATCATCGGGACGTTCAGGCTGGAGGTCTCAACTGCGTCTATCGCAGCAGTACTGACGATTATCGGGTACTCTCTGAACGACACTATCGTTATCTTTGACCGGATACGGGAAAACGAGGAGCTTCTACGGGACAGCTCGTTCCGTTCGGTGATAAACACGAGTATTACCCAGAGTCTGAGTCGTACTCTGATTACCTCGTTTACAACCTTGCTTGCCGTTACCGCAATTTACGTGTTCAGCACGGGGCAGATTCAACTCTTCGCGTTGAAGCTCATTATCGGCGTGGTGGTCGGTACCTATTCGTCCGTCTTTGTGGCCTCTCCTGTTTTGCTGGCGTGGCAAAATGGCTCTACTGCACGGAAAAAGCGGAAAGACCTGGAGAAGTACCGCAAAGGCGCTACGGTGAAGGACGCCCCGGCAAAGGTCGAGGGCGTGTCCAAAGCGTCTAAAGCACCCAAAGAAGCGGCAGGTCCCAGTCAAGCCGATGTAGAAGCGGAAAAACGGGCCATTGCCCAACAGCGCAGTAAAAAGAAGGGGAAGAAGTCCCGGTAGTACTTTTACCAAAAATGAACATGGAAAACGTAGAAATCAGCGGGATGTTCTGGCGGCGATTTCCCGGGGCCGCCCGTCCTCTTGTCATACTACACGGTCTTTTTGGGTCCGGTGACAACTGGCAGTCCCTCGGTGGTGAGCTTGCATCCGAGCGGGAGGTCCTCATACCGGATCTCCCCAACCACGGCCGCTCCGTTCACGTTGGTGCTCTGACCTTCCCTGAACTGACGCGTATTATGTGGGAATCCTTGGAAGAACTCGAATATGGACATGAAGGTGCGCCGGTAGTCCTGCTGGGCCATTCTATGGGCGGCAAGGTAGCCATGGCGATGGCATTCGATCGGCCCGAGGCGGTGTCCCGTCTGATCGTTGCCGATATTGCGCCTAAACCGTATCCGCCGCGTCATAACGATATCTTTGAAGCGATGGAACGGGTGGCCCGTGAGAAACCGACAAGCAGGAGTGCTGCCGAGGAAATTATGGCCGGTTATATTCCCCAGAAGGGTGTGCGCCTTTTTCTGTTGAAGAGTCTTGTTCGATCATCCGAGGATGACACGTTCCGGTGGCAGCTGGACCTTGCGGGGCTCAGAGAAGGGTACAGCGATATCCTCGGCTGGCCCTACAGCGATGAACGGTACAATGGACCCGCAGCGGTGATCTCCGGTGGTAATTCACCGTATGTGACGACCGACGACAGTGCGGTTATACACAAGTTCCTTCCCCGGGCCGCCCTGGAAGTTATCCCGAATGCCGGTCACTGGCTCCATTCGGAAGAGCGCGACCGGTTCCTGGAACTTGTACGCAGTCACATCGACTAGTGTGTAGTATACTTCCAGACATCGTGGAGTCAGCCTTAGTTTCCGTACGCCCGGGGAAGCCCTATCCCCTTGGTGCCACCCTCACCACCAACGGTACTCATTTTGCCCTTGTCAGCCGCAACGCCACGCGGGTCTGGCTCCAGATTTACGACAGTCCGCAAGCGGCGTTCCCGGCGATGGAATTTGAGTTGAAGCCCGAAGAATACCGAACCGGGGATGTCTGGCACATTGACGTCGGTGGACTCGGCCCAGGAACCCTGTACCTGTTCCGGGTTGACGGTCCGTTTGTCCCGGAAAAGGGGCTGCGCTTCAACCGTAATCGTCCCCTTCTCGATCCGTATGCCCGCGCTCTTACCGGAGATTTCCGTTGGGATCTCAATGGAGCCCTCGCCTACAACGCCGATTCTCCCGACCTGGACCTTTCGTTTCGCTCTGAAGGGGGAGCGGCAACCATGCCAAAGTGTATAGTTGTGGAAGACAACTTCGACTGGCAGGGCGACCGTCCGCTGAACTACCCCCTTCGGGAGTCCATCATCTACGAAGCTCATATTCGCGGTCTCACGAGCCATGGCAGTGCCGAAGTAGAGCATCCGGGAACGTATCGCGGAGCGATCGAGATGATTCCCTATCTCCAGGATCTCGGTATTACCAGCGTGGAGTTCCTGCCGATCCATGAGTTCGATGAGTATGAGGTGCGGCGACACAACCCCCTTACGGGGGAGCGACTGACCAACTACTGGGGGTACAACACCATTGCGTTCTTTGCACCCAAGGGGTCTTACGCCGCCGATGGTGCGCTGGGCGAGCAGGTCAACGAGTTCAAAGAGATGGTCCGGGAGTTTCACAAGGCCGGGATAGAGGTCATTCTGGACGTTGTGTTTAACCACTCCGGTGAAGGAAGTGAACTGGGACCGACGCTGAACTTTCGGGGAATAGACAATACGACCTACTACATGCTTGAGGACAACCCCCGGTACTACCGGAATTTCTCCGGAACGGGAAATACGCTGAACTGCAACAATCCCGTCATGCGAACGCTCATAACCGAAGCTCTTCACTACTGGGTCGTAGATATGCACGTTGACGGGTTCCGTTTTGACCTCGGCAGCATTCTCGGTCGGGATCAAACGGGTAAGCTGCTGGATAATGCACCGATTCTCGAACGTATAGCAGAAGATCCTATCCTAAGGAACACCAAGATAATCGCCGAAGCGTGGGACGCCGGTGGTGCCTATCAGGTAGGGGCGTTTCAGGGACGGTGGGCCGAGTGGAACGACCGGTTCCGTGACGACGTGCGGCGTTACTGGCGGGGAGACCGGAACACCGTTAGTGCCATGGCCACCCGTTTTTCGGGTAGTTCCGATCTCTATCACCGGGAGGGGCGGTCTCCTTTTCACAGCATAAACTTTGTTACCGCCCACGACGGGTTTACTCTACGGGACCTGGTCAGCTACAACCAGAAGCACAACGACGCAAACGGTGAAGATAACCGGGACGGTCATAACAGCAACTTCAGTTTCAACTACGGAGTGGAAGGAGAAACGGGAGATCCCGAGATTCAATCGGTCCGAATTCGGCAGATGAAGAACTTTTTGGCGACACTGATTCTCTCGCTGGGAACACCTATGCTGCTGTCGGGTGATGAATTCGGGCGAACTCAGCGGGGTAACAACAACGCCTATTGCCAGAACAACGAACTGAGCTGGAACGACTACCGGCTGATACGGCGCTATGACGAGATATTCCGGTTTACCCGCATGCTTATCGCCCTGCGTCGAAGGCACCCCGTCTTCACCCGGCCCGGTTTTTACACCGGCGTGGATACCAACCAGAGCACTCGGGCCGATATAGAGTGGCACGGACCGGATGGCCGCCCGTTGGACTGGAACGAGGACCGGTCTTCCTTTGGAGTCTATATCGACGGCACTGAACTTACAGCCGGCGTTGACCGGGCCGATGATGATTTCTTTATCATGTTCAATGCCGGTAAAGACGACGTCTCCTTTGTGCTGCCGGAACCGCCGCCCGGTCTGATCTGGTTAGTGACCGTTGATACGTCGAGCAATGCACCCGGGGATATTCGCGAACCCGGGCATGAAGGGTCTGTCCTCACGCCGGCGTGTATGGACGTTCACGGGCGGTCACTGGTGGTACTGCGCACGTCCCCACTTCCTTGACAGGCACCAACTCCGGTATTATCTCTTTATCGCTCGCGCCGGCTTCGTGTACTCTATTACGAAAATAACTTGTGTACCGTACATCAGAGTGCCGTAAATTACATGCTGCAAAGCGAGTTGTTCTGGAGGTTACCCCATGGCAGAAGCCCTTACACGTGATGAGAAACTCTATCGGATCAGACATACCACCGCCCACGTCATGGCGGAAGCGGTTCTGCAACTGTTCCCTGACGCCAAAATAGCAATTGGTCCGCCTATTGAAAACGGCTTTTACTACGATTTCGATCTTCCCCGGACCCTGAAGCCGGAAGACCTGGAACAGATTGAAGAGAAGATGCGGTCTGTCGTGACGGGGAAACATGAACTTACCCGGGAAGTGGTGGGCAAAAAACGAGCCCGTGAGATTTTTCACGATCAGCCCTTCAAACTTGAGCTGATAGACGATCTGCCCGACGACGTCGAAGTATCCACCTATACGGTCGATACCTTTGTCGACCTCTGTAAGGGCCCCCACGTGGTATCTACCGCCGAAATACATCCCAAGGCTTTCAAATTACTCAAAATAGCCGGTGCATACTGGCGGGGCGATGAAAACCGGCCGATGCTTCAGAGGATCTACGGTACTGCCTGGGATACTCCAAAAGAACTGCGGGAGCACCTGAACTGGCTTGCCGAGGTCGAAAAACGGGACCATCGAAAACTGGGCCGGGAACTCGATCTTTTTTCGACCCATGAGGAAGCGGGACCGGGTCTGATCTACTGGCATCCCAAAGGGTCGCGGATTCGTGTGGCAATTGAAGATTTCTGGAGAGAAGAGCACCGGAAGGGTGGCTACGAGCTTCTCCATACTCCCCACGTCGGCAAGAGCTGGCTCTGGGAGACGTCGGGCCATCTGGGGTTTTATAAGGAAAATATGTACTCCCCTATGGAACTGGACAACGCCGATTACTACGCGAAACCGATGAACTGTCCCTTCCACATCATGATCTACAAGACCGACAAGCGGAGTTACCGTGACCTGCCTCTGCGGTGGGGTGAACTGGGTACGGTCTACCGGTACGAACGCTCAGGCGTCCTCCACGGGCTCCTTCGGGTGCGGGGGTTCACCCAGGACGACGCGCATATCTTCTGTACCCCCGACCAGGTTGAGGATGAGATTTTAGAGGTGCTTCAGTTCTCCATGCGGATGTGGCACGCCTTTGGCTTTGACAAGATCAAGGCGTACCTCTCCACTAAACCGGCCAAGTCTGTTGGAGACGAGGCAGACTGGGACCGTGCCAAGGTGAGTCTCCAGAAAGCGCTTGAAGCGGAGGGGATGGACTATGAAGTGGACGAAGGGGGAGGCGCTTTTTACGGTCCCAAGATCGACTTGAAAGTCCAGGATGCGCTGGGTCGGGAGTGGCAGATGACGACGATTCAGTTCGACTTCAACATGCCGGAGCGTTTCGGCATGACCTTTGTGGATAAAGACGGTAAAGAAAAACGTCCCTATATGGTGCACCGTGCCCTTCTGGGCTCACTGGAACGGTTTTTCGGCGTTCTGATCGAGCATTACGGCGGTGCATTTCCGGTATGGATCGCACCGGTTCAGGGCGTTGTAGTGCCTGTCGCTCCGGCGTTCAACGACTACGCCGGGAAGGTTGCCAAAGAACTTTTCGATGGGGGGTACCGGGTTGAGGCCGATCTGTCGGACAGCCGGATGAACGCCAAGATACGGACGGCTCAGAACCAGAAAGTGCCGTATATGCTCGTTGTCGGCGAAAACGAAGAGACTGCCGGCGAGGTGAGCGTACGGACTCGAACGGGCGAGCGACTTCCGGCGATGAAAGTCGATGCGTTCCGGGACCTTCTGAAGACCAAGACTGAGGGGAAAGAGCTGCTATGACAACAACCGGAAAGGACAATTCAGCGAGAGAAACTCCTCCCGGAGGGCCTGAAGAGCCTACAGAGCTGAGAGAACTTGCAGAACTCAAGGAGCTGGACCGGGAGTCACGGCTCCTGGAACACACGGCGGCCGTCCTGAGCTGGGATCAGGAAACCTACATGCCCGATCAGGCTGTAGTGGAACGGGCCGGCCAACAGGCGCTGCTGCAGAGTCTGGTACACCAGCGGAACACGGCCGCCCGAGTGGGAGAACTCTTGAGTGTCCTTACTGATACGGCCACCGCAGGTGTCCGAGAAGAGGACCGAGCTTTTGTCCGGGAGAAACGGCGGCAGTACGAACAGGCCGTGCGGGTGTCCGAGCGACTCGTTCGGGAGCTTGCAGAGGCGGGCAGCCGGGGACAACACGCCTGGGCTGCCGCCCGAAAGGCAGATGATTACAGCCTGTTCAAACCGTGGCTCACAAAACTGCTGAGCTTGAGTCGGGAAATGGCAGATGCTCTCGGGCACGGAGGGAATCGTTACGACGCACTGCTTGACCAGTACGAGCCCTACGCTCGGACCGATGAGGTTGCCGCGGTATTCGCGACCCTTCGGGATGGTCTGGTCGATTTGGTAGACCGGATCAGAGGGGCCAAACAGGTGGACACCTCCTTTCTCGAACGGTCCTACGCCGTTAACGCACAGGAAGAACTGAGTCGGCGGGTCATGGGGGCTCTTGGCTACGATCTCTCCCGGGGCCGCCTGGACCGCAGCGCGCACCCCTTTACCACAACCCTGGGTGCCAACGACGTACGCATCACCACCCGTTTTTCCGAAGATATGGTCACTTCCGGCCTCTTCTCAACCATTCATGAGACCGGTCACGCTCTCTACGAACTGGGCGTGGATGAGACACTGGGCGGTACGCTTCTGGCCGAAGGTACCAGCCTCGGTATCCACGAGTCCCAGAGCAGGATGTGGGAAAACGTAATCGGCCGGAGCCGTCACTTCTGGAGGCACTGGCTTCCGGAGATGAAACAGATGTTCCCGACACAGTTGAAGGGGGTCTCCCTGGAGCAGTTCTACCGGGCGATCAACCGAGTTGAGCCCTCGCTGATCCGAGTAGAGGCCGATGAGGTCACCTACAGTCTTCACATCATCATGCGGTTTGAGCTGGAGCAGGCGTTGATACAGGGAGATCTTTCCGTAGATGATCTACCCGGTGCCTGGCGCGAGAAGAGTCGTCTCCTGCTGGGGGTAGAGCCGGACACCGACGCCCAAGGGGTGCTGCAGGACGTCCACTGGTCCTTTGGCGCCTTCGGGTACTTTCCCACTTACGCTTTAGGGAACCTCTACGCGGCTCAGTTCCTTCCGATCATGGAACAGAGAATCGACAACCTCTGGGACGGCGTGGCCGAAGGTCGGACGGACCATATTCTGGAGTGGCTGCGAGAGAACATCCATCGTCATGGTAAGGTGAGATCGGCTGGAACGCTGGTTCAGGATATTACGGGAGACACCTTGAACCCGCAGTATTTTCTAGACTATCTGAACGACAAGTACGGGGACATTTACCAGGTGTAATCGCAACCGTACCCGCTACTGCTTTTCGTGTCGGTGCTGCCTCATCCTGGATGCGAATTGTACCGATAGTCAGTAGTGTATGATGGTGACGCTCTATATACGGGAACACAGCGATCAGGGAGTCGAAGAGAGTACGCGCTACGTGACGATAACGGACCGGCAGGGCAACCTCTTTGGATATCCCACGCTGACCGTTACGGCGGGACGTGATTTCTTCTTGACCAGTGAGCGCCACTTTACCTACGAGACCGAGGCGGAACTGCAAAAAGCGTTGCGGGGTATGATCGACCGCCGCCTGAAAAGGGGCTTTTCCGTGCTTTACAGCTATTTTGGCAGCGGGAAATTCCACGCTTTGGAACGGCGGTTGTCCCGCCTCACCGCCGGTCATGGTGCTTGACAGTCTTGTCGCTCCCCCGTAGCATCATTTTGTGAATATAGCCAATCTGATAACCAGTCTGCGTCTCTACCTGAGTCCCATATTCTTTGTGGTTGCCTTTATCCCGCACTGGACCTCGGGACGGTTTGCCCTGGCTTCTACCGTTGTCCTTTGGGTCCTTTTCGCAATCACTGAACTGTCGGACATGGTAGATGGAATGGTGGCAAGACGACAAAAGATAGTGTCGGACCTGGGGA
>Ga0172382_10009189_pt1 | contig 13552 bp, 10 predicted proteins | sample Leawel138RmetaG_FD_122245 | JGI IMG/M metagenome (GOLD analysis project Ga0172382, IMG submission 122245) | Leachate microbial communities from a municipal landfill in Southern Ontario, Canada - Leachate well 138R metaG | ecosystem: Engineered > Solid waste > Landfill > Unclassified | place...
CGCCGTCAGCGGGGGCTCAATGGGAGTGTTCGGAACCGATTACCCGACGCCCGACGGAACGGCGGTGCGCGACTACATCCATGTCAGCGACCTTGCCGCCGCGCACGTTCTGGCGCTGAAGCGTCTGCTTGGTGGCGGCGTCTCGCTGGCGGTGAACCTGGGCACTGGGCGAGGCTGGTCAGTCCGTGAAGTGCTTGATACGGTCGGCAAGGTGGTGGGCCGACCCATTAAGGTGATCGAACAGGCAAGGCGTGCGGGTGATCCGCCGGTGCTCATTGCTGACAACCGGCTGGCAATGGAAGCGTTGGGCTGGCGGCCCGAACTGGTAGAGCTGGAGGATATTGTTGTCACGGCAGTACGATGGCACGCCCGCGCCTTCTCTCAGTGACAGCGAGCGTGCGACACCGGGGTTATGCGGGTTCAACTGCGGATGTGGTGACGCCGTGGTGCTTTACGCGCTCGTTCCACAGTGACCTGATAATGGCCTGGAAGCGGATTGCGGCATTCTTTTCATTCATCACTGGCGTCTGTTGCATGCGTTCCCGCAAGTCCGATCGAATGGCTGCAAGTCGTTCGGGAGATTGAGCAAAGTCGACCGCGATATCCTCATACGCTTGCTGGCTCTGTGCGACAAACTCACCCAGCCCCACAGCGCTCAACAGGTGCTTGCCGCCGCGGCTTGCCTCGGTCTCGCCGTACAGGGTGACATAGGGAACACCCATCCAAAGCGTCAGGCGGGATGTCGTGCCACCGTTGTAGGGGAACGGGTCGAGCGCAAGATCCACTTCTGACAACATTTTCAGGAAGTCGATCAGTGGGCGGCGTTCACGGATGATGATGCGCTCAGGTGCGATGCCGTGGGCATAAAAAATGGGCAGCACGTGTTCCTGCGTGGCGTCAATTTCGGCCGAGGAGGCCATCATGATGAACCGCGACCCTGGGGTCCGCTGGAGAATCCTGGCCCAAGTCTCAAAGGCGGCGTCACTGGCCTTCATGCCCTTGTTCAAGCAGGCAAATGTGAAAGGAGCACCGGAAAGCGCAGGCTGCGGCGCAACTTCAGGCGAGTTTAACGGCGGCCGGAAGGCGCTCCCCCCATGTTCGATGATCTTTTCCGTTGACCACGGCTGTTCATACAGCGGCGCAAATCGGTAGTCCATGCGGGTCAGGCCGGTTGTACCGGGATACCCGAGCCAGGAGACTTGGAGGTGCGCCGGGCGCCGCAAGAAGATCGGCAGACCATTGTTGGCCGTGTGGCCTGCAAGGTCGATCAGGATGTCAATATTGTCATCCCGGACCAATTTGGCACCGTCTTCTGGCCCCAGGTTATAGATGTGGCGCCATTCATCGCACTTACTCTTCAGGCGCAAAGTGACATGATCGATATTTCCACGCGTGTAGTAAAGCGTGACGTGAAACTGGCTGCGGTCAATATTATCCAGGTACGGCTCGAAAAACAGCACCACCGGATGATTGCGCAGGTCGGGCGACACGAACCCGATCCGAAGCTTGCGATCGGCATCGGCCGGCGTCAGGGGCGGAAGTTCCATAGGTTCGCAGTGGGTTTCCTGAATTTCCCCGAACCGCCGGTGTTCAGCAAACAGTTCATCGGGCGTCAGGAGATTGGAATGCCGTAGGGCAAACAGCAGGTTGCTGTGGATGGTCGCGGATTTCGGGGCGTGCTCGTGTGCCTTGCGCATCCAGTGAGTGGCCGCGTTCAAGTTGCCCCGCTGCAAGTAAAGGTAGCCCAGTCCATTGCAAGGATTGTGGAAATCGCCGCCCAGCGCATCCGCATGCAGGAGAATGCTCTCCGTCCGCGCGCCAAAATCACCCATGTCAACCAGGGCAAGTCCGGTGAGGGTCATGAGCCTTGAGTCGTTGCCGTTTTCCAGCGCGCCTTCGATCAGTTGCGGGACGATCTCCGGCAACCGCTCATGGCGCTGAAGAAAAATCGCCAGATTGATTAGCGGTTGGGCGTCCAGCGGTGCGGCGTGATGCGCCGCCCACAGGGCTGCTTCGTCAATGGAGGCGCCAGAGCGGCGGAGGTCCATGGACATGATGCGCTGGGCCAGAATGCCGCTCGGGTCATCCGCAATGGCTTCTGCCTGGAGCTGATCTGCTTCTTCATTGCGATCGAGGACACGCAACGTCAGGATTAGGCCCAAGCGGCCATCCTCCGAAACAGGGTCCAGCGTACGCAGTTGTGTGAATGCCTCCAGCGCGAGCGGCCAATCCTGCAGACTAATATAGGAGTGGCCGAGGTTCTGCCACGCCTTGGCCAGATCGGGCGACAGCTTGAGTGTACTACGGAAAGCTTCGACGGCACCGGCATGATTCTCGATAGCCGACCATGCGCAGCCGAGATTGTAGTGGTAGTCCGGGTTTTGCGGGTCGAGTTCGACTGCCTTGGCCAGTTCAGGAACAGCGGCCTGATAGTCGCCGGACGCGGCGAGCATGCTGCCGTAGTCATAAAAGAGGTCGGCGCGGCGCTGCTCTAATTGCAGTGCCTGGAGAAAGAATTTTTTGCTGTTCGGGAAATCTCGCATCACCCCCGCGATCTTTGCCATCAGGCTAAGAGCTTCGAACGAGCCGGGGTGAGTTTTAAGGAATGCCGTCAGCATTTCTTTTGCAGCATCGAGGCGGCCTGACTGGGCCAAGCGGGCAGCGAACTGGAGTTGACCATTACTAAGCTGCACCGCATACCTCACTGCAAAAAATGAACTACACTATTCTTTCCGCTTATTGGTTACAGCGGGGTTAATCCTTCGCCCGAAGGGGAGCGTATTATTTCTTCTGCAAAAGCAGGGTCGGGTCAATCGACAGGATGGGAGCAAAGCCGGTCATGGGGCCGCTGCTGAACGTCTGCAGGGCCATCGCATTGGGGCTTGTTCCCATGCCGCCGCCCATCGCCATGTTTTCGGCATCTGCAACGGCCAGGAACCGGTCGACCATGCGGCTGAGTTTGGCCGGATTCTTGAAATCCTCAAGATTGACCTTTCCCTTGAGCGCCGTCACCTGCCGTTCCAGGTCGACCCCGGACATGGACGACGGGAGGCCTACAGCGCGGCGCACAACTTCCGACAAGGTGCGGTCACCAAGAATGTCGTAGTAGCTTTTTATCTCCGGGGCCTTGCGCTGGAAGTACAGCGCGTCTCTAAGGTCCGGGCTAGCCGCGCCCGCGGCATTTTCGAAGCTCCGGGTCAGATAAAGGTCCCCCAGCTTTTCGACCCACGCCGGGCTTTTCATGTTCTGCGCACCCTTGGTGTCGAACTGGAGGAACGCGACCATTTCCTTGTAGCGGGGATCGACCATGCGCTTGGCAAGCGACGCGGGATCACTGCTATCCTCCGAGAGGAGCTTGCGGAAAAAGCCTTTGGCAAAGGCGTTTTCCTCAAGCCCGAAGGCGGTGGTGGTGATTTGCATCAGGCGCGGATCTTCGAGCAGATCCTCCACTGAACCGACGGCCGGCATTTTTTGCCGGAGGTAGTCGAGTTCGCGGGCCACCTCGGGCTGCTTGGCGAAGGTATCCCGCAGGGAATCGAGTCGGCCATTGACGACGCGATAAGCGCCGAACGAGGAAGACCCGTATCCAGCAATAAGCGAAGTCAGCATAGCGGTTTCTCCCTCTTGTCCGAGCGGCCTCTCGCGGGCTATTCGCGGCCTTGCGGGCGGCCGGGGGCATCGGAACCGACACCGCCGCCCGATGGGAAGCCTAGCAAGGCAGCTTCATAGGCTATGACGTCTTTAAGTGCTTGCAGAGCGCGATAGCAGTTGCCGCTATTCATCGCGGCCAAAGCCCCGTCAAGGCTGGATATGACGCTCGGATTCGTCAGGGCGGCCCGCAAATCGCCAAACAGGGCTTCTGCTGTTTTGCGATAGGTTTCGGCGTTTTCTTGATCGATCAGCATCAACTGGATGGCGAAATAAGTTCGCCGGGCCGGAGTGTTGGCGTCCTCCGCCTGCATCACTGACGGCTCACGGAGAATTTGCGCCATGTTATGAACGACGATCTCGCTGGAGCGCGGGCCATTCTCGATGACCGCGCCGTTGATGATCGCCTTTTCGTGTGGCTTCAACTTGAGCTTGAGAGCCATGGCGCCATGTCCTGAGGGAAACTCGTGAGACTATATCATAAAAAAAGAAAATGGTGGCGCCTCCCTGCCGGGGGGGGCGCCACCATCCCGCTAAACTTAGCGGAAGAGCGACAGAAGGATCTGCGGAGCCTGGTTGGCGATCGACAGAGCCTGTGCACCCAGCTGCTGCTGGACCTGTAGGGCCTGCAACTGAGCAGACTCTTCGGTCATGTCGGCCTCAACCAGTGCGCTGACACCCTTGTTCAGAGCGTCTTCCATGGAGTTGAAGAAGCTCTTCTGGGCTTCCAGGCGCTGATATGCAGCACCGAGGTCAGCGGCCAGCGTGCGGATTGAGGACAGGGCGCTTTCGGCGGCGGCAACCGACGAGATGTCGCTGCCGAGATCAAGACCCGCGCTTGCGGAGATCGAGTAGGTCGCCCCGTCGGCCACGCCCGTCAGCACGGTGTAGCTGTTGCCGCTGGTGCTGTTCAGGAAGTTAACACCGTTGAAATCGGCGCGAGCGACGATTTCGGCGCCAGCATTCTCAAGGGCCTTGATTTCCGAGGTGAAAATGGTGGCGTTGGTGGTGTCGCCGTTGGCGGTGGAGGCAACAAGCTGCAACGTCTTCTGGTGGATCTTTTCGTACAGCGCGACGAGGTTCTTCGCCGCGTCGAGGCCGAGACCGACGGCGGCCATGCCGGCGCTGGTCTGATCCGTAAGGGTCTTGAAGCCCGAAGCCTTGGTCTTCATGGTCGACGCAACGGACCAAGCCGCGGCGTTGTCCTTGGCACTCCCCACCTTCAGGCCGCTCGAAATGCGGTCCTGGGTGATGCCCAGCTTGTTGGTGGTGGACTGCAGGGACCGCAGAGCGGTCATTGCACCGGCGTTGGTCAGGATAGATGAGGACATGATCTAAACTCCCTTCTGGATTACGCCCCGCCTAATGGGGGCATGAAGCCCACATCATGTGGGCATCCGCATAATGCGAATGGTGTGAGGTTACCCCGGTCGGATACGGGAGTCAACGAGCCTTTATGGTTCCGCCAAGCACTTATTATTCACTATTTTAAGTAATATCGTTGCAGGCACAGTAAAATGGCCAGCTACTGGTGTAGCTGGCCATTTTACTGTGCTTGGCGGTCTGACGAGGCCGCCGTCCCATTCCGGGTTAGCGGAAGAGCGACAGCAGAACCTGCGGCGCCTGGTTGGCGATCGACAGGGCCTGCGCGCCCAACTGCTGCTGGACCTGCAGGGCCTGGAGACGCGCAGACTCTTCGGTCATGTCGGCCTCGACCAGCGCACCAACGCCCTTGGTCAGCGCATCTTCCATGGAGTTGAAGAAGCTCTTTTGGGCTTCCAGGCGCTGATAAGCGGCGCCGAGGTCGGCGGCCAGCGTGCGGATGGAGGACAGGGCGCTTTCGGCGGCGGCAACCGTCGAGATGTCGCTGCCGAGATCAAGTGCCGTGCTCCCGGAGATCGAGTAGGTCGCCCCGTCGGCCACGCCCGTCAGCACGGTGTAGCTGTTGCTGCCTGTGCTGGTCAGGAAATTCACGCCGTTGAATTCGGCCCGGTTGATGATTTCGCCGGCGGCATCTTCAAGAGCCTTGATTTCCGCGGTGAAAATGTCGGCGTTGGTAGTGTCGTTGTTGGCGGTGGAGGAGACAAGCTGCAACGCTTTCTGGTGGATTTTCTCGTACAGTTCGACGAGGTTCTTCGCCGCATCCAGCCCCAGACCAACCGCAGCCAGGCCGACCGTGGTCTGCTCGGACAGGGTTTTGAAGCCCGCCGACTTGGTCTTCATGGCCTGGGCTACCGACCATGCGGCGGCGTTGTCCTTGGCGCCGTTGACCTTCAGGCCAGTGGAAATGCGATCCTGGGTGGTCGCCAGCTTGCTGTTTGTCGCCTGGAGGGACCGCAGTGCGGTCATCGCGCCGGGGTTGGTCAGGATAGAGGATGTCATTTTGGTGTGCTCCCTTCAGGATGCCCGCATCTTTGTGGTGCGGCGCGATGAATTCTTCATCTGGTTCAGTCTGTAGTCCGGCTCTGGGCCTTGATAACTATTGGTTCAGAAATCGGCATAATCGCCGGCCGCTTTCAGTGGCGGCGGGGCCGGGGTATCAGCGTTGCGGGCCTCAATAGCGGCTGCGAGTCCCTTGGCAATGGTGCGGTTCACCTCGGCCAGCGGGCGAACCGGCAGTTCGCCGATGATTGCTTTCTCGGTGTGGTTGTAGACCCACAGGGCGAGCGAAACGATCTTGGCCCGGATGTCGTCCGGCAACTGGTTGCCAGATTCGGAGCAGTCGGCCGCAAACGCCTGCCACAGCTTGGTGTTGCGGTGCAGTGCCAGGATCCGCTCGCGGCCTGGGCCATGTTCGGCGGCTTCCATTTCCCGCGCCGTGCGCAGGAGGGCATCATGCTCGAACTGCTGCGGATCGTGGGCCGCGCGTTGTGCTGAGTGGTACACCGAAATTCCGCGCATGGATTTACGCCTTCCAGCAGATACATGTTTTGTCATCCTAGGCCAAAAGCCTTAACAACACCATAACGTCGCACGTTTTACAGGTAGCTAGCCAGATTCATTTGACTCAGGCGTGCAGTGATGGAGTAGCTGGCTTCCAGGCGGGCAAGGAGATCCTGCAGCCGGGTCGAGACCTCGAAATCGTCGATACCCTCGATGGCGTCGAGTTGGAGAGTGAGAACCACTTCGTAATCCTTCTGCCGTTCGCGGGTCGCCTCCAGCCGTTCCTGCACCACGCCGATGTCGGAGCGTTGCGAGATCACCGCTTCATGGGCATTGGACAGCAGACTGCCCGCCTCCCAGGCAACCTGCTTGAAGGCCCCCAGGTCGGCTTCGTCGTAGGCAGCCGCGACCAGGAGCGCCGCCCCCTTGAGGGTGTCGCGAATGCCCGCTTCGTTGGCCTGGGCGCCGTAGCTCAGATACAACCCATCGTCCACTTTGGAGCGGACCGAATCGCGCGGCGAGTCCTGGGCCGGTGCCAAACCATCGTCGTTCCATGCGCCGCCATTGGCGACGCGCATGTGGCCGACGTCGTCGATGAACCGGATGCCGTCTTCGGCCGCGGTGAAGTCCCAGCTCACGCCGTTGGAGGTGGCGATCATCGCCGCAGGGGCATCGACCAAATAGGTCTGGCCGGAGTTGGCGGCTGCCGCGGCGGGCAGGGCCGCCGCGTTGGCGGCTTGGCCGCTGACGGTTTGGACGGCATCGCCCCCCTGGTACCACGACACCACTGTTCCGCTGTCAAAAGCGTGCCCGGTGGCCGTCGCCGCCGCGCCCGAGGGAATGCGTGCAACCTGATGGTCAAAGAAGTCGTTGCCCGCCGCAATAGCGGAATGGCCGGTCAGCGCCGAGGACACAAGGCCGCTGATACCTTTGTCGATGGCGTCCCGCATGTTGTCGGCGGTAACTCCGACCGTCGACAGATAATAGGTGTTCTCGGACCCGGAAACGGCGCTTCCATTGGCCTGTGCGTTCGACGCGATCAGGGTGATTTCGCGGCTATCGCCATCGGGCATCGTAAAGGTGACGGTGAAACGTTCGCCATTGGCCGGTACGCCGGTGAAGTCAACAGTGGCAGTGACCGCCGGGAATACGCCAGCGGTCGGTTGCGTGAGGGTGGCAACGCCAGAATTGGTGCTGATACCGGCCAACTTCATCCCGAAGGCGCCGCCGGTGTGAGTGATGGTGGTCGTGTCAAGGCCATCGCTGCCGGCGGCGACGCGACCGTTTCCTGTGCCCATGTCGGCCTCAAGGCGCAGGGCGACGACCTCGCGCAGGCCACGCTGGGACCCGCTGCCCTCGATCATGCTCGCGGCGGTGGCGACCGGACGGTTGTCGATCTCCGCGCCGGAAAACAGATAGCGGCTGCCATGCGTGGTGTTCAGCTTGCTGACCATGGTCTCAAGGTTGCTCTTGCCCAGGACCCGCGCCATCCGGACGTCCTGAACAAAGCCCGGCGCCACGGCCTGTTTGGCCTGCATGCTCAGGGCTGAACTGGAGGTCTGGATAACGCTCAAGCTCGCCTGCACGATGCTCAGGCGGCTTTCCGCGATGCCGATGGTGCCAGCGTAGCCGTCCAGGCGCCCCATCTGATGGCGGAACTGCTGCGCCGCCGTTGCGTCGGCCCGCAGGCCGCCGTGCGAGGTGGCCTTCATGCCCGAGGAAATTTGTGTCTGGGCTTCCATGATGCTGCTGCGGACCATGCTGATGTCCTGGCGGACCCGCAGGTTCTGGCCCAGCGTGGACACATTGAGATAGGTCCCGGTGGTGAGGAGGCTGTTGCTCATCTCGTCTTACTCCATGTCCGCCGGACTATTTCAAACCCATTAAGGTCTCAAGCATCGCATCGACGGTGCGCACGACCTTGGCGCAGGCCTGATAGGACGCTTGCAGCATAATCAACTGCGCCATTTCGTCGTCGACGTTGACGCCGCTTGCGCCCTGGAAACGCTCTTCGAGAAGCTGCGTGCGGACATTCTGGTCGGTGGTCAGATCCTTGGCATTGGTGGCTTGCATGCCCTGAAACGACGTCAGCGCGCGGGACATGTCCAGCACCGTGCCGCGATACGCGCTGCTCTGGCCGCCCAGGGCCGTGTCGCGCGAAAACGTCATGGTGTATTCGGTCAACCGGTCGAGCATCAGGCTCGGCCGCGTCGGGTCGCCCAGGGACGTCTCGGTGCCGTCGTCGCGGGTGTAGCGCACCATGGAGGCATTGTCGGCCACCACGGCGGCATTCACGGCGATGCGGGCGGCGAAGCCTTGGCGGGCGTAGGTCGTGTCGCCAATGGTCGCGATGTAGTCCTTCTGGGCGCCAATGGCGGCGGTACCATCCATGAACAGGTTGAGCTGCGGCCCGTTGGACGTCGAGGTCGACTGGCTGTGGTAGGTCATGGCCCGCACCAAGCCCTGCGACCCGGCAGGCACGGCGACGGTGGTGGCGGCCGTGGCTTCGATGACACCCGCGGCGCCGGTCGGGACGGGCGGCGACAGGGCGCCCATGGCGGCAACCAGATCGGTGCCGGGGGTGGCGGAATTCCGGTCGATGAACACCGCGTTGTCGGGGTCGGGAACCCGCGCCCGCATGGTGTCGGTCACCGGAACCTGGTCCACGAAGTACGCCGTGACGGTGCGGGAACCGCCGCTGGTCTGATAGGTGAACGCCATGCGGTCGCCATCGGCCGGCGCGGTCGGCATATCGAGGGTATGGCTCGGGCTGGCCGTGGTGAGGTCGGTAACTTCGTCCGACAGCGACAGCGCCAAGGAGTGCGCCAATTCGTCGAGCTGGTTCTGGGCTTGCGTCAGGTGGGTATCGCGCAGTTCCACGTAACCGGCGATCTTGCCTTCGCGCGGCGGGCTGCTTTTCAGCATGTCGATGCGGGTGCCGCCGGGGGTGACGAGGGTCAGCGTGCCGACGCCGCGTTCGGAGTCGGTGGTCGAATAGGTCTGGTCGGCCGTCAACTGCTGCCGGCTGTCAAACTCCAGGCGCGAGGCCCGATCGGCGACCAGCGTCTGGCCGCCATTGGTGAACACCGCGATGCTGCCGTCGCTCCGCTCGATCGTGCGAATGTCGAGGTTCGACGCCACCACTTTGAGGTGGAGATCGCGCCGATCCTCAAGGTCGGCCGTGCTCTGACCGCCGATTTTGCGATTGGCGATCTGGCGGTTGAGATCCTCGATGCCCTGAAGCGCCCCGTTGACTTCGTCCACCGCTGCCGCCATCGACTGCTCCGCGCGGCTGCGCAGGCTCTGGATGGTCTGGCTCATGTGATTGAGCTGGCGGGCGATGGTGTCGGCCTTGCTCAAGGCGGCTGCACGAACACCGGCATTCTCGGGGGAGTCGACCATCGCGCCCAGCGTCACCGCAAGGTCGTTGATGGCGTAGGAAATCGATCCTTCCCGATCGGACGAACCGAACATCTTGTCGACTTGGTCGAGGGAACTGGAGATCACGTCCAGGCGCGCCGACCGGCTCTGTTCGGTCCGCAGACGCTCCTGGAGGTGGAAGTTGACGTCGCGGGTGGTCGGCAGGGGGCGCACGCCGGCGCCGTTCGGGCCAACCAGCATGTTCTCGCGCGGTGCGGTCTTGCGGGTGTACCCCGCGGTGCCGGCATTGGCGACGTTGCGGGATGCAATGTCTACTCCGAGCTGATTGACCTTCAGCCCCGAGACTGCCGAATTGAGCGCGCCTAGCAAGCTCATGCCCGTCGTCCTGTCTTGTCTCCGCCGCTGCCGTCTTCTGTGGTGCGCCGGGAGAGGGAAAAGGCGCGCGCGACGACGTTCTACCGCCGCGCGCGGTGTGACTTAACGCTTCATGTTGAGCGTTTCTTGCAGCATGTCGTCGGCCGTTGTGACCGTGCGCGAGTTGGCCGAATAGGCCCGCTGGGCGACGATCATCTTGATGAACTCGTCGGCGATATCGACGTTGGAGTTCTCGGTTGCCGAGGCGATGATCGTCCCCGAACCACCGACGCCCATGATGGCGATCAGCGGGTCGCCGGACTCCGGCGTGCGGGCGAACGCGCCACCGTCGAGGCGAGCCATCTCGTCGGGCGACGAGAAGGTCGCCAGGGGGACCTGATACAGCACGCGGGACCGGCCATTGTCGTAGTTGGCGACCACATAGCCGAAGTCGTTGATGAACACGTCCGACAGGACGCCAGCCTGATAGCCGTCCTGCTCCAGGCGGTACACCGCAATGTCGTCGGCATGATAGGACGTCAGCAGGGTCTGGCTCTCCAGGCCCGAGAAGTCCAGCGTCACGGTCTGGCTACCAGTCGGGCCAACGGACAGTTCGACGGCCGCCATGTTGGAGACGCCTTCGGCGTTGAAGGTAAACGCCTGAGTACCCGCCGTGTTGGTATCAGCGTCCACGGCAAACCACGAGGCGCGGTTGGGGTCCTGATACATCAGGGTCCAGGACGCGTTGGTCGCGCCAGGCGAGGTGTCGGCGGAACCGGTGCGCAGCCAGCGGAACTGCACGTCAGTCGGCGTGCCCAGATCGTTGAACACCGTGACGGCACCGCCGGAAAATGACCCGGCGGCCTGATAAAACGTATCATCGCCAGCCGACGCCATGGTGAGCAGGGATTCGGTCCCAGCCAGCGTCTGAGTCCGCGTCACCGCAAAGGCATCGGCGGCTACGGCACCTTCAAGGTACAGCGAAACGGGGAACGTAGGACCGGCGGCAGCGGTCGCCGTCGTGTTGAGGTCAACCAGGCGACCGGGGGTGACCGCACCGGCAGCGCCGAAATCGGCAAGAAGCTGGGTGCGCAGCGAGGTCGCGGCCGCCAGAACGTCGGCGACCGCTGCGGTGCCGCCGATGGTGGCTTCGTACAGGCGGCCTTCAAAGTTCATGCTCAGGACGTCGCCAACGCCATAGGCGCCCGAACCGGCCGTGTTGAAGGTGACGGTCGAGGTCGGCGCGCCGCCGCCCGTGGTGCCTGCCGCCGCCGACGTGCTGACATAGGGGTTGACCACCGCAGCAGCGTTGGCCGGCAGGTTGGCGCTGTAATTGACCGAGTTCGTCGCGCTGGCCTGCATCACGTCGGCCTGGATGCGGACCGGGCGCAGGATGTCAGTGGTGTTCAGGGTGTCCTGGTCGATCACTTGGCGGCCATTGAGATAGTAGCCGCCGCCATTGACCATGTAGCCGAACTTATCGAGCGCAAAGTCGCCGCGCCGGCTGTACAGGGAATTGTTGTCGAAGGCGACCCCCTGCGGCGTCACCGAATTGGCCTTGGACACCACGAAGAAGCCGTTGCCGGCGATCGCCATGTTGGTGGCCATCTGGGTCTGGGTCAGGTCGCCCTGAACGCTGTGCCGGTAACGCGGCGAGGCGAGCACGCCACCCGGGCTGTGGTTGCGGCGGGACGACTGGGTGACCATCTCGCTGAAGCTGGTGTCGACCCGCTTGTAGCCGACGGTCTGGCTGTTGGCCAAGTTGTCGGAAATATTGCCGATCGACTTGGACTGAGCCTTCATGCCGGATACGGCCGCGGTCATCGCTGCGTAGACGCTCATCTTGCGCTTACTCCTCGGTTGGGGGCGGGTTGCCCTGGGGGCGAACCCTGCGCGGGAGACGGATCCGGCACCGCGCGCTCATTCTATGTCGCCTACTCATGAGCAATCCGCGTGCCAATTGTTCGGTGCGAGGGATTCTGCGGTTGCCTTGGTCGGCATGGACTCTTGAAGGGGGCAGGGGGCAATTTCTGCCGGGCTGTTTTGCGTGTCAGGCGGCAAAAACTGCCATCCCTGTGCTTCCCCCTAACCACCTGTTTACGCATAAAAAAACGCCGCCGGCCGGGCCGACGGCGTTTGCCTCCGCTAGGTGGCCGCTTACAGCGAGCGGCTGTCGCTGACCGTACGGACTTGGCTCATCGGAATGCCGATGCCGTTGATGGTCAGCATCGGCTCGTCTCCGTCGCCGGTCGACACGGCGCTGATGCGGGCCTGGACTACGGTGGTCAGGTCGCGTGGCTTGGTCTCCTGGCCGAACATCGACTGGACCACGATCGAGTACTCTCCATCGGGCATGGTGACACCGGCGTTGTTCTTGCCGTCCCACTCCACGATGTGGTTGCCCGACAGGGTTTTGCCCGCCATCGTGCGGACCTCTTCGCCCTTGGCGTTCTTGATGGTGATCGAGGTGGTGCGGGCGTCGTTTTCGAGGATGTAGGCAAACTTCGCCTTGCTGTCCGTGAGTTCGACCTGATTGTCGACGATCTCGGCGTAGCGGCCCAGGTAGGACAGGGCCATCGTCTGCTGGGACTGCCGCTGCAACCCTTGAAGCGCCTGGAGGTTGGTGTTCATGCCGATCTGCTGCTCGACCTGCGCGAAGCCGACCAACTGGTTGGTGAACTCGGTCGATTCCATCGGCGACAGGGGATCCTGGTTCTTGAGCTGCGTGGTCAGCATCAGCAGGAACTGGTCCATGCTGTCGATCATCTTGGTCGCCGCGGCCTTGGTATCGACGGCCCCGGTGGTGCCGGCGGCAAGGTTCTGAGCGGAGGGGATGCCGACCATGAGGAGGTCTCCTGGCGAGAAGTGAAATTACAGGGCGGTGTCGAGGCCGAGGCGCGACGTCGGGCGTTCAATGCCGCCGATCGTGCCGTTCTGCTCGTACACCTTGAGGGTTTTTTCGCCACCGTTGCGGACGGCTTCGATCACGGCCTCGATGACGCCGCTGACCGATTCGATGCGTGCCTTCAGGCGGCGCATATTTTCCGTGGTGGCGGTGCGCAGGGTGTCGGCGGCCTGTCTCAGGGACTCGCGGTCAATGTCACTGAGGCGGGCCTTCAGCAGGTCGTCCTTGCGCAGATTGACGAGGGATTCGAGGTAGACCGACGCCAAGCCTTCCTTGCGAACGCGCAGGATTTCCAGCGTGTCGAGTTCGCCCGCGTCGAGGGCCGCGATCTCTTTGTGCAGGACGTCGTAAAGCTCTGTCATCACTTCGGCCATGGGGCCG
>Ga0172382_10009190_pt1 | contig 13551 bp, 16 predicted proteins | sample Leawel138RmetaG_FD_122245 | JGI IMG/M metagenome (GOLD analysis project Ga0172382, IMG submission 122245) | Leachate microbial communities from a municipal landfill in Southern Ontario, Canada - Leachate well 138R metaG | ecosystem: Engineered > Solid waste > Landfill > Unclassified | place...
CTGTTAATCCGTCGATGAACCCGTCCGGGGTTCAACTCCGGCGCTTCGCCATCCTTGGCTCGCTCGTCACAGCAACACCGAAGCACGCATTGAGCCTATGCATTGTCTGAACCCATGCGGCACGGCACGCGCATATCGTGTCTAGTGTTTTTCGGCGGGTGGTTAAAAATTGTGCGTTAGCTGTGCTCCGGTATTGTTGTTTGTCCGTCGATGAACCCGTCCGGGGTTCAACTCCGGCGCTTCGCCATCCTTGGCTCGCTCGTCACAGCAACACCGAAGCACGCATTGAGCCTGTGTATTGTCTGGGCTTATGTAGCATGGCTCGTTTTAGAGCGACATAGATCAGGCTCGCAATCTATAGCAATGCTTGCTGAATAGTATGTACGTGATGTGGCTTATAGAGAGACGTACATCAAAACTGCTAACAACATCAATTGATCAACGAGTGACGTGTTAGTGACGTGGTAAGCGTAGCCAAGTCAGTAGTGTTTGAGTGCATATGCTCCAAGGCTAACCAAAAGAGACCAACGCAGATCTTTCTATATTTATAGATATTTAAGGCGGGCTGTGCTGGGTCTGTGGTAAGCGAAGCCATGGATGGCGCAGCGCTCGAATCGAGACAGGATGGCTCGTTGAGGGAAAAACAGACTTAGCGCAGCCCGCCATAGGCACAATATTTCCATACATAAATACACAAATATTTTGCAGATAAGTCATGCAGGCGAGCTGTCAGAACTCCAGCTGCTAAGCAAATGTCGAAATATACAAGGCCTCAACCTTATCCCGTGCCCACTGGGTTTTACGCAAAAACTTCAGCGACGACTTCTCTGATGGATCGGTTTTAAAGCAATTGACCGGTATCAGTTCAGCTAATTCTTCCCAGCCATAATGAGCGACTAAGCGGTTGAGAATCACCGCTAAAGTGATGCCATGTAACGGGTCGTGGGCGTGGGTGCTGGTCATGACTTAATCCTCTGTAAGCAGGGCTGGAAGGCTAGGTGTTAATGTTAGGCTATTATTTAAGAGTTGTTCAATGGCGTGCTCGAGGGTTTGGTAACGTGCCTGCCATGAGCCTTTTAAGTGTAATACTGGCTGTTGGTTGTGCTGCAGCCAAGCGTCTAATTGCTGATGGAAGGCTTGGCGCTCAATTAACTTAGGTTGACAGCGCTGACCATCGGCCTGCCACGGAATGCCGTCTGGGCTGAGCAAGCCAATTAAATCGTAATGCTGCGCCTGCAGTGCGCTTTCAATCCAATCTGGGCTGTCATTAAACAGGGTTTCACTCCAGAGTTTGTTGCTCAGTAAGTGTGTATCAAGCAGCAAAAGTGGTGGTTTCTGCGCCCGAGCGGCCAGCTCGAGTTGCAGTTGTTGTTCGGCAATGGTGCTGATATCGGCATAACAGGTCTCGCGTTGCTCACGTTCAATAAACTCGCGCACATACTCACTAACCAATGGCGCATTAAAACGCTCTGCCAACGCTTGACTGAGAGTGCTTTTGCCGGCTGATTCAGGCCCCGTTAACACCACAACTTTCATGCTATTTGCCTTAAGTTATGGCGCCACTCGAGCCAGCCATACATCGCTAGAGCAGTAAAGACCATATAGAGTGCGGCGGTCAGGTACAGCTCTGCGCTGATAAACATGCCGACATAAATAATGTCTAGGACAATCCATAGCAACCAGCATTGCAGGCGCTTCTGTGCCATCCAGTACTGCGCAACCAAACTAAAACCAGTCAACGCTGCATCTAACCAAGGCAGGTTAGCGTTGGTGTATTGGCTCATAGCAAAACCCAGCGCCAGAGTGATGCTGGCGCCAATCATTAAGCCTTGACTCACGCCAGCCATAGAAAGACTGCTGACCGCACGCCCCTGATGTTTGGCACCGCCACGCAACCACTGCTGCCAGCCGTAGATCTGCAGCCCCACGTAAATAACCTGCAGCAGCATTTCTGAGTACAGCCGGGCATCGTAAAAAATCCAGATATACAGCAGCACCATCAACAAACCAATAGGCCAAGCGGCCGGTTTTTGTTGGGTCATTAAGTACACAGAGAGCGCGCCTAAACTGGCTGCAATCAGTTCGACCCAGGTCATAGAGAGCATACAGGGCTCCATTTGAGTCAGCTTTAAAGTTGCGCATAGTAGCAGGCTGTTTGTTTAAATAAGTAGAAAATAGCGGCTGTTGCACCTTTACGGCGATGATTCGTCAGCTGATACGCGCAATCTGCGGTTCATTCTTGCTTTGGGCGGTGTAAACTGCGCACCTTAAAAGCGAGCGCGTACAACAGCGTACTTAAATAATTTAAAGAGAGTGGGGGTTGCAATGAATGCGGTTGTTATCGCAGTAGCGCTGATGCTAGTGCTGAGTTTACTACGTGTGCATGTGGTAGTGTCGCTGATTATCGGTGCTGTGGCAGGTGGTCTAATTGCAGGGCTGGGTATTGAAAGCACATTGGCTGCGTTCAATAAAGGCTTGGGTGGCGGTGCCACTGTTGCACTTTCTTACGCATTGCTGGGTGCGTTTGCGGTTGCCATCAGTAAGTCGGGGGTGGCCAATGCACTGGCTGAAAAAATCCTTAAGATGATTGGACAGAAGGAAGGCAAGGGTACAGAAGCGGTGAAATGGATGTTGATCATGGTGTTATTGATCGCTGCCATTTCCTCACAAAATATTCTACCTATTCATATTGCCTTTATTCCTTTGCTGGTTCCGCCTTTGCTGTATGTGATGGGCCGTATGCAGTTGGACCGACGCTTAATCGCCTGTGTGTTGACCTTCGGTTTGATCACCCCTTATATGTTTTTGCCGGTGGGTTTTGGGGGCATTTACCTGAGGGAAATCTTGCTGGCCAATGTGGCTAAAGGCGGTGTCGATGTCTCTGGTTTAAGCGTGATGCAGGCGATGATGATTCCTGCTGCGGGTATGCTGACTGGTTTACTGATCGCCATCTTATTTAGTTACCGTAAAAAGCGTGTTTACCAGACAGTAGAAGCAGGTCAGGTCGGTTCGGCCAGTAGCGATTACAACCCTAGAAGTTTAATTGCAGCAGGTGCCGCGGTGATTGCTGCTTTTGTTGTGCAGCTATGGCTCGATTCAATGATTATGGGTGCGCTACTGGGTTTTGTGGTGTTTTCTATATCTGGCGTGGTGCGCTGGAAAGAGACCGATGGTCTGTTTACCGATGGTATGAAAATGATGGCCATGATTGGCTTTATCATGATTGCCGCTTCGGGCTTTGCCGAAGTCATGCGTGAAACAGGACAAATCCAAACCTTGGTTGATTCATCAGTCGATATCATTGGTAACAACAAGGCAATGGGCGCAATCTTGATGCTGTTGATTGGTTTGTTAATTACCTTGGGCATTGGTTCATCATTTTCTACCGTACCTATTATTGCTGCGATCTTTGTACCGTTGGCGTTGCAATTAGGCTTTAGCCCGCTCGCCATTGTCTGCCTTGTCGGTACGGCGGGTGCGCTAGGTGATGCGGGGTCGCCTGCTTCAGATTCAACCTTGGGCCCGACCGCGGGTTTGAATATGGACGGTCAACACAGCCATATATGGGATACTGTAGTGCCGACGTTTATTCACTATAATTTGCCCTTGTTGGCCTTTGGTTGGGCAGCTGCGATGCTGTTATGATGCAATTGCTAAGCAAGCGGTTAAAGGAGTACTGCGCATATGTTGACCTCTTGGCGGATTAAGAATTTTAAGGCATGGCAGGATACTGGGCCAATTAAACTCGCACCGCTGACTGTTTTTTTTGGTGAGAACAGCACTGGGAAAAGCAGTTTAGGTCAGCTGTTACTGGCGCTTAAACAAAGCGCAGAGTCTGCTGTGATACGAGCGCCGTTGGATTTCGGTGATGCCCAGAGCATGCTTGATTTAGGCAGCTTTGCGCAGAATTTGCACCTAGGACTGCTGGACGAGCCTTTGCAATTTGAGTTGCAATGGCGCTTGCCGCAAGCGATCGACTTGCAAGGTGTTGGTCAGCATGGACATGAGTCGATGCTGGTTGATGCGTTGCGTTTAGAGGTCAGCGTATTGGCTGATGCAGCGCAGCAGCCATGTGTGCAATCCATCTGTTATCGCGCATTTGAGCACCAGCAAGAGCTGTTGAGCGTCAGCTACTGCTGCACACAAGGCGCTGAACTGCAGGTGCAAATCCATCATACTCAAGCACAGAGCTACAGCATTGCTCTCGCGGATACCGCCAGTCCAGAACGCTTTTATCAATTCCCTGCAGCCGAGCAGCTGGATGCGCCATTTCTTGCTGCGCTGGCGTTGCAAACACAAAGTGTCTTAGCTGATTTTCATGCGCTAGCTGCGCTGCGCGTCGCGCCACAGCGCAGTTATGCTTGGACGGGTGAATCGCCTATCGGGGTTGGTCGTGCCGGCGAGTCTGTGGTTGCCGCAGTCTTGGCCGCCAGCGCTGAACAACGCCAGTTGCAGTTTGCCGCTGAGCAACCCGAGCAGCCCTTTGCTCAAGGTATCGCCTATTGGTTACAGCGCATGGGCGTGGCCAGTGCTTTCGCGGTCCGTCCAGCCGGTGCTGCTGAGCAGTATCAGGCCTTGCTAAAAAACCATGCTGAGGCTGAAGAAGTGAACTTGGCTGATCTGGGTTTTGGCGTATCGCAGTTGTTACCGGTGATTGTGCAGGCATTTTATGCGCCGCCCAACTCAACGGTATGGTTGGAACAACCGGAAATCCATCTGCATTCGCAGGTGCAAGCGGGTTTAGCCGACATGTTGATTGCGGCAACGCAAGCAAAAGAGGCAGGTCTTGCACGTAATGTACAAATCATTGTCGAGAGTCACTCCGAACACTTTCTAAATAGGTTACAAAGACGTATAGCTGAAGGGGTGATCAGTCATGACGACGTTGCTCTGTATTTTTGTAGCCGTAAGGGCAGTCAAGCGCAGATTGAAGCCTTGGACATCGACACCTACGGTGAAATAACCAATTGGCCAGAGAATTTATTTGGTGATGAGATGACTGATATTGCCGCCCGCGCTATGGCGGCGGTGCAGCGCAAGCGCCAACAGAATAACTAGGATTCTGAGCATGCTGAAAGTGGTGATTGATACCAATGTGTTGCTCGTGGCGAACCAACAACATTCCGATGTTTCGGCTGAGTGCGTGGCCAACTGCATTGAGCGCTTGCAAGCGATACAAAGCACCGGCGTGGTGGTGATTGATGATGGCTTTATTATTTTGGGCGAGTATCAAAATAAAACCCGCATCAATCCGCCGCGCGGCGTTGGTGATGTGTTTTTAAAGTGGCTGCTGCGCAATATGGGTAATGCCCAGCGCGTGGAAATGGTCAGTGTGACGCAGACGGCAATTGATTTTTATGCTGAGTTTCCTGATCAAGCGTTACAGGCTGAATTTGATCCCCCTGATCGTATTTTTCCAACTGTCGCCAATGTGCATCCTGATAAACCGTCGATCTGGCAAGCAGCGGACTGTAAGTGGATTGATTGGTGGCCAGCCTTAGCTGAGCACGGTATTAAAGTTGAATTTTTGTGTGCTGCCGATGCGCAGCGCTTTTATAACATTAAGTTTCCAAGGCAGCGTCATATTCCAGCCCCTGCCATGCCGGAGAATCAATAAATGTCTGATTTTTTTCGTTTCCCCCATACCCCGCATATTGACTGGCTCGGTGAGGGTATGCCGCGTGATGATAAAGTGCTTAACGCGGCTGAAGTCGAAGCCATTTTAGCTCATCCCCTGCGTATTGAAGAAAAACTCGATGGTGCCAACCTAGGCATCTCAATGCGCGAAAATGGCGAGTTACGCGCACAGAATCGCGGTCAATACCTTTTGGAGCCCTATGCTGGGCAGTTCTCACGTTTAAACTCTTGGCTCGGACAGCATCAATATGCTTTGTGTGATAACTTAAAAAGTGATTGGATCATCTTTGGCGAATGGTGCGCTGCGCGTCACTCGCTGGATTACGATAACTTGCCGGACTGGTTTGTTGTGTTTGATGTGTATGACCGCACTGAGGGTAAGTTTTGGAGCTGTGAGCGCCGGAATGCGCTGGCGGCAAAAATGGGTTTGGCCGTGGTTCCTACGCTGTATCAGGGTGAGGCAACACTGGATGAGTTAAAAACCTTACTCGACAGCGCCAGCAGTCAATACCGCCAAGGTACGCCGGAAGGCATTGTTATGCGTCAGGATTCAGAGTTGTGGTGTGAAGCACGGGCGAAATTAGTTTGTGCTGACTTCGCGCAATCGATTGAAGAGCACTGGCGCAGTCGAGCCATAGAGTGGAACGATGTACGCGTGCCGACGGCAGAGGATTTTACATAAGTCGAGGTTGCAAGTGGGCTCAACGATAGCAGTAAATAGGAGACGGGTGCGGCATGAGTGAGGAAGTAGAACGAATGTCAGAGTCAGTCAGTTCGTTAGAGTCGGTTGATCCTCGCGATCAAGCGCAGCCGCCGAGCGCTGAGCCTGTGGCAGAGGGCGTGGTGATGAAGATTCGTGGTGGTGTGGTCGACGTGCTCTTTAGCGGTACTGTGCCGCGCATTCAGGATCTGCTGTATGCCGGCGACTTGGCCCTCGAAGTTGCTGCTTTGCTTGATCAAGGCACCGTGCGTTGTATTGCCCTTGCGCCGGTGCGCGGGTTGGGTTTAGGCATGCCCGTACGCGCAACCGGCGCACCGATTCAAGTACCGGTCGGCGAAGCTGTGCTGGGTCGTATGCTCAATGTCTTTGGCGAGCCGATTGATGGTAAGCCTGCGCTGAAAACCACCCTGTCTCGCTCCATCCACCAAGCACCGCCTGCTCTGGAAGAGCGCGTGGTGCACAGCGCCATTCTCGAAACCGGAATTAAAGCCATTGATTTACTCTCGCCGATTGAACGTGGTGGTAAAACGGGGCTGTTCGGTGGTGCAGGGGTGGGTAAAACCGTTCTCATTACCGAGCTGATTAACAATACCGCCCAGCATTACAAAGGCGTGAGTCTATTTTGTGGAATTGGAGAGCGCTCCCGTGAAGCAGAAGAGCTGTATCGGGAAATGGGTGAAGCCGGTGTGCGTGATAACACCGTATTGCTGTTTGGGCAGATGAACGAAGCGCCGGGTGTGCGTTTTTTAATCGGTAAAACCGCGTTGACCATGGCGGAGTATTTTCGCGATGACCTCGAGCAAGACGTTTTATTACTGATTGATAACGTCTTTCGTTTTGTCCAAGCCGGTTCGGAAGTGTCGGGTTTGCTCGGGCGCATGCCATCACGCGTCGGTTATCAACCGACCTTGGCCACTGAGCTGGCCTCGTTACAAGAGCGCATTACCTCAACCCGTAAAGGCGCGATCACCTCGATTCAAGCGGTGTATGTGCCTGCTGATGACTTTACTGACCCAGCTGCAGCGCATATTTTCTCGCACTTATCCGCGTCGGTGGTGTTGTCGCGTAAGCGTGCCAGTGAAGGTTTGTATCCAGCGGTTGATCCACTGGGTTCCACCTCAGTGATGTTGACGCCAGCCGTGGTCGGCCAGCGTCATTACGATATTGCCCGCGCTGTGCGCCGTACCTTGGCGGAATACGAAGAGCTGCGCGATATTATTGCCATGCTGGGTCTAGAAGAATTATCTACCGCTGACCGTGCCGTTGTTGCGCGCGCGCGCCGTCTTGAACGCTTCTTAACCCAGCCGTTCTTTTCTGCTGAATCCTTTAGTGGGCAGGCTGGGGAGCGTGTTTCGGTTGAGGATACCTTGGCCGGTTGCGAGCAGATCCTGCAGCAAACTGAGTTTGACGACAACGAAATGGACTATTACATGATTGGTGCATTGCCTAAGAAAGAGGCGGCGCTATGAGCCAAGCCGAGCTGATGCAAGTCAATGTGCGTTTACCCACGCGCTTGCTGTTCAGTTGTGAGGCTAAAAAAGTCTATGCCGAGGCTGAAAATGGTGCTTTCGCCATGCTGCCCAATCACACCGATTTTGTTACATCCTTGCTGCCGTCAGTGTTGGTGATTACCGATGTGGCAGGTAAAGAGCAGTTTTTTGGCATTGATCAGGGCGTATTGGTTAAGTACGGTCATCAAGTGGATATAGCCGTGCGCCGTGGCGTACAAGGCGACGATTTAGACAGTTTAAATGACACCATTCAGGCCACTTTTATTGAAGTGGATGAAGATGAGCGGATTGCACGCACCGCTTTATCGCGACTGGAGGCTGGCATTGTGCGACGCTTCAGCGATTTACGGAAACCTTTGACATGAGCAAAGATAAAGAAGACACCTCGGCTGCTGCGATTCGCCGCCGTGCTGAACGCATGCAAAAGACACGTGATGAGCCCAAGTACAGCGCACTGAGCGGTCTGGGAGCCTTTGGTGTGATTGGCTGGTCAGTGGCGATTCCCACCGTGGGCGGTGCTTTTTTAGGCATGTGGCTTAATAAAGTCGCACCGCAAACATTTTCTTGGCCGATTGCTTTAATTCTCGGTGGTGTTGTGGTGGGTGGCATAGTGGCTTGGAGTTGGATTGATAAAAACCGTGATAAGTAGCAGGACTGGCATGATCAGTTGCAGAAAACCTGCTCAATCGAGCAGGAAAGGAGAGGTGCAGTGATTGATATAGACAGCAACGCAATACTGCTTGGCTTTGCCGTGGGATTGCCGATGGCCGCGGTATTTTTTTGGGGACTTAATTGGGGTATGCGACTGGCCTTAGCGTCAAACAGCCCCGGTTCTTTGCTGATGCTGAGTTTCTTTATCCGTATGCTTGCGTTGCTCGCAGTAGGTTTTGGCGTTGTTAATTTAACCGGCACGCTGTGGTCGCTGGCGGGTTATATGCTGGCATTTTTATTGGTCAGGATAGTGGCAGTGATGCGTGCGCAAGTGCAGCAAAAAACGGTGACTACACATACAAAGCAGGAGGGTATCTAAATGCAGCTCACGCCCGATGATACGATCGTTTTTAGCATTGGCAGCTGGGCAGTCAATGCCACCATCTTCAATACGTGGATTGTGATGGCGTTGCTGGTGGGTGTCTCTGTCTGGGTCACGCGCAGCTTAAGTGCTGATAAGGCGCCGGGACGCTTGGGCAGCGCCCTTGAGTTAATTGTTACCACCATTCAAGGGCAAATCGAAGAAGTCACCCGCAGCGGTGCGCGGCATGTGTTGTATTTTGCCGGAACGCTTTTTCTATTTATTGCACTGTCTAACATACTGACGGTGATTCCAGGTTTTGCGCCGCCCACTTCATCACTGTCGACCACAGTGGCGCTGACCTTGTCCGTGCTGGTGGCGATTCCGATGTTTGGCATTGCCAATGGTGGTGTGCGTAATTACTTGCGTACCTTTATTGAACCATCCATGGTGATGCTGCCGTTTAATATTATTGGTGAGTTCTCGCGCGGCGTGTCCTTAGCGATTCGTCTGTACGGCAACGTGATGAGTGGTGCGGTGATTGCGGCCATTCTACTCAGTATTGCGCCATTCTTTTTCCCCGTGGTCATGGATATGTTGGGCCTGTTAACTGGATTTATCCAAGCCTATATCTTTGCCATTTTGGCCACTGTGTATATTTCCTCTGCGATGGCAGAACCCACCTCAGAAACTTCAAAAAAGGATAAATGATCATGACTGAACTTGCGATTATTGCGGCTATTTCTATTTTTACTGCAGGTCTAACCGTTGCCATTGGCTCGATTGGTCCAGCATTAGGTGAAGGGCGTGCCGCCGCCGCGGCGATTGCCGCGATTGCTCAACAGCCGGATGCCGCGCCGACCTTATCGCGCACGCTGTTTGTCAGCTTGGCGATGATTGAGTCAACAGCGATTTATTGCTTTGTGGTGGCGATGATTCTTATTTTTGCCAATCCGTTTTGGGATGCCATGCAGGCAGCAGCAGGAGCCTAACGTCTTATGTCGATTGATTGGGTAACAGTACTGGCGCAAATTGCCAACTTTTTAGTGTTGTTATGGCTGCTCAAGCGTTTTCTTTACCGTCCGATTTTAGATGGTATCGATGCACGTGAAGCAGAGATAACTAAGCGTCTCGCCGCTGCTGACAAAGCACAGCAAGACGCCAAAGCTGCAGAAAGTCAGTATGTTAAGCAACGCGCACAGCTGGTCTCGGAGCAAGATGCATTGCTGGAAAAAGCCATGCAAGCCACCGAAGAGCAGCGTGATGGTTTACTGGTGGATGCGCGCAACAAGCTGCAAGAAGAGCATCAAGATTGGCGTAAACACCTTGAGAGCGAGCGCCAAGCATTTAATAAGCGCTTACAAGAAACAGGCTCTGATGCGCTGTTAAAACTGACGCGTAAAGCCCTACATGAACTGGCTGATGAACGCCTAGAGGATGCGATTGTGCGCCATGTGGGTAAGCAATTGCAGCCGATTGCTGATGAGCTGATACAGGCCTCGGCAGGTAATCAGCAGGCGCACGTCACCACCCGTGATGCATTGCCTGCTACCACGCAAACGCTGCTGGAGAAAGAAGTGCAACAGTGGTTGCCTAATGTAACGTTAAGCTTTGCTACGGATCAACAGCAGTCGCCTGGCTTAATCATGCAGGTGGGCGGTGCACAAGTGGCTTGGACCACGGACAGTTATATGGATGAGCTGGCGCAGCTGTTAACCCAGCATGCCTCCAGCGCCGCATCTGTGCGCTTAACGACTGATGGCCGCTAAGGGGGTGGATGTGAGCGAGTTGGATGACGTGATTGAGCAGCAACCTGCACATGACTTCGCTGCTTGGATGGATGGCTTGGTCAATAGTCCAACGCCTGCGCCGCTCTTAATTGAAACCGGCACTGTGACTGAGGTGGCGGATGGTGTTGCGATTGTTTCAGGTTTGGCGCGCGCTTTAGCCGATGAGTTACTGGTGTTTGCCAGCGGTGTACAGGGTGTTGTTCTCGACTTAGAGCCCGACCGTTTAGGGGTTATTTTATTGGGTCAGTCTGAGCAAGTTCGACTCGGTGAAACAGTCTATCGCACGCGTAAAGTGGTCAGTGTGCCGGTCGGCCCAGCGCTATTGGGTCGCGTGGTGGATGCCATGGGCCGTCCGCGCGATACCTTAGGGCCGATTGAGGCTGTAGCTGAGCACCCCATTGAAGCTGAAGCCCCCAGTGTTCTCAATCGCACCCAGGTTTTTAGGCCGTTAGCGACGGGGCTTAAAGCCATTGATGCGGCGATTCCAGTCGGTTTAGGCCAACGCGAGCTGATCATTGGTGACCGCCAAACCGGTAAAACCTCCATTGCTATCGATACCATGCTCAATCAGGCACGTACTGATGTGGTCTGCATTTATTGCGCCATTGGTCAGCGTGGTGATGCTGTAGCGCGGGTGATTCGTGCGCTCAAAGACGGCGAGATGTTACAGCGCAGTATAGTCATCAGTGCCGGTGATGAAGAAGCGCCGGGGTTGTCCTACATCGCACCCTATGCGGCGATGACCATGGCTGAGTATTTCTCCGCGCAAGGGCAGGATGTGTTAATTATCTTTGATGATATGACCCACCATGCACGTTCCTATCGTGAGTTGTCGCTGCTATTGCGTCGCCCACCGGGCCGTGAGGCCTTTCCAGGGGATGTGTTCTATGTGCATGCACGTCTTTTAGAGCGTTCAGGGCAGTTTGGTCCTGAGATTGGTGGCGGATCTATTACTGCTTTACCTGTGGTGGAAACCCAAGCTGGAAACCTCTCGGCGTATATTCCGACGAACCTGATTTCGATTACCGATGGGCAAATTTATTTGTCGCCACAATTGGTGCGTAGAAACCAATTTCCGGCAGTGGATTTAGGCTTGTCGGTATCGCGGGTTGGTAGTAAAGCGCAGAACCGTACCTTGCGCGCTGTATCGGGTAACTTGCGCGTGACCCTCTCGCAATTTGAAGAATTAGAGGATTTTGCCCGTTTCGGCACGCGACTGGATGATGTCACCCGTGCTCGACTGGCACGCGGCTCTGCAGTGCGTACCGCATTGCGCCAAGCTGAGCGTGATCCGATGCCAGCGCTAGAGCAGTTGGCGGTGTTGGTTGCGGCCATGGAAGGTTTGTTTGATCAGCTCAAAGAGCACGATGTTAGCGCTGCGATGCGTTTAGTGCGTGATGCTGCCCAGCAACATTTAGCCGTGATTGAACAGCTGATTGTTGACGATAAAACCCTCAGTGATGACGACCAAGCGCTGATTGTTGAATGCGCGAAGACTGCTTTGAGTGGCTTTGATCCGCTCGCAGTAGTTGCGGGCGAGTGAGGGCATAAATGGCACAAACCCTAGAGCATCTGTCGCGCAAAAATGACACCCTGACCAGTATCAGGGGTATTGTGCGTACGATGAAAACCCTATCGGCGATTAATGCCGCACCTTATGAACAAGCCGCGCAGTCGATAGAGGCCTATCACCACACGGTTCTGCAGGGGCTGGCTGCGTTTATCTATCGCACCGGCGGCGTGAGTTTGCTCTCGCAAAATGCTCAACCGAATAAGCGTTTATTGGTGGTGTTTGGCTCTGATCATGGCTTATGTGGCAATTACAATGAGTTGCTGGCCAATGCTGTGACTGAGTACAGTGCTGTGCATCCCATAACTGAGCAGCATATTCTCTGCATTGGTTCGCGCATGAGTAATGCATTGTTGGAGCAGGATCTGACCCCCGATGTGGTGCTGATGCCGCCTGCTTCGGCGGATGGCGTGGGGCGTTTAGCCGGTGATATTGTCACCCGCATTGACAGTATGGGGCGCGGTCAACCCTTGGCTAATCTAGCGGTGAGCATGGTGTTTACCCAGCGTGCTGAGCATGGCTATCAGGAAACCGTCACGCGCGCTTTATTGCCACTGGATGACAGCCTATTGCAGCCTGCGCAGCGCTGGGAGTCGCGCTCATTGCCGGATTACAGCATGGCGGGGGATGCTTTGTTGTCTTCGTTGGTGCGCAATCATGTGTTTGCCAGTGTGTTCCGTGCCTCAGCCGAAGCCATGGTCACCGAGAACGCCACGCGCTTAGCCTTGATGCAGCAGGCTGAAGAGTCGGTAGATGAGCAGTTAGACGTGGTCAAGCAAGATCTGAGTAACGTACGTCAAGATGAAATCACCAATGAGTTGATGGATATTGTTATTGGCCATTTAGCCTAGGCTTGTTTGCGCCTCGGCGCGCAGGTTGTAGGGCGGGCACTTGTGCCCGCGACGCGGTGTACACCTAGGAGGTTTGTAGGGCTTGTGCCCACGATGAGAAGCCGTGGGCATAAATGCCCACCCTACCGTTTATCGCGAAATTGTAGGAGCGGGTCATATGCCCGCGAACCGATCTGCCGAATCCACACTGCAACTTAAACACACGCGGTGTTTGAAAAACCGCAATCGCGGCTATATGAGCCGCTCGTACAGGATTGTAGGGCGGGCACAAGTGCCCGCGTAGAGGCTTAGGCCAACATCCCGCCATCTACGGTCAGAGTGGTGCCTGTGGTGTAGCTGGAGGCATCGCTGGCGAGGTAGAGCACCGCGCCGGCCATTTCGCTGGGGTCGGCGACGCGGTTAAGTGGGATGATTTGCAGCGCGTGCTTCAAAATGGCTTCGTTAGACGTCAGCGCCGAA
>Ga0172382_10009191_pt1 | contig 13549 bp, 10 predicted proteins | sample Leawel138RmetaG_FD_122245 | JGI IMG/M metagenome (GOLD analysis project Ga0172382, IMG submission 122245) | Leachate microbial communities from a municipal landfill in Southern Ontario, Canada - Leachate well 138R metaG | ecosystem: Engineered > Solid waste > Landfill > Unclassified | place...
CCATCTGCTCGTCGCTCAGCCAGTACAGGTCGCTCATTGCCAGTCTCCTAACGGAGCCTGGAGCCGAAGGCGTGCAAAGCACAATCAGATCGCGCATTTCACATCAATGGGTCCTGACCCTAGCCAGTTTGCTGGAGAGCCCGGACAGCAATTCGAGATTTCCAATATCCGGATCGGACCTTGCTAATGCCGCGTTTTGGATGACCGCGTTCAAAGCCGGCTTGACGGATTATATGCGATCAATCGGGGCGATAGAACAACGCCCGTCCGGTAGGCACCAACTGTAGTAACAGGTCGAACTCGGCCAGATTGGCCGTGAGCACGGTAAACCCAAGCTTGTGGGCCTGAAGGAAGAGCATGCAATCGTGCAGCGCTTTCATCCGTGCATCCTTCGCATAGCCCTGCAGGCGACTCAGCATTCCGGCGAGCAGCGCCGCCCTGCCCAGGACATCGACATCAGGGGCAAATGTGCGATGGTCCGGCATCGCCTCGATCTGGTCCCGGATGACGGCGATGACCTGTGCAGTACGCGCATCGACAGGATCGAGTACGCCGATCGTATGAGTTAATTCCTGAATGGCCACCGTGGAATGGTTGACCTGCCGCTTGTCGATCAATTCCTCGACGAGCGAAGGGGCGCGCCCTTGAAGCTGATCGATATAGACGCATGTATCGAGCAGCAGCGGTTGCCCCGCCAATTCCTCCACGCTTGCAAAGGGAAGCGCATCATCCGGCCGGCGCGCGAGGGTTCGGCGCGGGTCGAAACGCGACCAGCGCAGGGCCGCGCGGATATCAAAAGCGGGCATCAGAATCCGAGGTCGATATCCGGTTCCACCTTGCCTCGCGCCGCCTTGAAACGTTCGGCGAAACCATCTTCCAACGCAACATTGGCAAGCGCAAATTCTATAAGGTCGGTATCCGTCTCAATGCCCGTCAGCGCCTTGGCGCGCTTTACAAGAGTCTGGCTCACCCGGCCGCCGATTCGACCACTCTTTTCTTCCAGAAGCCCGGAGCGCTCGGCAGCCGCCATTACCGCCTCAACACGCCCGGCATTGACGGTGGCGATCTGGCCGCTCCTTACGACGCGGGCAGCGCCACCACGTACCGTTCTTCCGCTCTTCGCGCCGCTGATCAAATGATGTTTGCCCATACGCTCTGTCCAACAAATTTGATTTCCGTCGAACATAATGCTTGCGCATGGTTGACGCAAGAGATCACCGTGGTTGGTCGGTGCTGGATGCCATCGGCACGGCAACCCTATACACCGCCACTGATCCGCTTACGCTATTCCCTGTCTTGCTTCGCCAGCCTGCGAGGGCATCAAATCCTTGTTGCCCTCCGTGATTTTGTGCGTCTCTTGATTGCCCCCGAAGCCCCGGCGCTGTGCCGAGGCAACGGGGATGATGTTCATGACAAGTCGATTCCTGCGTGCCGGAGCGGCTACGATCGCGCTGCTGTCCGGCATGACGCTCACGCCGGCCCATGCCAACAATTACGGTGAAAGCTACGCCTGGCAATTCCGCACCTCGGCCGACCGGGTCAATCTGGCGGCGATCGCCGATCTCATCGCGAAACGGCGGTCGGGCTATTATCAGGCGCCTGTCTATAACACGACGATCCAACGGCAGTATAATTGCGACATCACCTCGTCGGCGACCGGTAACGCGGATTCGCAAACGGCTCTGGCCAATTCGCCCACGGTCACCGGCGCCACCTCCACCGCCAATGGAAATCTGAGCGAGACCGACGTCTCGACTGGTTCGGGAGCATCAGCGGGCACCGACCAGGTCAATAGCGGCATGGTCAGCGCTTCCGTCCGGGGCGACACCTCCGCAACCGGTTCGGGCACTGTCACCCAGGCGCTCAATTCTACTCAGACCAACAGCGGCGATCAGTCGGCAAGCGTCAACGCGTCGACCGCCTGCATGTTCGGGATGCTCAACTGATGGGCGCCGGTGCAACCGCCCGGGTTTGGACCGGAAAGGGAGTGGGCGGCTGGGGACGGCTGGCCGGCGTGTCCCTTGCGGCACTTGCTCTGCCTGGCTGCGTCTCGATGCAGCAGCAACGGCTCGCGTCTGGGGAGGAGCCGGTGCTTCTTGGGCCTGCGGTGCGAGACAACCGGACGCCAATGGACGCGCCACTCGCCTGTCTTGCACACCAGATCGGGGGCCGCGGGGGAACGCCCCTCGTGGTCGCGGTTGGCGACGTGCGCGACTATACCGGCAAATATTCGGTCAACGAGGGCAACGCCATCACCCAGGGCGGCGCACTCATGGTGTCCTCGGCGCTTGGCAAGCTGGGCGGCGCGGTGCGCCTGGCCGAACGCTTCGATCCGACCATCGCCGAACGTGAACTCGGCTATCTCGATCGTCGCCAGCTCGGCGACGGTGACGCGCATGACATTCCCGCCTCGTCGGGACGGCAGAGCGTGCCATGGCTTCCCTATTTCGGCGGCAGCATCCAGGCCTCCGATTATTACATCGTCGGGGGCATCACCGAACTCAATTACGATATCCGCTCGGGTGGTGCGGAGGCAGCGGTCGGCAGCGTCGGCCCAAAGGTTCGCACCTACACTCAGAGCGTCGCGATCGACCTACGCATCGTCGATACGCGTTCGCTGCTGGTGGTGCGGACGATCAGCCTCACCAAGCAGTTTACCGGCTACGAGACCGGGTTCGGCGTCTTCCGCTTTTTCGGTTCCAATCTGTTCGACATAAATGTCGGCGCCAAAGGCCAGGAACCGCTTCAGCTCGGGATACGCACGGCACTGGAAGAAGCGACCCTGCGACTGGTGAGCACGGTCGCACGGATCAATCCGGCGCCCTGTATGGCGCAGGCATCCTGGAAGGCCGAGACGGGACAGGCGGAACTGCCTGCCGTGGAGCCGCAGCCCGCGCCAGCACGTCCGGCCGGCACATCCGCGGCCTTCAACGGACCGAGCACGGTAAGTGAATCGGCTGGCGGCAACAGCATCCGGCTTCCCTTCGAGATAGGCTCGGCCGATCTCTCCGGTTCGGCCGCCGCTCTCCTCGATCGGATCGCTGCCGCGACAGCTCGCGGCTCCGCCACGGTGACGATCGTCGCTCGCGACACGGAAAATCTCGACCCTGGCGCGCGCGATGCCCTGATCGATCGGCGAATAGCCACGCTGGTCGCGGCGCTCGTGCGGCGCGGTATCGCGCAGGAAACGGTTGCTACGTCCTGGCGTCCTGGCCCTGCCGATCCCGCGATCGTGCCCGATAGCCCCGGTCTGCAACGCCTCGCGGTGCTGCGGCTCGGTCGCTGACGCTTCTCTCCAGCCAAGAGGAGGCGCCCACCGGACACAGCCCCCTGACCACATCCATTTTTCTCACGAAAGGTTCATCCTATGACACATGATCGTTCTACTGCGCATCGTTCGCGCGGTCTCTTCCTCGGCAGCGCTTTCGCCGCTCTTTCCGCAGCTCTCGCCACCCCGGCGGTGGCTGTCGTCCCCTCGTCATCAGAGATCGATGCCGAAGGTGCGCAGATCATCGCGAACAATCAGTCGACGACCGATTGGGCCGTCGAGGCAACCGCCGTCGATCCGGTGATCGAGGCCGTTGTCGAGCCGACGCAGGCGAGTGCAAACCTGTCTGGCAACAGCACCGCCGCATCGGCGACCGCCAACCGGCAAGACAACACGCTCGCGCCGGATACGCTCGATCTCACGACGGTTTGGGTCGACACCCATCTTGCCGCCGATGCGAATGGCGTCACCGCCTATGCGCCCGCGGTGATCGCCGCACAGCAGACGATCGATTATGCACCTGTCACGGCCAATGCCGACTTCACCTATATCGGCCTGACCGCCGATGGTGTCGTGGACAGCAGCTTGGCCATCGCCGACAATCGACAGGAAGCGCTCGCCGCCGGCAATGACGCGGCCAATATGCTCGGTCTGTCGGGCAATGACGGAAGCACAGGTGCAGGCATCGCGAGCCGACAATTGATCGGCTACGGATCGGATGTTTCGGCTGATATCGCGGGGCTGTCTCGCATCATCACGCAGGAAGTGGTGGACAGCGACGTCGTGATCGACGGCAATCTCCAGCGCGCCATCGCCACGGGGAACAGAGTGGACAATGCGCTCTCGACCGATGTGCTGGGCATCGAGAACGCCTCGGCCAGCGGAACACCATCGATCATCACGCCCTATGGCGGCACTGAGGTGAACGCGGCCTATGCCGTTCTCTCCGATCAGCGGACCGACAGCGACGTGCGAGCGAATGCCGATGGAGGATTCCGAACTGTCGCGGCTGATTCCGTGGTCGACTCTTCCATGAGCGCCAACGGCAATGCGCTTGCCGCAGCCGCCTATGGCAACGATGCGAAGAACGCCGTGGCGCTCGCGGCCAACAGCATCGACGCCGGCTATGGCGCCGTCGCCAATGTGACGAACGTCCAGGCTGCCGACGGCGCGACCAGTGCCGACGCGCTGGGCGGCACGACCCTGAATCTGTCGAGCGACCTGGTGGGTTCGAGCCTCTCGGCTGCCGGCAACAGCGTGCAGGCGACGGCGATTGCCAACCGTGCGGACGCCAATCTCCTGTCCGTCGAAGCGACCGCGATCAGCGCGCCCGATGGCTACGGAGGCGAAGAAGGCGGTGAATGGCCAGAATATGTCGGGACAGCACGATATACCCCCTATGGCGAGATGACGGTGACGGCGCCCTTCAGCGTCCAGAATGCTCAGACGTTCACCGCACCCGTCGAAGCCACGGCATTCGAGAATGCCACAGGCGTCACGACCGAGGCGGCGATCGTCGATTCCAGCGTTGCGCTGCTCGACAATGCCACCAGAGTCGCGGCGACGGGCAACAGCGGCAACAATGATCTTTGGCTCGACGCCAACAATATCGCCGCCGCCGCCGACCTCAATTCCGCTCAGATCGGAGACGGCGACGTCCGGGTGACAATTGCCGACAGCGATGATCTGGCCGGGACTCGCATCGCCGCGCAGGGCGATGTGGTCGGATCGAGCCTGACGGTGGCACGCAATGACATGCAAGGCGTCGCCATCGCGAACAGCGTGTCGAACAGCCTCGGTGTGACCGGCAATCAACTCATCAGCGCCAGCGGTCATTATGATGCAGTGACCGGTCTTCCCTATGACGATCTCGTTGCTTCGGCCGACTATGCGCTCGCAAATTACCAGAGCGCAGGCACGGACGTAGGGTCGGGTGAAGGCGAAGAAGGCGGCGCCCAGCATATCTCCTCCGATATCTCCGGCCGACTCGCCGGCGTCGGCGACAGCATCATCCGCTCGTCAGTCAATATCGAGGGCAACAGCCAGACCGCGACCGCACTCGCCAATCTCGCGTCGAACGATCTGATCATCGAGGCGACGTCGCTGGGCGGCGCAATGGACAGGGCGCCGGGATCGGCACTGTCCTCGACCCAGATCGGCGTCGCGGACCTGTCGGCCACCTCCGATCTCGTGATCGACGCCACCGGCTATGTCGTCGACGGCTCGATCAGGGTGGAGAGCAACAGCAACACGGCGCTCGCCCATATGAACGACGCCGCAAACCAGATGGCCATCAATGCTGTTCAGATCGGGGAGTTGAGCGGCGCCAATGCTGAGCTGTTCACCGATCCGGACCTGCCGGGCCTCGCTGTCGGCGATCATGTGCTGGCCAACAACCAGTTGGCCAATGGTCGCGTCACCGCGACGGCACTGACGCTTGCCGGCAATCCCGATGATGCTGCCGTCCTGGCCCGCTCGCGCTATGTGCTGAACGGCAACAGCACAGTGGCTGAGGCGGTAGCGAACCAGGCGATCAACGACCTGTCGGCGGTTGCTGCATCGGGTGGGGCCGCGAGCGCAGGTCTGGCCAATACCCAGGAAAGCCATGCCGGCGTGCTTGCTACCGCCGCTACCCAGCTTGGATATGCTGGCGACGCCTTGTCCGATGCGCAGACGCGTATCGACAGCAATACGACCAGTGCGAGGGCGCGCGGCAATGCCGCTTCGAACAGCCTGACTCTCGCTGGCACGCCGGCCTTCGACGGGTCCATGGCCAGCGCCTCGCTGACGGCTTCCGGGATGGTCTCGGCAGCGGCGGCGATGGCCAACAGCCAGCTTAATACCGGCGATGTGGCAGCGCTCAGCGAGAACAGCGTCCATGAGGTGGCGCTCAACTGCATCGGCGCCGAGGGCAGTCAACTGGTCCTCAACGGCAATAATGCTTTGGCCTCCGCGGTCGGCAACAGCGCGACCAACAGCATGAGGCTGGCGTCGCTCGGCGCCTTGCCTCCGGCGGCGGTCGGATCGGTGCAGGCAAATAGCGGACAGATCACCGCCCAGGTGAGCGGCGCCACCTTCCAGGCTGTATCCGGTCCTCTCACCGCCAGCAGGCTTGGCATCACCGGAAACAGTGTCTCCGCATCCACCGTGGGGAACAGCGCGGTCACGTTGATCGCTTCCCTGCGCTGATCCGCTGCGGCGGTGGCCGCAGCCCCCGGCTCACCGCCGCCAGGCGGGAAAGGCCGTCACGCTTCCCCCGGCGTGGCGGCCTTTCACTCAAGCGCCATCTTTTCTCGGGGCGAAGATCGTCAGCGACTTCGAGAGCTGGGACCAATTGGTGGTAGCCATGATTTACCGCATTCCCTCGCGCGGCAGTGTGGGGTCATCGGCGTCCGATCGGCGCCAATAATCCTGGCCAGCAGCATGCCGGCGGGAGTAAGAACATATCGATCATCAAGATCGGCGCTTGCCGCAAGCAAACCGAGGCGAACCAATGGCGCAACACTGCCATCGGCCATTGATCGCTCGCTACGCCGTTCCCCGCGGACGATCGCCCAGCGCTTGCGATCGCCTTCTGCAAACATTTCAATCTCCGTTGGGATTGCAGTGCTGGTCGCCGCCGTGTCACCGCGAGCCGCTGCCAAGCGCTGCGAATAGCAGATCGTCATGAGGCTCAGCGTTTCGCGCGCGCGAGGAGGAATCTCCAGCCAGTCGATTGGAGCGTCCGGTGCACGACGCAGTGACATGCGATCGTCGAGCAGGGCTTCCTGTCCATAGACATAGGCCTTCACCATGGCGCGCTCGATCTCGCCGATCGTGTTTTGGGTGCGCCCGCATTTGCGCGCATGGCGGTCCCGCGAAATGATGTCGCGCGCGACCTCGCGAAATAGCCCTCGCATTCGCTGTGTGGGGCGTCCAGCTTTCACGGGCCTAGTCTTGCTCACAACCGATTCTCCCCGGACGATCGATCTCAGACCGGTTGACGCGGCGCGATGCCGAGGCGCTGAGCAACCTGAGTGTAGAGACCAACCGCACCGGGCATGGCGAGCGTGACGGCCAGTCCGAACGGCACCGCTTCATCGATAGGTGTGCCGGGGTCAGGATCGCGCTGCACCACAAGCTCGATCGTCATATCCGGGCCGACGACGGGCGCCCCGTCACCCTCCCAGCAGCGCATGAACACTGTACCACGATTGGTCTGATTTCCATCGGGCTGAAGGCTGCGTGGCGACACGCTCAAGGCGGCTGTCTCCGCGGGATCGAGCAGCTTGAGGCGAACGGATCGATAGCTCTTGCGCCCCGGCTGCACCGGTGTGAACCAGGCCAACGTCGCCGACAGACTATGTGGTCTTGCCTGGCCGCTTATGAGCGCTGGCACGGGGACACGGACCGTGGCTACCCGGTCGCGCGACAGTTCTCCCACCGCCCAGAATGTTGCGCGATCCTCGGCGCACGCTACCGCGTCTTCGGCGTCGACATATCCAAATCCCAGGAACCGCCGGATATTGTCCTTGATATGGCTGTGATGGCCTCCGACGGGGCCGATGATCGCCTTGATCCTCGCAGCCACATCGCCCGGCCAGCGGGCAGGATGGACAAGCAGCGCCTTGAGCAGAACCGCCCGCTGAATGTGTGGCAGGCCGGCAAAATCAGGATAGGCTGCTTCGAGTGCGTCATGAATTCGATGGCATGTGCGCGATGCGAGTGCGGTCGCGCCGCTGGTCCCGCCCGAATATGCCTCGGCTGTCCCGATGCCGCCGGCGCGGGGCGCTGCGACCTTGAGGCCGGTGGGGCGTGTCGAAGCAGCAGGTCTCACGAAAACATGGTCGTCGGTCCGTACCTGCAGCAGATGCTCCCGTCCTCCCGGCATCAAAATGTCGGGCTTGACCGACCGGGCAAAGCCCGGCCCGAGCGCGCTTGACGGGTTAGCGGCCCGAATGCCCGGAAAGGGGTCGATGATCGTCCGGGCGGCGCGCCGATCGGCCGGCGATACCCAGTCATCGTTGGACGCACCCACCGTTACTGCGTTGATCGCCTCGGACGGCGAAAACATCCGTCGGTCAGCTATCACATTACCGATCGCGGTCAGCGTACCGTCGCACCGCGCGGCGGCGTCAGCATCTTCGAAAGCCATTCCCGTCGCAAAAGCCGGAACGCCGAAAGTCTCTCTTACATTGCCGGCGCTGACGATAAACAGAATGCCGTATCGGTAAGCCAGTCGATCCAGTAGCCGCGCCCAGGCCGATAGTGAGGACTGGAAGGGGCGCCGCTCGTTGCCCAGCGAAAGGTTGACGATCAATACGTTGGGTGCCGTCGCATCTGCGCCCTCGCGCATTGCTCGGACGGCAAGGTAGATGATGTCGACCACGAGTCTCCGCGCAGGGAAGCGGTCGCCCGCACCCATTACGGGAACGATGTGGACGCGTCGCGGCAAGGTCGGCGCCGGATTGTTTCTGTCGCCATGAATGAGGAGTGACGCCATCGCGGTGCCGTGAACGCGCTGATCGACCGGTGCATGCGGTTCGAGATCAAATTGATCGTCCACGACCAGATGGCGAGCGAGCAGCGGATGCGCGGCGACCGGCACTCCGTCGAGCAAGGCAAGGATCGGGTCGCGCAGCTCTCCGATCTCTCCGGGCGCTCCCGCGTCGGTGGCGTCCTCGATCTCGATCGTGGTCGCCAGACTTTGCGGACGGATGTGCATGATCGGATCGAGACCGGCGATGCCGCCCTCGGCCCGATCGATAACATCCCGGATCGCACGCACCGGCATATCCACGAGCAGGGCATGATAAGCGATGTCCGGCAGCCAGGCGCGCGAAACGATTTGCCCGCCGCGCGCGATCACGGCCACGCGCACGTCATCTTCCTGTGCCTGGGCGCGAACCTCGGAGGTCCGGTAGATCAGTTCGATTTCCACCGGTACGAGTTCGTCCTCGCCGCGTCCCTCTATCTCCTCGGCAAGAAACCCGGCGTCCAGCGGTTGAACCCTGTCCTGCGGACCCCATGGACGCAAATCGCGAAGCAGCTCGAACACGCCGCGCCATGGCGTTTCCCCGAACTGGAGCCGATCAGCGGTCCAGCGTTTCCAAAGCGAAAGCAATTCGGCGAGCGCGCGGGCGTCAGGGACAAGAAGATAGGCGACGGGTTCCTTGTCGTCGTCGCTTCCCAACTCCTCCTCGTCGATCAGTTCGAGGCCGGGCACGCGTTGCACGGCGGCGGCGAAATTGCTCACCGAGCCACGCACTTCGAAAACGAGCAGTCTTTCCGGGGCCAACGCGGCCGGATCGGCGCGCAGCTCAAGCCCGCCTGGATCCCGGGCCAAAGCCTGAGCCAGACGATCGAATTTCGGCGCGAATGTGTTTTGCTGACGGTCCCGGGGAAAAGACTCAGGTGGCCGGGGGAATCTTTGCGGGCCGGCGGGCCTTTGTCGTGGCTGTTCTGGCGTCAGCTTCAGCAGGGGCTTGGTCGGATCGCTCGGCATCTACATTCTCGGGCCGTACGCGCGACTTCCAGAGTTCCAGCTCTCTTGCGAGCGCATCATCGATACTGATCTCCCCCAAACCCAATATCTGCCTGCGCCTCACATTCTGACAAAGATCGAGCGCTTCGGCATAACTGACCGCGCCAAGGCGGGTCGCGAGCTTCTGGACCGTCATTTGAGGGGCTTCTGGCCAGCCGCAGATGATCCGGTCTAGAAAGACCTCGAGAAGTTTGCGATCGGGCTCCGGGAACGCCAGTCGCATCTGGAAGCGGCGCCATACCGCGCGGTCCAGCAACTCAGCATGGTTCGTCGCCGCAATGACGATCACATAGGGTGGCAGCTGATCGAGCTGCATGAGGAGGAACGAAACCACGCGTTTGATCTCGCCGGTCTCGTGTGTGTCCCCGCGCTCCTTGCCGATAGCGTCGAACTCGTCGAAGAACAGGACGCTGGGCTGGGTGCGCACATAATCGAAAAGCTTGCGCAGCCGGGCGTTGGTCTCACCAAGATAGCTGCCGATCAGGGCGTCATAGCGCACGACAAAGAAGGGGAGGCCGAGTGCCTCCGCGATTGCCTCGGCAAAGGATGTCTTGCCGTTTCCGGGCGGCCCGGAGAGCAGAATTCGGTGGCGCGGTTCATAGGCATGAGCGCGCAGGACATCGGCACGCATATGCTCTTCGATGAGCTGACGACCATTCTCGCGTGCGGGTAAGGAGAGTAGAAGATCGTCAAAGCGGACCCGCGGTTCGATCTCGATGATCGTGTCCCGGCCCGGTCCCACCTGCGGCTGTGATGTGGTTAGCGGCGGGGGCGTGACCGGAACGCTGCCAAGGGCGCGTTCGATACGATCCGCGACAATATGGTGCTTTTTGGCCCGCTCGTCAGCGACGATGGCCTCGGCGGCGGCGCGCAGCGTCTCACGATCACCAGCAACGCTGGCGCGAACGAGAGAGACGAGATGATCGGCGCGAGCCATTTTCCTGCGTTTCAGTCCGGCAATGGGCAGCACCAAATCGGCTGCCATAGGAATCTAGTCAAAATTTCCTGCGGTGTAAGCAATTAATCGCGATCCTCTTTGCCACCCGTCTCAATGGTTATGCAGCGTCAGAACCAGAAGGTCGACGAGGCCAACCCCGTGATCGGATGAAACATGGTCCTTCAGGGTCCTGTAGCCATCGCCTTCGTGGTCCCGCACGCGGCGCACCAGCGATTGGAAAGCCTGAAGATCTGTGGTGCTATTGCTGACGGGGCGCAGCGTCACCACGCCAGCTTCGCGCTCGGCGAGGTAGCGGCCACCATTCTCCAGCAGTTCAGTGACAAAACTCACCAATCTTCTCCCTTCGAGCGGATCAACCGCGGGCGATCTTGCGCCGCGTCGAAGGTCAGATCATGCCACGTGGCCCACACCCGGAGCAGGCCTGCATTTCGGGCGATGGCTCCTGCTTGCGAAGGAACCGAGACGCGGTTTCATGCAGCTTCTGACCGGCGGGCCTGCTCAAGGATGGCCAGCCCGACAGGTGTGATCTTCCACCATGCGAGTTCTTCTCCGATATCTTGCGCCTTCTCCGCAAAACCGTGGCGGGAAAGACGAAGCAGAACCTCGTTCTTCTGCATGCTCAACCGCCCTTGCGTATCGAGGCCAGCCTCACCCAGATCCATCAGCATTTCCCACTCATCATTGGGTAGCAGGCCGTTGGCTGCTGTTCGGCGACCAGCGTGGCTGGTCTGCTGCGGCATCTCTATACCAGTCAACGCTGACGCAATGCGATCTGACACACGATTGGCCGCTTTGACGGACGGGTCGCGGTCGACGTGCGCATATATCATCGTTGAACGTAGATTCGCGTGACCCAGGATCGCACCTGTCAGGGCAAGCGCCTCGCCATTTGAGGTCGCGATCGCGCCGACGGTGTGGCGCAGCGTGTGGGGCGTGACCCCTGGCAAATCGGCACGCTTGATAATCTTCTGCCAGATGGTCTTGGTGCCCTGGAAGAAGCTCTCGCCGGTGTCGGCAGGAAAGACGTAATCGGTGCCGTCCACGCGTTCGATGGTCCGCAACAGAGCGATGGCGGCAAGCGGCAAAGGTCGTGTAGATTGGCCCGTCTTGGTATCATCGAGCGTGATCAGGCCGCTGTCAAAATCGACTTCCGTCCATCTCAGTTCAGCAATCTCCTGCCGCCGGCAACCGGTGAGGGCCCATAGGCGAGCAATGTTGAGAGCCTTTGGATTGGCGCCTTCCGCTTCGAGGGCGTCGCAGGCGGCGCCGAAGCGGCGCAGTTCGTCCAGGCTCAGAAACCGGTTCCGCGCATTGTCAGTCTTTTTGACCACCGCCTTTTCGCAAGGATTGTTGTCGATGAGGTTGAAGCGCTTGGCGAAGCTCAACACAGCCGAGAAATCCCGGAACACCTTTCGCGCGGCTCCGCTGCCCCCCTTCACAATGATCCGGATGCGCGGGCCGGCCTTCTCATTCTTCGCGGTCTTTCCGTTCTCGACGTCCCGGAAGAAGCGTTCGATCTCGGCGGCACCGATCTCGGTGACCCGCTTCTTACCGATCAGGGGAACGACATGATGGCGCAAACGGGCCATCGTGTACTTCTTCGTCAGAGGCTTCATGGGCTCACCCTGACGCTTGCCCCGCTGAATGTAGCAGCCTTCCTTCTCATACAGGTCGATCAGCTCGGCTACGGTTCGTTCTTTGCGCTTTCCATTCCGTTCGAGCGCCGGATCCTGACCATTTGCTGCCGCACCAATGATTTCCTTTGCGCGGCGGCGGGCCTGTTCGATGGTCAACGCACCAACACGCCCAATCGAATAAAAGCGTTGCGGCGCACGCCGACCGCCACCTTCCGCCAGATACTTGGCCACGAACGTTTTCACGCCTCCGACCCCGACCCGGACGCCGAAGCCTTTCAATTCACTATCCCAAAGGGAGTATCGCTGCTCTCGAGGTGCCGCAGCGTCGATGACAGTTTTGGTAAGCTTGACCTCGGAAGCCTTCATTGTCCGCCTCAATATGATCGCCACGGGCTACAACCGGGCTACAACATTCTTCGACAAAAGCGTCGTTCCTTAGAGATTGCATAGCGTAGACGGTTGGGATAAACAATATATAAATCAGTCAGTTATTAGTAGAATGGCGTAGTCTGGAGAAGCCCGGGAAAGGCTATATGCAACTTTGCCAAGGTTGGGGTCGAGGGTTCGAATCCCTTCGCCCGCTCCAGATTTCCTAGGAAAATCAACAATTTGTGATCGTGGTGTTCGGCGTGGGACGCCGCTCATCCGCGTCAGTTCACCACCGGTTCACCACCAACTATGTGTGCAAGCGGAAACTCATGGCCATTGTGGCGGAGTATGGAGGGGAAGCCTTCCCCTGCCGGTGAGCCGCGTTCCTCGTCTCCCCGGACCCCTTCGAACGGGGCTGCCGCCCCGTAACGCCCCGCCAGAGGGAGAGTGCGGCCGGTTGGCCGTGACGGGTTTAGCACGGTGAGAGAGGCTCGCCGTCGGCCCGTCATGGAGACTTGCCATGACCCGAACCAACGGATCGGCCGCGCATGCCGACGTTTATTCGCGCATCACCGCCGAGATAATTTCCGCGATCGAAGCCGGTGCCGGCGATTGGCGCATGCCCTGGCATCACAACGGCGCCGCCGTCACCCGTCCCGAGAACATCGCTTCATCAAGGCGCTACCGCGGCGTCAATGTTCTGGCGCTTTGGATTGCCGCACAGGCGTCCGGCTATTCCAGCGGCATCTGGGGAACCTATCGCCAGTGGCAGGCCGTCGGCGCGCAGGTTCGCA
>Ga0172382_10009192_pt1 | contig 13548 bp, 10 predicted proteins | sample Leawel138RmetaG_FD_122245 | JGI IMG/M metagenome (GOLD analysis project Ga0172382, IMG submission 122245) | Leachate microbial communities from a municipal landfill in Southern Ontario, Canada - Leachate well 138R metaG | ecosystem: Engineered > Solid waste > Landfill > Unclassified | place...
CGCCCGCAAGGTGGTGATGAAATGCATGGCGCGCGACAGATTGCTCATGGCGCAGGTTTCGGTGATCTCGAAACAGACGTGGCGCGGGTCGACCTGACGCTGTCCGAACTCCTTGAGGACGAACAACAGGAAGGCCTCGTCGCACAGCGATTGCGCCGAAAGGTTGATCGCAATGGTGCAACGTCCCGGCCGCATCCGGGCCAGCGTCGGTTGCAGGCTGCTCAGCGCGGTACGGATCACCCAGCGATCGATCTCGGACATCAGATTGTAGCGTTCCGCCGCGGGGATGAAGGCCAGCGGCGGCACCAGGTTGCCGTCCTCGTCGAGCATGCGCACCAGGATTTCGGTATGCAGATCGAATGCGGTGCCGTGTAACGCAGCGATGTTCTGGTGATAGAGCACCAGGCGGTCTTCGTCGATGGCCTTCTTGATGCGGTGCACCCAATGCATCTCGCCGGTACGGCGGGCGGCGGCGTCATCGCTGCCACGGTAGACATGCACCCGGTTGCGACCTTCGTCCTTGGCGACGTAACAGGCGGCATCCGCGGCACTGAGCACCTCGTACGTGGTTTCGGCGCCCGGCGTGATCGGAACCAGTCCGAAGCTGCCGCTGACGCTGAATTGTCTGCCGTTCCAGTCGAAGTGTTGTGCCGACAGGGCGTGCCGCATGCGTTCGACCACTTGCATAGCCGCCCCCTCGGGGCAATGGTTCAGCAGGATGGCGAACTCGTCTCCGCCCATGCGCGCCAGCAGGTCCGCGTCGCGGACCAGGGTGCTCAACCTGCGCGAGGTCTGCTTGAGCAGCTCGTCTCCGGCCATGTGACCGCAGGTATCATTGATCAGTTTGAATTGGTCGAGGTCCATATAGCAAAGCCAATGCGGGTCGCCATTTTGCTCCGCAGGGCCCGCGACCCGACGTTCGAGCTGCTGCTCGAACTCGCGCCGGTTCATCAATCCGGTGAGCATGTCGTGTTTGGCCTGGTAGGCGAGCTCGCCAGTAATGAGACGGATCTGGGTGACGTCCCGGAATACCAGCACTGCACCGATCGATTCGTTGTGCGAAAGGTTAAAGATCGGTGCGGCGGTGTATTCGATGGCGAAGCGGCGTCCGTCGCGGCCGCGCAATAGCGCATCGGGCTCCGAGATCGCGACCTGCAGTTCGCGCAGGGTCTGTCCGACGGGGTCGATGGACCTCGCGCCGGCGCTTTCGCGCGTCACTGCGAAGACCTCGTCGACCCGTCGCTGCAGCACGTCCCGCAGGCGCCAGCCGGTAAGGCGCTCGGCCTCAGGGTTCATCTGTGCGATGCGACCTTCCGTATCCGTGGCGATGACCGCGTCACCGATGGAGTGCAGGGTCACCTGCGCGTGTTCGGTCGCCGCGTGCAGGCGTTCTTCGGTTTCAGCGGTGCGGCGTATCACGAAACGGGCGACCAGCAGACTGAGACCGGCGATCCCGAGCAACAACGTCAGCGTCCAGGCCAGGCTGGTGCGGTAGCCACGCTCGGCGGCCTCCACGGCATCGGCACCGGCGGCGGTCTGAATGGTCAGCAGCTCGGACAGCAGTTCGAATACCCGGTGCTGACGCGGGATGGCTGTCTGTTCCAGGACCCGATGGGCCTCGGCTTTGTCGCCCTGCATGATGAGTTCTGCGATCTCCAGATGCTGTTGACCGACGAAGCGCGTCTCGTCCGACTGATCGTCCAGCAGGCGCTGTTCTTCGGCGGTGAGGTTCTTCTGGGTGAGCGCAATGCGGGCAGCCGCGAACTGCGCACCGTAGGCGTTGATGCGCATCCACTCCTCGTCCTGGCGGAACGGGTCTTCCTGGATGAGCATGTTCTGCAGGCTTAAGGTGCGTTCCCGTCCGGCAGTGCGCATTTCATGGATCAGGCTCGACTTGGTATAGTTTTCGCTGACCAGCTGCTTGATGCGGTCGCTACTGGTATACAAGGTGCTCAAGCCGACAATGGCGACCAGGAACATCAGGCCGAGGATGACGGTGAAGCCGATGGTCAGCAGAGTTCGGGAGTCGCGCGGCATAGTTTTCGCTTGCGTGCGTTGCAGTCGGCCTCTCCGGGCGGGGTTCGGCAATGCTGGACGCTCGGTCCGGCGCTCTTCTGCAGATCTTTTGGGACGGCTCGGCCAAGGCTGCCGCGCGGGCCTCACAGGTTAGCGGTTCGATAATCGAATCATTGAGTTTGATTCGCCGGCCTGCCTGCCCAGGTGGCCAACCGGGTGCGCGCGGAGGCCGCAGGGGGTACCGGCATGCTGGAGGTGATTTCCCAGATGGGCCTGCTGATCGGGGCCGGCGTGTTGTTGGGCCGGCTGCGGCCCGGCGGGCTGGACCCGGAAGCGACGCGTCGGGGCCTGACCGATACCGTCTATTTTCTGCTGCTGCCGGCGCTGGTCCTGGACGCCCTGTGGCGTACCGAACTGAGCTGGGACAGTGCGCGGATCGCGGGCTTGGCGGCGGCGGGCGTGATCGTCGCGCTCTGGCTCGCCGACACCGGTTGCCGCTTATGCCGGATGGCGCCGCCGACGCGCGGGGCACTGGTCCTGGCGGCCGCCTTTCCCAATGTCACCTACCTCGGGCTACCGGTGTTGGAGGCCGCCTTCGGCCCCTGGGCCCGTAGCGTTGCAGTGCAATACGACCTGTTCGCCTGTACGCCGCTGTTGCTGACCCTGGGTATTCTCATGGCGCGCCGCTACGGCACGGCGACGCATGGCGCGGCACCCGGCGTCCTGTGGCCGCTGTTTCAGGTGCCCGCGCTCTGGGCGGCCGCGGCCGGTGTGGCGTTCAATCAGGCCGGCATCGCCGCCTCTCCGGCGATCGAGGCACTGTTGCGATTGCTGGGCGACGCCGTGCCCCCGTTGATGGTGATCGCGCTCGGCCTGGGGTTGCGTTGGATGGGTAGCGGTCGGCGGCGGTTGTCCGCCGTGTTCCCAGTGCTCCTGATTCAACTGTTTTTGATGCCGTTGTTGGTCTGGGGCCTGGCGCTCGCGATTGATCTTAACTCGCGCCTGTTGCCCCCCGTCGTGCTCGAGGCGGCCATGCCGAGCATGGTGCTCGGACTGGTGCTCTGTGACCGCTATGGGCTGGACACGCCGTTCTACGCGACGGCAGTGACGCTGTCCACGGCCCTGAGCATGCTGACGCTGCCACTCTGGTATCGCTTCCTGCTCTGATGCGCCCGAGCGGTGCGGCGTTGGTCTGGCGCGCCACCTGTCGGTGTCGGTGCGTAACCGATTCTGCCGCGACGCCCCAGGGTTGGCGTTTTCCGGCCGGGTTCTGGATACTCTTCCGAGCGGAACCGTTCGGCATGGCGCGCGACAACCACCATCGCCGCGCACCAAATCCTTTGCATTGCCGGCACGAATCGAACTATCGAGTCTTGAAGCATGGTCAGCGTAGAAACACCGACGCCCACAGCAAACACCGAACCCGGCAGCACGGACTGGCTGCAAGCGCTGGCCGGTTCGCGCCCGGCCGAGGAACGCGACGTACTGACGCGCGCACTGGAGATCGCGCGGCGCGCGCACGCCGGACAGCAGCGGTTGTCCGGCGAACCCTATCTTTCCCACCTGCTGGCGGTGGCGGAGATCCTCAACGAACTGAATCTGGACTACGAAGCCCTTGCCGCCGCCCTGCTTCACGACACCATCGAGGATACGGAAGTCACCCTCGCCTTCATCGAGCAGGAATTCGGTCCGGCGATCGCCCGGCTGGTCGACGGGGTCACCAAAATGGGGCGCATCGGCCGTTTGCACGACGCGCAGGCCGCCGGTCGCCGTGATCAGCAGGACGCCGAAAGCCTGCGCAAATTGCTGTTGGCAATGGTCGAGGACGTCCGGGTCGTACTGATCAAGCTGGCCGACCGGCTGCACAATATGCGCACGCTGAAGTTCCTCGAGGAACCGCGTCAGCGGCAGATCGCACAGGAGACGCTGGAAATCTATGCGCCGCTTGCCAACCGTCTCGGCATGGGACAACTCAAATGGGAGTTGGAAGATCTTTCCCTGCGCTATCTCGATCCGCAAAGTTACCGCGGCATCGCGGAGCAACTGGATGAACGGCGGGTGGATCGCGAGCGTTTCATCGAGCGCGTGGTGCGTCAACTACGTCGGGAATTGAAAACAGCAGATGTCGAGGCGGAGGTCACCGGGCGGCCCAAGCACATCTACAGTATCTGGAAGAAGATGCAGCGCAAGAATCTGCCCTTCAACCAGATCTTCGATGTGCGCGCGGTACGCGTCATCGTGGCCGACGACGCGGACTGTTACGCCGCGCTCGGCGTGGTGCACAGCCTTTGGCACCATATCCCAAAGGAATTCGATGATTACATCGCCAATCCCAAGGAGAATAATTATCGCTCCCTGCACACGGCCGTCGTCGGCCCCGGCGGACAGACCGTCGAAGTGCAGATCCGTTCGCGCGACATGCATGAACACGCCGAACTCGGTATCGCCGCGCATTGGCACTACAAGGAGGGCGGGCGTTTCGATTCCAATGTCGAACAGCGCGTTGCCTGGCTCCGCCAGTTGTTGGAGTGGAAGGACGAGGAATCCACCGCCAGCGATTTCGTCGCACGTTTCAAATCGGAGAGCGGGAGCGAACGCGTATACGTGTTGACGCCGCAGGGTCGGGTGGTCGATCTGCCGGCCGGTGCAACGCCGCTCGACTTCGCCTACTACGTGCACACCGATATCGGGCACCGCTGTCGCGGCGCCAAGGTCAACGGTCGCATGGTGCCACTGGCCTATGAACTGCGGAGCGGGGAGCAGGTCGAGATTCTCACCGCGCGCCAGGGCGTTCCCAGTCGCGACTGGCTCAATACGCATCTGGGTTTTCTCAAGACCTCGCGCGCGCGCGCCAAGGTGCGCCACTGGTTTCGGCAGCAGGATTATGACAAGAACATCGCCGCCGGCCGTGCGGTTCTGGACCGCGAACTGCGCCGGTTGGGCATTTCCAACATCAATTGGGAGCAGTTGGCCGAACGGCTGCACCAGCCGGATGTTCCGAGCATGCTGGCGGCGATCGGCCATGGCGATCTGAGCGGCGCGCAACTGGCCGGCGCGGCAAACGATCTTGTCACGCCCGAGCAGCCGGAATTCACGGCCGCCAAGCCGACCCGCGCTGGCGAGCCGGGCGACGCGGAATTGCGTATCGAGGGCGTCGGCAATCTGCTTACGCATATGGCGCAGTGCTGCCGGCCGGTACCACAAGACCCGATCGTCGGCTATATCACGCGCGGGCGTGGCGTCAGCATCCATCGTCAGGACTGCCCCAATCTGCTGCGTCTCGCGGCTACCGAACGCGAACGTCTGCTCACCGTCGATTGGGGCGGCGGCGCGGGTAGCGTCTATCCCGTCGAAGTGGAGATCCTCGCCTACGACCGTGCCGGTCTGTTGCGCGATATCACGTCGGTGCTTGCCAACGAGAAGATCAATGTGATCGGCGTGAACACCTACACGGACAAAGCAGATTATGCGGCGCACATGCGCCTCACGCTGGAGATCCGCGACATCGCCGAGCTGAGCCGGGTCCTGAGCCGGATCGGTCAGTTGCCGAACGTCATCGAGGTGCAGCGCAAGCCGGCGCACTGAGTCCGGTGTCAGCCGGTCAAGGTTCCTCCCTCCTGTGCCGATAGGCCTCAAGCCCAAATCCGCGCGATCAGGGGGCGCGTTCCCATGCCGAGTCCTTCACCCAGGCAAACCACCGGGGCGGAAGCCGCCGTTATTCTGGCCGTCGACGACAACGATCTGAATCTGGATCTGTTGACGCGGCGGCTGGAACGGGAAGGTCATGTCGTCCTGCAGGCCGCGAACGGCGACTTGGCGCTGGAACAACTGCGTGGCGCCCACGTCGATCTCGTGCTGTTGGATATCATGATGCCGGTTCTGGACGGTTATCAGACCCTCGCTGCGATCAAGACCGACGCCGCGCTTCAGCATATCCCTGTGATCATGATCACCGCAGTCAACGAAGTGGAAAGCGCGGCGGTCTGCATCGAGCGCGGCGCCGAGGACTATATCTGCAAACCGTTCAATCCGGTGCTGCTGCGCGCGCGCGTCAATGCCTGCCTGGAACGCAAGCGCCTGCGCGACAGCGAGCGCTCACATCAGGCCCGTGTCGAGCAGCAGAATGTCCTGTTGGGCGGGCGCGTCGATCAGCAACTGCGGGAGATCTCCGCCGCACAGCTCGCCGCGATTTTCGCCATGTCAAAACTGGCTGAATCGCGCGATCCGGAAACCGGCGAACATCTGGATCGCATGCGCGAATATTGCGTCATCCTGGCGCGTCAGTTGGCGCGTCTGCCGAAATATCGCGATCTGATCACGCAGAGCTTTCAGGACAATCTTTACGCGGCCAGCCCGCTGCACGATATCGGCAAGGTCGGTATTCCGGACGACATACTGCAGAAGCCCGGACGTCTCACCGCCGAGGAATGGAAGGTCATGCGCACGCACTCGCTGATCGGCGGCGAAACACTGCGCGAGGTGGATCGTCAGTATCCGGGCAATGCCTTCATCCGCACCGGTATCGAGATCGCCGAAAGCCACCATGAGCGCTGGGACGGAACCGGTTATCCGTTCGGCTTGCGCGGCGAGGCGATTCCGCTGGTGGCGCGGATCCTGGCGCTTGCCGATGTCTACGACGCACTCACTTCCCGGCGCTGCTACAAAGAAGCCTTCGGGCACGACCGGAGCCGTGACATCATCGCCGCAGAGGAGGGCCGGCATTTCGATCCCGATGTCGTGCAGGCGTTTCTGGCGCGCGAGACCGACTTCATCCAGATACGAAAGTTTTTCCAGGACCCGGACGCGGCCGAGCCCTCGTGAGCGAGCGCATGTACCGCTTCATTCTGGGCGCGGCGCTGATCCTGCTGTTGTATATGCAGGCGGACGCGCTGGTCTATGTATATATTGGTATCCTGCTGTTCGAGGGGTCGACCAACTGGCGGTTACCGTTGCTGATCTCCAGGCTGAGATTTGGCGCCGGTTTCCGCGTTGCCGATTCCCTGCATCCCGACTGTGCGCGTATTCCTTTCGATGCCGAACGGGTACTGCGGCTGATCGTCGCGGTGCTGTTGACGCTGAGCTGTGTCGTGTTTCCGGACCCTACCTGGTTCTTCCCCTGGTTCATCGGCTTCATGCTGTTCATGGCCGGCTTGACCAACATATGTCCCATGGTCATGGGCCTGCGCTGGCTGGGCTTCAGTTAGGATGCGGAGCGCGGCGCTCGGTTCGGACGATTGGACCAGAAACTGGCAGGCCAGTATCGCGGTCAAGATCACCGCCATGGTGCTCTGGGTCATCATTGTCGTAGTGTTCATCGTCTCGACCGTCTTTCTGAACGATCTGCAACGTCAGCTGGAATCCGAATACAGTGGCAGCGCCGATCAGGTGGCCTATCAGGTCGCCTTGGCGCTGCACGCGGGCGCCGGTGCGGAGGAAGGGGCGTTCGCCGCCTTGCTCGACGACCTCAGCACCCGCTATCGACTTCGTGGCGTGCGCGTCGCCCTTCCAGACCGGGCTATGGCCGTCGGCGGTGTCGACGACGCGGATACCGCCTTACGCCGCGATCTGGCCTTTGCATCGGGGCCTGGCGAGGCTTACGTCGAAATCTTCCCGCCGGCGCTGGATCGACTCGCGCGCGAGCAACGTAACCAGCTGGTCATTGCCGCCTTTCTCCTGTTACTGATTTTCGGCCTGTTTCTTACCTGGTCGATCCGAACCATCGTGCACCGGCCTCTGCAGCAATTGGTGAATGCGACACGCGCGATTTCCCGGGGCCAACAGGACGTGCGCCTGGAGATTTCGCGTGAAGACGAGTTCGGTTATCTCTCGCGGTTCTTCAACGAAATGCTCGATCGGCTGATGGCGCAACAACGGGAACTCCAGAACACACTGCGGAAGGCGCAGTCCGCCAGTCGCGCGAAGAGCGCCTTTCTCGCCAACATGAGCCATGAGCTGCGTACGCCCTTGAACGCCATTATCGGCTACAGTGAAATGCTCACGGAGGATGCGGCCGCACAGGGCCTGGACGCCTATACGCCCGATCTCAAGCGCATCCACATGGCCGGAACGCATCTGCTTTCCCTGATCAATAACGTATTGGACGTATCCAAGATCGAAGCGGGCAAACTGTCGGTGCACGCACACCGTTTCGCGGTCGACGCGCTCATCGAAGACGTCGTCGACACCGTCAGGCCGCTGCTCGACAAAAACCGGAACCGGCTTGTACTCGACAACGGGCCCCAGCTCGGGCAGATGTTCAGCGACGAAACCAAGCTGCGGCAAATACTGGTCAATCTGCTCGGCAACGCGGCCAAGTTCACGGAAAACGGCGTCGTTACCCTGTCGGTACGGCGTATCGCCGAGGCCGGTGAGGACTGGTTGCAGTTCGCGGTTCGGGACACCGGCATCGGAATAGCGCAGGACCAGATCGCACGGCTCTTCACCGATTTTACGCAGGTCGATTCCTCCACGACCCGCAGGTATGGCGGTACCGGGCTGGGTCTGGCGATCAGTCGCCGATTCTGCCAGCGCCTGGGCGGCGACATTCAAGTGGCCAGCGAGGTGGGGCAGGGATCGATCTTCACGCTGCGCCTTCCAGTGCAGTTGGTCGAGCCCGGCGGAGATCCGTGCAGCGAGGCGCCGGCGGCCGGCTCGGCCTGATGCTCGGCGAGGCGGATAGGGGCAGGCCGGAGAAGCCCCATTCGGAAAGGGGTCGGCTGCGCAACACGCTTGCGCTGCCGTTCAACCGGCGGAGCGACAGGGATTCGGGTCGGGCGTTGGGATTGGCGCCCCGGGCAGGAATCGAACCTGCGACCTACCGCTTAGGAGGCGGTTGCTCTATCCACTGAGCTACCGGGGCAAGCCGAAAAACGGCCGCGCGATTGTACACGCTTTGTGATCCGCCGTGCATGTCGTGGCGTGGAAGCCGGCGCGTTTCGCGATTTCTGTCGCTGTGCCGCTGAAGATCAACGCTCCACGCTGCGTGCGCGCTCCGCTCGAAGCTCGATGTACAGCACTACCCCGGGGCCGTCCGACCAGTGACCTGCAACGATGTAAAAGCTGCAAATTACCGAGAGAATTTACCGGTTTTCTATCGTTTTGCGCATGCGGACCGGCGCGATCTGGCGCGTTCAGAACCAGGAGCCGGCGCAAGGCAGTGTGTTCCCGTAGCGCGAAAGCGTGCAGCTATCTATTCCGATTCAGTGGCATACAACTTGCTGACGACCATATCAAGGTCGCCGCTCGAAGGTACATGGAGCGGATGGCAACTTTTCACTACGGCAGATATAGCGAAGGAGTTTCAAATGCAGACTATAAAAATATTCTGGTACAGGGCGGCGGCCGTGTTGTTGTTGGCGTCGGTGCTCGGCGCATGTGAGAGAGAAGGTCCGGCGGAACGCGCGGGCGAGCGTATCGATGAATCGGCGGAACGCGCTGGAGACCAGCTTGAAGACGCCGGTGATCGCCTCGAAGATCAGACGGACCGCTAACCGAGACGTTTTAACGAATGTCTCTTCTCGTATCAGAGGAGAACCAACATGCTTTCCTGGGCAGTAACATTCCTAGTCATCGCGCTGATCGCGGCGCTGTTCGGGTTCACCGGTATCGCGGGTACCGCGGTGGGGATCGCCAAAGTGCTGTTCGTCGTGTTCCTGGTGCTGTTTCTTGTGTTTCTGGTACTCGGACGGCGTTCGCCGCCAGTGTGAGGCAGGGTGCCGGGCCCGGGGCCCGGCACCTGGCCACAGTCATCGAAGTCTGGGTCGGACCGGGAAAAGGATGATCTCGGCGCCCTCGCGCGGTGCCGAGTGCGTCCTTGCAGCGGCCTTTTTACTGCGCAACAGAATACGCCCCGAATAGGTCCTGTCGTGCGTCCTCGCCTTGTCGCCCGCGATCCGCCGCGGGATGCGTGCAGGATCGTAGGCTAAACGGACCAGTCGCGATATCGCCTCGTCGCTGTAGTGGTCCTGGCCCGTGGCCTCCGATTTCTTGATGAAGCGTTGCGCACTGAAGCAGCGTTTTCGTCTGTCTACTTGCATGCGTCCTCCAATGGAAAGTGCATAGATCGTTATCCCGGCCTGACGTGCAGGCAGCCCCACCCGTAGCGATCTGCAAAAGCTGTGCCTCGATCCGGTGCCCGGTAAAACGGCGGTGGCTGTCGGCGACGTCCGAAGCGCGTGTAACGCTTACCGAAAGCGTGTAAGAACGCTTACCGCACAAGGACGTTTCCGACGCCCATGGTTCTTCACACGGCACGTCCGGTGGAGCGCGCAAGCATTGGCATGATGGTTGCTTTTTTTGCGTTAACTAAGCAGCGCCAATGCGGTTCGCATCGGCGTACGGGCAAGCACTATCGACTTCGGAGAGAGACATGAAGAATGCACATCTGTTGGCAGTCGCCCTCGCGGCATTGCCGCTTGCAGTATCCGCGCAGAACGGCACCTATGGTCCAACGGCAGGTGCACGCGAGTTTACGCTCGCAGGTAGCGGAACCAACGACAAGGATTTCGATCATGGCTCCTGGGGCTTGTCGGCAAGCTACGGTCAGTACATGACTGAAAACCTCCAGTGGGTGCTCCGCCAATCGGTCAATTACGCCGACACGGCTGATCACGACGACTGGGTATTGGCGACCCGCGCTGGCCTGGACTACCACTTCGATCTTGGCAACTGGCGCCCATTCATCGGCGCCAACATCGGTTACATCTATGGCGACGGCGTGGACAATACCGGTATTGCAGGCCCCGAGCTCGGCGTGAAGTATTACGTGAAGCCGGAGACGTTTCTTTATCTGCAGACCGAGTACCAGTTCTTCTTTGAAAGCGCGGACGACATCAATGATAATTTCGATGACGGGGCGTTTGCGCATACCGTGGGTGTAGGTCTCAATTTCTGACCCTGTCCGCGATAGCGATCGAGTAGCGGGGCGCATGCCCCGCTACTCGTTTGTGGCTCTTGCTATTCCACCGGCGTGCCGGCAATACTAACGCTCTCCGAGAGCCGCGTCGTGTGTTTGCATCGATTCGACACGCCTTCGGTAGTTCCATAAGAACATCGTGCTGAACTGATTTGGCCGTCGGGTGATCTATGTTGCGTGCTCTATTGGTAGACGACGATCAAGTGTTTGCCCCTGCGGTGGCGGAGATTGTCCGGCAGGAAGGTTTCGATGTCGCAGTGGCCGGCACGCTGGAGGAGGCGCGCGCCATCGCGCGAACCTTTCATCCCGCCGTCCTGCTGGTCGACCTTACCCTCCCGGATGGCAGCGGTCTCGATCTGGTGCGCGAATATTCCGAGGTGCGCTCCACCAAGATCATCCTCATAACCGGCTTTGCCAGCGTGGATTCCGCCATCGAAGCGCTGCGCATGCGCACCTTCGATTATCTCACCAAGCCACTCGACCTCGATCATCTGCGGCGCCTGCTCATGCGCGTGCGGCTGCAGGCCGCGCACATGGACATGATTCCGCTCATCGATCAGGAGGGCAATCCGGCGACCTTCGGTCCGTTGGTCGGCGCGTCCGACGCGATGCGCAAGTTGTACAACCTGATCGAGAAGGTCGCCCCGACCGAGGCCTCGGTCCTGATCTGTGGCGAGAGCGGCACAGGTAAAGACCTGGTCGGTCGCGCGATTCACGAGTTGAGCCCGTTGCGGGATCGCCCGTACCTGGCCCTCAACTGCGGTGCGCTGGCGCCGACGCTGGTAGGCTCGGAACTGTTCGGCCACGAGAAGGGCAGCTTCACCGGTGCGAATCGACGCCACATAGGTTACTTCGAGCGCGCGTCGGGCGGTACCTTGTTTCTCGACGAGGTGACCGAAATGCCCGGGGAATTGCAGGTGCACTTGTTACGCGTGCTGGAGACCGGGAAGTTGGTCCGCCTCGGCGGCGATCGCGAAATCAAGGTCGACGTCCGCGTCATCGCTGCCACCAACCGGAAACCCGAAGAGATCATCGCCGCAGGGCGGTTCCGCAAGGATCTGTTTTTCAGGCTCTCCGGCTTTCCGATCAACGTCCCGCCTTTGCGTGCGCGCGACAGCGACATATCGTTACTCGCCCGCTACTTCCTCAGCATGCTCAACCGCGAGAACAACACGCGACGCTTCCTGACCGAGGGCGCCCTTGCCAAGCTGCAGGATCACTCCTGGCCCGGCAATGTGCGCGAGCTGCGCAATCACATCGAGCGCGCCTATGTGATGGCGTCCGGTGACGAGATATCGGAACAGAGCCTGCCGGACCTCTCTGCGCACTGGGAGCCGTCGTCGGACGGGAGCCCGGCGTTCAGCGTCGGCGATACCCTGGAAGACGTCGAACGCACGTTGATATACGCGACACTGGAGTATTTCAACGGCAACAAGCGGCGGGCGGCTCAAAGTCTGGGCATAAGCCTGAAGACGATCTACAACCGCCTTAACCAATACGGCGATGCACAGACCCGTTGAGCCCCGCGCCGAACCGCCTCGGTTCCGCAGGCGGTAAAGAGGGCGTCGGAAGGATAGCCGTGTCGCCGGGGCGGCCATACGCGTACCCGATCTCTTCCGTGTAGGCCTTACACCCGATTGTAAATAGTCGCCTTTCGAATTTGATGCACCGGCGGCGCGACAACTACAAACCGCGTTTCCTCTTCGCTTCTTTTGCCGGACCGGAGCTGGCATACGTCTTGCTCCTGCTTAACGCAACGACCTAGTCGCCGCCGGCTTACCGCGGGGCGATAGACAGTGACAAGAACGCAGGAGGCGCTTATGTTGATCCGGAAACAAACCGTCCGTAATTGCACTGAGCTCGGAAGCGTTGCGACCTTGCGCCCGAGCACACTTTTGGCAGCGGCCTTGGCCGTCGGCATGGGTGCGATGCCGCTGGCGGGTGTGGCCGAGGAACACGCGGATCGGCCCTATTCGTCCTCGGAGCAGACCGACGTGCAGTCGTCGGATCAAGGCGACATGTCGCCCGGCCTGATGACGTCCGACGCCGACGACAAGCTGCCGCAAGGAATGAAAAAGGCCTCGAAGCTGATCGGTTACAACGTTCGCGATGCGGGCGGCGAACAGATCGGCGAAATCAAGGATCTGGCCTTGGATACCGCTCAGGGTCGCGTCGTCTATGCGGTCGTGGCAGCTGGTGGCGTGATGGGTGTCGGCGGTCAATTGCACGCCGTGTCGTTGGATTCCTTCGACATGCACGCGCAAGATGATGCCCTGATTTTGAATGCGACGGAGCAGCAGCTCAGCAGCGCCCAGGACTTCGATGATGACAACTGGCCATCGAGTCCGACTTGGCACAGCGAGGGCGGGAGCTCGGGCGCCGGCATGGACGGCACATCGTCGACTGCGTCCACGGCATCCATTGTCAAAGCAAGCGAATATCTGGATAAAGACGTGAAGGGCATGAACGACGAAGACGTCGGCGATATCAGCGACCTGGCGATCAATCTGGAGACCGGCGAGATTGTTTATGCGGTTATGGAACGCGGCGGCACCCTCGGCGTCGGCGATCGGCTGATTGCCATCCCGACCGACGTGTTGTCTCCTGGGGCCGACGAC
>Ga0172382_10009193_pt1 | contig 13548 bp, 17 predicted proteins | sample Leawel138RmetaG_FD_122245 | JGI IMG/M metagenome (GOLD analysis project Ga0172382, IMG submission 122245) | Leachate microbial communities from a municipal landfill in Southern Ontario, Canada - Leachate well 138R metaG | ecosystem: Engineered > Solid waste > Landfill > Unclassified | place...
GCGAGGATATGTCGAATGCCCCGGTCGGCGCCGCTGTGGAATTGAAAAAGATTTACGGCGACAAGTTGTGCATATACACTGTTCTGATCGGAGAGACCGCTGTCGGCCGGAAACTGCTCGAAAAAGTCGCCAATGCGGGGCAATGCGGATTTTTCACCACCGGCGAAGCCATCGCCTCGGCGGCCGGAATGGCCGGTTTCGTGGAAAAGGTGTTTTTTGGGGGGAAAGCGGAAGTTGCCGCCCCCCGGAAGGTTTCAATATCGCTGAATGTCAAATTCGATACCAATAAATCCGACGTAAAACCGATGTACTTCGATGAAATTAAGAAAGTAGCCGATTTCATGAAAGAGTACCCTTTCACGCGGGCCGTGATCGAGGGACACACGGACAACGTCGGGAAGGCCGCGAGCAACCTGGCCCTCTCCCAGCGCCGCGCTGACGCCATCAAGAAGATCCTGGTGGAAAAATACGGAATTGACGGCTCGCGCCTGAAGGCCGTAGGCTATGGTCCCGATAAGCCCATCGCCAGCAATAAGACGGCGGAGGGGAAGAAGAAGAACCGTAGAGTCGAAGCCAAAATCGATTCTGGAGTCAAGAAATAATCATACCCCGCTACAACTTTGCCGGCGTCCGCCGCCTGATCCGCCTTTTTGAAGGCGGATCAGGCGGCGGCGCTGAAGTCCGGAGGAGAATACCATGTTCAAAGAATTCAAAGAATTTGCCATGAAGGGAAACATGGTGGACATGGCGGTGGGCATCATCATCGGGGCCGCCTTCGGTACGATAATCAAATCGCTGGTCGACGACGTAATCATGCCGCCAGTCGGCCTGCTGCTCGGCGGCGTCGATTTTTCAGACTTGTTCCTGGTCCTCAAATCAGGGGAAGTCGCCGGTCCGTACGCCACGCTTGCCCAGGCAAAGGCGGCCGGCGCCGTCACCCTGAACTACGGCCTGTTCGCCAATACGATCATCAGCTTTATCATCGTGGCTTTCGCCGTTTTCCTCCTGATCAAGCAGATCAACCTTTTGGCGCGTCAAGAGGAGGCCGCTCCGGCGACGAAACAGTGTCCCTTCTGCATTTCCGCCGTACCGCCGGCCGCGACGCGCTGCCCGCAATGCACGTCGGAGATAAAATAAAATCGGAATCAGAAGATTCTTTCGACCTCGTACGCGAGTTCCGTCCTCCCTTCGTCGCCGTAAAAGCACGTAGTATTCGGGAGAATCCGTTTTGCCCGGTCCGCCAGCGCCTGTATCTCGCCCGGCGACGGCGCTCTCCAGGGGAGCCCCGGGATGGGGAGATAGGCGTCTATCCGTAGCGGGATGCCGGGGTCAACGGAGGCGATGAAGGCGGCGATCCGCAGTACTTCTCCCTCGTCCACGTAGCCGGGAATGAGAACCGTTTCGGCTCTGAGCGCTGCCGGCCTGCGCGAAGCGATCGCGGCGAAGTTCTTCAGGATGGTCCGGTTGTCGCGTCCCGTGTAATCCCGGTGCAGGGAAGGCGTGAAGGCCTTCAGGCTGAAAACTATTTCATTCAGGCTGAAAAGGGGAGGCATTTTCATTCCGTTGGTGAGGAGGATGGAACGGCAGTTCTTTGATCCCGCCAGGCAGTCGAGGACGGCGGGGAAAAGGGGATCGCAGACCGGCTCCGCTCCCATGAATACGGCCTGTTTTACCGGCAGCGGGTCAAGCAGCTCCCGAATCCGGCCGACAGTTAAAAAGCGGTCGGGCCTTCCGCTCTCGTATTCGCGTTCGTAAATCCTGAGGCGGTTTTCCGGAAGGTGGCAGTCAAAAGCTTCTTTTTTAAGCAGGCAGATTCTGCACTGCAAATTGCATCCCCAGAAGAACATGCAGCAGACGCCGTAAGCGCCGGCCCATGTGATGTGATAAACCCTGGTCTGCGAGGAATCTTTCTCTTTCATACGCCGATGAACCGGAAGGAAAATTACGGCTGCCGGCCGGAAACCGGCAGTAGCCGTATGAGCATATCGGCTGAAACGGAGTTTTTCAACGGGGAATTGCGGCTTAAGGCTCCTCACCAGTTGAAAACCGACCCGCGCGGGCCCCGGTCCGGAGGGTACTTCCAGAGGACGATAAATATTATATAGTGGGTCACCAGCAGCGCGGGAACCCACAGCGCGGGTATCCAGTATGCCGGGCCCATGTAAGCCGCCGCCTCATGAATTGTCGCCAGCGTTATGGCCGCGATCAGGTCCACGGTTCCCGCAACGTTGAAGATCAATATGAGCAGACGGCTGATACGGGAGTATCGGAACACTGCAGGAATCGCGGCCATGGCCAGCAGGGCGGCAAGAAAGTCTCCCATCGCCGCCGGCCGGGCGAACTCCTGAGGAATGCCCGCGTAAGTCGCCCCCGGCTCGAGGAACATCAGTCCGAGGTGCCGGAACGAATGGAGGAGTAGAATCGGAATCAGGACGGCCCGCGGCCTCAGGCGGGGAAGCCGCTGGATTACATAGGTCCTGGCGGCGATCCAGAATATAAAGGTACTGAACAGGAGATTGATGGTAAGAATGTTCACCGGCATGCGACGCCGCTCTTCTATTTCGGACGCGCCGTTTTTTTGCGGGTGGAGGCGGCTTTTCGCGATGCGGCGGAGCGCTCCCCGTGGGACCGTTTTTTTGCCGCCGAACGCGCCTGGCGGGACAGCGAGGAATGCGACGCCACCGTGCGCGGTTCACGCTTAAGCGCTTTCTCCCCGGCCCGCGAACGCGCCGGCGAGACCGGTTCGCCGGCCCGGCCTCTTCTGTCGGTGCTTTCGGCGCTTTTTCGCGTCTTCCCGGAGGAGGTCGCCTTTTCGGGAGGAGGGAGTTTTACGCCGGCGCGGCGCGCCTTGGAAAGGCCGATGGCGATCGCCTGTTTTGCAGATCCCGCTCCGTGTTTGCCTTTCCGGATGTGTTCCATCTCTTCGCGCACGAATTCCCCCGCCTGCGTGCTCGGAGCCTTTCCCTCCTCCGCCTTGCGGCGCGCGCGCTCGATCGTTTTTTTCTCCGGCATGCTGATCTCCTTTGCAGACCTTTCATCCTGCTTGTTTCCTAATATCACTGCAAAATCCGGTTTTTTCCATCAGGTAGATATTGATTTGATAATTCGAAAAGTCTTAGCCCCGGCCGGAACGGCTTTATGCCGAAATTCGGTTTCGGAATCGTTTGAATCGGTTTTCCTTTTCAGGTAAGATGCACCCCGGGAGGAGGCTGATAAAGGCTCGGACCGTTATCGCGGCCGTCTTTATAGCCGCCCTTGCGTCTTTTTCATTTTTTGTTTTCCCCACGCAGCACCTGATTCCCTGACCGCAAAAAACTGAGGCATGAAGCCAACGAGGTTATTCGCTTCGACAAGAACGGCCGTCGGCCTGCTCGCGCTTATTGCCGCCGCATCGACGGCCGGAACATTCGCGCCGTCCCTGGACGTATTCCGCTCCGCATGGTTTGCATTGCTTCTGATCCTGCTCGCCTTGAACCTGGCCGTCTGCACCGCGCAGAGGACGCCCGCTCTCTGGAAAGGGATCCGCTCATCGGGTCCTTCCTCCCGCAAAGAAGCAGCCGGCCGCCTCGGCTTATATTTTATCCACGGCGGAGTGCTGGTGATCATCGTTGGGGCCTTGATCGGGGCGGTCTCGGGTTTCTCCGGGGAAATGAGGATCGCCGAAAAGGAGAGCGCCGGCGTTTTCCATGCCGCGCCGCAGGGCGCAGCCAGGGAACTGGGATTCTCGGTCCGGCTCGACCGTTTCCTTGTCGAGCATTACGGCGGGGGCGCACCGAAGACTTTCCGTTCCGACATAACCTTCGTCCGCGATGGAGCGGTGCTCGGCGGAGGCGTTCTCCTTGTGAACCATCCGGTTTCCTTCCAGGGACTGCGTTTTTTTCAGGCAAGCTATGGCAGAGAAGCTGTTGCCGCCGAGCTCACTGCGGATGACGGCCGCCGCAGGGCGGCGCGCCGGATGGCAGCCGGGGATAAGTGCTTTCTTCCGGACGGGACGTCGGTCCGGGTGCTCCGAATCGAGGAGGACTTGATGCGCATGGGGCCGGCGGTGAAGCTCCAGGTGGAATCAAAGGAAAAAGAGGCCCTGTTCTGGGTTTTCCAGCGGATTGAAGAATTAGAAGAGCAGTATCCCGATGTATCCGCCGCGCACCCTCAATTCAACCCGGGTCTTTTCAAGCCATGGAGGCTCAGACTGAACGGCGTGGAAGGGCGCTACTACGCCGGGATCCAGGTGGCGCGTGATCCCGGGGCGCCGTGGGTTGCGGCGGGCGCCGTCCTGATGCTGGCGGGGCTTGCACTGCTTTTTTTCAGGATTATCGTGAATGGAGTTCACAGTTCACGGTCGGGAAAAGCAGATTTCCGGCCGCTCTGAGCCGGGGGGAGGAATTTCTTCCCGGCAGGCAGGCTGAAGTCGAATATAACAGGAGGAGTAAGCATTCCGTGCAATCTGCTGCAAACACGACAGTCTTCGCCTGGGCGGCAGTGATCTATTTTCTGTCCGCGCTGATTTATATCGCCGCGGCGCCCGGTAAAAGAGAGAACTGGCTGAAGACGGCGGCGTACAGCGCATGGGCCGGTTTCGCCCTGCATACCTTTGCACTTGCCCTCCGCTGGATCGAATCATACCGGATGGGAATCGGACACGCGCCTCTTTCCAACTTTTATGAATCAATCGTTTTTCTCGCATGGGCGGGCGTCCTGTTCAGCCTTGTCATGGAGCGGAGGAGCGTCGGCGTCCCCGGCGTTTTCATCCTCCCCGCAGCTTCTCTCGTCATGTTCTATGCCTCTTTTTCTTCCGGAATAGAAAGGGGAATTCAGCCCCTTGCGCCGGTGCTCCGGAGCAACTGGCTGGCAAGCCACGTCATAAGCTGCCTGATGGGATACGCTTCCTTTGCGGTCGCCTGCGGGCTCGGAGTCATGTTGCTGGCCGGCGAAAGGAAAATTCGCGCTGGCGGTCCCTCCGGAAAATTCATGCCCGATGCAGCGCGTCTCGATGAGCTTATCTACTGCAGCCTCGTCCTGGGATTTATTCTTCTCAGCATCGGCATAGCCGCCGGGTCCGTATGGGCCCACAGCGCGTGGGGAACATACTGGAGTTGGGACCCGAAGGAAACATGGTCGCTGATAACCTGGATCGTCTATGCCGCCGCGCTGCACCTTCGGCTCTCCCGGGGATGGCAGGGGAAAAGGACCGCCGCGCTCGCCATATTAGGATTTATTTCCGTTCTCTTCACCTATCTCGGGGTAAATTTTCTCCCGGGACTGCACAGCTATCTCAACTAAACCGGACATGGCATAAGTTCACAGTTACCGGTTCGCAGTTCACAGTTCAATGCACAGTCAGGGTACGCAATAAGTCATCATTTATAATGAAAGAAATAGAAGTAGTTATAAGGTGAAAAACCATACAGAAGGCGCCATAAAATTGACACGTTTCATGCTGAAATGCCCTTATGCAAAGCTGCACCATCTCCGTATTTCTGCTCACATCCAGTTTTCTTGTATTCAAAACTCCTTTTTTAATTACTGTGAACCGGGAACTGTGAACTATTCCAACGGGATTTCCTCATCCTATTCGAGCCTGAAAATCAGTCTTTTTGTCTATTTAGGGTATGTATCTTTTTTATTTTAATGAAATTAATTTTGCAGCAGAGGAACAATGATGAGAGAATCCCGTTTTGAAGAGCAGAGGGAAATAATGGAGCTTCCCGCCCAAGGCATGGAATGGTTTCTGCAAGGGTTGGAAATGTATGTCAGGACAACCAGGTTCTGGATGAGAAGCCTGGAAAACATAAACTCTGCCCGGGAGGCGCGGACTGCTCCCCAAACTGCGTTCAGAAGCCTGCCGGATTTCCCCGGATTCATTTCATGGGAGAAAGCGATCGGGAATTGGCAGCGTTGGGCGGTATTGCCATGGTCAGGGATCCCATCCTCCGCCCTGGAAGAATGGGCGCGGTTCGCCCGGAACTGGGCGGAAGAATACGCCGGATCGGGACGGGTGACTTTCTGCATATTTTATTCGCCCGAAGGCTGAAATTTCCGGCTGTCGTTTTTTAAAGCTGAGCGCAGAAAAAGACGATATTACTGAAAAGACTGTTTTTTTTGGCTGATGAGGATGGAGTAGAAAGAAAAAGCCCGTCGGATGTGCGGCAGCGAAACAGGCGCGTTTCGATCTTCAATTCCAGCGGAGAGGCAAATGATGAAAACTCTGGTCCATTCGACGGGAAGTTATTTGCCGAAAACCGTCCTCCGGAACGAGGAATTGACTCAGTTTTCCCGTGAAGCCGTCCGGCTGATCAGCGAGAAGACCGGCGTCCTTGCCCGGCGCGTGGCTTCCGAAGATGAATGCACCTCGGATCTGGCCGTGAAGGCCGCGGTCCGCTGCCTCGAAAAAGCGGGATTCCCGCCGGAAAAAGTTCAGTGCATAATGGTCTCCACATCTTCGCCCGACAGGACTCAGCCCGCCACGGCAACCCGCGTGCAGTTCCTGCTGGGAGCGGTTAACAGTTTTGCCTTTGACATCAATTCCGTGTGCTCCGGCAGCACGTTCGGGATTTCGCTCGCGGACTCCATGATCCGTTCGGGGCAGTGCGGGAACGTCCTCTTTATTGCGTCGGAAGTATACTCGCGCATCCTCAACAAGAATGATTTTTCCACTTACCCGTTCTTCGGGGACGGTGCGGGCGCCGTTCTTTTCCAGGCAGGAGACTCGACTCCGAAAGGCGTCCTGCGTTCCTGTCTCATGACGGATGGAAGCACGCACGATGTAATCTGCGTTCCGGGCGGCGGAACGATGCTGCCCTACGAAAAAGTGGAATCTCAGCGCTCCCTCTATTTCAGAATGAAAGGTGAACGGGTGATGGCCTTCTCCATCGAGAGGGGCCCCGAGGTCATCAGAAAGGTCGCCGAAGAAAGCGGGACGGATCTTGAAGACATCCGCTGTATTCTCTGCCATCAGGCCAATATCAACATCATACGGCGGATTTCCGAGGATCTCGGGCTTCCCTTCGCCCGGTTTTTCGTAAACCTTTACAATTACGGGAACACCGCCAGCGCCTCGGTGCTGATCGCCCTGGACGAGGCCATTTCGGCGGGTGCGGTTTCGGAAGGCGATCTCATCATAACAGTTTCTTTCGGAGGAGGGCTGTCCTGGGGGGCTAACCTCATCCGTATTTAGTCCAGGCGTTCGGGGCATGATCGCCTCCTTCGGTTCAGAATTCAGTGCTATCCGGATTGCCGCATGGGCAGGCGGCAGACGGCGATTCTGGACCGGAACAGAGAGGCTCGACAAAAAAGGAGGGGGAAGATGGGAGATACTTTCAAAATTATCGCCAAGGGAATGAAGGATCTTTTCCCCGACATGGGCTCCGGGATCAGCCCGGATACCCGTCTCGGCGAAATTCCTGACTATGATTCCATGGCCGCCGTCAATCTGCAGACGTATCTTGAAGAAACTTTCAAGGTGGCGATTCCGCTCGATCTGCTCGGAGAAGAGCTTACGATCAGGGAGCTGATGGAGTACATCGAGCAGCCGGAAAAGCTGAAGACGGCGGAGGCAAGGTGAAAGATACCGAACGAGAGCTCCGGAAGGAGCGCGATCCCTTCGAGATCGGCACTTCATTGATGGATGTGTACGTCGGGTGGGTTCAGAACGATCCGGCCGGCTTGAACCGGAAGCTGGCGGAACTTGCCGGCAGGTTTCATTCGGCCTGGCTGGAGGAATGGGACCGCTTTTCCGGTTTCATTTACGGAACCGGCGGCGACGGCGAGAGCGGGCAGGGAAAATTCCGGGAGTTTGTCGGAAACTACGGGCAACTGGCCAGGAAATTCCATGGCGTTTTTGTGAATTGGACCCGCGAGTTCACGGCCGGCGCGCCGGGCGTCGACGACAGGACCAGGCTCCGCGCGCTCTTCTGGGCCGACCGTATCCTCCAATCCGTCGCGCCCGCGAATTTCTTCTGGACGAATCCGGGCGCCGTTCAGAAGTTCTTCGAAACCGAGGGGGACAGCCTGCTCCGCGGGCTGGAAAACAGGCTGGCCGATTTGAGAAAAGGCGAGTTCTGGGGGCGGATGGTGGACTCAACCGCTTTCAGAATCGGCGAAAATCTGGCGGCCACCCCCGGATCGGTCGTGTTCCGCAACGAGCTGATGGAGCTGATCCAGTACGAGCCCGCCACCGACGAGACGTATTCCGTTCCGATCGTCTTCATCCAGCCCTGGGTGAACAAGTACTACGTTTTCGATCTCTGCAACGAATCGAGTTTCGTGCGCTACATGACGCGCAACGGCTATACCGTTTTTATCACGAGCTGGAAAAATCCGGACTCGGATATGGCCGGCATCCGGTTTGACGATTACATGCTGAGCGGCGCGCTGAAGGCGGTCGAGGTGGCCGGGGAAATATGCGGCGGCCGGAAAGTGCATGCCGCGGGATACTGCATCGGCGGGACCGTTCTGGCGTCGATGATGGCTTGGGCAAACCGGACTCTCCATGAATCCCGCGTCCCGGTCGTGGACTGGACTCTATTTTCTGCATTGACCGATTTTTCCGAGCCCGGAGAACTGGGCGTATTCATGAGCGAGCCGGCCATCCAGGCGATCGAGGGCCTGATGCAGAAGAAGGGATACCTGGACAAGTTTTTCATCAGCTCGATCTTCCGGCTGCTGGGTTCGGAAAGCCTGATCTGGCGGAATTCCGTCCAGAATTATCTCTATGGGGGGAGGCCTCCGAGGTCTGATATGCTCTTCTGGAACAATGACGGAACCCGCCTGCCGGAGGCCATGTGCTCTTTTTACCTCCGCAAATTATACCTGGAAAATAAACTGGCGGAAAAAGACGGGATCTCGCTGGGGGGAGCGCCCATCGATCTCGGAAAAATCCGGCAGCCGCTGTACGCGGTCGGCGCGCAGCAGGATCACATCTGCCCCTGGAGAGGCACCTTTCTGACCTGCCGTCTTACCCGGTGTCCTGTTCGATACGTACTGACTTCGGAAGGTCACATTACGGGAATAGTGAATCCTCCTTCCGAGAGGTCGCGCAGGAAATACTGGGCCGGGGATTACGCCGGAGAGAATGATGCGGAAACATGGCTCTCCGGCCGGGATGAGAACAGGGGGTCCTGGTGGACGGACTGGCTGGAGTGGATGCAGGAGAGAAGCCTGCCCAAGACCGCCCCTCCGGCGATGGGCTCTTCGCTGTATCCTGTGCTCGGGAAAAGCCCCGGGAAATATGTCCTGCAGAACGGGACACCGGAGGGAGGATGAGCGGATTTGCGGTGATCTTTCCGGGTCAGGGCGTCCAGCACGTGGGAATGGGCACCGAGCTCTGCGCTGCATCCGAAAAAGCCCGGAAGGTCTTTTCGGACGCCGGCCGGGCCCTGGGAAGGGACATCGCCGGCCTGTGCCGGGAAGGACCCAAATCGGAGCTAGACAGGACTGTTAATACTCAGATCACGGTGTTCCTCTGCAATATTGCCGCTTACGTCATTTTCCGCGAACTGGCAGGTTCGGATCCGCAGGCCGCGGCGGGACACAGTCTGGGAGAGTATGCGGCGATTTTCGCCGCCGGCGCCCTCGGCGCGGAGGAGCTCGCGGTTGTCGTCAGGGACCGCGGAGAAAGGCACGAAAGGGCTTTTCCTTCGGGTGCCGGAAAGATGGCGGCGATCATCGGCCTTGAGGAAGTAATCATTGCCCGCCTGTGCGCGGAGGCGTCATCGGCGGCGGAGATAGTGGAAATGGCGAACCTCAACGCGGTCAACCAGACGGTCGTGTCCGGTCACGCGCCGGCGGTGGACCGGGTGCTCGAAGCCGCCGTGCAGGCGGGGGCGAAAAAAATCGCCGTCCTGCCGATCAGTGTTCCCTGTCATTCCAGTCTTATGGAGGAAGCCGCGCGCCTCTTCCGGGAGGATCTCGATCGCGTTTCGTTCCGCGACTTCCGCATACCGGTGATTCCCAATTGCGATCCGGGCGCCCGCTACTCTCCGGAAACGGCAAAAAACCTCCTCTGGAAACAGATCGTCTCGCCCGTCAGGTGGCACGAAACCGTACGTCGCATGGCCGACATGGGCATCGATACAATCGTGGAGATAGGTCCGAAGAAGGTGTTATCCGGTCTTATTCCCGCCATCGATAAACGCGTCCGGCCGCTGTACGGCGGCAATGACGCAGCCTCTCTTGAAAAGTGCGCGGAAGCCGTCAGGGGCTCAGTTTAGCAGGTTTTTGAAAAACTCTTGTTTGGCTGCTCAATTCTGTCATACCCGCCCTTCGAATTCCTCAGGGTAAACTCCGGCGGGTATCCAGACGCCGTCCCCGCGGAAGCGGGGGGCCAAGACAAAAAACCGGATTCCCGCTCCCCGATTAAATACTTCGGGGACAGGTTTCGCGGGAATGACGATTTTAAGCTCCGAAATAGTTTTTCAACAACGTTAGATTTCCGAGTCCCGAGTCCCGGATATTCTCATCCGGACTTCAGCTTTTTCTGGACGTCTTGACCAGAAAGGGGGTGATCAGCTGCTTGACGTCCCTGCTCTTGCATCTGGGACAGGCGGTCCGGCTTTTTTCGTGCTGGGATATGCTCTGGACAACGGTAAACTTCTTTTTGCAGGATTCGCAACGGTAATCATAAGTCGGCATGGATTCCTCCTGTGAGTAAATCAGTTCATCCTGAAAAAAACATCCGGCTCTGAGTCCCAATTTTAATTCGGTCGGGAGGCATTTCGCAACTTCAAAGTTGACGCGAGGCGAATTTTTCGGTCGAACGGTGCCTGATTTCTCTTCCGTTGACACTCCCCGCGGAATGCTGGTATGGAATCGGGGACCAGGGAGGACAATACATGGGAAAGAGAAAAGGATGTCTCCTCGCATCGCTGCTTTGCCTTGCGCTGCTGGCGGCATGCGGCTGCGCGGAAATGAAGGACTTCCGCCCGGGGAGCGGGTCCTCGGGCGATGGAGCCGGCTCCGGGTTACCGGGTTTCGAGCCGGACGATGTAATGGCGACAAGCAACGGGGAAGAGTGGCAGGCTGCCAAGATCCTGGCCTCCGCCGGGACCGGCGGCAGGGAGATGCACCATGTCCTTTTCGCGGACGGAGAGGAAGCCTGGGTTGCCCGTGAATACGTGATCAGGTCCTTCCGGCCTGTCCGGCAAAATGAGCTCAAAGTGGGGCAGAGGGTGCTCTTTACCATTGAAGATCCGGAGGAGTGGCCGGACCGCTCCATCCGTTACGCGTATTTTTCCAAAGGAAAGATTACGGGCCTCGGAAAGGGCAAAGGGCCCGTATCCGTCAATTCATATGAAGTCGAATGGGATAAACAGGTGCTTATCTGGTAGCCGGGGCTTGAAAAGGCGGCAGAGTTCCGCCCCGGTGGAAAGACCGGACGCAGGAGGGGGCGATGAAAAGAGCGCTGCTGGTGATAGACGTGCAGAACGAGTATTTCACGGGCAGGATGAAAATAACCCATCCGCCGGGAAGCCTGAACAATATCCTGATGCTGATCGACGGCGCGCGCAGCAAAGGCGTTCCGGTCGTCGTCATCAGGCATACGGTTCCGCAGGAAAATGCGTTGTTCTTCAGAAAGGGAACGGAAGGGTGGAATCTTCATCCGGAAATCGCCGCCCGCCCGTACGACCATCTTGTCGAAAAGAATCTCCCCGGGAGCTTTACCGGCACCGACCTGGAGCTCTGGCTGCGCGGCCGGAGCATCGACACAGTCGCCATCAGCGGATACATGACCCAGATGTGCTGCGACACCACGGCCCGGCAGGCGTATCACCTGGGTTTCGCGGTGGAGTTCGTTTCGGACGCCACCGGCACGCTTTCGGTTTCGAATGCGGCGGGCCGTGTCACGGACGAAGAACTGCATCGCGCGATCCTGGTAACCCAAGCCATGCGCTTTGCGAAGGTGCTGACCGCCGGAGAATGGATGGATAGCGTTTCCTGACGGACTATTTTTTATTGAAGCCGATACGGCCTTCGTTGCGGAAGGGAATGTCTGCGGCGCCCAGGAAGGTTTTGACGTGCGCCTTCCCTTCCAGCTTGTACGGCGCCTCTTTGCCGGAGAAGATGAGTTTCAGATGGGGAATGACATCCCCGTAGGATACAACTATCGGCACGCTCACCCTGGCTGCGGAGGACTTTTCAATGCGCAGCTCCTCGACTGTCCGCCCCCGGCCTGCATCCTTTTCATCGAGCTGAAAGGAAAATTCGAGCGATTTCAATTCCAGGGCAAAGCGGTTTGGATTCCGGACATCCAATCCGAGCACGATCTTGAGATCGGTCAGGGAAACCTGTTCGACCGCGATCTCCCTGATCTCAATGACCGGTTTCTCGATCATCCGCCCCAGGCATGATACCGTGCCTAACAGAATCAACGAGAGCACAATAACGAAAAATCCGGATATCAGCCCGTCTTTCATTGACCAACCCTGAAATTCCAAATTACAGATCCCAAATCACAAACAAATTCCAATTTCAAAATTTGAATCACGAAAACCAGCAGTCGTGATGTCCCCCCGAAAAAGAGGACACACAGTTAAGCTGCTTGGGTTGACATATGAGCCAAAAAGTCGATCGGCTGTGCCTGATTCGAATTTGGGATTTCGGATTTGGAGCTTGTTTGGGATTTGGTGCTTTAGGTTTGGGATTTGCATTTCGCGGCTCCGTAATCAGTCAATAAATACTTCCATCACCGCTTCGGCCATCAGCTTATACCCCGCCTCGGTCGGATGCACCATATCATACTGGACAAGGCGGCCGAACTGCACGCCCCCACTTATCTTCTCTCTCCAGTATTTGTGAACGGCCGCCAGCGGCAACGAGTATTCTTCCGCGAGATTTTCCAGTCTGCCGTAATACTGGTCGATGAAACGGTCTTCGCGCTCGTCATTCAGGCAGACGGAAGTGAGAAGTATCATGTCGGCGCGGGAAGACGAACGGACCCTGTCGATCATGGACCGAACGTTGCTTTCGAATTCCGGCGGCGGATAGCCGGCGAAAGCGTCGTTGAGCGCGAACTGGATCAGCACGCAATCGGGGTTCCGGGAAATAACGTCGTATTCTATCCTGTGCATGCCGCCTTCCGCGGTATCGCCGGGGATGCCTGCATTGATGATGCTGAATTTAGCGCCGGGATACTGCGCCGCAATCATGTCCCGCAGATATCCGAGATATCCCCTGCTTACCATCCAGCCGTATGTGAGGGAGTCTCCGATTGCGGCTATCCTGACCGCTTCGCCCGCTTTCAATTTTTTTATTGTCGACATCGGCTTCATTTTCTCACCCGAGCTGCCGATACTATTTAGGTGAAATTCACGCCGCGGTCAAGCGATAAGAGAACAGGGGAAAGGAGTTGCATTCTTGAGTTGATTCGGATACAAAGCACAGGAGTGTTTTTCCCGAAACGTTTTTCAAACTGAGGAGGAGACTATGGCGAAGACGAAGAAGGGCGATAAGTTCACGTGCGACGTTTGCGGTCTCGTCGTAACAGTCGATGAGGCGTGCGGCTGTGCAACCGAAGAGATCCTCTGCTGCGACGTTCCGATGTTGAAGGGAAAA
>Ga0172382_10009194_pt1 | contig 13548 bp, 8 predicted proteins | sample Leawel138RmetaG_FD_122245 | JGI IMG/M metagenome (GOLD analysis project Ga0172382, IMG submission 122245) | Leachate microbial communities from a municipal landfill in Southern Ontario, Canada - Leachate well 138R metaG | ecosystem: Engineered > Solid waste > Landfill > Unclassified | place...
CTCCCTGGCCTTGGTCTGATGATGGAATGCGTTCTGGAGGTCCATGGAGACCATCCCCAATCGATGTCGGAGCTCGAAGATGTTCCAATGGGTTCTTCCGAAGAGCTCGCAGACGGTGTCTGGATCGCCGCTCCAAGGACGCAGCTCCCCGCTGAAGACCCGCATCAAGGTGGTCTTACCGGAACCGTTGGGCCCGAGGATGGCCAAGCTCTGCCTCCGCGCGATGTCCAGGTCGATGCTGTGCAACAGCTCCTTGCCAGATACCCTGACGGACAAGCGGCGGAAATGGGCCATGGAAGCTTCCATGTCGTGGGGGAAGGGTTACAGTTTAGAAAACCCTTGCTCCATGGTCATAGCCATCCTCGCCGACGGAACATGTACACCATGATAACACCCACCACCGCCATGAACAGGAGGATGCCGAAGTAACCCATGTCCCATCCCAGTTCCGGCATGTTATGGAAGTTCATGCCATAGACGCCGGCCACGAATGTCAGGGGTATGAATATGGTAGCCACGATGGTGAGGACCCTCATGATGTCGTTCATGCGCTGGGACATCAGAGCCAATTGCAACTGGTGCATCTCCATTAGAACCTCCCGGCAACTGTCCAAGGTGTCCATGACGAAGACAGTGTGGTCATGCAGGTCGTTCATGTATGGTTGCACGGTTTCTCCTACCAGGTCGCTCTCCATCTGCTTGAGGTCCATGGACAGCTTCTGCATGGATATGGCCTCTCTTCTTATCCCGATGGTCATCTTCTTCAGGGCCCCGATCTGTTTCAACGTGGCCTCTGGGTCCAGAGGCTCATCCTCCTGCAAGAGGTCGATCGAATCCTCGATCATCTTGGCGGCTAGGATGAAGTGGTCCACGACGGTGTCCAGGATGACATGGGCGAGGTAGTCCGCATTCCGGCGCCGAGTACGGGAATCTTTGGCGGAGAGCCTTTGACGGATGTTTTCGAAGTGGGAGGTCTGACTGGAGACGAAGGTTACGACCAGGGTGGGCATGAGCAACATGGAGAAGTGGTCCAATCGGTGATTGTCGCCTTCACTGGTGGGTATCTTGCCTATTATGAAGATGAAATCCTCATGATCCTCCACCTTCGGCTTCACATCGACGTTCATGATGTCTTCTATGAGCAGAGGATGGATATGGAAACGTTCTTGTATGCCCCGCATCAGATCCAGGTCGCAAATACCACAAACCTCCAGCCATTTCACTCCCGGGGTTTGCAGAGCCAAATCCAAAGATTCCAGCCCCACGCCCTCGTCCATCCGATAGGATTCACTGTCATAGGCATGCAGCCGAGCGCTGGAACGGCACTCCTTCTCCTCTTCTGTGACCAAGACCTCGAAGTTGCCGGCGGCACGTCCGAAATGCCGATGGAATCGGGCCACTCTCGATTTGATCATCGTATAGGATGATGTGGTTTTGGATATTTGTCATATAGCCTGCTCTAATAATCTTCGCATGAGGCCTCTTCAACTATCGGCGAAGAAATCAGTCAGGGTTCGGAATGTTTTCATGCGAAAAGATATAGTCTGAAATGGCCAATGGCATCATGAGGTCAGGGCCTTCGTACCCTTTCCATTTCTGTTCCAACATGGTGATACAAGATGGAAGATTTCAGGCATTGGCATGCGATGAGCGCCGACGAGGTGATGCAGGAACTGCGTACCAGCCCCGCCGGATTGAAGATGTCTGAGGTTCGCAGCAGACAGGAAATATTCGGCCCCAATGAACTCCTGGACAAAGGAGGGGTGGACGGGGTGAAACTCTTCCTGCAACAGTTCAGGAACCCTCTGAACATGGTTTTGGCGGCTGCGGCCATCGTCTCCTTTGTGGCTGACCATGCCATAGACACCGTGGTCATCATCATGCTCATCGCCTTCAATGCCATAATGGGATTCGTCCAGGAATACAAAGCCGAGAAAGCCATCGAATCCCTGCGGTCCATGTCTTCTCCGGAGGTGGACGTGGTACGCATATGTTCCGAGGAGGATGGAGAGGGCTGTTATCGTAACCGGGTCAAAGCCATTGATTTGGTGCCCGGTGACATCATCCTCCTGGAATCGGGAGACCGCTGTCCTGCTGATTGCCGCCTCATTGAAGCCAGTGCCCTGGAGTCTGACGAGTCTTTCCTTACAGGCGAGTCCACAACTGTAAGCAAAGGGCTGGAAGTCTTGAACGCATCGGCCTCTGTGGAGGAAATGAGGAACATGGTCTTCTCTGGTGCTATCATAACCAAAGGCAGAGGAATGGCCGTGGTGGTGGCTACGGGGATGGAGACCGAAATGGGCCGCATCACAGAACTCATACGCGAGGCGGATGAACATGAGGCTCCCATCGAGAAGAGGATCAAAGACCTCAGTTTGAAGATGGGCTTGATCGCAGTTATAGCCAGCATCCTGATCTTCAGCCTCGGTTACCTCCATGGTTTGGAGTTCTATGAGATATTGTCCTTTTCTCTGGCGGCAGCGGTTTCCGCCATCCCGGAAGGTTTGTTGGTGGTCCTGACCATAATATTGTCCGTAGGCGCTTTCAGGATGTCAAACCGGAATGCCCTTATCAGGAAACTAAATGCCGTGGAGACCCTGGGTTCTGTCACCGTTATCTGCAGCGATAAGACGGGCACGCTCACCACCAATCAGATGACTGTCCGTGGCATACACGTCCACGATCTCCACATTGAAATCTCCGGGGCCGGTTACGGTCTGGAGGGTGATTTCTCCATTGACGGTTCTCCGGCCTCGGCAAGCATTGACGACTCGTTGCACACCCTCCTGCAGGCCGTTATACTCTGCAATGATGCCAAGATCAGGGAATATGAGATTTCCGGCCAGAAGCGTTGGGAACCCACCGGCGACCCGACCGAGATGGCTTTGTTGGTGGCGGCCGCCAAAGGAAAATTGGACCCCGTACGAGTTCAGATCGACTCCCCGCGTCTGGATGAGCTCCCATTCGATTCCTCTGTGCGATACATGGTGACCTTCAACAAGCATGCAGGAGGGATGATACGGGCCTATGCCAAAGGATCGCCGGAGTCCATCATCGAACTCAGCCGGACGATGATGTCCAAAGACGGCATTCTGCCGTTCACTGATAATAGCCGGAATAGATTCTCCCAGCAGGCCATGTCGATGGCCAGCGATGCTTTGAGGGTATTGGGTGTGGCATTCGATGAATTCCCGGAGGAGGAGCTAAATGCCAGGAAGGAGCAGATTGCCAGCGGGTCGGGAAATTTAACATTCCTGGGTTTGACCGGCATGATAGACCCGCCTCGCCCAGAGGCCAAAGAATCCGTTCGTCTTTGCCATCAGGCCGGTATCAGGGTCATCATGTCCACGGGCGACCACCGTAGCACGGCAGAAGCCATAGCCAAAGAGCTGGGCATAGGGACGGAATCCGGAAAGGCTTACACCGGTGCGGAGTTGGAAGGCCTGAGCGATGATGAGCTGGACATCGTGGTGCAGCAGAGTTCGGTATTCTCCCGCGTCTCTCCAGAGCACAAGAACCGTATTGTCATGGCACTGAAGCGGAACGGGCACGTGGTGGCCATGACAGGGGATGGAGTGAACGATGCCCCGGCCCTGAAGGCCGCTGATGTGGGTATAGCCATGGGCATAAACGGCACCGACGTCACCAAGGAGGTGGCGGACATGGTTCTCACTGACGACAACTTCACCAGCATCGTGAATGCCGTGGAGGAGGGGCGGGTGGTCTTCGAGAACGTCCGAAAAGTGGTGCAGTATCTCATAACCTCCAATGTGTCGGAGATAATCTTACTCATGTCCGCACTGTTGTTCTTCCCCCAATATCCACTCATATTGCTGCCCATCATGATCCTCTGGACCAACCTGGTGACGGATGGATTCTTCGACAAGACCCTGGCATTGGAGGGCAAGGAAGGCAACATCATGGAACGTCCGCCCCGTGATCCAGATGAGAGAATAACGGATGGGATGATGTACAGGAACATCCTAATCCTCGGAGTCCTGATGGCCGTTGGCACACTGTACATCTTCACACAGGAGATGACAAACGGCGATCTGGAACACGCCCGTACTCTGGCGTTCGTCACCTTGGGCATGTTCCAGGTCTGGAACGCCATCAACTGTCGGTCCCGTACCGTGTCCGCATTCCGCATGGGCATTCAGAGCAACCGGTACTTCTTCATCGCCCTGCTGGGTTGCCTGATCCTGATTTACCTGTCCACGGAGCTCGCCATCTTCCAGGTCGGACTCGGCACCGTCAGCCTGGGAATGGAGCAATGGGCCGTCGTCACCCTGGTAAGCAGTAGCGCCCTCTGGGTGGAGGAAGGCCGCAAGTTCATCGAGTCGCATTGGAGAAGGCGGATAATGGGGGCATCAGGAAAAAGCTGATATCCAGAATCGACGATGAACCATGTCCTGTGGTGAAGCCATGAGACGATTGGATTCGGAAAAGAAGCTGGCGATTGTAGTGGTGGTTTTCACACTGCTCATACCGCTCCTGATGGTGCTCGCTTTCGTAGGCACAGACTTCCTGAACTTCCAGGCTGACCCGGTGCTCCAATCCGTGCTCCTGATATCCATGGTCCCGTTCATCATCATCAGCGCTTACATGATGTTCACCGGCAAGGGGGCCTTCCTGGTGGCTGGTTACAACACCTCCTCCGCCGCCAAGAAGGCCACGTATGACGAGAAGGCCCTCAGCAAAGCCGTGGGCAGGCTGACGTTCGTGTTCATGGTGCTCCTACTGCTGGGCATCGAGGCCATGATCCTGTGGGAGAGCATGCTGCTGTTTTGGATCCTGACAGGTGCCTCTTTCGTCATTCTGATTGTAGGGCTGCTACATGCGAATCTCAGCCCCAGCGTTCGTCGTTCGCCTCCCGTGCCGTTGCCGGAAGGGGAGCACCGGAAACAGCAGAAGCTCACCCTTGCCATCGTTGCCATCGCCGCAGTGGTCATTCTGGTGGCGGTCATGGCCTCCGGAATGCTGGGCGCCAGCGTGGATATGGAGATTAATGACGACCGCTTGGAGGTGAAGGCTCCCATGCTCAGCATGAGCATCGCCTTCGAGGACATCGACAACATCAGCTATCTCACCGATTTCGACATCGGCCGCAGGAGCTTTGGATATGCTGGCGGTGACATATACAGCGGCACCTTCAAGAACAGCCAGCTGGGTAGCTACGATCTGGCCTGCTACCGTAGCGTGGACGTGTTCATCATGGTGGAGCATGGGGGCAAGTACCTGGTTTTCAACCAAGCCAGCGTAGAGGACACTTTGGCAGCCTACAACGAACTGCTCACCCGTCTCTGAGCCATGCCGGTTCATCGAACAGCCGAACGATGAAGCTCCTTGGGGGCTCCCCATATCCAAACAGATGGCCTCGGTTAACGGACATTCTTAAATCTGCATATCTGTCTGCTCCCTTTCGGAGACCGGTCATGACTGCCATGGAGTTGAAAGGGCTAACCAAGGACTACAGCGGGTTCCGTGCCAACGATGGCATCTCGTTCTCAGTCCGTAAAGGAGAGATTTTCGGATATCTGGGGCCCAATGGTGCCGGCAAGACCACCACCATACGTCAGCTACTGGGCCTTCTCACCCCCACGGCAGGCACCGCCGTCCTGCTGGGCGCAGACATCCGCGATGAGAGGCAGATGGTGGAGGCCAGGAAACGCATCGGTTACCTGCCGGACAATATGGGATTCGATGACGAGATGACCGGAGCTAGCATCCTGGATTATTATGGTATGATGCGAGGAGACGGTCGCCGGGAGGAGCTCCTGGAGCTTTTCAACCCTCCTCTGGAGAAGAAGGTGGGTGACTATTCCCGCGGCAACCGTCAGATGCTGGGTATCATCCAGGCCTTCATGCATGACCCGGAACTCATCATCATGGACGAGCCCACGGTGGGTCTGGACCCCATCAAGCAGGAGCACCTCTATGAGTTGCTGCAGGAGGAACGGCAGCGAGGCAAGACCGTATTCTTCTCATCGCATGTATTGAACGAGGTGCAACGGATCTGCGATCGTGCCGCCATCCTCCGCCAGGGGAAGCTGGTGGCGGTGGAGGATATCAGCCTGCTGCTGAAGAAGGGAGGGAAGGCCGTGTGGGCTAAGCTCCAGCAGCCCTCAGACTTGGACCGGTTCATCACCCCGGAAATGAAGGTAACCAAGAAGGATGAGGACAGTGTGCACTTCACCTTCACGGGTGCGAACGATGACCTCATGGCCCACCTCTCCTCTTTCCGATTGGCGGACATCAACATCGGCGACCCGATGTTGGAGGACGTGTTCAAGCATTATTACGATGATTCCGGGGAGGGAGGTCAATGACCCGATGGGCCATCGCTCTATACGAGTCTCGTCGCCGGGTCAAGGGGAGCCTCATACTGGCCGCTGCCTTCAGCATCCTGTCATTGGTGTACATGTCCATGTTCCCTTCCATGAAGGGGATAGAGGAGGACTTCCTGGAAGCCTTCCCGCCAGCTATGCTGGAGCTCTTGAACATGGAGTCCTTCGGCACGGTGGAGGGTTTCCTGGCCGTGGAGATGTACGGCATCTTCTGGGTGGTCCTGCTGGGCATATATTTCGCCTACATCGGGGCCGACAGCTTGGCCGGCGACATCCAGAAAGGCAAGATGGACCTTACCCTATCCTGTCCGGTGAGCCGGATGCAGGTGGTGGGGGAGAAGGTTGCATCGTTATTGGTGCCCCTGGTGGTGCTGAACACCATCATACCATTGGTCATCTACGGGTCGGTCCTGCTCATCGGTGAGAGCATCGACCCGGAAGCCCTCATCATGGTGCACCTGTTGTCCGTCCCCTATCTCCTCAGTTGTCTGGGAATCGGTGTCCTGGCCTCCTCCCTCTCGGACCGATCCAAGACTGCTGGAATGGCCGCCGTAGGGGCGGTGTTCTTCTTCTGGCTGATCGAAGGTTTGGCTCGGGTGGCAGGGAGCATCGATTGGGCATCCCGGTTGATGCCTGCCCATTACTACAACCCCAACGACATATTGGTGCACGCCAGTTACGATGGATTCGGGGCAGCGTTACTCATGGTATTGTCGTTGCTCTTGTTCCTGGCATCCATGGTAATCTTCCAAAGGCGGGATATCTGATAAACAATACAACCACAGAAGAACTGGGTTTGGAAGGATACGAGGAAATGTGGAAACGCATCTTTCTGCTAATTTAATTCAGCTTCAAGGGAGGATTCATGATCGACCATTCTGGAGGATTGTAACAAGAGTATTATCCGCATCATCCCCGATTGGTCCGTCCATGAAGAGGAGAAATCCTTACATTCCCGTTCCTACAATTTCGTTAATATTATATATCGCATAAAAACAAACATCGGCAAGAAGGAAGGGTGGGGTTAAAACTTGAGAAGGTCAGAGATTGAGGCCGCCGGTCCGTAAATGTCTTAGTTTGCTCTGTTGTCTTTTGATGCTCGCCATGGCCATCCATGTGGTGATGGCCGATGTACGTGCCGATTCCTCCGGCATCGGCGATGCCGACTTGGCGGGTGATGCCGGCGATTCCCTCGTCCAAGCATCCCCCATCGTCCCTGGCAACCACACCGGATACCTGGATCCGTCCGTGGACACCGATGACTATTATGCCATCGGCCTCCTGGCCGGCGAAACCATATCCCTCGTCCTCGACGTCCCCTCTGTTCTGAATTACGACCTGCAACTCTACGATCCCACGGACGTCTTGGTCTCATCCTCCACTAACGGCGCCGGTTTGAACGAATCGATCGTATACAGCATCGCTTCGGACGGCATATGGAAGGTACGCGTCCATCACGTCTCCGGGTCCGGGGATGGTTCTTACAACCTCGACATCATCCTCATGGGCGGCTACGACCGCTTGACATTGCAAGTGGGCTCCTTCGGTGACGATGACATATCCCAGCATCTGCCCGGCATATCCATATCGGACGGCACCGGCTGGTCTTCGCCGTCCGGCGGCGGCCGGACGGCGAGCGTTAACAGCAGCTTCCTGCTGAACCTCTACGCCCAGACGTACCAGGAGAACACCCGTTACCAGCTCAGCATCGCCTACGTGTCCGTGAACGACGTCAACCTGTCCGTGCTCCTGGGCGGGGTGTGGGTGCGGGTGGCCGCCCTGCCCGGCAAGGCATCGTCCTGGACCCACTCCTTCGTCCTGGACTCCGGCGAGCTCCAGGACTCGTCGTCATCCCTGCTGGGGATGAACGTGCGTTTGCGTTTCGAGCAGACGGCCACCGTCCTTTCCATCCAGGCCGTGCCCGTGGCCTACGACTCCGATCTCTTCGGCGGAAGCGAATGCTACCCCGGCGTCATGCCCGTCAGCGGCTGGACCTCGGACGGCATGGTGGTGAACGGCAGCTCCGGGGCGACGCTGCGGGTCACATTGCCTTATGCCGACGGCACGTTCTTCCTGGAGTTCGTGAACTTCGGCTCATGGGAAGGAATCGGCGTGCAGCAGCACGACGGCTCCAACTGGGTGAACGTCGGCAGCCTGCGGACCTGGGGCAGCAGCGCCGTGCTGCAGCTGTCCTCCTCGTACCATGACACCCTGCCGTCCGTCCCCGGCGTCAGCCTGCTCATACGTCTGACGTCCGCATCCGTCAACCTCAGTCAAGTGACGTTATGGACCTCGCTGCGGAACACGGACGTGGGTACGAACGGCGATATGGACGCCGGCCGGGCGGGCATCAGCCTCCCCAACAACGGGCTATGGTCCTCCGCCGCCGTGGTCGACGGCAGGACCGTCAGGACCACCGCATCCAGCCTGGCGGAGTTCCATCTCAACGGCGCCCTGAGCGACAGCCCCTATGCTGTATCCATCACTTACAAGACGGGCTCGGCCTCCGTGTCCGTGCAGCAGTACCTCGGCCCCTCCGCCGGATACGTCTCCCTGGGCACACTCACCGGCGACGGTACGTGGCGGACATCCACCTTCTACACTTCGGCGGCGGGTATGTACGACCATGCGGCTGGGGCCCCCCTGAACGTGCTGTTCCGGATCAACGGGCCCTCCGGCACCGTGATAGTGGATAACATAGCCATGTGCATCGACCGGGACGGGGACGGCATATCCGATGCCATGGAATCGATACGGGTGAGCATGTCCGGCATCGGCACATACACCTATGCCTTGAACCCCTTCTCCGCCGACACCGACTCGGACGGCCTGAACGACAAGGAGGAGATGACGTCCTACGGAACCAATCCGACCGACCCGGACACCGACAATGACGGACTCTTGGACGGTTCGGAGAAGTACAGCTACTCCTGGGGCATCGAAGGTTTCCATCCCATCCCCAACAACGGGAAGCTGACTTTCACCATCTCCATGCCTGCCATCTCCGGGCCGATTGAATCCATGAACCTCCTCATCGGCATAACGCACCCTGACCAATCGGAGATCAAGGTGGAGTTCGGCCGTATCACATCGTACAAGTGGTTGATCATACCCGTGTACACCATGAAGACCGTGAAGGATTCCGGCACCGGCTCTGGAGCGAACTACTTCGCTTCCATCAACCTCTTCACCATCGCCTCCCCGTACACCGCCAGCGACTTCGGGACCGCCAGGACCTGGTACATCTACGTCTCGGACACCGCCGCCGACGCCGACACTGGTAGGCTGGATTACGTGAAGCTGCAGGTCAACGGCCGGACGGATCCCTTGAACAGCGACAGTGACGGCGACGGCATATCGGATGGGGAAGAGGTGAACTTCGGTGCCGATGGCTGGATCACCAATCCCCGTTCTGCCGACAGCGATGGGGACGGCGTCTCCGATTACAACGAGATCAATGGCAACACCCTCTGCGGCCACATACTCGATCCCACCAATCCGGACACCGATGACGACGGTTACAACGATAACGTGGACCGCTACTACGGTGACGCGGTGATTCGGCTGACAGTCACCCAATATAAGTCTTGGGAAGATATCAACAACGGCAACACCAGGAATATCTTCTTCGTGATAACTTATGATGGCACCTCGTTGTCGACACGACGGCTGACCGCCAGCACGGGCGGCATGTACTATCCGGGATGGATATACGAGTTCGACGTGCCGGACACCGCCACCTCGGCATCCATGACCCTGTCGGCCGTGGCGGATGACGCCGGATGGCTGGGGGACGACATCAAACTGGATGTGGCCACCGGCTCGCCCACGGAATATTCGTTCACATACAGCCTGTCGACGTCAGTGACGTACTACCAGACCGAAGGCGGCCGGGACTGGTCCGACGGCGACTCGGATGCCTACATGCGGGTGTCCATGCAGACCCGGGTGGCGGAGAAGGCCCGTGTGATCGTGGTGAACGGCACCGGTGCCGACGGCGATTACGGCCTGGAGACCACCTCCACCGGCTCCTACCGTTACAGTGCTGACGACCAGCTGTACATGGTGAACCTGAACGTCAGCAACCAGAGCACCCATTTCCAGCAAGGTGCGAACACCATCATCGTCCCCCGCGCCATCGCCCTCGCCTGTCAGATGAACGATTCCTTGGCGAACGTCTCCACCCTGCCGTCGTCCAATCCGTTCCACGGTGCCACGTTCCACTCCACCCAGGGCGGGAGCGGCTCGTCGCACGTGGTGGCCGTGATCAGCAAGAAGGTCAACGGTGCCGTGGCGGAGACCATACTATACATGCTGACGCAGGATTCCAGCGACGTCCGTATCGGTAACAACGTCACCATCGCCGCCGAAATCGTCTACCTGCTACACCTGCCGAACGATGTGGTCTCGTCCATACCCACGATCATACAGAACTCCGGTCTGGGTGCCGCACCCAACTACCTGGACCCGTTGAACGTCATCGCCGACATCGTGGACATGGTCTTCAACTTCCTGCTCTACGTGTACACCACCACGATGCTCTACCTGCAGCACCTCCTGGACATCGGACTGCAGAACCTGGGTTCGCTGGTCGCCGCCAGCGCCGCGGCGGTGACCGCGGCCTTGGACGTAATAGTCGACGCTTTCGAGGCTTATGTGGTGTGGATAACTGAAATGATGATGTCTTCCTTGGGAGCCTTTTTTAATCCGATTATTGAATCCATTCAAAACTTGGTGGGTTCGTATTTATGCAATATTATTGCCATCGAATCAGTGATGATACAGGAGATTCAAGAATATGGTTATGCTATGACGGATACGATTCAGCTGATGGCAGATTTAATTTTGGGAGAACTATTCAGATTTTTAATTGATGTTGCGATAGGTATCGATATTATGATCATATCACTCTTATTGATGACAGGAGGTGCGGCATTCCTTCTAGCGATATTGGTAGGTATTTTGATGGGGTATATCATGAACAATGTTCTCAGTATTGCTGTCAACGGTTCAAATGAAGTAGTAACATGTTCCAATTTAGCTAGTGCTTTCACTTTCGCTGTCAATGGATATACTGACCCTGAGACAAATTATACGAGCCAACAGGAGTTCACAGCATTTTCTACTGTATTTACCTTAACGGCTATGATACTGAGTTGCATATTGATATGTGTTGATATGGCATTTATCGTGGGTTTTGCGTTGTCCATTATATCGTTAATATTGGGATACTTGGCATGTGAAGAGGACTCGTTCAATTTAGGTGTAATGGGAATAGCGTGCTCCATTTCATCAGTAATGATAACCGTTGCCGATGCTTTTGTTAAAAAGAGAGCAGACGTTACATTGATTGCAGCATTCTCAATAATTGCCAGCGGTGCGGCGGTATATTGTTCGATTCAGGCTCTGTGAGGACGATGGACAAACAGGTAAGAATGGTCAACCCTTTACGTTTATTGCCGGTAATAGTCAACTTGATTCCATTTCCATTGTTAATCTGGCTAGGCATTTTCGCGTGGTCTGACACCCTGTTGTTGATGGCGATAAGTATCATGCTTTTTATCTGCTCGGGATTGCTGTTATTTGTCAGTCTGTATCCCGGAGTGGTTTATTATCCAACTCATATCATCCTGAGAGAAGATGGCCTGACATTCGAATTCCGTTGGTCCAAACCGAAAGAAGTTCCTTGGGAACTCATAAAATTCGTAGATACTCATGAAACGGAGGACACGGCAGGTATAGGCCTCCGAGGGGAGCTCAAAAGTTATTACATAAATGTGGAAATTGCAAATGCTGTGCGTGACAAATATGCATCCATCATGGGTAGGCATCCGATCACCGGCGATGAATATGACATCAAGAAGAAAGCTCTGAAGAGATTGTGAGGAATTCACGGATGCGATGAGGGGGTCAAAACCATGTATAAAAATTTGGAGAATGACATTCTGGAGGTCAGAGGGGTGACGACGCCTTTTCTAAGGAAAGATACGGCAGTATTCTTATCGGCCGTTGTCATTTTCCTCTCTCTGGGAATCGTAGCCCTAATCAATTCCCGTACACCGGTCATGATGGTTGGAATAATCTCCATCCTTTCAATCATTGCAGTATTACACGTATTCGTATATCTCACAATCTCGAATGATGCTAGGAAGGATTCCGCTTCCATTCTCATGGATGATGAGAAGGTGGCCTTGGAGAATAATTTCATCGACCGAAACAAAGACATCCCGGACAAACTCTACTATAACGATATCGACCATGTGAACATACACTTCAGCCCATCAAATGAGGATCAGGTCCCTTTTCTCATCACGTTCATAACCAAGGAGTGGAAGACTGTCAACGGAGGCATCAAGCAGGCGTCGAGCCTTATTGAAGCCAAGAGTTTCCTGGAAGGTAAAGGTATCAGAGTAGAGGAGCAAAGGTAATCATTCATCGTCACCATGATAGCGACCACCGTTGCCTTGTTTCTGGTTTCCAACATGTTTGGTTACGAACCTAATGGCGGAGGAGGGAGCCAGAGTGGAAGCCGCCAGGTCCGATCTCGGATTGAGTGTCGTTCTTACAGCAGTAGGTTTGGTTCAAGGTATGGATTCAGTGAAAGGTTTTTCATTGGAATGATGGCGATAGATTCTAGTGGTGCAGATATCAATTACTCATAGCAGGTGTTGCATGGATGAATGATGAGAGGTTGAGGGTCAAGGACCCCCGTAAAGCCATGCTGCTGGCGGCCATCCCGGGGTTGTTCGGCGTCATCGGTCTCGGGCATTTCTATGCCGGTTACCCTAAGCGCGGGACCTTCTTGATGCTCACGAACCTGTTTGCGCTGTTCTATGCGATCGGGAGTTTCCATTATGGCTATTTCACTATCGGCGTTATTGTATCCATCCTAGTTGTTGCCCTCTGGTGTGGACAGATCAAGGAAGCTCGTGACAAAGCCAGGGATCACAACCATTTCCAGGAGATGGAGCGCATATGGTACGGTGACCTGCATGGGAACAAGGGCGCCTTCAGTGTTGGCTCCGTGGATTATGTGATGGAGAACCCTCGGAATGAGATTGACTTTCAGGTGGTGAAGAAGGTTTGTTTATTCCTGTTATTATTCGGCATCCCCCTTTCTTTCGTCTACTGGAGCCCCCTCCCCTTCATAGGTGGAATCGGCGTTGTCACCTTCATATGGGTGGTTCAATGGTATGCGGCC
>Ga0172382_10009195_pt1 | contig 13548 bp, 9 predicted proteins | sample Leawel138RmetaG_FD_122245 | JGI IMG/M metagenome (GOLD analysis project Ga0172382, IMG submission 122245) | Leachate microbial communities from a municipal landfill in Southern Ontario, Canada - Leachate well 138R metaG | ecosystem: Engineered > Solid waste > Landfill > Unclassified | place...
CCGGCATGGGCACCGGCATGGGCACCGGCATCAGCCTGTGGTAACCGGTGAGCAGCTTCGCCCACTGGCAGTTGCTGGCTGCCGCCGGTCAGCGTCGCATGCTCGGGACGCAGGCCGACGATCAGCTCGCCGGCGCGCGGCGCGGGTGCCGGCAGGGGCAGCGACTGGCCATCGACGATGAAGTTCGCCCCGTCGGCAATGCCCTGGACGAGGTTCATCGGCGGCGCACCGATGAAGCTGGCGACGAAGGTGGTGGCGGGCTGCGCGTAGACCTCCTCGGCAGTGCCGATCTGCTCCACCCGGCCGGCATTCATCACCAGCATGCGCTGTGCCAGCGTCATCGCCTCGACCTGGTCATGGGTGACGAACAGCGAGGTCACCCCCAGTTCGGTGTGCAGCTTGCGGATTTCCAGCCGCGTCTGGGCGCGCAGCTTGGCGTCGAGGTTGGACAGGGGTTCGTCGAACAGGAAGGCCTTGGGCTGGCGCACGATGGCCCGGCCCATTGCCACCCGCTGGCGCTGGCCGCCGGAGAGCTGGCGCGGCTTGCGGTCGAGCAGCTCGTCCAGCTCGAGGATCTGAGCAGCCTTGCGCACCCGCGCCGCAATCTCGGGCTTGGGCACCTTCGCGATCTTCAGCCCGTAGGCCATGTTGTCGAACACGGTCATGTGCGGGTAGAGCGCGTAGTTCTGGAACACCATCGCGATGTCGCGCTCGGCCGGCTCGACATCGTTGACGACGCGCCCGTCGATGGCGATCTCGCCCCCGCTCACTTCTTCCAGCCCGGCAACCATGCGCAGCAGGGTCGATTTGCCGCAACCGGAAGGCCCGACGATGACGATGAACTCGCCGTCGGCGATCTCGGCGTCGACGCCATGGATCACCTGATTGGCCCGCAGCCCGTGGCCATAACGCTTGATCAGCCTGCGCAGGGAAATGCTCGCCATGTATGCGTCTGCCCTATTTCTCGGTATCGACTAGGCCCTTGACGAACCACTTCTGCATCAGCATGACGACCAGCGCCGGCGGGATCATGGCCAGCACGGCGGTGGCCATGATGACGTTCCACTCGTTGGCGGCGTCCCCGCCGGTGAACATGCTCCGGATGCCGATGACGATCGGGTACATGTCGGCGCTGGTGGTGATCAGCAGCGGCCACAGGTACTGGTTCCAGCCATAGATGAACTGGATCACGAACAGGGCCGCGATCGAGGTCATCGACAGCGGTATCAGCACGTCGACGAAGAAGCGCATCGGCCCGGCGCCGTCCATCCGCGCCGCCTCGACCAGTTCGTCGGGCACGGTGAGGAAGAACTGCCGAAACAGGAAGGTGGCCGTGGCCGATGCGATGAGCGGCACGATCAGCCCGGTATAGCTGTTGAGCAGGCCGAGGTTGGCCACGATCTCGTAGGTCGGGCCGATGCGCACCTCCACCGGCAGCATCAGCGTGACGAAGATCATCCAGAAGCACAGCGAGCGCAGCGGAAAGCGGAAGTACACGAAGGCGAACGCCGAAAGCAGCGAGATCACGATCTTGCCGATCGCGATCGACAACGCGCACACCAGGCTGACCCAGAGCATCCGGCCGACCGGCGCGATCTTGCTGCCGTAGCTGGTCTCGCCGCCCAGCAGGGCAACGCCGTAGCTCTCCCGGAAGTTGTCGCCGGGCAGCAGCGACATCGGCACCTGCTGGACGATCTGTTCCGAGGTCTGCGTCGAGGCAACGAACGCGACGTAGATCGGAAAGACGATCGCCAGCACGCCGAGCAACAGCACGGCATGGGCGATGAGGGCAGGCCCCGGCCGGCGTTCAACCATGAGTGGCCTCCGGCGGCATCAGGCAGTAGTCTCCGGCAGCATCAGTACTGCACCTTCTTCTCGACGTAACGGAACTGCACCACGGTGAGCGCGATGACGATGGCCATCAGCACGACCGACTGGGCCGCCGAGCTGCCCATGTCGAGCGCCTTGAAACCGTCGTAGTACAGCCGGTAGACGAGGATCGACGTGTCCTTGCCGGGTCCGCCCTGGGTGGAGGTGTCGACGATCGCGAAGGTGTCGAAGAAGGCGTAGACGATGTTCATCACCAGCAGGAAGAAGGCGGTCGGCGAAAGCAGCGGGAACTGCACCGTCCAGAACCGTCGCCAGGGCCGCGCACCGTCGATCGCCGCCGCCTCGATCAGCGACTTCGGGATGCTCTGCAGGCCGGCCAGGAAGAACAGAAAGTTGTACGAGATGTGCTTCCAGACGGCAGCCAGCACGATCAGCGCCATCGCGTGACGGCCATTGAGCAGGTGGTTCCAGTCGAAGCCGATGGCGCGCAGCGCATGGCTGACGATGCCCACTGACGGCGCGAACATGAACAGCCACAGCACACCGACCACCGCCGGCGCCACGGCATAGGGCCAGATAAGCAGCGTCCGGTAGACGTTCGTGCCCCGGATCACCCGGTCGGCCATCACCGCCAGCAGCAGCGATCCCGACAGGCCGATGCCGGCCACCAGCACCGAGAAGACGGCCGTGGTCTTGAACGATGCGAGATAGGTCGGATCGTCGATCAGGTTCCGGAAATTCTCCAGCCCGACGAATTCGGTCGACATGCCGAACGCGTCTTCGATCAGCAGGGACTGGTACAGCGCCTGGCCGGCCGGCCAGAAGAAGAACACCAGCACCACGGCCATCTGGGGCGCGACCAGGGCCCAGGGCAGCCAGCGGCTGTGGAAGCGGACTCGTTTTTCCATCTCGGCTGCGCGTCAACGGCAAGGGGCCCGCCGCAGCGGGCCCCATCCAGTCCGGCACATCAGGCGCCGGCCGCCCGCAACGGGCATCGGATCAAGCCGGGCCGATCTCTATCAGAGCCGGGCCGACCTCTCGAAGCGCCGAAGCTGCTCGTTGCCGCGGCTGACGGCGTCATCCAGGCCTTGCTTGACGGTCTTCTTGCCCGACCAGATGTTCTCGGTTTCCTCGTCGATGATGGTCCGGATCTGCACGAAGTTGCCCAGGCGGATGCCGCGCGACTTGTCGGTGGTCTTGCGGATCATCTGCTCGACCGACACGTCGGTACCCGGGTTCTTCGCATAGAAGCCGGATTTCTCGGTGAGCTGGTACGAGGCAATGGTCACCGGCAGATAACCGGTGCGCTGGTGGCTCTTGGCAGCTTCCTCGGCCCTGGACAGGAAGGCAAAGAACTGGCCGACGCCCTTGTAGTCGACAGCCGGCTTGCCGGCCAGCACCCACAGGCTGGCACCGCCGATCACGGTGTTCTGCGGTGCACCGGGCACATCCGGATAGTAGGGCAGCGTGCCGATGCCGCTCTCGAACTTGGCGTTGCGCTTGATGTTGCCGTACAGCGCCGACGAGCCGGTGATCATCGCGCACTCACCCGACACGAAGGTCGAATCGCCGGCGTTGCCGCGCCCCTTGTAGATGAACAGGCCCTGCTTGGCCATGTTCGCCAGGTTCTCGATGTGGCGCACGTGCAGCGGGCTGTTGAAGACCAGCCGCGCGTCGGTACCGCGCATGCCGTTGCCCTTGGTCGCAAACTCGACGTTGTGCCAGGCCGAAAAGGTTTCGAGCTGCGTCCAGCTGATCCATGACGTGGTGAACGGACACTTGTGGCCGCTGGCCTTGAGCTTGGCCGCAGCCAGTGCGACCCCGGGCCAGGTCGTGGGCGGGTTGTCGGGGTCGATTCCGGCCGCCTTGAACGCGTCCTTGTTGTAGTGGAACACCGGCGTCGAACTGTTGAACGGGAAGCTCAGCATCTGGCCATTGGGCGCCGTGTAGTAGCCCGCCACGGCCGGCACGTAGGCGCTGGCATCGAACTTCAGGCCGGCGTCGGCCATGACCTTGCCCACCGGCACGATGGCGCCCTTGCTGGCCATCATCGTGGCGGTGCCGACCTCGAACACCTGCAGGATATGGGGAGCGTTGCCGGCGCGGAAGGCCGCGATCGCTGCCGTCATCGAGACGTCGTAGCTGCCCTTGAAGGTCGGCACGACCTTGTAGTTCGACTGGCTGGCATTGAAATCGCTGGCGAGATCGTTGACCCATTCGCCGAGCGCGCCCCCCATCGAATGCCACCACTGGATTTCGACCTGGGCGTGGGCTGGAGCGTGCAACGCGGCCGCCAGGGCCAGCGAGGACAGGGTACAGCGAAGCAGTTTCATGGTGACTCCACAATGATTTTCATGACCGATACGAGGCCAGCCCGCTACTGTGGTGTCCATCGATGACATCGGTGTGACACCGTCATGCCGGATTCATCGTCAGCCGGGTTTTTTCTGCGACCAGAGAATAGCACGCTGCCTTCGCCCTGCCGGCGGTTTCCTCAAGCCGCCGACCTGTGGCACACTGCGCTCGCAATCAAAACGACCATGGAGACAAACAGCGGTCCCTGCACCCAGGCCCGCCTTGTGCCGCAAGCATGATTCAAGCCCCCGAGAGCCCCGTCGTCGAAGTCTCCGGTCCTGCCGCACCCCGCTTCTCCGCCTCCGATAGTCCGCTGCTGTCCGTCGAGGACCTGCACGTCCATTTCGTGACCTCGCGCGGCGTCGTGCGGGCCGTGGAAGGGGTCAACTGGAAGGTCTATCCCGGCGAGATGGTGGCGCTGGTCGGCGAATCGGGCTGCGGCAAGTCGGTTTCGGCGCTCACCGTGATGCGGCTGCTCGCCAAGCCGGCCGGGCGCGTCGTGCACGGCCGGATCATGTTCGAAGGGCGCGATCTGCTGACCCTCGACGAGGAGTCGATGCGCGCGCTGCGCGGCCGCGACATCTCGATGATCTTCCAGGAGCCGATGACCTCGCTCAATCCGGTGCTGAGCATCGGCCTGCAGCTGATGGAGCCGCTGATCATCCACAAGGGGATGAACCAGGAGCAGGCGCGCGCGCGCGCCGTCGAACTGCTCGAGATGGTCGGCATCCCGGATCCGCAGCGCCGGCTCGAGCAGTATCCGCACCAGTTCTCCGGCGGCATGCGCCAGCGCGTGATGATCGCGATCGGCCTGGCCTGCAATCCCAAGCTGATCATTGCCGACGAGCCCACCACCGCGCTCGACGTGACGATCCAGGCGCAGATCCTGCACCTGATGAAGACGCTGTCGCGCGACCTCGGCATCGCGATGGTGGTGATCACTCACAACCTGGGCATCGTCGCGCGCTACGCCGATCGCGTGAACGTGATGTATGCGGCGCGGATGGCCGAACAGAGCAGCGCCGAAGCCGTCTTTGCCAAACCCCTGCATCCGTATACCGTCGGCCTGCTGCGTTCGGTGCCACGCCTGGACCGCCCGCGCGGCGACCGGCTGGAAACCATCGAAGGCCTGCCGCCGAACCTGCTGGCACCGCCCCCCGGCTGCCGCTTCGCCGCGCGCTGTCCGGCACGCCAGGACGCCTGCGAAGCCAGCCTGCCCGAGGTCGAGATCATCGAACCGGACCACGGTTCGGCCTGCCTGCGTGCCCGTGAACTGGCCGAAGGCGGTCCCCAGGCAATCGGCCTGCTGCCCGAGATCGAACACCCGCCGGCGGCGCCGAAGGACTTCAGCGGCGAGCCGCTGATGCTCGTCGAGGGCCTGAAGACCTGGTTCGAGGTCGGGCGCGGCCTGGGCAGCAAGAACCGTGCGGTCGTGCGTGCCGTCGACGATGTCTCGTTCAGACTGCACGCCGGCGAAACCCTTGGTCTGGTCGGTGAATCGGGCTGCGGCAAGACCACGGTGGGCCGCACCTTGCTGCGGCTCGAACGCGAAGTGGCCGGGCGCATCGTCTACGACGGCGTGGACATCACCCGCGCCGACGCCGCACAGATGAAGCGCTACCGGCGCTCGGTCCAGGTGATCTTCCAGGACCCCTACTCGTCGCTGAACCCCCGGATGACGATCGGCGAGATCATCGCCGAGCCGACCCTGGTGCACGGGCTGATGCCCAATCGGGCGGCTGCCAGGCGGCGGGTCGCCGAACTGCTGGAGAAGGTCGGCCTGTACGACTACATGGCCGAGCGTTATCCGCACGAGCTGTCGGGGGGCCAGCGCCAGCGCGTCGGCATCGCCCGGGCGCTGGCCCTGGAGCCGCGCTTCATCGTCTGCGACGAACCGGTGTCCGCGCTCGACGTCTCGATCCAGGCGCAGATCATCAACCTGCTCGAAGACCTGCAGAAGTCGCTCGGGCTGACCTACCTGTTCATCGCCCACGACCTGGCCGTGGTCCGCCATATCTCCGATCGCGTCGTCGTCATGTACATGGGGCGCGTGATGGAGATCGCCGATCGCGACGCGCTCTACAGCGATCCGCTGCACCCGTACACCGAGGCGCTGCTCAACGCGGTGCCGATCCCCGATCCGCATCTCGAACGCGAGCGGGCGCGCTCGGTGCTCGGTGGCGAGGTGCCCAGTCCGCTCAATCCGCCGCGCGGCTGCGTCTTCCACACACGCTGTCCGATCGCCACGCCGGAATGCCAGGCAGCCGTCCCGGAGTTGCGTGAAGTCAAGCCGAACCATTACGCTGCGTGTATCAAGGTCTAGCAACGGCAGGATCGTTCGCCAGACCTGATGCGCCGTGTCACGGGCTCTACGGCCCTTTTCCGATAAACAGCCCAGGAGAGAGACTCTGATGAAACTCCGATATGCCGCCCTGGCATTTGCCCTGACAGCCGTCGCAGGTCCTGCGCTGGCCCAGTCTCCGAAGTCCGGCGGTACGCTGTCCTTCGCAGTCAGCGCAGAGCCGCCCAACTACGACTGCCACGCGCAGAGTTCGTTCGCGTTCATCCATCCGGTGCGGCCGCACTACTCGACGCTGCTGAAGTTCGACGGTCCGAACTATCCTCAGGTCACCGGTGACCTCGCCGAATCCTGGACGATCTCGCCCGACGGCCTCACCTTCACCTTCAAGCTGCGCAAGGGCGTCAAGTTCCACGACGGCTCGGCCTTCACCTCGGAAGACATCCGCGCCACCTATGACCGGCTGCGCAACCCGTCCGAGGGCGTGCGCTCGCTGCGGGTGGAGAGCTATCGCGACATCGCGTCGATCGAAACGCCGGACGCGCACACCGTGGTGTTCAAGCTCTCGAAGCCGAACGCCTCGATGCTGGCCAACTTTGCCTCGCCGTGGGATTGCGTCTACAGCGCGGCCAAGCTCAAGGAAGATCCGAAGTTCCCCGAGCGCAACATCCTCGGCACCGGTCCGTTCACCTTCGTCGAACACCAGGCCGGCTCACACTGGGTCGGGCGCAAGTTCAACGACTATTTCGAACCCGGCAAGCCTTATCTGGATGGTTACCGCTCAGTGTTCATGCGCGGCGCGGCCATGGTCAACGCGCTGTCGGCCGGGCAGGTGCTGGCCGAGTTCCGCGGCCACTCGCCGGCCGACCGTGACCGCCTCGTCCAGGCCCTGGGCGATCGTGCCGTCGTGCTCGAGTCGCCGTGGGTGTGCAGCCTGGTCGTGAGCTTCAACACCAGCAAGAAGCCCTTCGACGATGCCCGCGTGCGCCGCGCGCTGTCGCTGGCGATCGACCGCTGGGCCGGCGCCGAGGCGCTGCAAAGGATCGCGCTGGTGCGGCACGTGGGCGGGGTCCTGCGTCCGGGCTACGAACTGGCCACCGGGAACGACGACCTGGCCAAGCTGCCTGGCTTCTCGCGCGACATCAAGGCTTCGCGCGAGGAAGCACGCCGGCTGCTCAAGGAAGCCGGAGTCGAGAAGCTGAACTTCAAGCTGACCAACCGCAACGTGGCGATGCCGTACACGCCGGTGGGGGTCTTCCTGATCGACCAGTGGCGCCAGATCGGGCTGAACGTCGAGCACGAGCAGCTCGAAACGCGCCTGTACCTGGCCGCCCAGCAGCGCGGCAATCCGACCTACGACGCAGCGCTCGACTTCAACTGCGACTTCATGGACGAGCCCAACCTGCAGCTGATGAAGTACGTGTCGGCCGACCGCTCGGCGCTGAACTACTCGGGCCATACCGATCGCAAGCTCGACAATCTGTTCGACCAGCAATCGGGTGAACTCGACAAGGCCAAGCGCAAGGCGATCGTGGCGGAGTTCGAGAAGCACCTGCTCGAAGAGGCCTACGTGATCCCGACCATCTGGTGGCACCGGATCATCGTGCTTCACAAGGAGCTCAAGGGTTGGGACATGATGCCCAGCCACTATGTGGGCCAGGATCTGACCAACGTCTGGCTCGACCGCTGAACCCGCGCTAGCGCGACGCCGCGGGCCGGCAGAACCGGCCCGCGGCAACGATTTCCACCCGATACCACCGATCGATGCTTCGCTACATCTCCCAGCGCCTGCTGATGATGATTCCGACCCTGCTCGGGGTCGCGATCCTGGTTTTCCTGATGCTGCGCATGATGGGCGGCGACCCGGTCGAGGTCATGCTGCGCGGCGAAGGCGCCAACGTCTCGCAGGAAATCATTGAAGCCGAGCGCGTGCGGCTCGGCCTCGACCAACCCGTTCCCGTGCAGTTCGCCAAGTGGCTCGGCGGCATGATGACCGGCGACTTCGGCGTCTCGATGTGGACCGGCAAGCCGGTTGCGCAGGAGATCGCCTCGCGGCTCCAACTGTCGCTGCAGGTCGCCGTCATGGCGACGATCCTTGCCGTGCTGATCGCGATCCCGCTGGGCACGTTGTCGGCGCTGTACAAGGACAGCTGGATCGATCACCTGGTACGCGTGATCTCCATTGCGGGCCTGGCCGTCCCCTCGTTCTGGCTGGGGATGATCATCATCCTGACCCTGCTCACGCTGTTCCACTGGCACCCGCCAGTCATGTTCACTCCGTTCTTCGAGAATCCGCGCGAGAATCTCTCGCAGCTGATCTGGCCGGCGCTCGCGGTCGGCTACCGCTACTCGGCGGTGGCCACCCGGATGATGCGCTCGACCCTGCTCGAAGTGCTGCAGGAAGACTACATCCGGACGGCGCGCGCGAAAGGCGTCTTCGAGCGCCTGGTCGTGATCCGGCACGCGCTGAGGAATGCGCTGCTGCCGGTGGTCACCGTCGTCGGCCTCGAGTTCGCCTTCCTGATCGGCGGGCTGGTCGTGACCGAACAGGTCTTCAACCTCAACGGCATCGGCAAGCTGTTCGTCGAAGCCGTCTCGCGCAGTGACTTCACGATGGTCCAGGCGCTGGTGCTGCTCGTGGCCAGCTTCTTCATCATCATCAACTTCGTGATCGACCTGCTTTACGCCTGGCTCGATCCGCGCATCCGCTACCGGTGATGAGCGCAATACCCAACCCCCTCAAGATCACCTACAAGGTGCCCAAGCGCCGGCACCCGGCGCTGGCTTTCATCATCCAGCAGCCGCTGGGTGCGGCTGGCCTGGCTGTCATCATCCTGATGATCCTGGCCGCGATCTTCGCGCGCTGGGTCGCTCCCTACGATCCGCTGGATGTCGACTACGCCAACCTGCTCGCAGCGCCCTCGCTCGAGCACCCGCTGGGCACCGACAACTTCGGACGCGACGTGCTGTCGCGGGTCATCCACGGTTCGCAGACCGCGCTGGCGGTCGGCTTCCTGTCCTCGCTGATCGGCTCCTCGATCGGCGCGATGATCGGTGTAGCCTCCGCCTATTTCGGCGGACGCACCGACATGATCATCCAGCGCCTGATGGACGTCATTCTGGCGTTTCCGATCATCGTGCTGGCGCTGGCCGTGGTTTCGGTGCTCGGCAAGAACGTGGTCTTCGGCATCGACTGGAACCTGATCATCGCGATCGGCCTGCCGATGGTGCCGAAGGTGGCCCGGGTCGTGCGCTCGTCGGCGCTGGCGATCCGCGAGATGCCCTATATCGACGCCGCCCGCACGGCCGGCTTCTCGCATCTGCGGATCATCCTGCGCCACATCGTCCCCAACATCGTCGCGCCCTACCTGATCATGCTGACCGCCTTCGTCGGCCAGGCGATCCTGCTCGAAGCCTCACTGTCCTTCCTGGGCCTCGGCGTCACCGAACCCACGCCCGCCTGGGGACTGATGCTGTCGGGCTCAGCAATCGACTTCTATCAGCAGGCGCCGTGGATGATCGTGTTCCCCGGCGTGGCGATCAGTCTGGCGGTGTTCGCGTTCAACCTGTTCGGCGACTCGCTGCGCGACTGGCTCGATCCGCGAATCAAGCTCTGAGCGTCCCGGATGCGATTCGGCCGTGAGGAGATCGACGCTGCGCGAGCCCTGGTGCGCAAAGTCGTTGCGCCGACGCCTCAGTACGCCTGGCCCCTGCTGCAGGTCCGGCTGGGCATGCCGGTCTGGGTCAAGCACGAGAACCACACGCCGGCCGGCGCCTTCAAGCTGCGCGGCGGCCTCACCTACCTGGCGGCGCGCATGCGCGAGCAGCCCGGCCTGCGCGAGGTCGTGTCGGCCACCCGCGGCAATCACGGCCAGTCGATCGGCTGGGCCGCGCGCCGCCACGGCATACAGGCGACCATCGTGGTGCCGCACGGCAACTCGACCGAGAAGAACGCCGCGATGCGGGCGCTGGGCGTGAACCTCGTCGAGCATGGTGACGACTTCCAGGCCGCCGCCGAGCATGCTGCCGACCTTGCGAACGAACGGGGCGCCCACAGGGTCCCGTCGTTCCACCGGGATCTGGTGCTCGGTGTCTCGACCTACTGGTGCGAATTCTTCGAGAGCTTTCCGGGCGGCGAGGAACCGGCCGTCGTCTACGTGCCGATCGGCATGGGTTCGGGATTCTGCGCGGCGGCTGCGGCACGCGCCGCCTGTGGTGCCCGCAGCGCCCTGGTGGGTGTCGTGTCCGCGCATGCGACCAGCTACCTCGACTCCTTGCGCGCCGGCCACGTGGTCGCGGCGCCCGTCTCGACCGAACTGGCCGACGGACTGGCCTGCCGCATCGCCGATCCGCAGGCCCTCGCGATCGTTCGCGCCGAAGCCGATGATGTCGTGGCCGTCACCGACGACGAGGTTGCCGAGGCGATGCGCATCCTGTTCGCCGACACTCACAATGTGGCCGAGGGCGCCGGCGCCGCGGCGCTGGCCGCCGCCATCCGGCAGCGCAACACCACGCAAGGCCGGCCAGTGGGGGTCACCCTGACCGGCGGCAACGTCGACAGCGCGGTTTTCAGCAAAGTACTGGCAGCGGCCTGACAGCGGCGATCGGGGCGATAATCACGGCACCCGCTCTCACCACAACATAAAAGGAAGTCACCCGCATGAGTACGACGCTGCCGACCATTGTCTACACCCTGACCGACGAGGCGCCGGCGCTCGCCACCGCCTCGCTGCTGCCGATCGTGCGCAAGTTCGCCGACGCCGCCGGCATTGCCGTCGAAACCGCCGACATCTCGCTGGCCGCCCGGATCCTGGCGCAGTTTCCGGAACGCCTGAGCAAGGCCCAGCGGGTGCCCGACAGCCTGGCTGAACTGGGCAAGCTCACGCTGCAACCGCATGCCAACATCATCAAGCTGCCCAACATCAGCGCGTCGGTGGCGCAGTTGATGGCAGCCATCCGGGAACTGCAGGACAAGGGCTACGCGATTCCGGATTTCCCCGAGAATCCGACGACCGACGAGGAGAAGGAAATCCGCGCGCGCTATGCCCGCTGCATCGGCAGCGCGGTCAACCCGGTGCTGCGCGAGGGCAACTCCGACCGGCGCGCGCCCAAGGCGGTCAAGGAATACGCCCGCAAGCACCCGCACAGCATGGCCGAATGGAGCCAGGCGTCGCGCTCGCACGTCTCGCACATGCACCACGGCGACTTCTACCACGGCGAAAAGTCGCTGACGCTGGACCGCCCCCGCAATGTGAAGATGGAGCTGATCACCCGCAGCGGCAAGACCATCGTGCTCAAGCCCAGGGTTGCGCTGCTCGAACACGAGGTGATCGACTCGATGTTCATGAGCCGCAAGGCGCTGCTCGCCTTCTACGAGAAGGAGATCGACGACGCATACAAGACCGGCGTGATGTTCTCGCTGCACGTGAAAGCCACGATGATGAAGGTCTCGCACCCGATCGTCTTCGGCCATTGCGTGCGGATCTTCTATCGGGAGGCCTTCGAGAAGCACGCCAGGCTGTTCGACGAACTGGGCGTGAACGTCAACAACGGCATGATCGACCTGTACAACAAGATCGCCACGCTGCCCGAGAGCAAGCAGGACGAAATCAAGGCCGACCTGCACGCCTGCCACGAGAACCGGCCCGAACTGGCGATGGTCGACTCGGCGCGCGGCATCACCAACTTCCACTCCCCCAACGACATCATCGTCGATGCCTCGATGCCCGCGATGATCCGCAACGGCGGCAAGATGTACGGTGCCGACGGCCGCCTGAAGGACGTCAAGGCCGTAATGCCGGAGAGCACCTTCGCGCGGATCTACCAGGAGATCATCAACTTCTGCAAATGGCACGGCGCCTTCGACCCGCGCACGATGGGCACGGTGCCCAACGTCGGCCTGATGGCTCAGCAGGCCGAGGAATACGGCTCGCACGACAAGACCTTCGAGATCCCCGAAGACGGGGTCGCCAACATCACCGACCTCGACAGCGGCGAAGTGCTGCTGTCCCAGAACGTGGAGACTGGCGATATCTGGCGCATGTGCCAGGTCAAGGACGCCGCCATTCGCGACTGGGTCAAGCTGGCCGTCTCCCGTGCGCGCAACTCGGGCATGCCGGTGGTGTTCTGGCTCGATCCGTATCGTCCGCACGAAGCGCAGCTGATCGCCAAGGTGAAGACCTATCTGGGCGAACACGACACCAGCGGACTGGACATCCAGATCATGAGCCAGGTACGCGCCATGCGTTACACGCTGGAGCGCGTGATCCGCGGCCTGGACACCATCAGTGCTACCGGCAACATCCTGCGCGACTACCTGACCGACCTGTTTCCGATCATGGAGCTGGGCACCTCGGCCAAGATGCTGTCCATCGTTCCGCTGATGGCCGGCGGCGGCATGTACGAAACCGGCGCCGGCGGCTCGGCGCCCAAGCACGTCCAGCAGCTGGTCGAGGAGAACCACCTGCGCTGGGATTCGCTCGGCGAATTCCTGGCGCTCGCGGTGAGCCTGGAGGATCTGGGCAGGAAGAACGGCAACGACAAGGCCATGGTGCTGGCCAAGGCGCTCGATGCCGCCACCGGCAAGCTGCTCGACAACAGCAAGGGACCGTCGCCGCGGACCGGTGAGCTCGACAACCGGGGCAGCCATTTCTACTTGGCGATGTACTGGGCCCAGGCACTGGCCGAACAGACCGAAGACGCCGAACTGGCCGCCCGGTTCAAGCCACTGGCCGAGGCACTGGCCGCCAGCGAGGAGAAGATCGTCGGCGAGCTCGCCGCGGTTCAGGGTCGATCGGTCGACATCGGGGGCTATTACCAGCCCGATTCGGCCAAGACCCATGCGGTGATGCGGCCAAGCCCGACCTTCAACGAGGTGCTGGCGGGCTGATCGAAAGCCCGGGCGTCAGCGGGCCAGGACGCGGGGCGAGGCTTTCGGCGCCCGCCGGGTGCTTGCCCCGCTTCGCGGGGTGCCCTCCGATGCTCGCGCTCGTGGCCTGCCGCCGAAACTCGCTGCACTCCCTTCGCTTCGCTTCGTTCGTTTCGCTCAAACAGTCGGCGGCAAG
>Ga0172382_10009196_pt1 | contig 13548 bp, 8 predicted proteins | sample Leawel138RmetaG_FD_122245 | JGI IMG/M metagenome (GOLD analysis project Ga0172382, IMG submission 122245) | Leachate microbial communities from a municipal landfill in Southern Ontario, Canada - Leachate well 138R metaG | ecosystem: Engineered > Solid waste > Landfill > Unclassified | place...
CTAGCGCAGTGCGCAATACCCGTGACTACCCTGACGGCCATATTGTTGTTTTATCTGATATCTGGGTGCGAGGTGCATAGCGTAGTTGAGTGCAGTGCATGCCATACTCCGGGGCAGGTGTTTGTCCGTCGATGAACCCATCCAGGGTTCAACTCCGGCGCTGCGCCATCCATGGCTTCGCTCCTCTCACCAACCCCAAAGTACTCGTTGATCATCTGAGCCGCCTGCACCTCTTATAAAAACTCATTGCGGGTAGACCTGAATTACTTGCCACCGCTTTTGATCCAGTCTGTAGGGCGGGCACTTGTGCCCGCGTGATGCATTTGATGAAAGATCCATACAGGTTTGAGGGCTCGCAAATTCAGCTAACAACACAAATGATCAGCGCGTGCTGTGCTAGGTCTGTGGCAAGCGCAGCCAGGGATGGCGCAGCGCCCGAATCGAGCCCCGGACGGGCTCGTTAAGGGAAGAACAGACTTAGCACCGCTCGCCATACGCACAACGTCTGCCATTCACACAAAACACAAACTATTTACTATCCAGCAACTTGAACCATAACAACCATCAGCATCTAAAGTACTCAGAGGTAGCAGTAAAGCCTTTTCCGCTATACTGCATTTAATCTTACATTAGCCTTATAGACTGGTTTATTTACTATGCGTAATGATGCACAGGATGACATTGATGAGCTCCCCAAACTAACCTCCGAACGTAAAGAGCCTCGTCTTGATAGCTCAGCGGTGCATACCACACCCATAGATAGCCCTAGAGGTATTGGCGCTGCCGCAAACACTCAAGGCCGCTCGAACAAAGCTCTCGGTGTTTTATCTGCTTTAACCATCGCAATCGCATGCTCAAGCGCTGCTTTTGGCTGGTGGAGTATGCAACGCATGCAATTATTAGAACAGCAACTGATTGCCACACAAAATAGCTTCTCAAAAATTAACGAAGATGCCGCAGGCCGTATTAGCGCTATAACCGGCACAGTCACGGCCACACAAAATACCGTACTGAGCGATAATGAAGCGCTAAAAAAACGGCTTAACACATTAGAAAGCCGCGCAGTAAATACACACAAACAGCAACAAATCAGCTTAACCGAAAACACATCGCGCTTGAACAAACTCAATACTGAGCTGGCTACTCTAGCTGACCACACCAGCAAGCTAGACAGTCAGTTAGAAGCACAAAAAACTGCAGCGACACAGCAAGAAAAAACATTTACTGCAGCACAAGTTGAACTGAGTAAAAGCTTCAAGACACAGCAAACACAACTGCAGGACTTAAAAAGCACGCTAGCGTCGAATAAACAACAGCTTGCCCAATTAAACGAATTGGACAAGCGCTTAAAAAGTATATCTTCAGAACTGAGCGCTCTGCAGAAAAGACCCACATTGAATGATGACGTTACCCGCCTTCAGCAAGACTTACTGATTCTGCGCAGCCAAGTCGATAATCTGCCTACGCCAGCAGCAACGGCAAGCAATGTTGGTCCCACTCTTGCTGACTTCGACGCCTATCGCGCACAAACCAACCGCACCATCACTGCACTGCAAAAACAGGTACACAACTTACAAACAAACACGCCGTAGCGTGTTTGTTTGTCCTGATCATCTAAACTGCCGTGCTACAGCTTAAACTGATCAACCAGCCTGCGCAGCTCAACAGTTAAGCGTACCAACTCCTCACTGCTTTGCGCTGTCTGCGTTGCCCCAGTGGAGGTCGTATCCGCAATTGAACTGATCGTAGTGATATTGCGATTAATCTCTTCTGCCACCGCACTTTGCTCTTCTGCTGCCGTTGCAATTTGTGTATTCATATCATTAATCGTCGCCACTTCAGCAGCAATCACATGCAAACTTTGCGACGCTTTTTCCACACAGTTGGAACCTGTGGTTGCACGCGCTTGCGCACCAGCCATTGCACCCACAGCGTTTTTTACACCATGCTGTAAACGCTCAATCATATTCTGAATTTCTTCAGTGGATTTTTGCGTCCGTGATGCCAAGGTTCGTACCTCGTCAGCTACCACTGCAAAGCCGCGGCCTTGCTCACCTGCGCGTGCCGCTTCAATCGCCGCATTTAGCGCCAACAGGTTGGTTTGCTCAGCAATCCCTTTAATCACGTCCAATACAGCACTGATACTGGCCGTATCGGTTTCAACTTGCTGAACCACAGCCGCCGCACTTGCAATCTCTGCGATCAGCTCTTTAATCCCTTCAATGGCTTCTTCAGCAACTAAAACACCCGCCTTGGACTCATCGTCAGCCCCTTGTGACGCTTCAGCTGTTTGTGTGGCATGACGAGCGACCTCTTGTACCGTCGCACTCATTTCATTCATGGCAGAAGCCACCATGTCAGTTTCTGTACGCTGTTCAACTACAGCTTTAAGAGTGGAGTCGGCAACACTAGCAACTTGATCCGAGACATCATTGAGTTGCTGCGTCACATCAGACACCGCATGCAAACTTTGCTTAAACTTAGCAATCATACGATTAAAGGCCGCACCCATTGCTCCGATTTCATCCCAAGAACCAATCGATACGCTATGACTTAAATCATCATCTTTGGCAATCGCCTCCATGGTGTAACGCATTGCATGGATACGTTTAATGACTGTGCGGCGCACGATAAAAACAATTATGGCTAAACCCGCCAACAACAATAGCAACTGAATGCCCGCCGCAGTCCATAAATTACGCTCAACGCGGTTATCCAACGCATCCAACGAATAACTGATACGCACCGCACCCACGACGGAGTCTTCAGGAACCATATGACAGGCTAAACAATCGGTACCACGATAATTTTTCTCTGCATGTATCGGGTTAATTACGGTTAACAAACGTCCATTACCGTCTTCTGAAATTTCAACTATTCCTTCGCCAGCTAGAGCGCGGCGATCAAGCTCATCAGCGGGAGCTTGATGATCATAACCGGCGCCAAACACAGAAATGATGCCATCAGCACGAATAATTCGCGCATCTATTACACCAGGACGAGCAAGAATTTTATCGCGCAAGACACTGCGCTGCGCCATCGTACCCGTCAGCATCATGGTATTAATGCTATCGAAGTAACTGTCTGCCGTATCTTTGGTCTGTTGCTCAACGACCTCTAATATTAATGCTTTTTCATTATTGGCAGAAAAAATCAGCGAAGCTGACATCACCACAAAAAACACCGACAGCAGCGCAATATTTATTTTTGTTTGAACTGACATCTGTCGTTCTGCAGGCTGGTGACCCATAGTTGTTAACCCCAAGACCGCTAAATTAAATTATTTAATGCCTGTGTCATCCAGACACCGCACGCTCTTAACACGTTCACAGTATTACTATCCTACACAGTGTGTATCGGCAAATAGAGCAACAACTAAAGGATTACTCTAAAAACGGCATAAGTTTTTCCGCTAGTAAGTAATGAGTCGTTTGTTTGGCGTTGTTTATTTGACAAAGACACTCTGTATTGATGTGTGTGTTGTATATAAAGCAGGATGCATGCCAAAGAAAGTTCCTTTTCCTTTGACATGTTCACTGAAAGCAGAAGCCAGCCTAAGCCAGTTCTACACTCTGTTCATTCACACAGGTCAATACTAAGCGATCTTCTGCAACATCGACTCGCGCAACACCGCCGCTTTCAGCAAGCGCACCGAATAGAATTGCTTCTGCGAGCGGACGTTTAATGTGCTCTTGAATCAAGCGAGCCATGGGCCTTGCACCCATATCTTGATCATAGCCGTGCTTTGCTAACCAGTGCCGTGCTGCAGTCGTCACATCCAGCTGCACTCGTTTTTCTTCCAACTGTGCTTGTAACTCAGTTAGGAATTTATCTACAACCGACTCTAATGTAGCCGCACTTAAGCGGCTAAACTGAATAATGCTATCAAGTCGGTTACGAAATTCAGGACTGAAACTTTTCTTCAGCACTTCCATCGCATCACTGCTGTGATCTTGTTGTGCAAAACCCATCGACGCACGCGCGGCAGATTCTGCTCCAGCGTTGGTTGTCATCACCAAAATCACATGCTTAAAGTCGGCTTTACGGCCGTTATTATCGGTCAGCGTACCGTGGTCCATCACCTGCAATAGTAGGTTAAACACATCAGGGTGAGCTTTTTCAATTTCATCTAAGAGCAGTACGCAATGCGGCTGTTTGGTGATCGCCTCGGTGAGTAAACCGCCTTGATCAAAACCTACATAACCTGGTGGTGCACCAATTAGACGCGAAACGGTATGGCGCTCCATGTACTCAGACATATCAAAACGCACCAACTCAATACCCAATGAATTGGCTAACTGCTTGGCCACTTCAGTTTTACCTACGCCAGTTGGGCCAGCAAACAAAAATGAACCCACGGGCTTATTGCCTGACTTAAGCCCAGCTCTCGACAGTTTAATGGCTGTGGCCAAGGCCTCAATCGCTGCTTCTTGGCCAAACACGGTTAAGCGCAAATCACGCTCAAGGTGGCGTAATTGTTCTTTATCTGAACTGCTGACTTGCCGCGTTGGGATACGAGCAATTTTCGCAACGACATCTTCAATTTGCGCAACATCAATGCATTCAGCACGCGCGCCCTCAGGCTGTAAACGCTGGAATGCACCGGCCTCATCGACCACGTCAATAGCTTTATCAGGCATATAGCGATCATTAATATGCTTTGCCGCAAGCTCAGCAGCGGCACGCAACGCCGCATCAGTGTAAGTCATCTGGTGATGCTGCTCAAAATGCTCTTTTAAGCCCTGTAAAATACGATAAGTATCTTCCACCGAAGGCTCACTGATATCCACTTTTTGAAAACGTCGCGCTAAGGCACGGTCTTTTTCAAAAATCTCACGGAACTCTTGATAGGTGGTAGAACCAATGCAGCGGATTTCGCCAGATGATAACAACGGCTTAAGCAAGTTAGAGGCATCCATCACCCCGCCGGACGCGGCACCGGCACCAATGATCATATGGATTTCATCAATAAACAAAATAGCGTTAGGCCGTTTGCGCAGTTCGTTGAGCAGGTCTTTTAAACGCTTCTCAAAATCACCACGGTATTTGGTACCGGCCAGCAGCGCCCCCAAGTCCAAGGAGTAGACCACGCTATTGAGTAAAATCTCCGGCACGTCACCATCAACAATACGTCGCGCTAAACCTTCGGCGATAGCCGTTTTACCCACACCCGCCTCACCCACCAATAAGGGGTTATTTTTGCGCCGACGCACTAAAATTTGCGCAACACGCTCAAGCTCAAGCTCACGTCCAATCAACGGGTCAATTCGGCCTTGGCGCGCTTGTTCGTTTAAATCTTGTGCATAGGCCAACAAAGGACTGGTTTTGGTTTCTCTTTCAACCTCGCCTACTTCACTGTCCGCATCATCTGCAGCAGCGCTATCACGCTCAGCACCTAAACCATGCGAAATATAGCTGACTACATCAAGGCGCTGCACTTCATGCTGCCGGAGTAAATACACGGCATGGCTATCGGTTTCACTAAAAATCGCAACCAAAACACTGGCACCGCCAATCTCTTCTTTACCCGAACTTTGCCCATGAAATACTGCACGTTGCAATACGCGTTGAAAACCAAGCGTGGGCTGAGTATCAGCGTCTTCAGCATGTTCAGGTAATACGGGCGTAGTGTTTATAATAAAGGCACGCAACTCTTCTCGTAATGCATCAAGATTTGCACCACAGCCACGTAGAACGTTTGCCGCCTCGCGGTTATCCAGCAAAGCCAACAACAGATGTTCAACCGTCATAAACTCATGGCGACTGACGCGTGCATCTTTAAATGCAAGATTGAGGGTGACCTCAAGTTCTAAATTCAACATGGTTTCACCTCATTTAAAACAATGTGCCTATTTATGTGTCTTTTTCTATTTCACACAGTAAGGGATGGTGACTCTCTCGTGCATATTCACTGACCTGATGTGCTTTAGTCTCAGCAATATCACGTGTATACAGACCACAGACAGCGTGCCCTTGGTTATGCACTGCAAGCATCGTTTGTGTGGACTGCTCACGGCTCATGGCAAAGTAGGTTTCTAGCACCTCCACCACAAAATCCATCGGTGTGTAGTCGTCATTGAGCATCAATACTCGATACATCGGCGGCGGCTGTAATTCTGGTTTAGCCGGCACCGTGGCTAAATCGTCATCATACTGCTCAAAGTGATCAGGGTTTAAGGGGTTAACAGTCATGTTCGCTACGCTTTAAATCTTAAGAAGGTATATGCCAGCCAATATACTACGCTTTACTCGATTTGGCTCGCAAAGAGATGATCGAACCCACCTCGTCGCCCAGCGCATAAGATAGACATCCTACACGGACATAAGTGCTGAAAGATCCTATAGCGTCGAATAAAACAACCGCATTTTCAGTACCGCTAGCGCTGCCAAGCTACTGCTGTCAAGTCGTTTTCATAACAAACAAATAAACTTGTCCACATTTTAACGGTTGACTTTTGTATTTGTTATTTTTCTTATAAGCAGCTTTGAAGTTTCTGCAAACTTTCTTAACACATTGATTACAAAGGAATTTTTATAGCGTTCGATTTTTCATCAATCTAAGCTACAGGCCCATAGCATCGGTCTTGCAGCCATCTATAACCAAGTTACCCACACAGTTATCCACAGCTTCTGTGGGTAACTGTGTGCAACCCTAGCCCAGCAACATCCCCTAGCCAGCCCTGCATAAGCGCTGAGCCAGTCCGCAGAATACAGTCCTTGTGTATTGAACGGGTCACCCGCTCATACACAAGAGGACAAGCCTTAGCGCCAAACCCCTTTGGCACTACGATGACTGTGCATCACTTGTACATAGTTGGCGCGATCATAGGCGCTGGGATCAATGGCCCGATCACGGCAAACACTGCCTTTGAGTTGCTGTACTGAAGCGTACTCATGTTCCGCCATCCACTCGCGTATGCCTTGCTCAATCTCAGCCACAACGTGCGGACCTTGTTTGAGCAGCACACTGCATAAATACGTGACATCGGCACCAGCCATTAACGCCTTTAGTGCATCGGTGGCATTATGAATGCCACCGGTCACAGCCAAAGATAAATCCACCTTGCCAAATAAAGTAGCAATCCAGTGCACGCGCAATAAACTTTCATAAGAAGAGGACAAACTTAAGGTGGGCACCACTTCACGGCTGAGTAGATCAATATCCGGCTGATAAAAGCGGTTAAACAGCGACACCCCCTGTGCACCAGCCTCTTGCAAACTGCGCACGAAATGTCCCACCGAGCTGAACTGCGAGGACAACTTCATAGTGACTGGCACTGTTACATGCTGCTTCAGTTCGCGTAGCACATTGACATAGCGCGCTTCCACCTCAGTGCCGGACTCAAAAACATCTGCAGCAACATAATAGACATTGAGCTCCAACGCATCAGCACCAGCCTCTTGCAGCTGCTTGCCATAACGGGTCCAGCCTTCAGTAGAAATACCATTGAGACTAGCAATCACGGGGATCGACAGGCTGCTTTTTAGCGTCTGAATATATTGCAAATACTCATCCAGCTCGCTGCGATAGATCGACTCGTCAGGGATGGGCAAAAAACTACCCGCCTCACCAAAGCCAATATCCTGCTCATGCAAAAAGCGCACCGCAGCGGCTTCACTGGCCAAAATGCTTTCTTCAAAGAGTGAAGGCAGAATTAGCGCACTGGCACCAGCATCTTCCAGCTGGCGGGCGCTATCTAGGTCACCAGTCAGTGGTGATGAGGATGGCACCAACGGATTTTTCAGTTTTAAACCTAAATATTCAGTGGATAAATCAATCATCGCTGGACTCCTTTTTCTCAAGATCCACAGCGCCCGGCAAATCGGCCAGCGACTGGTAATGGGCAAAGCGCGCTATCACATCATCTTGTGCTTGCTTTTGATACAGCTTAGCCGCCTCTGGATAAGTACGATTAAGCATACTGAAGCGTGTCTCAGTGGAGCTAAACTCCGTGTAATCAATCGACGGCGCAGCAGAATCTAGACGCAATGGGTTTTTACCCCGCGCCGCGCGCGATGGCTCATAGCGGAATAACGGCCAGTGCCCACTTTTCACTGCTAGGTTTTGCTGTCGGTGGTTATGGGCTAAATCCACACCATGGGCAATGCAGGGTGAGTAAGCAATAATCAATGACGGTCCATCGTGCGCTGCGGCATCAATAAAGGCACGTAAGGTTTGCGTATCTTTAGCGCCATAGGCCACTTTGGCTACATAAACATTTTCATAGCCCATGGCGAGCATGGCCAAGTCTTTTTTCGCCGTCGGTTTACCGGCATTAGAAAATTTCGCCACAGCACCACGCGGGGTGGCTTTGGAGGTTTGCCCGCCGGTATTGGAGTACACCTCAGTGTCCAACACAAGGATATTGACATTACGGCCCGAAGCTAAGACATGATCCAGCCCACCATAGCCAATATCATAGGCCCAACCATCACCACCAATAATCCACACGCTACGCACCACCAATTGCTCAGCAACGGTGAGTAATTCTTGCGCATGCCGCTGATCGGGTAAGGCGGCCAAACGCTCTTGCAATTGTGCAACCCGCATTCGTTGCTCGGCGATCTCTTGTTCGGTATTTTGCTCAGCGGCTAATAAAGCATCAACCAACTCAGCACCAATACTATCGCGCAACTCCACCAGCAACTCTTGTGCATAACCGGTTTGCTGATCAATGGCAATACGCATACCTAAACCAAACTCAGCGTTGTCCTCAAATAACGAGTTATTCCATGCAGGACCACGGCCTTCAGCATTCACTGTCCACGGCGTGGTCGGTAAGTTTGCGCCATAAATTGATGAACAACCGGTGGCATTGGCGACCACCATGCGATCACCAAACAACTGGGTTGCCAGTTTCAAGTAGGGTGTTTCACCACAACCCACGCAAGCACCAGAAAACTCAAACAACGGTTGCAACAACATCGCACCTTTAATTGTAGTCTGTTTAATCGCACTACGATCGTATTCAGGTAAGTCGGCAAAGAAGTGCCAGTTTTCTTGTTCGCGTGCGCGAATCGGTTCAATCGGCTGCATATTTAACGCTTTATGCGAGGCGTTAGACTTATCTCGGATAGGACAAATATCCACGCATAAACCACACCCGGTGCAATCATCCGCTGACACTTGGTACATCATGACATGATCTTCTGGGTAATCACGGCCCAAGGCTGGATGTGACTTAAAGCCCGGCGGCGCATCGTCGACAAACGCTTTGGGCACCAGCTTGCTACGAATCGCCGCATGCGGGCAAACCATTGGACATTTACCGCACTGCGTGCACAGTTCCGCATCCCACACTGGAATTTCTAAAGCCAATTTGCGTTTTTCATAAGCCGCACTACCTAGAGGAAAACTACCATCGACCGGCATCATACTGACTGGCACACGATCACCTTCACCAGCGATTAAGCGTGCAGTAAAACGACCAATAAAGTCCGGTGCATTATCATCCACTAACGGAGGGCGCTCAAACAGGCTGGTGACGTGGCTTGGCAGTGGCACTTCATGCAGACTGGCTAATGCTGTATCAATTGCTTGGAAGTTAAAATCAACAATACTCTGCCCTTTGTTGCCGTAGGTGTTTTGCACTGCTTGTTTAATCGAAGCAATCGCCTGTTCGCGCGGCAACACCCCAGAAATAGCAAAGAAGCAGGTTTGCATAATGGTATTAATACGTTTACCCATCTTGGCCTGCTGGGCGACGCTATAAGCATCAATACAATACATGCGGATATTTTTTTCGAGCAGCTGTCCTTGCATCCGCCGTGGTAACTGATCCCACACCTCATCCACAGGATGCGCAGTATTGAGCAAAAACACTGCACCAGGTGCGGCTTTATCCAGCATTTCAAAGCGCTCAATAAACTGCGGCTGATGACAGGCAATAAACTGCGCCTGATGATCACCAATTAAATAGGTTGAACGAATCGGTTGCGGGCCAAAACGCAAATGCGAGACTGTCATCGCACCCGATTTTTTCGAGTCATAGACGAAATAGCCTTGCGCATATAAGTCTGTGGTTTCACCGATAATTTTAATCGAGTTTTTATTGGCGCTAACCGTACCGTCGGAGCCTAAACCATAAAACAGCGCCTGCACTGACTCTTTATGTGCAGCGGTATGCCAATGCTCATCCCAAGCTAAACTGGTATGGGTGACATCATCATAGATACCAATGGTAAAGCCATTTTTCGGCTGCTGTTGCTGCAATTCTTTAAAAATCGCCACAACCATGCCGGGGGTAAATTCTTTAGAGGATAGGCCGTAGCGTCCACCAATCACGCACGGCAGCTTGGCAAAGGGGCTATGACCCTGCATCTGTGCTTGCGCCAGCGCAGTGACCACATCTTTATACAACGGCTCGCCATCCGAGCCTGGTTCTTTGGTACGGTCCAGCACAGCAATTTGTCTAACGCTGTTCGGTAACGCGGCTAATAAAGCCTGCGCATCCAATGGACGATACAGACGCACGCGCAAGACACCCACTTTTTCACCATTAGCCTGCAGATGATCAACCGTTTCATGCACAGTTTCTGCAGCAGAGCCCATCACCACAATCACCCGCTCTGCGTCTTGCGCGCCATGGTATTCATAAAGATGGTAGTGGCGACCGGTTAACTGAGCAAACTGATCCATTAGTTCTTGCACTAACTCTGGAAACGCCAGATAAAACTTATTAACCGTCTCTCGACCCTGGAAATACACATCAGGGTTTTGCGCAGTACCGCGTAGCACTGGATTATCTGGGCTCATGGCGCGGGCACGGTGTGCATACAGCGCTTCTTGAGAAATCAGCGCATGCAACACGTTATCTGCAACCGCTTGAATCTTAGCGACTTCATGGGATGTGCGAAAACCATCAAAAAAATGCAATATTGGCAAACGTCCCACTAAGGTCGCAGCATGCGCGATAGCGGCGAAGTCCATAGCTTCCTGCACAGAACCAGCGCAGAGCATGGCAAAGCCAGTCTGGCGTGTTGCCATCACGTCACTGTGATCACCAAAAATGGACAAGGCCTGACAGGCTAAAGAACGCGCGGCCACATGCATCACCAGCGGTGTTAATTCGCCAGCAATTTTGTACATATTAGGGATCATTAACAGCAATCCCTGCGAAGCGGTAAAAGTCGTCGCTAAACTGCCCAGCTGCAATGCGCCATGCACAGCGCCAGCCGCGCCACCTTCACTTTGCATCTCCACGATATGCGGCACCGTACCCCATAAATTGGTACGCCCTTGCGCCGACCACTCATCCGCCCACTCGCCCATGGCTGAGGCCGGAGTAATCGGATAAATCGCACACACCTCACTTAAACGGTGGGCAATCGTTGCGGTGGCTTCATTGCCGTCAATCATCAACCAGCGGGGTGTTTGCATGTTGAGCTCCTTACTTAACGCCGTTGTATATGCATATACAACATTATCAATTGAGTCTAACTAAGCAAGCAAAAAGTGCCTTGTCGTAGGTCAATGGGATTGAGGGTCGAGGATTTGTTATAAGGGTTGATACTAGGTCAATAGATTAATTTTTCTTATCAACGAAATAATAATTCGCACCAGAGCTTCGAATAACTTCGGCTATTTGCGCTTGTTTAGAATCTAAACCTGAATAAACGATATGAGTGCCAGATAACTCCAAACCTTTAATGGCATTAGAAATCATTGCGTAATCCAAAGATGGATTTTCACCTTTTATCACTAAAAAAGCATTTGGTGTGCTCTTGAGTTGCGTTAGTGCACCTATTAAGCCAGTTAAAAGTCTGCCGCCACCTGCAGCAATAACCATCTGATCGGACACCAAGCCGCTGCTTGGAATATTAAATCCAAGTGCTTTAATATTTAGAATTCCTGAATCTTTTTCTACAACATCTATCGCTGCTTGGAAAATATCACCATCCGATTTTTTATTAGCAATCGCACAACCACTTAACGCTACAATTAACAAAGCAACTGCGAACTTTTGCATACTCTTCATCCTTAAAGGTTACTGATCAATGATAAAACTAAGGTAAGCACTCGGGTGGCACTTTCTTTATAAGCTCACACTCCCGCATGCCAACCTCACCTAACCCCGCCTAATTCATCAAACTAAGCCTATAATAAAGAAGGTGAGTGGTTTATCCTTTAAAATCAGTATGTTCCGCAAGAGCTTGATTAAAGAGGGCCACTCGCCTTGGGTGAAATCATAACGAGCTTCAAACCAACCTGCAACAGTTCTATTTCTGTACAGCTGAGCAGTCAACGAACCACCAGTGATGCTGGTGCTTTGCTGTTGCGCGAAACGCTTGATAGCAGTGGTGTCACCACCATGCTGGAAGATCAATTATTAGATCCGCGTGATCCAACTCGTGTTCAGCATTCGCCGGCCAGTCAAGTGCGCACTATTGTTTTGCAGCGCGCGATGGGCTGGGATGACTTAACCGATACCGCTTTTTTACAGAATGATCCCTTGTGGCGACTGGCTTGCAGTGATTCACGCGGCACCACTCCACTGGATCAGCAGCGCCCTTCGCAGCCAACTCTGTCGTGTGCAATTGACTTACTGGGCGCCAAGGAAAATAGAGAGGCCATCCACGAAGGCTTGCTGCGCTTGGCCATATGGCGCCTAAACTCATTAAAAACACCCAAGAATTTAATACTGGATGTGGATGGTTTGCCCATTGAGGTTTTTGGTCAGCAGCAAGGCAGCCGCCACAATAAATATGTTGGCTATCGGCATTATTCACCTCTGATTGCTTCGATTGCTGAAACCGGCGATATGGTTGGCGGTTTGCTGCGTGAGGGCAATGCAGGCAACGCAGAGCAAACTGACACATGGATACCACATCTAGTAAGGCGGATTAAAGACGGTACTGGAGTTCAAGCTAAAGTGCGCTTTGATGCAGGATTTACCGGCGATCCAACGCTGAAAGCCTTTGAGAAAGAAGGTATCGAATATGTCGGACGGATCAAAAGCAACACCGTTTTACAGCGACTGGCCGAACCTTATTTGCGCCGCCTACCCGGCCGTCCACCCCATAACCTGCGTGAATGGTGCCACGATTTGCGTTATCAAGCTGGAAGCTGGACATACGAGCGTCGCATTATTTTAGTTGTGCTAGAGCGCCCTGATGATTTGTTTCTGGACAGCTTTTTTCTGGTGACCAACCTCGATGAACATGCTTGGCCACCAAGAAAGTTGCTGGCTCTGTATCGCAAGCGCGGTAAGGCCGAGGCGCACATGGGCGAAGTTAAATCGACGCTGAACGTGCATTTATCATCAACCTGTCGTGGCCGCTCCACGCTACAACAGGTGATGGCGCGTAACGAAGTCAGCCTGTTGCTAAACCTGTATGCCTACCAAATTATGCATGGCCTACGCTGCTTGATGGAGCAACAAACCAGAACAGGCTGGAGCATCAGTCGCTTGCGCGAACAGGTGCTGAAGGTCGCCGCCACCTTGACCCTACACGCCCGACGAATATCTGTGCATTTGAGCCAAACTGCGGATAAGTGGTGGCCAACCTTGTTGCGCGGCTTGCCACGAATAACTGCATTGGTCTGAG
>Ga0172382_10009197_pt1 | contig 13546 bp, 9 predicted proteins | sample Leawel138RmetaG_FD_122245 | JGI IMG/M metagenome (GOLD analysis project Ga0172382, IMG submission 122245) | Leachate microbial communities from a municipal landfill in Southern Ontario, Canada - Leachate well 138R metaG | ecosystem: Engineered > Solid waste > Landfill > Unclassified | place...
AAGGAAACTGCATAGAATGGAAAGTTTCTCATGACTAAAGCAATATGAAATTGCGAACATGGGTAGACACTAGCATGAAGAATTCAACTAACAGTTTTCAAACAAGTGTTAGGTAATTAAATTTGAACTATAGACGATAAATTTCTCTACTTCTATTACAATATATTGCCAAGCCACAGTTAATTAATTGATATATTTAATATTCATGGATTACGTATCTCTTCTATGCTAGACACACACTAAGTGTTATCCTATCTTAAGAACAATTTAAATGATGGAGCAGAATTAAAATTTATGAGAAACATAAAAGCTTGGGTAATAATATTTTTTATTGTCGTATTCTTATTTCCTTTAAGTGCTTCTAGCAACCATACTTCCGTACCACTAAATCATAGGGTCTACTCAATTATTAGGATTGCTGAAATAAGAGGTATTATTGATTCAGTAATTGAAGTTCGTCCGTTTTCAACTTCAAAAGTTTTAAACTATCTGGAAATGATAAAATCATCTAACAAGATTAGTAGAGATGAAAAAATAATTATTGAAGAGATAATAAATGAATTTGCTGTTGTGCAAACAGATAATTCATTTAAGTCTTTAGCGATGCATGGGTCCTATTCTACATATTCAGAAAAATTAGACTTAAGGGCCGTCATGGGAGCCAAGCTCAATTTTGAATATGCGCACTCGTTAAATGACTCGTCTAAATATGATTCAAGGAATGGGGGAGATTTGTATATACGAGGAGATATAAAAGATATTGCTTCGTTTAAGTTAAACATTGGAATTAGGTTTGACCATATAGATTACAATTTGTTTTTGAAAAATGATTTTAAGATTCCAACTAAAGGTAAATATGATACATTTTGGGCTCATACAGAAGAGCATGCATTTTATTATGGAATATATGCAGAACCTGAAATTAGTATTTCATTGTTAAATAATAATCTCAATATAAGATGGGCATCAATTGAAAGAGATTGGGGAGTTGGAGAGAATAACTTTATGTTAAGTAAAGATGCTAACTCATTTAATGGGATTGAAATTAATTATGAGATAGCATCTTGGCTTCGGTATGCTTTTATTGCAGGTGCGCTAGGAAAGTTTAGCGGTAAAGATTCTCTATTTACAGTTCCCAATCTAGAGGAAGGGGAAGAGCCTTCACTCGCATACTTATACTATAAAGAGTACTTCCCTTCTGATGATTTACATGAAGATTATTATAATAACAATTTTAGTGCTCATAGGATTGAGTTGAACCTACCATTCAATATTAAGTTTGGGATTTATGAATCGGTTATTTACCGGAAAAGATTTGAATTAGGGTATTTGAACCCTATTTCAATTTTAATGTTTGAGCAAAATATTATAGGAGATTTTGACAGTATGCTAGCTGGCTTTGATGTTCAATATACACTAAAGGATTATTTTAGGGTATATATCAATGCAGCTACCACTGAAATGAACGAAGGTAATCCTCGGCGGTTCTTTGTTGCTCCTCGAAATATTCTATCAATGCAAGCTGGAGCTGATATAGACTTGCCATTTTTAAGTTTTTCCTCTGCAACGTTGCAATACACTTTTGTGGCACCATTTTTTTACTCTCATAAACCAGTAGTTGACTCTAGTTATGAATTGATCCAAGAACTCTCTTCAGTAAATGAAGGACGAAATATAGGATATCCATTAAGACCTAACTCAGATGAATTTCTGGTTAAAGTTAATCTAAACTTTAAAAATAATTGGGATGGATCTATCACCTTTAAGTATCAAAGAAGAAGTGGGCAATATGGCTTTGGCATAGATAAATGGATGTACTATACAGCTGCTAAAGCGGGTGCATACAAGGATAAAGACTTTTCTTCAAACTTGTTTGAAAAATCAATTGGAATCAATGCAACTATAAATAAAACTTTTGTAGGATATCCTTTTAGAGTTTCCGCTTCTTACATAGTTGTTTTTAATAACAAAAGGGTTGAAGAACCTAAGCCTAAAAGAGTTTGGGATAGGGACAATGGGGAAGAAGTTACTTATCAAAAAAGTATACACGGTAGCAACTATAATAAATACCCAGTAGTTGAATATGCAAATAATAGTCCTTGGGGAGGGTGGAAGTTTTCCAACGCCCTAAGATTGGGTGTTAATATTTGGTTATAAGAGGGCATTATGAGAAAAGCATTATTTTTTGTTGTTTTAATATTATTTATTAGTGGTTACTTGTTTGCTTGGGGAGGAGAGTACTGGTCTATCAATTTACAATCATCTCTAGATTTTAATTTTGGGAAAAAATATCCAAATGAGAGATTGTACGATTTTGAATACATAGATGGTTTTAACAACAGACCCCTAATTGAATTGGATATATCCTTTTTTAAAGGACCATGGACTTTTGTTAGTGAAGCAACAATATTATCTTTAAGGCCCCCAATTGCCTTAGATATCAATAGTATGTTTTCTCCAATGATAAAGTTGGGATTTATTGAATACGATGACGAGTTTTTATATGCGAGCTTAGGTAGAAGAAAGCAAAGCATAGGTATTTCTGATTTCAACTTATTTGTCAATAAAGATATGCCATTTTATGATGGACTCAATCTTTCAATAGGAAAGGAAAAAGGTTTTAAATATGATGCCCTTATAAGTGTGTCAAATTTATCTAGGCTCAATAATCCAGATGATCATTGGCCATCTTCTCCATTTAAAACAGATGATGGTGATTCAACAAAGCACGATAATTATAATTTAGGCCAACATAATAAATACTTTTTATTCCATTCTTTTAGCTACGTTGCTGATACTTGGTTTTTGATGGTTGGTGAATCTGCTGTTTTTGGAAATCCAAAAAGCATCGGAGATTTAAATATATTCACAAACATTCACAATGAAAACTCAGAAAGAGCCAATGTAGGTATGGAGTTTCAGTTTGCTAAAATATTTAACTCTAAGGCAATGTTATATGGAATGTTTGGTATAGATGATCTTCCTGCACTACCTCAACACGCTGACCCAGTATCATTAGCAAAAACACCTAGTGCTTTGGCATTTGGTCTAGGAACAAAGTTCCATGCCATTAAGGGCGATGTTTTCGTTTTCCCATCTAATGATCCTGATAAAGGTATTAGAAAAAATAGTGACTTCGGGGATATGAGAGGTGGTTTGGTACTTTCTATTGACTATGCTGCAACAAGTCGATGGTTTTATATTAGATCTGAGCAACACCACTCTGCTAACCACTATTTTGCTGGATTGCAAAGTTTTTATAATTATTTTATAAATCCTGAGTTTGTAAGTGACCGAGACCATTTTTCTGTTCCCTTTGGTCCTAAATATGGAGGAGATGCTCAAGTCATCTCAGTTAAAGCAAACTATGAAGAAACGCGGTTTAAAATTAATGGAGTTTTTGAGTTAGCTTTAATAGGAATGGAAGGGAGAAGTAGATTTACTGACTATGACTATTGGGGAGAAGCTGACATCTCTGCAGAAGAAGACAGCTTATACTATTCAAAACTATGGATTACATCAGGTAATATAAAACCTTTAATTAACTTTAAAATTGAGGGAGAAGTAGGAATCGTAGATTGGCTAAGTGGACACGGTGGATTCTCTTTTACGTATGCTGAATTTTTACCCTTCAAATACAATATTAACTTAGGACTTACAGCTAAGTTTTAACAAAAACAAAGAGTGATAAGTAATGATAAAGGTAAGTATCATAGTCCCTGTTTATAACAAAGAAGAATTCCTATATGAAGCTATTGAATCTATAATTAATCAAACACTTAAAGAAATTGAAATAATATTAGTTAATGATGGTTCTACTGATAGAAGTGCCGATATTTGTAAAAAGTTTGTTTCAGTGGACAGTAGGATTAAGTATATTGAAACTGAAAATAGTGGTGTGAGTAATGCACGTAATGTTGGATTGAAGGAAGCACTCGGAGAATATATTGGCTTTGTAGATGCAGATGACTGGATTGAAAGTGAGATGTATAGCAAGTTAGTTTGTGGAGGAGATCGTGACCAAAGTGAAATAATCTTGTGTGACTATAACCATTATGATGGAACTGAAATTTTTAATGTAAGTACTCCTTGGGGCAAAAGGACTAATTTTGATAACAAGGAAATTAAAACATATATAATTCCTTCACTTTTAGCTCCATTTGATTTAGAGGGTAATAAGCAAGAAAAGGTTTTAGGTTCAGTGTGTAGGGCTATTTTCAAAAGAGAGTTTTTAGAAAAGAGTGGTGTTGCATTTAACACAAATATCAGATTTAGTGAGGATTTGGTTTACCTGATAGAAACTATGGTTTTGGCAAGCAGGGTAACTTATGTAAAAGAATATTTATACACTTATAGACTCGATAAAATTACTAGAAAGTCTACAACCCAAAATTACATTGATAACCTTTTTATTGATCTTCAACTGACACAACAGATATTAAAAAATGTTATTAAAAATAACCAACATGTTGATGATTTAGAAATGCACTTTCATTACAGAAATATCAGTATTGTTAATAGAAGTATAAAAAATCTATTTTTGCCAAATTGTTCATTAAATTATTTTAACAAAGTTTCGAATATAAAATTGTACATAAAAAAGAGTAAATACAAACAGAGTGTTAAGGTAGTTAATCTTAAATTTTTTAATAAATTTAGAAAAATACTAATAATTCTAGCAAGATATTCGCTAGTAAACTCAATTACGATTATTTATATGTTAAAATATCAGAATAAAAATAACCATAAGACTTCCAATTAATAAGATTAGTGGGTTGAGTTTTAAAAAACTATGGTTGAGCTTAGACTTTATTTTTGGGTAATGGTATCATTGTTAAGGTAAATATTTTTAGTTTTGAATCTGTGATAATTTATTAAAAGTGGAGTGTTTATGAAGAGCAATATTGGTGTTATTCTAGCTGGTGGACTTGGCGCAAGGTTTCATAGTGATATCCCTAAGCAATATATGAAACTAAACGGAAATGAGGTTATTGCCTATTCTATTAATGCTTTTAAAAACTCTACAACTATTGATGACTTTATTGTCGTTGTAGATCAAAACGAGTTTATAGAAAAAAATATAGAAACTAAATTTAATGTCAAATGTATTTTAGGAGGAGAGACCAGAAACCACTCTCTACACAATGCAATACTCTATATAAAAGAAAACTACCCAAATTGTGACAATGTTCTATTTCATGAAGCTGCTAGACCTTTTATTCGTCCCAGTATCGTTGACACCTATATTCAAGAACTAGAACAACATGATGCTGTTATAACAGCAGTAAAGATAACTGATAGTATTGGACATCAAGATAAGTGGATAGTGGATAGACAGGAGTATTATCTTATCCAAGCTCCAGAAGCTTTTAAATTTGATCTATTGGCAAAACATTTTTCTCCTGATTCTAATATTACGGCAACTGTTCAACAGCTTCCTCAAAATATAAAACTTAAAAAATATTTTGATTTTAAAAATAATATTAAAATAACATATCCTGAAGATTTATTTTTAGCAGAACAACTTATTAAACTCTCTTATTATAGGAAAAAAGATCCTGAAGATTATGATTATTCAAAATTAGGCAAGGTTTTAATATTTGGAGGAAGCGGAGGCATTGGATCTACTTTAATTGGCAAGTTTAAAGAGGGTGGAGTAGATTACCTAGCACCCACAAGTAAAGAAGTTAACTTAGAAAATATTGAAGTAGAGACCTTAAAGGAATTGTTTAGCGAATATGCACCTGACACGATAATAAACCTCGCAGCCACCTCAAAATCTGATGTTGATGGAATTTTAGAAAACTTTGATAAGGTGTTTCATATAAACCTAAGAGCTAGCTTAGTCTTTATTGAATTTGCAAAAAGTTTAAATAAGAGAGTTAATTTAGTTTTATTATCCTCTTCGTCATCAACTAAAGGGAGACAAAAGATAACCTTATACTCCGCTTCTAAAGTTGGTGTAAATAGTATTATTGAAAGTTTGTCTGATGAAATGGCCTTAAATGGAGTTTACATAAATGGAATTATTCCTGAAAAGATTTATACACCTATGATTGATAAGCTTCATAAAAGAAAAATCAACAGAAACGAGATGTTAGACGTAGAAGAAGTTATTGATGCTATTTTGTATTACTCTAGCTGTAATGAATATGGTCAATTAGTACATATTAGAAAAGGGCTATAATGTGGACTTAAGTAAAATAAAGTTAATTGCTTTAGATTTGGATGGAACTTTAACCCAACATAAAAGTAAACTTACAACTCAAGTAAAAGAAATTTTAGATACTTTGTCTAAAGATTATAATTTAGTTATGGTTGGGGCGGGAAGTTGTGAAAGAATATTTAAACAATTAAATAAATATCCTATTGATATTATTGGTAATTATGGGATGGAGTTTTCTACTGTTGATAAAGAAACAGGTAATCTTATAATTACTGATAATATAAAAGTTGATGTAAATACCAACGAAGTAATGAAAAAAGTTGAGAAACTAAGAGTATTAACTGGTTACACTTCATATGCAGGGGAAAGTGTTGAGTTTCACCCTAGTGGCGCTATTACTTTTCCTTTATTAGGAACTACTGCAGATAAAGATAAAAAATTAACTTTTGATCCAACAAAAGCTAAAAGAAGAGCAATCCTTGATCTAGTAAAAAAAGAGTTTAATGATAAAACTGTTTTTATTGGGGGTACATCTTCTTTTGATATAACACCAAAGGAATTTAATAAATACATAGCTTTAAAAACTTATATTGATAAATTAAAAATAAATAGTAATGAAGTTGTTTACTTCGGTGATGATTATGGACCTGGCGGAAATGATGAACATCTTTATAATTCAGAAATTGAATTTATAAAAGTTGACAATTATAAGGAATTTCCACAAAAAGTTAGATTTCTGATTAAATAAAATAGGACCAGAATGTGAATGATAAATCAAAATTAAGAAAACTAAATTTAAAAGAGACCCAAGAAGAGCTTTTGGACCTACTTTTAAAATTTGATAGTTTTTGTAAAGAACATAAAATAAACTATTTTCTTAGTGGGGGAACTCTATTAGGAGCAATAAGGCATCAAGGTTTTATACCATGGGATGATGACATTGATTTAATGATACCTCGAATGGAATATGAAAAACTTAAAAGGATTCTAAACAAAACTAACACTCCAGTAATTAACCCAAAGCATTATACGAATGACGATAAATATTTTTTTCCCTACTTAAGAATAGTTGAGCCAAGTGTTTTTGTAAAAATGCCATTTTATAATAGATATAACCCAAAGAAGGTAAGTGAAAACTTAAATTTGTTTATAGATATCTTTCCAATAGATGGAGTACCAAAGCTTAAACTTTTACAAAAATTTTTATTTTTAAGAATAAAATATTTAAGAAAGTTTGCTAAATCTTCTTTGATTAGAGTTGACTGGTTTGGTGATGATGAAACCTTTGTCAGAAAAATTGGCAAATTTATTTTTGTTCCTGTTATTTTATTGTGTCGTATTTTTGGACATAAATTCTTTTTAGACAAAATAGAGAATTTAATTAAAAGAGCTGATTTTGAGAAGGCTGAATTTGTCGCTGCATGCACAGGTATAAACGGTACTAAAGAAATAATGAGTAAAAAAGCTGTAGAAAATTATATCGATGTTCAATTTGAAAAATATTCGTTTAAAGCACCACAAGGGTATGATGAATACTTATCTAATCTCTATGGGAATTACATGGAACTCCCACCCGAGGATAAAAGAATTTCTCACTTTGATGGTTTAGTTTTCAAGGTAGAATAATACTAAACTTCAAAAGCATCAAAATTATGCTTTACTTTTTGCTTCTCAATTGGGGGAAGAGTCATATAATCTCCATATAATGAAGAAAGATAGCTTTTATAGCCAATTGGAGCAGGCATTTTGAAACTTTCAAAATCTAAATAAACTGTCTTAGCAAATTCTTTCATATCTAAAATTTCTCTTAACCCATAGCCCCAAACCATGCATCCCATATTAGGGGAGTTTTCTTTTAAGCTTGAGCGAGCAATCTTGTCAATCTTTGCACTAAACCACACGATAGGGATAAAAGCTAAAATAATCTTTCCTACTACTAATACTACTTTTTGGCTAAGTGTCCATCTATCATCTTTACTTGCTAGTTTTATTTTCAAAAGTTTTTGGTAGAAAATTGATTTGTAAACTAGAGCTTTAATTTTGGTTTGTTTTGCAGGAGCGTTATCTAAAGGAAAGATATCAACGAACACTCCGTAAACCATATCGTCTTTAAAAGAATCTTCTGCTACTAAAGTTCTTTTGTCGTATACTTTCATAAATGGAAAACGACAATTCGCAACAATGGCTAATGAATATATTGTTAAATGTTCACTTTCAAATTCTTTAGTAAATCTATCATAGTCTGCTCTGGGCATCATAAGGTCCAAATCATCGTCCCAAGGAATATAGCCAGCATGTCGAGCGGCACCTAATAAAGTCCCTCCTGATAAAAAGTAGGTAATATTATTAACTTTGCAAAAAGAATCTATTTCCTTAAGAATTGAGATTTGATAACTTTTAATTTCTTTTCTATTTAATTTCTTCATTAAGTTCTTTTACCTTATTAACTAAAAACTCAGCAGTTCTTATTCCACTTTCTCCAATATGTTGCCAAGCAGTTTCTTTAGCTTTCTGTCTATTACCTTTTAAAGTTGAACTATCAATTGTATTGATAATGATTTCACTTATTTTATTAAAATCTTGTTTTTTTAGTTCTGCACCTATTTGTGGTAGTATTTTAAACTTCCAGGGAAGCTCATTTATATCATAAGAGTCATATGGGCGGTGATCAAAATCACTATTGAGATATAAAAATGGCTTATCAAATAAGAATGCATAATCAAAAATTACACCAGAAAAATCTGAGATCATAATGTCTGCTCTACTTAAAGAGTTAAGATTTTCAGTATTATAATCCCATTCAAAATTAGATTTGTTGTTATACTTATTTTCTAATTTAATCAAAACATCTTTTTCAGATTCTTTAGATTGGGGGTGGGGTCTAACTATAATATGAAAACCTGTTTCAACTAAATGATCTAATAAAGAAGGGCCATATCTAGAGAGTATACCATTTTGCCCCCAAGATGGAGCAACTAAAACGGTTAAATTTTTATTTTCAGTAGCAAAGTATTTAGTTTTTTCATTTAAAGTATCTAAATATGGGGATCCAACCACCACAAGTTCTTTAGGCTTAATGTTTCTTTGTTCTTCAAGAATTCTGATGTGTGATTTTTGGTACTCACCAGACAGAAGAACAGAGTCAAAGTAATCAAGTCCAAATAACCTATATCCTGTAGCGTCATCTACGGCATGTAAAATATGCGAATAGTGTTTTACTCCTTTAGATCTTTTTAGTTGATACACATCCAAAGATGGAGTTGTCATTAAGCAAACATCTGCTTCTAAAAAATTTAACTTCATAAAAGCTTTGTTACCTTCTCCAATGTATTCACTACTTATATGTTTGTAGTTTTGTTCAAAGACTTGGTCATCTTTAGAAGAGGTATAGAAAACTGTTTTAAATGATTTTTGCTCTAACGAATCTAGTATGGGTTTAAAAACAGTCCAATATTTCTTGCCTTCAGAATAGATAACCAAAGGATGCCGTGTGTTAGAAGAATTACTTTTTCCACCAGTAAAAACAAATTTTAACTTTATGACTAAAGCCTTAAAAACGAAATAGAGCATAGCAACCAATCCAATAATAATGGAAAAGAGCATGCTGCCTGTACCTGGATCAATGTATAAACTTAACATATCAAATAAATTCCTTAATTATTGAAATGGCGTCCAATTTTCCTCAACAAAAATGTTTTCTCTTACAATAAAACTAAGTTCGGGCTCAAATGTAAAAGTATTTCCCTTGTTTTTATTGATATGGTTATGGGTTTTATAGACTTTTACACTATCTTTTTGAACCCATTGTCTCATATCTTCATTTGTAAAAGGATTTATAAGATCTACAATGAGATCTTTCGATGCTAGAATTGGAACATCTCCATTTGTCATAAAAGTGTTATCAGTTCTAAAATCATTTTTATCATCAAAGTCTTTAACTACTAAAAGTGGATTATACTTTGCCTTATATTCAGCATGTTGCTCAAAGTTTTCAAATGGAATTGTTTTTAAATCATATCCATGATCTGAGACTAGTATTATTCTGGTGTTATCGTAAACACCTTCTTCTTTCAAATAGTTAAACCATTTTGTTAGAGTTAATAAAGTAGCAGCATTTGCATGATAGTGTTGTTGTTCAACCTTACCAAATCCCTCTAAATTCATTAATGGGTTAGAAATATCAGTGACTCTGTCAGTCGGAATGAACTGGGGTGATTGTAAATATTCTGGTTGGTGGGGAGTATCATTAACAAAAAATACATAAGAACCATTACCTTCATAAATATTAGTGAGCTCTGGCAAATAATATAACTCTGCATAACAATCAATAAATGATTCTAAAGTGCCAGTATTTTCTTTTACTAGATAATATGTCCTGTCATCGTACAATAAACTTCTACCTATAGGTAAAATAGACTTCAATATCGAATACATAGTAAGTCGTCTTTGAATTAGCTGCCCATAATCTGGTGCTTTTTCTAAAAAATCTTCGGTATGATTTGATTTATAAAGAAGTGTTAATCTACCTCTAGTTTCATAAGCATCAATGCCTTCATATGGCTTAAAAGGAGATAAATCACCAACCCATTTATAATTAGGAAGAGGAGGGTTAAAGAGAGTAACTTTGTAGCCATGATCAGAAAAAATAAGTGGCATTACTAAAGAAGATTCATTATGCTTATCCACTAACTTTTCGTTGTTTCTATTGTTCATTGCTTCAGGAGTATACTCATAACCACCCATTATAGGAGGTGCTCCGGATATAGTGTACATCCCATAGGAGAGGGTATTAGGGTAATATACAAACCCTCTATATTCTTCTTCTAGTTCAGGTAATTGGCTAAAAACTACAGGTAAGTATGAACTTATAGCTCTGTCAAGAAAAAGAACAACAACATTTTTGTCAGTTTTACTGAGTGGCAATAGAGGTTCAATTTTGCCATACTCACCAAACTGAGCTTCATTTGTGTCAGAAATATTGATTTTGTAGTCTTTATAAGACTTGGATATATTGACTAAGGCAATAGAGCCACTGACTATTGAAGTTAAAACTAATATTATTAAGAAAGATAAAATTGAATTAAGATACTTTTTATTAATAAGGAGAGTTAGTGTGAATATCACAAATAAAACTAAAAATATTGGACCAAAAGCTTGAAATGAGTTAGTAGCTAGTCTTGAAGAATCTTCAAAAATCATCAAGTTATTTATATCCCCATAATCACCTTTAAAAATAAAAATATTGATTATAGAAGAGGTAGCGATGATTGGGGCAGTAAAACTAATTAATGAGCGTAGACGAGTATTTGAAACTCCGTAAATAATCAAAGGCCATACAAAAGACAACCCTAGGAACAAAGAGAATGTGTAAAGAATATAAGTTAATGGACTATCAATTGTTCCCACAAAAGAAAACTCTGTGGGTGAAGAGGATATTAGATTTGCGGGAACAACAATGCCATTCAAAAGTAGGATTAAAAATATTGAAAACAAAAATATTAGAAATTGTTGTTTAGTATCTTTATTGAGGTTTATTAAATATTTATCGGTAAATAGTATTATACTTTTTACAATAAAAGGAATAGAAGCAACTAAAAGAATTCCACCTATTAAAATAGATTTTTGTAACAAGGACATGTTTACTTTTATTAAAAAGATTAAAGCTACAAAAGTAATAGCAACAAAAAGGATTAACAAATAAAGAACAAAAATAGGTTTTTTCATTTTGTAGACAATGTTTTTTATTAGTGAAAAAATATTATTCAGTGTCCAATAAAATACTAAGCCAGAAGGAGAGTTATAAAGTAAAATTAAAAATAATATTGGGATGCCAAAAGTTTGAATACGATCTCTAAGGGGAAATCCTTTGGTGTATATAATTGCAGATCCTAGATTGATGATTGTCATCAATATAGGAAGGATATTGATAGTTAAAGGTCCAATAGTAGCAAAAGCATCATTAACACCCAGATCTTTTATGAATAGAAACCCTTGTCCTTTAAGTAGGTTAAGGTTTGATAAGAAGTGATAAGCAGCAATAAAAAAAGGTATTTGAATCAAAAGACTTAAAGAGTTTCTAAGGGCATAAATAGGGTGATAATTATTTTGTTTATAAAAGGTGTTGAGTATCATGTACTGCTCATCACCCTTGAAAACAGCTTTTATCCTATCTATACTAGGTTTTAATGCTAGACGTTGATCTCGATCTTTTTTTTGTAGTTGATCAGCAATATGGTATAAAGGCAAGGTAAGCAAACTGACAAAAACACTAATTCCAACAATAGATAGCCCAACACTATCAAGTGGCTTCATTAAGAATGCGAAAAACATTTCAATTATTAGTTCAATTGGTGCAATATAAACATTGTATAAAAAAGATAACATAAAACCCTCTAAGTTAAATAAAGAAGTGTGAAAAGTTTATCACCTTTAATCTTAAACTATAACCCCCTATCAAATTTAATGATATGTTAATTCTTCTAAAGCACTTATTAGTAAAGCATTTTCAGAATCCCTTTTAACTGCTATACGTAAATACTGACCTTTAATTCCATTTTTATCAGTTAAATCTCTTATTAAAATATTATGTTTATCTAATAGATGGGTGCTAACTTGTTTAGCACTAAAAGGTTTAAGGACTTCACACATTACGTAGTTAGCTTGAGTTGGAATAACTCTTAAAAATTCGAGCTCTTTCAAATTTTCAATAAAAGTAGTTCTAGATACTTTAAAATAATCTATTGCTTTCATGTAACTAGATTTATATTTATGGGTTATCTGAAGGAAAAATTCTCCAAATGAGTTAATGTTCCAAATAGCAATGTCTTTTTTTATATAATCAACTAAATCTAAGTCACTACTGCACAAAATTCCTAATCTAAAACCAGGAACACCATAAGATTTAGAAATACTCTTAATAACTATTAGATGGGGATTATCTTCAATAATAGTTTGATCTAATAAACTTTCTTCAAATCCATTATCTGCAAAGTCTATAAATGATTCATCTAAAATTAATTTAATATTTTTTAATTTTGTCCAATCTAGTATTTTTACTACATCTTTTTTTTCTAAATAATTTCCACTAGGGTTGTCAGGGTTTATTAAAACTAAGTTATTTATGTTTTTGCCTTCAAAAAAGGAGATAATAGATTCACCATTATAACTAAAATCAGCATTTTCTACTGTATAAGTGACTACTCTGCTTTCATCAATTCTGTTAGGGTATTCTTCAAAAGTTGGTCTAATGACCCCAAAGTTTCCTTTCAAATATGCAAGCAATGATTTAATTAATTCAGCAGCTCCGTTACCAACAGCAATTTGCTTTTCTTCTATTTCAAAATAATTGGCAGCTAAAATTGATTGAACCTTTTGGCTAGA
>Ga0172382_10009198_pt1 | contig 13545 bp, 14 predicted proteins | sample Leawel138RmetaG_FD_122245 | JGI IMG/M metagenome (GOLD analysis project Ga0172382, IMG submission 122245) | Leachate microbial communities from a municipal landfill in Southern Ontario, Canada - Leachate well 138R metaG | ecosystem: Engineered > Solid waste > Landfill > Unclassified | place...
AACGCAATCCTTATATTCTTCAAAAACTGTAGTTAGTATGGTCTGGATTTGAGCACACACCCAGACCAACCTTATACCTAAATAAAATTAACCATTTTAAGGGCTATTTTGCACATACCTCTATAGTAATATACGAATATTAAAAATAAAGGAGCGCCCTATGATGAGTGAAAAAAGAGTAGAGGGTTTCCGAGGAGAATCAAGAGAAATGCACGAAGCCATCTGTTCTAAATGTGGTAACATGACCAAAGTTCCTTTCAAACCGGATGGAATAAGGCCTATTTATTGCAGAGATTGCCTTAACAAAAGGAAATCCAAGAAATATTAGGTATATCATATTTAACACAAATATGAAATATGTTTATTAAAGAGTACGAGAATTAATTAATTCTAAAAGTAATCTCCAATGGTCATCTGTTTATTTTTAGAAAATTTAAGGCTTTCTTCGGTATACCCAAATCCTTTTAGAATTCTCATAACTGCAGGTAAAACCTGATTATCCATATAGTATTCAGAATCATATTTATATCCTGCTTTCTTGAAAGATTCTACATCATAAGACCTATCTCTAACCATTCCCTCTCCGCTTTTAACAATAAAAGAAATCATTGACCCTGCTTTAATATCCTCCCCTTTTTCTTTCATGCGTTTTGCTACAATTACATGTGGCCCTATTTGTTTATAGCTTGAAATTGGCATTGTTAATTGAGTATATATAATAAGAGAATCTAGTGGAATTTTACCTTCGACAAGCTCTTGAGTAGTTTTTCTGACAATTTCGGCCGCTTTTTCAGGCCCGTTCCCTTCTAATATGGATTTTAATACAGCTTCTTGTGTTTTTTTTGCTATTTCGGCCCAATCTCTTCGTACAACTTCTAGACCTTTAGTTACTATATTATTCTCTTTATCGATAATTGCATATCTTTTCTTTGAAACAAAAAATCCTCGCCTATAATAACCCTGAAATTCAAGTTCCATGTAGTCAGGGAGTGTAGAATTTACCCTATCCCTGAACTCTTTTGATTTTTCCATGTCCTCTGATCCCAACCCCACAAATAAACTATCTGTGTCCCCATAAAGAACATTTAAACCCATTTCTTCAGCAATTTTTATGGCTTTATGGATATACTCCCTACCCCATGAAGCGATACTAGAGGCTGCTTCTTTAGAATACCATCTTGAACGGGGATACCCCATATAGCCATAAAAAGAGTTAGCAAGGATCTTAAGTGCCCATTGTTGGGATTGATAAATAGTTTTTTCATTCTTATCAAATGTTTCCTTTAGTTTTCTCTTAATCTCAACTCTCCTCTCTATAATTTCTTTCAAGATTTCAGGAATAAATCCTTTTTTATTGAGGCAAAAATTAATCCCGTCGGGGGAGGTATTATCACAACAGCCACATCCGATAGTATTTGGATCTATATTATGGGCAATAATTATTGAAGGGTATAGAGACCTAAAGTCAAAAACGGCTATGTGTTCATGAAGCCCCTTTTGTGGATCCAAAACAAATCCACCTTCATAAGTATAAGATGCCCTTTTTAAGTATTCACTACCCTTTGGTTTATTCGGAACTATTGTTTTTTCTTCAAATGATCTTTTCATTAGAAGATATTCAACCATATTTGAAGATGCCATTCGCGATAGGTCAAAAATATTTTGCCCAACTATCCTTGAAAGTTCAATTTCAAGAGGGCCAATTGCAGCTCCAATTTCTTTTGCGGCTATGGCATCCTCCATATTGTATAATGCAACAGTTAAAAGTCCTTCTTGTGTTCCTTCTTCCCAAAACTTATTCATTTCAGCTAGTTGAATTTTACTTTTTTCTTTACCTAAAAAGTTAAGATAAACGTTTTCAAGAGTATATTTATTCAGACTAAGGAGTTTTCTACTTAAAGGATATAGATCAATATGCACCATCCCTGGTATCTTGCTACTGTCATTTATACCTCTTTTATCAATTCTTATTTCATTTAGAATAGGATGATGTATTTTTAGTTTTTTTGCTCTTTCATATATGTAAGGAAAATCGAAAGTATCTCCATTGTAAGTATAAATTATGTCTGGATTGTATTCCAAGATACTATCTAGAAATCTCTTTATCATAGATGTTTCATCGTCTACAATTTCTATGTACTCTGCTGAGACGTTTTTATATGTAATAACCTTATCAGAATCATTGGTAGAAATTCCAATCATTATTATCGGATCATTTTGAGCGTCAGGCTTTGCCTTACAGTATACTTCTATATCAAAGGCTAAAGCTTTAATCGATAGATTGAGATTATCCGTGATATGAAAATCTTTAATAATAGAGATTTCTCCCTCTTTTTCTATTTCAAAATTATAGTATATCGCTGGAACAAGATTCTTGTCAATAAGAAATCTTCTTGCAAAAGGTATATCATATTCATAGATCTCTGTAATGTCTTCAATTTCTTTCCTCAAGTTAGGAACATCTGAAGGATGATTAAAGATTACTTTGATGGCAGGAATTTTATTGCCAAAAAGGTATCTCTCATCAATAGTGCAATTTTTTACAGCTATAGATCTACCTTGAACCTCTTTTTGTATATCTTCTATTAGTTTCTTTTTAGATTCAATTTCTTCCCCATCGCACACAGCCCAAATATAAGGTTCAAAGTCCTTGTAAAATGCCTCGGTTTTCGAATCATTTTTAAGTATTAGTCGAACATATGCTTTTTCGTTGAATGTTTTGTAATCAGAGTCCAAGAGAAACATAAAAATAGTTAATATTGATAGTATAAATAAGTTATTATAAAAAATATAGTCGTACAAGCATATTTTAGGCCACTAGTCAAAAGTAAGTCTTATAAATAAATATTTTTAACAAGTGTTATGAAATTTTTTGAAGTGCTCATACTTGTAATATTGATGTCAGTTCCATTTTTTCTCTTCAAAAAGGAAGATTTCACTACATTTATCTATTGGACAATTGTGACAATTGGTTATCTACTCTACATTGTTTTCTCGAATAAAAGGTGGGCAAATGACTAACTTTCTAATATTAATAGGGATTTATGCCGTTATAGGTACAATTATTGCGCTATATTCTAGAGGTGCCAAGACGCAAGAAAGTTTCTTTATTGGAGACAGAAACATTGGTGGTGTTGTTTCTGCACTTACATATGCAGCTACAACATATTCTGCCTTCATGATGGTAGGCCTAGTTGGTCTTTCCTATGCAACGGGAGTCGGTGCTCTCGGATTTGAATTAACTTATTTGTTGGGAACTTTATTCTTTTTATCTTATTATGGTCCTAGGATATGGAAAATAGCAAAACAAAAGAGAATTATTTCCCCTTCGGGATTACTTGAAGAGAGATATGGATTAAAAACAGCAAAAATTGCAGCCTTAATATCTCTACTGGCTTTAATCCCCTATACATCTGTTCAATTAACAGGTGTAGCCCTAATCTTAGAAAAAAATTCAAGTTTGAATTTTTCTACGGGCATTTTAATTGTTGGAATACTTATTGCACTGTGGGCATTTCTAGGTGGCTTAAAGGGAGTTGCATTGACCGATTCAATCCAAGGAGTTTTGATGATCGTAGCATCTATATTTGCTTTAGTTTGGGTATCTTATAGATTTGATTTTTCAGCTATTTCCTCAATGGGTGATTTAATGTATGTTCCTAATGCTATTTGGACACCTAAATTTTTCTTAGGATTGACTATCCCATGGTTTTTCTTTGCATTGACTAATCCACAAGTTCTCCAAAGACTATTTATTCCAAAGGATCTATCTGCATTAAAAAAGATGATAGTATATTTTGGTATATTTGGTGTATTATACACAACAATTGTAACATTTATAGGAATTCAACTTAGAGTTCTAACGTTTCAAGGATTATTCCCAATAGTCCTATACAGAGATGATGTCACTCCCACATTGCTTTCATTAATGCCCGAATGGCTGTCCCTTCTATTAGCATTAAGCATAATGGCCGCCGCAATAACAACTGCAAATTCAATAGTCCTGACTCTTTCTTCAATGGTCTCAAGAGATATTGTAAAAGAGAAAGGCATTCTATTTGGGAGAATCTCAATTATAATTATAACAATATTCATCGGCCTTTTTGCAGTGAGAAAGTTAAGCTACATAGTTGAATTATCCGTTTTATCATCAACTATACTACTTTGTTTATTGCCACTAATTTTTGGTTTATTTCACTATAAAATAGGCAAGGATTTGACTGGAGCTATTACACTTGTAGGTGGATTTTTGACTGCTGTATGCCTTTCTTTCTTTAAAATATCTATATTTGAAATTCCTACGCCCATAATAACTTTGATTGTTTGTTTTGCACTTTTCTTTGTTGCTGGAATGCTTGAGTCAAAGTAACCTTAAAATATCACTTGAGAAAAAAATTAAGAAATATTAATTTATCATTCTTTTCTGGACTTCTAGTTTTTATAATCTATATCCTCATCACTACAGTTGTCCTTAGTTACAAAATCTTTGTCTGTTCAGTTGGCCTTGGTATTTTCACTACAAGGAAACGAAATACTTTATCACTTTGATTAATTAATCTATGGGGTATTTTTGCAGGACTTTCGATAAGCAAATCAGGGTATACCTCTTCTCTTTCATCACCAATTTCAACAATCCCGGTTCCTTCAAGCACATAAAAAAATACATCAACAGGAGTAATATGTCTTAATAGAGCTTCACCTGGATTTAATGTTATGTGTATTGCCTGAGCTTTTTCAGTGTCGTATAACTTTCTAACATCAACTTTGTGTGATGTTTCGATAATTTTCTCTTCCTTTACTTTAACAATCTTCATTTAATCACCTTTTGTTTTTATTTTTACAGAATCAAATTTGCATATCTTTTCACACTGATAATATAAAATACATTTGCTACCTATTATATTAAAGAGGACGGCGATTAACCTCTATTTTTTTCTTATCTTTTTAATTTTATAAATCTTCGGGCGCTTTATAGTGTTTCTTAACTCTTTTTATCCAAATTTGGGCAATTTCCCAAAATTCTTCGATGGCTAACGCTAGGCCATCCTTTTAGAAAGAGTATGAAGCTGATATAGACTAAAAGAAAAACATACAAACATCAGCTTTACTTCGACCCTTGGCAGCGTTGTCACAAGCATGTACCCAACTCCCATCCTTGCTTCTTCGGGTCTTGGCGCCTTTTTCACCCTTATTGTCAAATAGTTCAGAAATAATAGGCTTGAATAGCTTCCAATCAATAAGTTTGTCTATATAGTTTAATCTGTCGCCTAGCTTCTGAAGGCGTTCATATTCTCTTTTCAAGGCAAAAGCACTCAAGCTGCCCATGACAACTAAAACCCGCTATTGGCATATAAATTTAATCAATAGCGGAAATAAGACTGAAGCTAATCAATTCTCTATATTTTTTTAATAAGTCCTTGCTCTTCTAGTTCAGAAAGGCGTAATGAAAGAATTTTAGGCGTTATTCCTTTTAATCCCCTTTTTAATTCATTGAATCTTTTTTCGTTTGTTTCTCCCCTATAGAGCTCTAACAAAATCAAGAGAGACCATTTTTCCCCCATAATATTAAGTGTTTTGTAAATAGTGCAGTCAATCATAGCATCTAATTAGATACTTACTAGTTTATATAGTATCTATTATATACTTAGTATAGAAAAAATATTGGTGTTGAAATGGTAAAAAGAGAGATAATTAATATTGATGAAGAAAAATGCAATGGGTGTGGGCTTTGTGTTCCTAACTGTCCTGAAGGAGCACTTCAAATAATAGATGGCAAGGCCAGATTGATAAGTGATCTATTTTGTGACGGGCTTGGTGCTTGTATTGGAAACTGTCCAGAAGGTGCTATATTTGTTGAAGAGAGAGAAGCTGAAGAATATGATGAAAAGAAAGTTATGGAAACCATAGTAAAACAAGGTAAGAACACTATTAAGGCACATCTTAAACACTTAGAGGATCATGGTGCAGTTAATTATCTAAAACAGGCAAAAGAGTATCTTGAAGAGAAAGGCATAGAGAATCCAATGAAGGAAAAACATCATATACATGGGGCATCTTGTCCAGGATCAAGAATTATGGAATTCTCAAAGGAAGAAAAAGAAGGAGCGGAGGAAGGTAAAAGATCTTCTCAGCTTAGGCAATGGCCTATTCAACTTCATCTGATCTCACCAAATGCACCCTATTTTCTTGGAAAAGATGTTTTACTGGCAGCAGATTGTACAGCCTTCTCCATAGGCGATTTTCACAAAGATTTTCTTAAAGGTAAGACTTTAGTAATAGCATGCCCGAAACTTGATTCAAATATAGATGTCTATGTAGAGAAAATAAGAAAGATGATAGATGAGGCAAAGATTAACACATTAACAGTCTTAGTAATGGAAGTTCCATGTTGCTCGGGCCTGCTCCAAATAGCCAAAAAGGCTTTAGATAGCGCAATTCGAAAGATTCCAATAAAATTAATAGTGATTGGGATTAAAGGAGATATAATAAAGGAGGAATGGATATAATGGAAAAAGGATTTTGGAAAGATTTGAATAAAACTATGCAGTTTCCAAAAGAGGGCATTTTTAGTACCGTATTGGCTTTGTCCAAAACATACAACTATACATTAATGTGTCTATCTGCTGGGACAAATATAGACACCCATACTTCAACTAAGGTGGGAATTGTACAAGTATTAAGTGGAACAGGTACCTTTACACTTGTTGATGAAGAGATTGAAATGGCCCCGGGGGTGTTTATTTTCATGCCTAAGAATGCACCTCATTCACTCAAAGCTAAGGATAATCTGGCAATATTATTGGGCCTAACAGATTAATTTATTTTTATTTTACAAAGAAAACATATATATAATAAAAAACAAAGATAAATTTGTGAGGAGTAAAAATGGAAGGCGATAGGGTATCTCATCATGAATCTGTAAAAAAAATGTATAAAAAAATTAAAGATGACAACATAACAAATATTTGGGATAGATATGAAGCTCAAGGATTTGGGGGTGACCCAGATAAAAGATGTCCTTTCTGCCAAGGAGGCGTTCGATGTGACCTTTGTTCAAACGGTCCATGTCGTTCTGACGCATCAATTGATAAACGGGGTGCATGTGGGATTACTGCAGATGGCATGGCAATGAGGATGATGCTTTTGAGGAATGTATTGGGTACTTCAACTTACCATTACCACACCGAACAAACAATAAAAACTCTGAGGGCAACTGCTAAAGGTGATATGCCCTTTCAAATAAAAGAGCCGGAAAAATTAAAATCATTTGCTGAAAGACTTGGAGTGAATACAAGCGGGAGCATTAATGAAATTGCTTTAAGATTTAGTGATTTTGTTGAAGAGGACTTTAATAGAAAATATTTTGAGCAAAGTAAAATTGTGGAAGCATTAGCCCCGCCTGAGAGAAAAAAAACATGGAAAAAACTTGGTATATTTCCCGGAGGCGTCCATGGCGAAATGATGTTTTCCACGAGCTCTTGTTTAACAAACGTAGATGGATACTATGTAAGTTTAGCCTTAAAAGCAATGAGAATTGGAATAGCCATGGCTTACCAAAGTCAAATAATAAATGAGTTTACTCAAGACATTCTTTTTGGAATACCAAGGCCGCATAAAATGAGGGTAGACCTGGGTGTGTTAGATCCCAACTATGTCAATATTTTGCCAAATGGGCATGAACCTTTTTTAGGATTTGCAATGATTCAGCTTGCAAGAAAGGACGAATGGCAGCAAAAGGCAAAGGCCATAGGTGCGAAGGGCCTTAGGGTAATTGCAAACATTGAGACAGGTCAAGAGATAATTCAAAGATGGGAAATGGATGATGTTTTTTATGGGTTCACAGGTAACTGGATTATGCAAGAAGCGATAATGGCAAGTGGGTGCATAGATATCTTTGTAGCGGATATGAATTGTTCGATGCCAATCGACCCAATATATGCAAAAAAATACAAATTCAAATTGGTACCTGCAAGTGAAGTTGTAGCATTCGAAGGCATTACTGAAAGAGTTGATTACATCCCAAACGAAGCAGAGAAACAGGCCGAATCACTTTTGCAAATGGCAATTGATAACTTTAAGGAGCGAAGGAGTTCAATTGATCCAGTTGTAGGTCTTCCAACGAAAGAAGCGATAGTTGGATTTTCAACTGAAAGTATAGTTGAAGCATTAGGTGGAACAATTGAACCTCTGTTAAATGCAATTAAAGATGGTACGGTAAGGGGCGTCGCTGGAATGGTTTCATGCACTTCTTTAAGAGATTCAGGCCAGGACGTTCACACAATAAAAATGGTAACTGAGTTGATAAAGAGGGACATACTAGTTTTATCCCTTGGATGTGGAAATGCCGCAGTACAGGTTGGTGGGCTATGTAGCTTGGAGGCTAAAGAAAAGGCAGGCCCCGGATTAAAGAAGTTATGTGCTCTATTGAATATTCCTCCAGTACTAAGTTATGGAACATGTACTGACACAGGGAGGCTTGCAGATTTGATTGGTGTAATTTCAAAAGCTTTAGGAGATGTGCCTGTGCCCGATTTACCAGTTGTTGCAGTTGCACCGGAATATATGGAGCAGAAGGCAACTATAGATGCTATTTTTGCATTGGCATTTGGATTGCATACATATGTTAATCCAGTTCCTCCTGTAACAGGCGGGCCAAATCTTGTAAAACTTTTGACTGTTGACTGTAAAGACATAACAGGCGGGATACTAAATGTCGAGAAAGATCCGATTAAAGCATCAGATGCAATCCTCTCCCACATCGAATCTAATAGAAAAAAATTAGGGATATGACCTTAAAACACTAAAATTTTTATATTTAATTATCTTTTTATGTTTGGATGCAAAATGATAAAAATATTCCGTTAGTTAAAAAAGATTCAAAAGAGGCACATAAAGTCCCCGTTCCCAAAAGAAAAAAAGTTCAAGGAAGAGGGGGTTCGTGGTTAATAAAACAACTTGACCACTATGAAGTCAATTATAATCAAAGCGATATAGACGAGATACAGAAGAGAGTTATTCTAATTCAGGAAAATATAACGCCCATACAAAGATTAATTCTTGAATATCCTGAAAGGTGGCCAAGAATTTACAGTACTTTGAAGCTGTTTAGAGAAAAGGCAAAAATAGATTGGGAAAAAAGAAACGATGAAAAGAGTTATCATAATATTTCTGATAATGAAAGAGAATATTTGAAGAAATCTTTGATGCTTACAAATCTTAAACTATCAAAGCTCAATGTTCCCATGCCTTCTTCCGTATTCAGTGCAATTTATAGATTTATAGAAGATAAAGACTTTGAATATCTTTTAGATAAAAAATCGATATCGTATATTTTAACACTAACAGAAAGAGAAGACCCCCCATCAAACTGGGATATAAAGCTTTATAGATTTTTAAGAAAATATTTTAGAAAAGAAATCCTGAGGTAATATCTTAGAAAGCGAAATTTATTTAATCGATAGTCTTTTTTATTAGGCCAGATTTAAATGATCAAATTAATCTTAATATTCTTGTATTTTCTATTATTACTTTTTTCATGTCATGTTTATTTAACTATAAATTTAAATGGTCCAAAATTTACCAAATAATGGTTTGTACTAGGTAGATATATATCAATATATTTGTAAAAAGTTGGATAAGTACATCAGTCATACTTTGAAAGTCTTCTTCTCTTAGCTTCAAAACTTTCATTGCATGAAGTCATTACATGGTCTTTGTAATAAGTTCTAAGTCTGTCTAGATCTCTTTTCTTTTCTTCAATTTGTTCCTTTATAGCGGGGTCTTGTTTTGAAAGATATTCATTTTTTAACATGATAAGTTCCTTTTCAGCATCTTTTATTTTTTGTAAAGTATCCGATATAATATGGTCTGATTTCATTTTATCACTTATATGTTATTTATTTAAAAATATAAATTTATGAGGAGAAGTTTAAAGTTCAATGCATCAGATTATCTATTATATTCCATCCATGCGTTAGCTAGTTTCATCCCAGTCTTTAGTATATCATCTAGATTATCGTTTGACGCATTTGTTTTTGAACTCTTACTAGATGTCTGTAGACCTGCACCCAACAGTTGGCTTAGAAGATCATTTGATTGGCTAGATTTAGAACTTGTCCCTGTCGCCGCACCCAACAGTTGGCTTAGAAGATCATTTGATTGGCTAGATTTAGAACTTGTCCCTGTCGCCGCACCCAACAGTTGGCTTAGAAGATCATTTGATTGAGAAGTCTTTGAACTCTTAGTAGACATCTGCAAACCTGCATTCATTAACTCGCTTATAATATCTTCTTTCGTTACATTAGATGCTCCGAATTTCTGAATAGCCATCTGGATGCCTATTTTCAATAATTGAGCTAAAATTGCATCTTTCAATGTTTTGGATTGGACTACTTCTTGAGTTTGAGCAGAAGAAACGGTGTTAGACAAGACATTTTTTATAATAGCTTCAATACCCGTTTCTTTCATTATGCCCGCATCACCAGCAGCAGCCATAATTGAAGATAGCAGTTTTTCTCCGTTAAATTCCTCTTTTTTTCCATTGCTTCTAATAACGTATGTCATACTCACATACATTAATATCAAAACATATAAAATTATCTGATTTAATCTAGTATTTTCTTTAAAGAAGAATCAATCTCTAAGGATTATCAATATCATTTGCCAAAAATGCAAAACTTTATAAGTAACACGAAATATAAAACTGTAACACTATTAGGGGGTGTAAATATTATCGGTAAAAAAATAAGTATATTGTTAATATCAATACTTTGTATTTCCTTAGTAGTAGGGTGTGTCAATCAAGGCACTTCTCCCAATACAGTTTCTAAAGGTACTACTGTAAAAATAGGAAGTCCAAACACGATAAAGGCCGCAAATGCTTTTGATACTAATCTTGGAATCTTTATGAAAATATCAAATTTGACACTTACTAAAATGGATGAAAATGGGAAAATAGTAGGTCAAATGGCTAGTAAATACGAAGTATCGAGCGATAACAAGACTTGGAAATTTTATATAGACCCAGATTTATACTGGAGTGATGGGAAAAAAGTAATCCCTGAGGATGTCAAGTTTTCTATAGAATACTATGCAAATAAAATACCTTATGCAGGGTGGATAAAACAGTCTGTTGAATCTGTAACTGTAATCCCAAGAGATAATGCTGTCGAGCTTAAATTTAAAGAACCATATACAAGAACAAATCTAGAATTTGCAACCTATAACATACTTCCAAAACATGTTTGGGAATCTATTCCGGATCCAATCAATTATATCCAAACTGATAACTATGTTGGATGTGGACCATACTTTGTATCTAATGTAAATCTCGATTCTCAAATAGTAACCTTAAAGAAAAATCCATATTGGAAAGGAAAACAATCTATAGTAGATACAATAGAAGTTCACATGTATAATACCAATGATACATTAGCACTTGACCTTGAAAATGGAAACTTAGATGTTTATTACAAATATGCAGGAAGTTATCCCTATTCTAATATACAAAAATTGACCGACACAGGTAAATATGACATTATCCAAAAAATGAATGTTGGCTTAATATTCCTTGGAATGAATCTACAAAGACAACCAATGTCTGATCTAAAATTTAGAAATGCAATGTCTTACGCGATTAACTATGAAGAAATTGTTAAAATTGATGCATTGGGATACGGCTCAGTACCAAACAGAGGATTTGTTCCCCCAACCATGGAATTTTATAAAGATACACCAAAACTAGAATACAACGTTGAAAAAGCAAATCAATTACTTGAAGAAGCAGGGTACAAGGACAACAATGGAAATGGAATAAGGGAAACACTTGAAGGCAAGGATATTAAAATAATAATGCTTATCCGTTCAGACTATGTTCGTTCTGGAGAACTAGTACGGGATTATCTCAAAAAAGTTGGCATTGACGTAACACTAAAATCTGTTGACACAAGTACATGGATATCCTTAAAAGATAAGTATTACTATGACCTCACCATAACAAGGACAACACCTTGGGGAATGTTAATGCATGCACAGTGGGGAACAGGATACTTTGATTCACGAAGAACGGGGGAAGGTGTTTTACATATATTAGATGATACAGAGTTCACTAAGATATGTGATGGAATACTATCCACAACAGACGCAGTGAAAATACAAACATATGCTTATCAAGTACAGGACTACTACTCAGAGAATCTACCTGGTATAACCCTTTGCTGGAATGAAAACATTACACCTTATGGTAAAAAATTCAATGGATGGTATGTAGATCCACTCTATGGGATATACAATACTGACACATTCTTAAATCTAGAGAAGGCATCATGATGAATTTGGCAGACGAATGGAATAGTTCAATTAAGCAATCAAGCTATCTAAAGATACTTAATGATAAAGGTATCTCAAACGATGATTTTTGGAAACAATTGAACTATTACGATGAACTTATGCTATATTCAAGGTATCCTGGAAAAATAATGGACAGGATATCTTTTTTTCTTTCTTCTAATGATATAGTGTTAGATATAGGTGCTGGAACTGGTGCTTTCACAATACCCCTCTCGAAAATAGCCAATAAGATTATAGCTTTAGATCCTTCGTCACATCAACTTAAAATTCTAAAAGACAAGGCAAAAATTGCCAAATGTGAAAATATTTTATACATGGAAAATGAATGGAAAAATGTATCAAAAGATGAAATTGGAAAGGTCGATTATTCTCTTGCTGCATACAGCTTTTTTGAAGACGATATTTGTTCATTCCTTGAAAAATCAATATCTGTAGCTTCAAAAGGAATTTTTCTAGTATTTCGAGAAGGAATGGGCGATCCTTTAAGAGAATACATATACAATACAAAAAATTCAGTTGATTTTTTACATCTTTACAATATATTATATGAAATGGGATATATTTTTAATGTTGAATTATTTACTTCAGATTACCAATTTCCTTTACCCTTTGTTTATAGATCATATCCCCATACAAATAAGACTGAAGATGAAATATTCAACTATCTTAAAAATAACAATAGATTAATCAAAAAATCAGATTCTTATGAAGTTTTCTGTCAAAGAAAAGATGCTTTACTATACCTAATAAAATAATGCTTAAAGGGATCAAATGAAAATGCGTTCAAAGAAAGTAGCACGTTACCTAATTGCACTTTTTGTCATTTTCTCTCTAAATTTTATTATTCCTAGGTTGATGCCAGGAGATCCTGTTACAAATCTTTTAGGCGAAGATTTTGTTATGACTGAGGAGTCAATGCAAGAACTAAGAGAGAAAATGGGCCTTGATAAATCTCTACCTTTGCAGTATCTTGATTATTGGAACAACGCATTTAGGTTTGACTTTGGGTATTCTTATCACTTTAAAGCACATGTGACTTCTATTATTATGTCCAGGATGAAGTGGACATTGTTACTTCTTGTGCCTTCAATATTGTTGAGTTCAATAATTGGTTCTTTGTTGGGGTCTATTTCTGGATTAAAATCCTCTTCAAAATCATCTAAAACACTCACATTAATCGAACTGGCCTTTTATTCT
>Ga0172382_10009199_pt1 | contig 13544 bp, 13 predicted proteins | sample Leawel138RmetaG_FD_122245 | JGI IMG/M metagenome (GOLD analysis project Ga0172382, IMG submission 122245) | Leachate microbial communities from a municipal landfill in Southern Ontario, Canada - Leachate well 138R metaG | ecosystem: Engineered > Solid waste > Landfill > Unclassified | place...
CGCCATGCAGGCGGGTCTGCGCGATGTGGTGAAAGACATCCTCGACGGTCTCACGCCCCGCGAAGCCAAGGTGCTGCGCATGCGCTTCGGTATCGAGATGAGCACCGACCACACCCTGGAAGAGGTGGGCAAGCAGTTCGACGTGACCCGCGAACGCATCCGCCAGATCGAGGCCAAGGCGCTGCGCAAGCTGCGCCACCCCAGCCGCTCGGAGCAACTGCGCAGCTTCCTCGATTCGGAAAGCTGATCAATCCACCACTGCCGGGTATACTAACGGCGCCCGAAGGGCAACCTTCGGGCGCCGTGCGTTTTCGGGGCCTATAGCTCAATTGGTTAGAGCAGAGGACTCATAATCCTTTGGTTCCAGGTTCAAGTCCTGGTGGGCCCACCAAATACACAGGGGGCTGACGCCCCCTGTTCTCAAGCCAGCCCTGCTGAGGAGTTACTGGAACCCCCACACCGGCGCCAGCAGTTCCCCCAGCCCCTCATAGGTCTTGGGGTCGGCGGCAATGAATTTTTCCTTCTTGAACACCTCCAGCAACGGTTCTGCCACCTTGCTCCCCTCGTCGCTGACCAAGGCTGCGGCAATCTTGTCGCGGACCTCCGGCTCGACGCTGCTGCCGACAGAGAAGGTGCGTTCCGGATGACTGCGGAAGCTGTGCTGAATCAGGCGCAAGCCCGTCTGGTCCTGTTTGGCCCAGACCTGATCGCGCAATACGGCAGCATCACCGCGGCCACTCTTGAGGCATTCGTTGATTTCCTTGAAACCCTCCACCCGCAGCATGGTGGGCTGCCGCGCCGGGTTGCGAAAATAATTGAGAAAATCCATGGTCAGCATGTTGGGAGAGCTGAAGGCACAGATGTTGTGACCGATCAGATCATCCAGATGGCGGATGTCGCTGTCCTGCCGCACCGCCACCACGATGGTGATCGCTCCGGGCAGGCGCGCAACCGGCACCGCCCCCTGACGCTCCATCCGCCAGCCCGTGTAATGCGGGCCGTCAAACACCATGTCATAAGCGTTTTGCAGCGTGCCATTGTTGTATTCGAGGTAATTCTTGGCCGGCTGGATGACGAACTGCTTGCCGGTGACCTGACTCAGGTAGTTCAACAGCGGAGTGTACAGTTTGATGGTCTGCTCCGGTGTTTGCGTTGGCGCAGTCGAAAAAACGATGGTGTCCTTGGCCATAACCGCCCCGGCAAGCGACCAGCCGAGAACCAGACAAAACCCACTTCTTATCCATTTGAGCATTTTTCCCCTCCACCAGCAGTATTGTCTCCAGGCGCGCCGTATATGTTGCCCAGCAATAACCGGCCGTGGCAAGGTGTTATCTAGCGCGCTTTTCAGCTAATCTTCGCCCAGTCATCAGGGATTCTCGTTCATGCATCGCCCCGTCACGCTCATTCTGCTTTTTTGCATCGGTATGCTCGCCGGCTGTTCCGGCCAGGACGCACCGGCCAGCGCCACTGGCAGCGGGAAGGCGGAGCATTTGGTCGAAACAGCCATTGTGCGCAGTGAAAGCATTGCCGCAACGGCACTCCGTACCGGTTCACTGCGCGCGCAGCGCGAAATTCAGATCCTCTCCCAGGAGGAGGGGCGCATTGTTGCGCTACCCCACTTTGCCGGTGATGTGGTCAAGCGCGGTGACCTGCTGCTGCAACTCGACGATACCCTGCTGGCCGCACAGCTGCGCAAGAGCGAAGCCCAGCGCCGCCAGATGGAACTGGACCTCAGCCGGCTGCAAAGACTGATCCGCAATCAGCTCGTCAGCGAAGAGGAACTGGCACGCGCGCGCACCGCCCTGGATATTGCCCTGGCCGAGGAACAGCTGCTGCGCACCCGCCTTGAATACACACGCATCATCGCCCCCTTCGATGGCGTCATCAGCCTGCGCCGCGCCGAGCCGGGCGACGTGGTGCCGAGCTTCACCCACGTGCTGACCCTTACCGACCTCACCTCACTGCTCACCACCACCAGTGTCTCCGAATTGCTGTTGCCGTTTCTGGCGGTGGGTGATGCGGTAAGCATCCATATCGATGCGCTGGGTGCAGCTCCCCATCCGGGGCGTATCCTGCGCATCCACCCATCCATTGATGCCGCCACCAGGCAGGGGGTGGTAGAGGTGGCGCTCGATCCCGTGCCAGCCGCGGCACGTCCGGGACAGTTGTGCCGCATCCTGTTCACCGGGCGTCCGCAGATGCGCCGGGTCATCCCCTTTGCAGCCCTGCGCCGCGACAACAGCGGCGAATTTGTCTTTGCCCTTGATGCCGACGGCAAGGCACAGCGCCAAGCTGTGGTGAGCGGCATGCAGCTCGGCGAGGACATCGAACTGCTCTCCGGCCCCGCGGCCAGCACCCGCGTCGTCACCAAGGGCTTCCTCGGCCTGCTCCCGGGGCGCAAGGTAAAAAGCGTTAGCGCCGCACCCGCCGCCTCATGAGCACGCCCCGTACGCAGGGCGGTCTCGCCGCCTGGTCCATTCACCATCCAATCGGCGTCATCATGCTGGCCCTGACGGTGGTGGTGCTGGGCCTCTTTGCGCTTGGCCGCCTCGCCGTCGATCTCCTGCCGCAAATCATCTATCCGGAGATCCAGGTGCGAGTGCTTGACCCCGGCGTACCGGCCAACATCATGGAAGACCGCATCACCCGCCAGCTGGAAGAGCAGCTGGCCATCACCGAAGACGCCATCGGCGTGCAGTCACGTACCAATGAAGGCAGCAGCTCGGTGGAACTGATGTTCGAGTACGGCAAGGACATCGACATTGCGCTACGCGATGCCAGTACGCGGCTGGATCGTGCCAAGCGCTTCCTGCCTGCAACCATCGACCCACCCATCATCTTCAAGCGCGATCCCTCACAGATTCCGGTGGCTGAGTTCATTATCAGCTCTACCACTCTCGATCCGGTCAAGCTGCGCGACTGGGTCGATTACGACTTTGCCAAGCAGTTCATCAATATTCCTGGTGTAGCTGCCGTGGAAGTAGGCGGCGGCCTGATACGTGAAATTCAGCTCCTGCCGGATCAGGAGCGTCTGGCGGCCAGTGGTCTCAGCCTGAATGACGTTATCGATATACTGCAACGCGGCAACGTGGAGTTGCCGGCCGGCCGCATAACCATGGAGCGGCGAGAGATCGGCGGACGCACGGCAGCGCGTTTCCAGAATGTGGCGGAGATCGCCGCGTTGCCCCTGCGCCTCAAGGACGGCACCACCATCCGCCTTGACGAGGTCATGCAGGTGCTGGACACCCACGCCGACGAACGCATCAAGGTGCGCCTCAACGGCACGCCCGGCGTGAAGATCGCCATTCAGAAGCAACCGACAGCCAATACCGTCGCCGTTGTCGAGGCCGTGAGGGAACGCATGGCCTGGCTGCAACAAAACAAACTGCTGTTGCAGGATGCCGAAATCTTCAATGTCGACGATCAATCCATCTATGTGCGCAATGCCCTCAACAGTGCCACCCAGGCCGCGCTGTCCGGCACGCTGCTGGCGATGGCGGTGGTCTATCTGTTCCTCGGCAACCTGCGCCGCACCCTGATCATCGGCAGCGCCATACCGCTCGCCATCATGGTCACCTTCGCGCTGATGGGACTGGGCGATCTCACTTTCAACATGATGACGCTGGGCGGTCTGGCACTCGGTGTCGGCATGCTGGTGGACAATACCATCGTGATGCTGGAGAACATCCAACGTCATCAGCGCGACGGTGAGGCGCCGGTGGAGGCAGGTACCCATGCCGCCAGCGAGATCTACGGCGCCATCGTCGCTTCCACCTCCACCAACCTGGCTGCCGTACTGCCATTTCTGTTCATCAGCGGACTGGTCGGTCTGCTCTTCCGCGAACTCATCTTCACCATCTCTGCCGCCATCCTCGCCTCCATGGTAGTGGCGCTGACGCTGGTCCCCGCCCTGGCGGTCCAGGTGCGCAACGTCGACAGCGGGCGCCTGCGTCTTGCCGTCGATGGCTTCATCCACCAGTTGCAGGGAGGCTACGCCGCCGTGGTCGCCTGGCTGCTCGATCGGCTGTGGGCACAGGCCGTGCTAATCGTGGCACTGCTGGCGGCGCTCATCCTCACTCTGCCCGTATTCGGCGGGGCGCAGGAATTTCTGCCCAGCATGGACGACGGTCAAATCCAGGTCTATCTCACCGCCGACCCGGGGGTTTCCGTCGCGGAAATGGACCGCAGCGCCCATCGCCTGGAAGAGCTGTTTCGCCGTCAACCTGAAGTGGTCAGCGCCTTTGCCACCATCGGCGGCTTCATCTTCGGCCGTACCCAGCGCGAATCCAGCAACAGCGGCTCCATCATGATCCAGCTGGTGCCACGCAGTCAGCGGGCCATCAGCAGCAATGACTGGATCGCGCGCATGCAGAAGGCGGTGGCGCAAGAAGAGCTGGCGGGAGTTCGGGTACGCATGCGCAGCCGTGGCATTCGCGGTATCCGCATCGGCAGTGGCGACGATGATCTCAGCCTCCGCATCCAGGGCACCGATCTGACCACGCTGACCCAGCTGGCCGACGATGTTGTCGGCCACCTGAAGAACATTCCCGGCCTCAGTAACGTGATGCACTCGGCGGAGGAACAGCGCCAGGAATTGGCCATCACTCTCGACCGGCAGCGCACCGCCGCACTGGGCCTTGATGCCGAAGAGGTCGGTCGTACGTTACGGCGCGCCCTGGACGGCGAGATCGTCACCGACTTCATCGAACGCGATCGCAGCATCGACGTGCGGCTGCGTCTGCCCCGGCGCGAGGTCGACACCCCGCGTGCGCTGGAAGAGCTGGTGCTGTACAGCGGCACCGGCCTGCCGCTGCGTCTGGGCGATATCGCCCGTGTCACCCTGGTGGCTACACCGGCAGAGATACGGCGCGACAACCAGCGCCGAATCGTCGAAATCAGCGCCACTCTCGTTGGCGGCACGTCACTCAGCGAGGCCTATGAGCGCATTTATCAGGAAATGGCCGACGTTGTACTGCCGGAAGGTTACACCTGGTATGACGGTGGTGAGCTGAAGGCGCTTACGGAAGGACGCAATCTGGGTCTGCTGTTGCTGGCCCTCGCCATCTTCCTGGTATTCGTCGTGATGGCGGTGCAATACGAATCGCTGCGCAATCCGCTGGTGATCCTGCTGTCCATTCCGTTTGCAGCGGTGGGCGTGGCGGTCGGCCTGCTAGTGAGCGGCCTGACATTGTCCATGCCGGTATGGCTCGGCATGATCATGCTAGCCGGCATCGTGGTAAACAATGCCATCGTGCTGGTGGAGTATGTGGAGATTGCGCGCCGCCAGGGCCTATCGGTGCGTGAGGCCATCATCACCGCCGCGCGCCTGCGCCTGCGGCCAATCCTCATGACCAGTCTGACTACGGTGGCCGGCATGACGCCACTGGCACTGGGACTGGGTGAGGGCTCGGAGATGCTGCAGCCGCTGGCCGTGTCCATCATCTTCGGCCTCACCATTTCGCTGCTGGTCACCCTGCTGCTGATACCGGTGGTGTACCGCCTGCTGCATCGCGCAACGGCTGGCGGCTAACGGGAGGATCTACTCTTTCGGCTTGTCGCCTTTGTCGGTTTCGTCGCTGCTGTTGCCCTGCCAGACCTCCAGCTCCTGGCGCAGCGCCTCCTCATCGTGGATGTAGCGATCGAGGGTTGCTTCCATCTTCTCGTCACTGTTCAGATCGTCTTCTGCGGCGGCCTCGCGCACATAGAACCGCGAGAAGAACACACCAATCTCGAACAGGATCCACATCGGCACGGCGAGCAGGGTTTGTGAAAAGATATCGGGAGGAGTAAGCAACATGCCGATCACAAACGCACCGACGATGATGTAGGGCCGCTTGGCTACCAGTGCCGCCGGTGTCACCACCCCCATCCACACCAGCAGGATGGTGGCGATGGGCACCTCGAAGGCCACACCGAAGGCAAAGAACAGCGTGAGCACGAAGTCCAGGTACTTGTTGATGTCGGTCATCACGGCCACGCCTTCGGGCGCAGCCGCGGTAAAGAATCCGAACACCAGCGGGAACACCACGAAATAGGCAAAGGCCATGCCGGCATAAAACAGCAGGGTGCTGGACAACAGCAGGGGCACAATCAGGCGCCGCTCATGGGTATACAGCCCCGGTGCGATAAAGGCCCACATCTGATACAGCAGATAGGGGATGGCAGCGAAAATCGCGGTCACCAGGGTCAACTTCAGCGGAGTGAGAAATGGCGAGGCCACATCAGTGGCGATCATCGAGCCGCCGGCGGGCAGGTGCGACAACAGCGGCTGCGCCAACAACGCATAGATGTCATTGGCGAAGTAGAACAACCCGAGGAAAACCGCCAACACCACCAGCACGGCGCGCAAGATGCGATCGCGCAACTCTATCAGGTGGGAAACGAACGGTTGTTCCACTTCGGTTGTGTCGGTGGCGCGGCTCGGTCGTTCGCTCATGACGGCGGCGTCGCATCCTTGTCCGGCTTGGCGGCCACAGCGGGAGCAGCGGGAGCAGCGGGAGTGGACTCAGCCGGGGCGTCGAGGGAAGACAGCTCAACCGGCTTGTCCATGCCCTGCAGGCCATTCTTGATGTCCTGCAGTGAGGCCTTGGCCTCTTCCATCATGTCGAACAGGCCTTCGCTCTTGGTTTGCTCGGAGACGATCCGCTTCAGCTCTTCGGCCTTGATCTCACGGTCGATATCCGCCTTTACCGTACCGACAAAATGACGGGCCTTGCCGTACCACAGTCCCACCGTGCGTGCGACCACGGGCAAGCGCTCGGGCCCCAATACCAGCAGGGCGACGATGCCGATGACCACCAGCTCCCAGAAGCCGACGTCGAACATGATTTATCCGGTTGCGAGTTGCGGGATTCGGCGTGCGCGGGTCCGCAGGGACACCATGCCGCCTGTCCGGGGAAACAGCGCTCAGGTCTTGTCTTTCTCGCGGGTAACTTCACCCTCGATGACACTGCCTTCCTTCTTCTCCTCCAGCTTGTCGCCTTCCTTCGCTGCCGACTGCTCACCTTCCTTCACTGAGGTGCGGAAATTCTTGATGGCGCTGCCCAGATCGCCGCCGATGTTGCGCAGCTTCTTGGTGCCGAACAGCAGGATGATGATTGCCAGAACGATAAGCAGTTGCCAGATACTCGGTGCCATGATTCAACTCTCCGCCATAGTAATTTACCGGCAGTACGCGACTGCCGAATGTGTACCGGCGCCTCCCTGCCGATGATTTGACCGGTGCTTACTTGCTCCGGTTCGCTTTTTCTTCCAGCCCCGACAGGCCAAAACGCCGTTCCAGCTCGTGCAGCACGGCCTGCGGCTCCAATCCCAGGTGCTTGAGCATCACCAGGCAATGGAACCAGAGATCGGCGGTTTCGTAGATGACCTGGGCGGGGTCGCCACTCTTGGCGGCGATCACCGTTTCGGTGGCCTCCTCGCCGACCTTCTTCAGAATGCTGTCCAGCCCCTTGGCGTACAACTTGGCCACATAGGAGCTGTCCGGGTCGGCGCCCTTGCGCTGCTCCAGAATCTCGGACAATTGCTTTAGGATATCGCTCATGAGGGTTTGCTGTATATCTGTTGCGGATCCTGCAGCACCGGATCGACGCTTTGCCACTGCTTTCCGTCGAACACCTTGTAGAAACAGCTGTGCCGGCCGGTATGGCAGGCGATCCCGCCCAGTTGTTCGATGGTGAGGAGGATCACGTCGTTGTCGCAGTCGAGGCGCATCTCCTTGACGCGCTGCACATTACCGGACTCCTCGCCCTTGCGCCACAGCTTGCCGCGTGAACGCGACCAGTATACGGCGCGTCCTTCGCGCACGGTGAGCGCCAGCGATTCGCGGTTCATCCAGGCAAACATCAGGACGCGGCCGCTGCCTTCTTCCTGGGCGATGACCGGCACCAGGCCGTCGGCCGTCCATTTGATCGCCTCCAGCCAGGCCTCGCTCACAGGCGCACCTCGATGCCGGCGGTGGCCATGCGCTGCTTGGCCTGTTCAATGGTGTATTCGCAGAAGTGGAAGATACTGGCGGCGAGTACCGCGTCGGCATGGCCCTGCACGATGCCGTCGACCAGGTGATCCAGATTACCGACGCCGCCGGAGGCGATCACCGGCACACGCACCGCATCGGACACCGCGCGCACCAGCGCCAGATCGAAGCCGGATTTGGTGCCGTCGCGGTCCATGCTGGTGAGCAGGATCTCGCCGGCACCGTAATCCACCATGCGCCGCGCCCATTCCACCGCATCGAGCCCCGTCGCCTTGCGCCCGCCGTGGGTGAAGATCTCCCAGCGCGGCGTCTCGTCGGCAGCGCTCACGCGCTTGGCGTCGATGGCGACGACAATGCACTGCGAGCCGAAACGGTCGGCGGCTTCCTTGACGAATTCCGGGTTGAACACTGCGGCGGTATTGATGCCCACCTTGTCGGCGCCGGCATTGAGCATGCGGCGGATGTCGGCACTGGTGCGAATGCCACCGCCGACGGTGAGCGGAATGAACACCTCGCCCGCGACCTGTTCCACCACGTGTACCATGGTCTCGCGGTTGTCGGACGATGCGGTGATGTCGAGAAAGGTAATCTCGTCGGCTCCCTGCTGATCGTAACGGCGCGCGATCTCCACCGGGTCACCGGCATCGCGAATATCAAGGAATTTGACGCCCTTGACCACGCGGCCGTTGTCCACGTCGAGGCAGGGAATGATGCGTTTGGCTAGACCCATTACTGTAGGTCGGACTTTAGTCCAACTCCTTTATCTCATTGCGGACAGAGTTCATCGGCCAGGCGCTGACCTTCGGCAAAGTCCAGCGTGCCTTCATAAATGGCGCGGCCGGTAATGGCACCGGTAATGCCCTCGTCGGCCACGGCACACAGGGCGCGAATATCATCCAGGTTGGTAATGCCGCCGGAGGCGATGATGGGGATCGACACGGCCTGCGCCAGTTTCACCGTCGCGTCGACGTTGACGCCGGACATCATGCCGTCACGACCGATATCGGTGTAGATGATGGCCGACACACCGTCCTGCTCGAAGTGCTGCGCCAGGTCGATGACGTCGTGCTTGGACAGCTTGGACCAGCCGTCCATCGCCACCTTGCCTTCCTTCGCATCGAGCCCGACGATGACATGGCCCGGGAATTCCGCGCACAGATCGCCGATGAAGCCGGGATGATTCACTGCCTTGGTGCCAATGATCACGTACTGCACGCCGGCATCGAGATAGGCCTGCACCGTATCCTCGTCACGGATGCCGCCCCCCACCTGGATCGGCAGGTTCGGAAAGGCCGCAGCGATGGCATGCACCACATCACGATTCATCGGCCGCCCCTCGAAGGCACCGTTCAGATCCACCAGGTGCAGGCGCCGGGCGCCCGCCTCCACCCAGCGCGCCGCCATGGCCACCGGATCATCGGAGAACACCGTGGAATCCTCCATTCGTCCCTGACGCAGGCGCACGCACTTGCCGTCTTTGAGATCTATGGCGGGTATGAGCAACATCGATCGATCCTCTTTACTGCGCATATGGTTGGTTGTGGTTTTCAGGTGCCCTGGCCATCCCAACGCAGGAAGTTGGCATACAGCGCGAGGCCTGCGTGCTGGCTTTTTTCCGGGTGAAACTGTACGGCAAAGACGTTTTCGCGCGTCACGGCGGCCGTGAAGCGGACGCCATAATCGGTGCTGGCCGCAGTCAGGGCGGCATCGGCCGGTTGCACATAATAGCTGTGCACGAAATAGAAACGGGTGTCCTGCGCAATGCCCTGCCACAAGGGATGGCGCTGCTCCTGGTGCACCTGGTTCCAGCCCATGTGCGGCACCTTCAGCCGCTCACCCTGCTGCATCAGGCTGTCGCCGAAATATTCCACTCGACCGGGCAGGATACCGAGACAGGAGGTGCCGCCGTTCTCGGCGCTGAAATCCATCAGCGCCTGCATGCCGACGCAAACGCCGAGAAAAGGCTTCTCCCGCACCACCTCGTGGATCACCTCGACCACGCCCTGGCGCTCCATCTCCGCCATGCAGTCGCGGATGGCGCCGACACCGGGCAGCACCACGCGGTCGGCGGCGCGGATGCGCTCCGGGTCATGGGTGACGATCACCTGCTGGCCCGCGGCGACATGCTCCAGCGCCTTGGCCACGGAGTGCAGATTACCCATGCCGTAGTCGATGACTGCAACGGTACTCATGATAGTAAGGACGTCCGGCTCGAATCAGATAGGAATGGGGTGGTTACAGGCTGCCCTTGGTGGAGGGGGTAATGCCCTGCATGCGTGGATCGGCCTCCAGCGCCATGCGCAGGGCGCGGCCGAAGGCCTTGAACACCGTCTCGGCAATGTGGTGTGCATTGCGACCGCGCAGACTGTCGATATGCAGCGTGACCTGAGCGTGATTGACGAAGCCCTGGAAGAACTCCAGGAACAGGTCGACGTCGAACTCACCGATGCGGGCGCGCGGAAAGTCCACCTGGAACTCCAGCCCGGGGCGGCCGGAAAAATCCACCACCACGCGTGACAGCGCCTCGTCCAGCGGGACATAGGCATGGCCGTAGCGGCGGATGCCCTTCTTGTCACCCACGGCGCGGGCAAAGGCCTGGCCTAGGGTGATGCCGATATCTTCCACCGTGTGGTGGGCATCGATGTGCAGGTCGCCACGGGCGCTCACCTGCAGGTCAATCAGACCATGGCGGGCCACCTGATCCAGCATGTGGTCAAGAAACGGCACCCCGGTTTCAAAACGGCCGCTGCCATTGCCGTCGAGATCAATACTTACCTCGATCCGGGTCTCCAGGGTCTCCCGCGTGACCGTGGCCCTGCGCTCGCTCATTGCGACTCCTTAATAGATGTACTGAAAGGGCGGCCTTACCGCCGCCCATAGCATACCGACTTCCGCGCCCGGATAGAATAAAAGCACGACCGGATCGCGCCCTTTAGTTGCAACCACGCAGCACATGTACGACGATAACCGTCCCAACAGCGATGAAATCGACCCACACCGGCGCCCGCGGGCGCTGGCCGTAGCCCCGATGCCGCAGACAAAAGCAAGCAATATTATCGAGTTATCTTCAATTCGCGTTGCCTGCAAGGACTGCGGACTGTTTCAGCTGTGCCTGCCGGTAGGCATCGACGGCGCGGACCTGGAACTGCTGGACAGCATCATCAAGCGCCGTCGCCCCATCAAGCGCGGCGAACACCTGTTCCAGGTGGGCGATCCGTTCCAGGCCATTTACGCCGTGCGCTCCGGCTCCATCAAGACCTATGTGCCGACGGAAGATGGCTACGAGCAGGTCACCGGCTTCCATCTGCCGGGAGAGCTGGTGGGGCTGGATGCCATCCACGCCGATATCCATCCCTGCGCCGGCAAGGCGCTGGAAACCACCAGCCTGTGTGAAATACCCTTCGACCGCCTGGAGGAATTGTCGGAGCGCATCCCTACCCTGCGCCATCAGCTATTGAAGATCATGAGCCGGGAGATCCTGCACGAGCAGTCCCTGCTCATGCTGCTCGGTAAGAAAAATGCCGATGAGCGCCTTGCCTCCCTCCTGCTCAGCCTCTCCAGCCGCTACCAACAGCGGGGATTTTCCGCCACCGAGTTCAACCTGAGCATGTCGCGCAACGATATCGGCAACTACCTCGGGCTGGTGGTGGAAACAGTCAGCCGGCTGTTTACCCGCTTTCAGGAGGAGGGGCTGCTGACGGTACAGCGCAAGCACATCCGCATCCTTGCCCTGGAGCGCCTCCATGCCCTCGCCTGCCAGTCGCGCAGTGGTTCACCACCGCCCATTTCCGAGTGAGCGGGTACGCTATTGCGCCCCCGCGCCAACAGCGAAAAAACGCGATAAAAACAGTATGAAATGTACTGTGGGATATCACGCGCCTGTTGCGTGTTAATCACCAGTTTGTTTGACAAAAATCAATGTTCTGATATCTTCTCTTCGACTATATTTGGTCGCTAGTTCCGGTAGCAGGGTTTGGGAACACAGCGATCGACGCGTCTGGGGGACAAAAGAAATTTATTGGCCTATCAGGGCGTTGCCGCTTCAGACAGCGCCTCCCGCCAGTCCTCCCGCCTCCCCGCGGAACTGCACAGTCACACCAACCTTCCGGCCCTGCCGACATTGCGTCCGGCAGGCGTTGGCTAGGCACAACAACATGGAGTCATGCGGCTGCACACTCCGGATAACAACAGATTTCGGTTTGTTCATGCATGGGGGTTGTCAGAGAAATAATCAACAAAGTTTTTTTGGGCGGTAAAAAAGTTGTCTTGGCTTAACCATTGGCTCACACAGAGGAGAGAAACTCGTGGAAGCGACACAAGCGGAACAGAAATATAACTTTGAGGTCGTCAGGTGGTTTTCCATCATGGCGGTTGTGTATCTGGTCGTAGGTACCCTGGTGGGCGTGCTGGTCGCCTCCCAGCTTGCCTGGCCGGTGCTTAACTTCGACATGGCCGAGTTGAGCTTCGGCCGACTGCGTCCGTTGCATACCAACGCAGTGATCTTTGCCTTCGGCGGCTGCGTGCTGATGGCAACCGCCTTCTACACCGTACAGCGTACCTGCGGTGTGCGCCTGTGGAGCGACAAGATGGCGTGGTTCACCTTCTGGGGCTGGAACGTCATCATCGTGCTGGCGGTCATCACCCTGCCGCTGGGCCTGACCCAGGGCAAGGAGTACGCCGAGCTGGAATGGCCCATCGACCTGCTGATCGCGGTGGTGTGGCTGTCCTACTCCTTCAACTTCGCGATGACCATCGCCAAGCGCAAGACCAGCCACATCTACGTGTCCAACTGGTTCTTCCTCGGCATGATGGTGATGATCACCTATCTGCACGTGGTCAACAGCCTGGCCATCCCGGTTGAGCTGTTCAAGTCCTACTCCGTGTTCTCCGGTGTGCAGGACGCCATGATCCAGTGGTGGTGGGGTCATAACGCAGTAGGCTTCTACCTGACCGCGGGCTTCCTCGGCATCATGTACTACTTCGTGCCGAAGCAGGCCGGTCGTCCGGTGTTCTCCTACCGTCTGTCCGTCATCCACTTCTGGGCGCTGATGTTCGGTTATGTCTGGCTGGGCGCGCATCACCTGCAGTACACCGCCCTGCCCGACTGGACCGGCTCCCTGGGTGCCGCCGTTTCCCTGGCCATGATCATCCCGTCCTGGGGTGGTGCCATCAACGGCATGATGACCCTGTCCGGCGCGTGGGACAAACTGCGTACCGACTACATCCTGCGCTTCCTGATCATGTCCCTGGCCTTCTATGCCATGTCCACCTTCGAAGGTCCGGTCATGTCCGCGAAGACCGTCAACGCGCTGTCCCACTACACCGACTGGACCGTCGGCCACGTGCACTCCGGTGCCCTGGGCTGGGTCGCCATGGTCGGCGCCGGTGCGCTGTACCACATGGTCGAAAAGCTGTGGAACACCCGCATGTACTCCGCTGCGCTGGTGAACCTGCACTTCTGGATGGCCACCATCGGCACCGTGATCTACATCACCGCCATGTGGGTATCCGGCATCATGCAGGGCCTGATGTGGCGTGACTACGACGAGTTCGGCACCCTGACCTACAC
>Ga0172382_10009202_pt1 | contig 13542 bp, 16 predicted proteins | sample Leawel138RmetaG_FD_122245 | JGI IMG/M metagenome (GOLD analysis project Ga0172382, IMG submission 122245) | Leachate microbial communities from a municipal landfill in Southern Ontario, Canada - Leachate well 138R metaG | ecosystem: Engineered > Solid waste > Landfill > Unclassified | place...
ATTTTTAAAATCATCGTATTCAAAAATTAATAAACCCTTTCTAATATAAAAAAAATAATCTGATATAACGCTGTAATCCTGAGATAAAAAATAAATATTTTTCAACTCTTGTATATTTTTTTCATCAAATTTAAAATCAAAATCATTAATATCTTTAGAGTATTCATAAGCCCAATCGATGGAATGAGCTATTCCTCTTAAATTATTACAAACTGCTTGATGTCCTTGGTTAATAATTTTGTCTAAATCCAAATCTTCCTTAAATGAAAAAGACATAAATTCAAGATACCTCAATAAATTTAATACCGTTACGTTTCTTGGAGCATTAAAAATGTTTTGACTTTTAATAAAAACGTCAACCTCATTTTCTATTTGTGTCAATTTTTTTTCATCAAACATTATTAGTAAGATTAATAATTCATCTTTTCTGTAATATAACATTAAAAATCATAAAAATAAAGCAAAAGTTATCAACTTCCTGTCTACTTCTCTGCCCTGGACTTAGTTCGGTCTTTGCGTCATTTGTTAGTTAGTATTAATAATTAACAAATAAAAGCTATGAATCAAGAACAAAGGTCTTATGGACCAAATACAGCTCTCAGAGAGCAAAATAGGGCTAATTTAGAGCTAATTGAGGATCCAATAAAGTATTGTCTATATGCTCGTAAATCAACCGAATCAGATGAACTTCAAGCTCTTTCTATAGACTCTCAAATTAAAGAAATGTTAGAAATGGCTAAGAGCGAAAATATGGATATAGTAGAAGTAAGAAAAGAAAGCCATAGTGCTAAAGATTCAGGACAAAGACCAATATTCAATCAATTACTTGCTGATATTAGATCAGGAATGTTTAGCGGAATACTATGCTGGGCCCCTGATAGATTAAGTAGAAACGCTGGAGACTTAGGAGCAATAGTAGATTTAATGGATCAAGGACATTTAAAAGAAATTAGAACTCATGGACAAAAGTTTACTAACAATCCTAATGAGAAGTTTCTTCTTATGATATTGGGTAGCCAAGCTAAATTAGAAAATGATCATAAAGGACAAAATGTTAAACGAGGCCTTAGAGCTAAATGTGAGCAAGGCTGGAGACCAGGTCCAGCTCCATTAGGCTATCTTCATGATAAGTATGGTGATAAGGGTGGTAAAAGAGTATTTATTGATCCAAAAAGAGCTCCAATAATTAAAAAGATATTTGAGAAATTTGCTTATGATAAATTAAGTGGTAGACAGGTATATAAGTGGCTAAAAGAAGAAACCAATTTTAAAACTAAAAATAACAAGAACATGACTCTTAGTATGGTCTATAGATTAATTAAAGAAACTTTCTATTATGGAGAATTTGAATACCCCATTGGTAGCGATAAGTGGTATCAAGGAAATCACGATCCAATAATATCAAAAGACTTATATTTAAAAGCCAATGAGCAATTAAGCAGAGATAATATTCAAAGACATGAATGCAAAGAATTCGCTTTCACTAAATTAATGAAATGCGGATTGTGTGGATCAAGCATAACGGCTGAAGAAAAATTTAAAAAACTGAACGATGGCTCAGTTAGAAGATATGTTTATTACGGATGCACTAGAGGCAAGGATATTAATTGTAAATGCGGCTATATCAGAGAAGAAGAATTAATCGAACAATTAATAAAAATAATAGACAAGATAGATATTGATGAACTAGGCATCCAACATCAATTCAATGAAGAAATTGAAAGATATTACAAATTTAGCAAAGGAATATTAGGTAAAACTGACATTGATTTTGATAAGCAAAAAGAGATAGATATGAGAAATTATGTTAAGTATGTTTTAAGAGAAGGAAATCTTCTTGAAAAAAGAGAAATACTAGGAAATATGGAAAGTAAGCTAATTATGAAAGACAAGAAAATATGGCTTAAAAATTAATAGTGTAAAAAATTTTAATTTGTGATAGAATAAAATTATGAAAAATAAAATATTAAAAAATGTCAAACCAAACACTACATAAAATACTATTTGAAAATTCATCAAAAATGAATAGTATTAAAAACTGTTCTGTAGATTTAATAGTAACATCACCACCATACCCAATGATACAAATGTGGGACATTGTTTTTGAAAAACAAAATAAAAAAATTAAAGAGGAATTAAAAAAAGGAAAAGGAAAAAATTCTTTCGAATTAATGCATAAAGAATTAGATAAGACATGGAAAGAATGTTTCAGAGTTTTAAAAGAGGGTGGTATTGCTTGTATAAATATAGGCGATGCTACAAGATCAATAAATAAAGAATTTTCTTTATACTCTAATCATTCAAGAATTTTAAATTATTGCATTAAAATAGGTTTTAATGTTCTACCATCAATAATATGGAGAAAACAAACCAATTCACCAAACAAATTTATGGGCTCCGGTATGCTTCCTGTTGGAGCATATATAACACTTGAACATGAACATATATTAATATTAAGAAAAGGAAAAAGAAGAATTTTTAATAATGATAATATTAAAAACAAAAGACAAGAAAGTTCGTTTTTTTGGGAAGAGAGAAATGTATGGTTTTCTGATATTTGGCAAGATATAAAAGGAGTTAAACAAAAATTATCAAATAAAAAATTAAGAGAAAGAAGTGCAGCTTTTCCAATAAATATAGCCTACAGATTAATAAACATGTACTCTTTAAAAGGAGATACTGTACTTGATCCATTTTTAGGAACAGGGACAACATCTCTTGCGTCGGCAATATCAGAAAGAAATAGTATTGGAGTAGAAATAGACAAAAATTTTAAAAATAATATAATAGAATTTTTTAATTCAGCAAAAAAAATATCAACTGATACAATAAATCAAAGATTAGAAAATCATAATAATTTTATATTGAAAAGAAAAAAAAGTAACAAACCTATAAAATATCTAAACAAAAATCTTAATTTAAATGTAATGACAAAAAACGAAACAAATATAAAATTTAATAAAATAGATAAAATAGAAAATAATAAGAATGAATTTATAGTATATTATGATAATTAAAAATTTATATCAATATTTATACCGTCTTTCTTTTTTTCGTAAAAAATAAAATCACAATCTATTTTTTCACTTAAAGATTTCTTTGCTTTATAGGTATAAGGTTTTATGCTAACCTTTCTTTCTCCTATTAACCCATCCACGCCTTTGGCTTCTTCTTTGGGATCTGACAATCTATAATCGGTATTTTTTATTTCAGCAACTTTTTTTAATATTGCTTCTTGATTTTTTAAACCCGAAAAAGTCTTATAAACAAGTAGATCTATCAACCAATCTTTTACCATTTTTTTATCTATTTTATTTATAGCATCTTTTAAATTATCTATCATTGGCATAATTCTATCCAATGACTTATCAATTGCGTTAGGATTTCTTTTTATATACCAATTTTTCCATTCTAAAACATTTTTCCCTTTAAATTCTTGAATTAAATCACTCATTTGACCAACAACTTTTGGGCCAGTTCCTCTAGAGTTTTGATTAGCTAAATTTATAATTTGTGTTGTGTATTTAGGAAAATTAGTTATTTTTATATCTAATAGATTATTTAATTCTTCATTTTTAATTTTTATTTTCATATTAATAATTTATAATAATTTTAAAAATATTTTATCACAAATTTATATAAAATTCAATTAAAATTTATATAAAGAAAAAATAAAAAGACCTACGTGGGATTCGAACTACTCAAGTCCTTTATTTTCAAGCAATTTAGATAATTTGACTAAAACAAAAAGAACTGGCATAAGCCAGCTCCTTTCATTTTATCCCTATAAAATAAGGACGTAAATCGGTCTCTCACAAAATAGAAACATCTGCTCCCCATCAAGCACGTGTTTAGAACGCTGGATTGGGATAAAATAAGTGAAGAATTAGAGCTATATAAAGTAAAAGACTTATTATTAAGCTATAGAACAAACTAACTCTGTTTCATTTTATTATCAAAAATAGCTATAACCTGGCTCCTTTTTAGAAAAAGTATAACTATAAAAAAAGAAAGAATAAGAATGCCAACTATTGGATAAACGTAAAGAATTAAAAACCAAATATTATAGAAGAAAGAAATTATATGATTTGACCAGTTAACAGCAGTTGGAACAAGATAAAATTGCGTAAAAACCAATAAAATAATCCAAACAATCTTTTTAACCAGATTATACAAAGGCCAACTATTTAAAATATCTTTACATATAAATTTCAGAATTTGCCAAAGCCTGACTACGTAGTATAAAAATGCACCTATTGTAGCAAACGCTATATAACTCAAAACTTCTCGTGATAATAGATCTGGCTGAGAAATCGGTGTTATTGGATGCCATTCAAAAGATTTGCCAGTAATAAAATACCAAAGCGAAAACGCTATAGTAATCACTAAAGAGATTATAGCAGAACGAATTATTTCTCTTTTATTTTCTTGAAAAAAATTATAATATCGGTTCATATAATATCAGGGTTTATGAGTTTTTGGATATGTCTATCAACAAGAGGGCTTTTAAGAACGCCGGCAATTAAACTACTCAGGACTTCATCACTAACAGTCCCTATCATTTTCAACTCTCCACTTTCAAGCTTACTTATTAGCTCACTAATATCTTTTTCGATTACACTATTGCAATCTACTACTGTTGGGTTCGCTAACCAATCACATTTCCCAGTAATATCAACGAACGTTTCCATTGGTAAAGAAGCTTCATCTATATGCAAAAAAACTTTTTCAGAAAGAGTTTTTGACCAAACTAAAAAAAGCAACTCATCTGATAATGGATTGCTGTTTAAAACAATGAAGTAGTGCTTTTTATCACACCCCTCAAAACTATCTTCGAGAAATAAATAAACTGAACCAGGGCAAATAGTAGACTTTATACTAACATCTGCAGGCACAAGCATAGGTGTTAAAACCAATAGCTCGCAACTTTAATATTTTCCGAAAATACTTCTTCGGAATTTTTTAATGTCTCAGGCGTCTCGTTAAATATATTTTTAAATCCAGCGGATGTGGGGTTCTTGAAAAAATCATTATAATCCATAAGTTCTCTGGTGCTCGACTTGCTCTCTATTACATCTTTATATTTCTCCCATTCTGGAAACTTATGCGATAATTCCGCTAATTGAAAAGGGGTTAACGCTCCATATTCTGTATAAGATTTTTCAAGAGCTTCTATCTCAGAGTTTGAGAAAACATCTAAATCTGCATCCTCTTTGGACTTTATTTTATAAACACCTTCAATCTCTAAATAATTATCCAAATAGGTTTTTTCATCACCATCGACGTTAAATCCGGCTAAATCTTTTACAGATGATCCGACTGCACCATATTGCATCGCAAAATAAATATCGTTAAATATTGGTCTGCCATACTTTCTAATATGCAATCTGTCTGCAAGCCACATCAGTTTTATAACTTTTAATTTATAAATTAAACCACCCTCCTTTAGGGCTAAAAAATTTATAGCTTGCGTTGCTTTTTTGTTGTCGAATGCTGTTATAACCTTCATATAATAAGAATACCAAAAATTACAACATATTACAATAAAAATCAATAGGTATATTGTTTTTTTACCTAAAATAAGAAAAATTATATATAATAATCATTAGTGAACATTTCTATATCCACGCAATTGCTCCCTATCAAAATTTCCATCATCATCAAAACATTTTGATATACTTTCCCCAAATGCGTTGGAAACCCGTGTCGATATCTCTTTTACAAGTTTCTCTATTTGTTCATCATTTAATTCTGCGGCAATTACTCTTCTTTCAATTTTGATATTTTTTTGTTTACAGGTTGGCGCGCTTTCAAAAGAACGCATATAATCATAAGGTTGTGACCATTTTTCTGTTGCATTCTTTTTGCCAAAACCGTGTAGTGTTACACCCTCCATCTCAACTAATGAAACGGTAACTATTATCTCATCAAAATATCCTATGTGTTCATATAAATCCTTAGTAAATTTAATAAACTGCCAAAAAGCAGCAGTAAAATAAGCTATCTGAAACATTAAACCGATTTTTTCGTGAGACCACATCAATTCAGTAGCCAAACCGTTTTCTACATAACCATTTCTGAAAATTTCAACATACCGATAAGGTAACCGTTTTCCATCGCCTTTAAAGTCAACTCCATTTATTGATTTTATACTATCTGCCGATATTGTTTTACTATAATCTAAGAAATCTATCGAAAGATCAAATAATTCAATTTTATCTTTTTGAGATAACCAAGCGCGAAAATCATCTGATGCAATATCAATCCTCTCTTCTAAATATCTTGGGCACGCTGAAAATAAAACAAATGGATTTCCAACAAAATTTTCCGGCATACGCTCAGACGCCTTCAATGTTAAAGGTAATTGTTTTGATGTGTGGTTAATTGCAAAATCTTCTGCATTCTCATCGATTAGTTTGCGTGATCCTAAAAATTTCTTCATCTCATCATCTGATATTTTACTTTCAATAAACATTGATCTAACCTCGTGTTCATCAGCAAAAGATGCTTGATAGTTATGTCTTGTATAATAAGCATTCCGTCCTTCACTAATAACCATATGCGGCCGCTTTGGACTTTGCGGAATACGAATTACAATAACCACCTTATCTGGGTTAGATTGCAGCAAAACAACTTTTGGCGCGATTGCAATCCTTGGTCTAATATTGGTAATTAGAACACTTTCGATCCAGGCTTCGACCGGTTGATTACCAATTGTCTTTGCCGTTCCAATAATGGCCTCTGCTTGGCTATCTTTTTCTTTAATGCCAACTATAAAATATCCGCCTTCCGCGTTTGCCATTGCAGAAATATCCTTAGCTATTTCTTTTTTCTCACGATCTGTTCCGGAAATTTCTTGCTTAAATTCTAAAACAGAACTTTCCCTTTCTTTGTTATCGACAACAGATTGAATATCTTCTTCTGTTAATTGCGAAACTGGCTTATTAAACATATTTTTCTAATAAGAATTTGGATAAAACTTTTTTGTTATTTTTTCTATCTCCATTTTTGCGGCTTCTTTTGACATTTTTTCTCTTGGCAAGTTTACGTCCTGAATATCATTATCTACATAGTCTAAAAATAGCTTAGCGGCCTTCGGATTACCAGCTATTGCGCTATCCCTTAAGGCGAGAAGAACATCAGGAATATCATCGACGAACCTGCTTTCAATCGTTTTCTTAACCGATAAAACAACTTCCTGCTCTTTTTTCCAGGCGTGAATAGTCGGCTCACTTATTCCTAACTGCTTTGCAAACGCCTTTAATGGCATAGGTCGACAAGACTTTGGGAGTGATAAATATTCAACCAATTTCAGCTTATTAGCGTCCATTAGTATATATGTCGCTGAGGCTATTTTCATACTTTAATTTTATCAGTTAAAGAGAAACCTGTAAATTATGGGTTTTAGGTTAATCTTAGTCAAATTCAATAAAATTTCCACTTAAGCTTATTTAAGTTTTAGCTTGTTTTAGTTACAACTGCGTGTTATATTATAAATGCGAAACTACAATAAATAAATCCGTTAAGAGCAAACAATCGTAAAGATTGTTATTTTGCTCGTTTGTGGCAAGGATCGGGCACCCGACCAAAACACAAGCGGGCATCTTAACGGATACCTTAATGTAGTTTCGCAGGTTTGGGTGTCCGGTTTTTTATTACCGGAACATTAAAAATTTAATCATCAAAACTATGAAAACCTATGAAAAAATTTTAATCTTTATTGAAGTTTTATTAACCGTTTTTTATGCTTTTATGTTCCTTGCCGGTTCTAAAAATATTGCAGATGACATCGCTGTCTTGTTCGGATCACTATTAACACTATTTTTAATCCCGTATTTGATTGCGTATTTAATATCTAAATTTTCAAAAACAAAAGATAAAAAGTTAGTGCTTTTGAAAGCATTTATAATAATCTATCCGATTATCTTAATTTTAACCATTATTGGTGCGCTAACAAAATAAAATATGTTTTCAAAAAAACATAAAATTTCACCTGATGACTTTGGCCTTATGCTTTTTAATGATTTTGTCTTACCTTCTTACAACAACTTTTATAATGACGCCGGATCAAAGAAAGAAGACATAATAGAGCTTGAACTACTAATTGCTTATGTCTGGTTTGTTAATCATTTTCTTAATGTTGCCGGTGAAAAATACGAAAAAGTTGCCAAAGCCTTAAACCACACTTTTTTTCAATACTACAAAAACAATATACCCAGCGCAAAATTAGCACCTTTAAGCGGCAACGGTTTTTTTAATCTTCTAAATATCAAATTTGAACAATATAAAGATAGCTTTATGTCTGGCTATAAAAATATGAACTTTGAAAAGGTGGTAATGATTATTTCAAGCTATGTATTGGCGTCAGACAAACCCAACATAGACATATTTTTTAACTTTAAGCTCGGCACTTCTCTTCAACAATCAGCAATCGCTTTAGCCGAGATTTTAAAAGAAACTGAATTAACCAATTAGCTAATTATCTATGGCTATACAGATTATCTATTACAATATAATTATACCAATAAATAGCCTATACAAATGCCCTGGGCTAAGCAATTTTGCCGATATATTAAACTATTTTGCAAAACAAAATAAAACCAAGAGTATTTGGTATGATGACAATTTATTAACTATCGGCGGCATAATGTCACCGGAAGATGCAGAGCAAGATGTCGCTGTCTTCAAGCAGCTTGGATTAAATGCTTTCAAGGAAATAAACGGCGATAAGCACTGGGACGATCTATGTGTTGTTAGCTTTATTGACGGTGCCACACTACCTTGCTCTTGGCTGGAAGTCCATAATGATCCATACAGCACGTCATATGCTTGGCTGAAAGGCAAGGATGTCGGTATTATTATCAAACCAGAAAATAAACCTATGGAGAATAATTTCAAAATAGATTATATTAAGTGTCCCGAGTGCAATAACATTCTGAACCTCTCTTTTGTCCAGTCTACCTGCCCTAACCCTCTCTGTGGCTTTAATTTTGCCGGTCTGGAAGACTATTTATCGAAAAACGATGAAGAGTTACGTAAAATACTTTTAAAAGAATACAGGGCAAAAGAAGGCAAAGAATATAAGCTAACCGTTACGGCCATAAAGCATAATATGGGCAATTACCTTGCACATTTTATTGAATGCAAATGGGGTGCTCATTATAATGCCCTTTACAATGATTTTATTATCAACTTTTTAGATGACATCAACTTACTAAAAATAGTGCTTAAATCGGATATAATTAAAGAAAGAGATAACACCACTACTTCTAAAAATGGCTATAAAATGTTCTGGGAATTATACTGTCATTTAAAAAAAGTGACTTTCAATAAAGATATTAGCAATTTCTTAAAATCAGAGTTCCCCGGCTTTCACCTCCGTCACTATACTGAATGGTTCTTGAAATATGAAAAGTTTAAAAAAGAAAAAAGATCAGGTTCAAACCCAAAAGCTACACTATTCTAAACTCCCTCATCGGGAGTTTTTAGTTGATTTTTCATTACAATAAAGGTAGAATTTATAGAATTATAATAAATATGATGATCAATCTAAACGCCGGCATAACTAAAAAAAATGCCGCTAAAAGCATAGATAATCTAATTAAAAAGGCTAATTTTATAAATGGAAACTGGGATAAAGACCAGGAAATTTATAATTGGAACCGTGAATTAAGAGAAGAATTTGATAAATTATTTAAAAATAAGATTGAAATAGAGGCAAATTTAGGCCTAAAAGGTTGTTTTGATAATGATCTTGAAATCAATTTAATGAAAATTGTCACACCGCCAAACTATGAAAAAAGGCGAAAAAAACGTAGTGAGAATAATAAAACAGTTTTTTTATATCAGCTTTCTGTTTTATCACTTATAGCAAAAGAATTAAAATTAGAACCAACGGAAGATATACAAAGAAAAAAAACAGATCACAATATTGATAACCTTAAAAAATTAAAAATTAAATTTAATAAGGGGTGTTTAATAATAAATAATACGAAAATTGACTTTAATAAGAAACCTCTCCAAAAAGAGTTGCTAAATACCCTGTTCAAAGATACTAAAAGAAATTGGAGTAATGATGAAATCTGGGAAGATTGGGGCGAAGATGATTTAACAAAAAGAACTCTTAAGTTTTACTCGGCCAGTGATAATATAAATAAAACGATAGCTTTAGAAAAAGGTATTAAGGATTTTTTAATAAAAGATACAAAACAAATCAAAATTAACTCTAAATATCTGTAATTAAGTTATATAAAGTTATATAACCCCTTGTTTTATAAAATAACCTTATAACAAACTAAGGTTATTTTTTATTTGCAATCAAGACAAACAACTAACTAATGAACAACTCGAAGCCAAGCACAATCTGACTGGCTTTTTTAAGTTGCTCTTAGAAATTGATATGCGAAATAACCCACATCTTTATGAAGATAACGGAAGTCCAGATAATACCGATTAAGGCTAACAACGGTTTAATAGCCTTTGGGAGCATATTGTTTGACGACAGCCTATTTTTAAGCTCAATCGGTATCCATAAAAAGCTCGATGGGAGCGGGTATCGGATAACCTACCCCACAAAGAAAATCGGCGACAAAGATATAAATATCTTTCATCCGATAAATAAAGAAGTAAGCAAACTCATTGAAGATGAGATTGTAAAAAAAGTGAACGGGCTATTTGCCTAAAAATTACTTTCTAAAAATGTAATGAAATGTTGGATACTATAATACTACAAATTGATCATAATAAATTTTATATTGAAGAATATGAAAATTTTGGTGCAAGCAAGGAACAAATTTTAAGCTCAAAAAGTCCTTTCAAAAAATGGATAAATAACCCAAGCAAGAAAGGCACAATATATAAGCCAAGACTAACTCTAATAAAACGAGGTGTTCGTTTTGTTCTCAAAATAGAATTTTCCGCTCCTAAGTTAGTTTTTGGTAATAACATTGACGAGCTTGATGACTGTGATTTTGATTTGGTTATAGAAACTTTGAGAGAAAGACTACAATCAATGGGAGTATTGGTATTTAGCGCTGACCTTGAAAATTCAGAAATTATATCATTTCATCCGTCAAAGAATATACCACTCAGCAAGGGGTATACGGCCAATCTCGCAATTAAAGAACTTAACAAAATAGACTGCAGTAAGCGCTTTGATTTTGACGAAAAGAACTATAGGAACAACGGCGAAACTCTGCAATTTTATACTCGTTCCCATTCTCTCGTTATTTACGACAAAATAAATGACTTAGTAAAGCCACAAAAAAGAGCTACCGATAAAGACCAAACTAAACAGCAATTACCCATATTTGATTACATAAAAAATAATGAACAGACGCTCCAAATATTAAGATTAGAGATTAGACTAAGTTTAAAACAAAAGATGAACAATGTAATGGAATTTATGGAGCAAAAAACAAACCCTACATTTAGAGATATTTTCAGTAAAGAGCTATGCAAAAAAATCGTTAATTATTACTGGGATAATTTTTTTGGCAACAATCTTTTTATATTCAATACTAACAGCAGTCCTCAATATATTTTGCAGTTAATCTTTATGAAATACCCAAAAATTAAAATTCTAAAAGCGATAACCATAGTCAGCCTTTATTTACTTTGCAAAGACGATGACGGTATTAGGGGATTTAGGCAGATCATAGACAACCACAGGCGCAAGCGAGCAGACTGGCAGGTGGTAAAACAAAATCTAAAGCTATTCGATGATGAGATGTTTAATGGCTCTACTTGGGGATTTATCAAGGATGTCCGCAGAGAATTAAAGGATTTTAGGCCTTTTAGGCTGACCAGTAATGAAAACTTGATGTGTAAAGAAAAGTAAAGTATAATATCAATATAACAACATTTAATTTTATGAACGATAAACAATTTTATACCGCCCAAGAGCTGGCGGAAACACTCGGCTATAATATAATGACAATTTACAGATATATTAAATCTGGCAAATTAAAGGCTTACAAAACAGGCAAAGAATTTCGGATTGATATTGAAGAATTTCAATCTTTCTTAAAAAAAGTAAAAACAAAATAAAATTATGAAAAATAATGATGTAAAGAAAACTGTAGCAGAAAAAAGACACTATCTAATAAAAAATACTGCTTCAGCAAAAAATATAGCTGAAGATTTAATGAAAGAATACGAATTAAATAAAGCCGTAACTTTTGGCTTACCAGAGATTGATGATAGAAGCCATATCTGGAGAATACCCATAATGAGCAAATCGGATAAAACACGAATAGGTGAAGTTGTTCTAAGCGCCAAAACGTCTTTAATTGACGAAAAAAGAAGCACAAAGAAAGAATTTCTTGAAAAAAGACTACTAAAAAGAGATAGCTCTGTCCAAAAAAGAACGACAGACAAGGATACATATATGCAATCTCAAATGCGCAACACAATTGCACAGGGGGATAGTGAAAAAATATTATCCGATTTACCAAAAAATTCAGTAGAGTTAATTTTTACATCCCCACCCTATTACAATGCAAAGCCAGAGTATTCTGAATATGTTGACTATGATGATTACCTAAATAAAATGAGAAAAATTATACGTGCCTGCGAAAGAGTATTAACCGAAGGAAGGTTCTTTGTGCTTAATATTTCGCCAGTATTGATTAGGAGAGAAAATCGAAGTAAAGCCTCAAAAAGGCTCGCGGTTCCATTTGATTTTCACAGATTATTTATAGAAGAAGGCTTTGAATTTATTGATGACATTATTTGGCAAAAACCTGATGGCGCTGGATGGGCAACAAGTAGAGGCAGAAGATTTGCCGCTGATAGAAATCCGTTGCAATACAAACCAGTGCCGGTCACCGAGTATGTTTTAGTCTATAGAAAAAAAAGTGAGAAACTAATTGACTGGTTTATTCGTAAACATCCCGATCAAAAATTAGTAAAGCAATCTAAAATTTCAGATGGCTATGACGCAACTAATGTATGGAAATTATCACCATCTCACTCTAAAGATCACCCAGCCGTTTTCCCAATCAAATTAGCTGAAAAAGTAATAACATATTATTCTTTTAAGGGTGATGTGGTAATGGACCCATTCGCGGGCTTAGGAACAGTTGGCGAGGCCGCTATAAAATTAGATAGACGTTTTGTATTATTAGATAACGACAAAGGTTATATAAATATAATTAAACAAAAAATGGAAAGACTGTTAGCAGACAAAGCAGATAATATTGTTTGTATTAACACCTCGCCCATTAAATCTATTTTAAAAAAACTTCTATGAAAATAGTAAACAATTATCCCATAAAAGAAAAAGGTCTTTTAATAAGTAAGGCGCCAGAAGTTATAAAGAAGATTGGAAACGAGGCAGTAAGAGAGGCCGTTTTTTCTGTTTTAGGCGGTGAGAACGTAAGGAACTCAACTGAATTTATAACACGAAGACGGTTAGCCCTTTCTAACGGCGCTCTTTTAGCTATGTTTTTAAGAAACTGTAATCAAGATAAAAATTTTTTAAAAGATGTATCCGAAAAATCGGTAGAAGAACTTAGAAAAACAAAGAAAAAAGATGAAAAA
>Ga0172382_10009203_pt1 | contig 13540 bp, 11 predicted proteins | sample Leawel138RmetaG_FD_122245 | JGI IMG/M metagenome (GOLD analysis project Ga0172382, IMG submission 122245) | Leachate microbial communities from a municipal landfill in Southern Ontario, Canada - Leachate well 138R metaG | ecosystem: Engineered > Solid waste > Landfill > Unclassified | place...
ATGGCCGACGCCGGATTGCTCGAAGGCGGGGGCGACCACCCAGACCTCGCCGCCGGGGCCGGCGATCTCGGCGGCGATCGCCTCGAGCACCGCAAGGCCCGGGGCGTTGATTCCATCGTCATTGGTCACCAGGATACGCATCGGTCCCCCCTTCCGGCGGGCCCTGAATACCGGCTGCCCTCCCGACCCGCAACCGGGGCCGCAACCGGGCCTCAGCCCAGGATTTCGGGCAGGAGCCGGGCGGCCTCGGTCTCGGGCGGGGTCAGTTGCGCGCGGTCCTCGCCGGGATGGAAGCGGGCGCGGGTCTGGGTGGGCATCGGCCGCGGCGCGAGGATCGCCACCCCGGGGCCGATACGGGCGGTCTCGGCCGCCCAGCTTCGGGCGAGCGCGATCTGCGCGGCCTTGGTGGCGCCGTAATGGCCGAAGAACGGCCGCCCGCCCTGCGGATCGTCGAAGAACACCGCGCGGCCGGATTCGCCCAGCAGCGGCGCGGTATAGGCGATCAGCCGCTGCGTGGCCTTCACGTTCACCGCGAGGCAGCGGTCGAAATCCTTGTCCTGAAGATGCGGCGCCGGGGCCAGCGGGCCGGCATGGATCGCGGCATGCACCCACAGGTCGAGCCGCCCCCAGCGCTCGAAGATGCCGCGGCAGAGCTGCTGCATCGCCTCGGCCACCGTGACATCCATCGGCGCGAGCGTGGCCTCGCCGCCCCGGGCGCGGATCGCGTCGTCAAGCTCCTCGAGCGCGCCGGTGGTGCGGCCGAGCGCCACGACATGATGCGTGGGCGCCAGCGCGCGCGCCACCGCATGGCCAAGCCCGCGCGTGGCGCCGGTCACAAGGGCGATCTTCATCGGCTGCTCCGTCCTGTCCGGGGGCGGCCCCTCTTGGGCCGCTTCGCGGGCGGATGCAAGCGGGGGCGGGGCAGCCCCCGGTCATGGCGGCCGGAGGCGGGGCGATCCGCGGCCCCGGCGGTGGATTGCCACGGCGGCTGCGCCGCCTCGCAATGACGAGGGGAAAGCGGCTGCCACCCCGCAGCCCGTCATTGCGAGCCGCAGGCGAAGCAATCCATGGGCCCGGGCGCAGGGTCGGCCCCGTGGATTGCCGCGCGGCATCGCGGGTGGCGGGGCGGGTGAGCGCCCCCTCAGTCGCCGCCGAGCTGCGTCGCGGCCGGGCCGGTCTCGGGCGAGGGGGTGGCGGCCGAGGCGACATAGTCGCGGAAGATGATCTCGGCGTAGCGGCCGTTCAGCACCCCGGGGTGATTCTGCACGAAGCCGGTGACTTCGGTCACGGTGCGGCGGTTGGCGCGTTCGCGGCCTTCGGTGACGATCAGCGGCTGGGTCTCGCCGCGGCTCACCACTCCCTCGAGCCGGGCGCGTTCGACCCCGAGGCCCAGCAGATAGGCCACCGCGGCATCGGCGCGGCGCTGGCCGAGGCGCTGGTTGTAGGCCGCGGAACCCACGAGGTCGGTATGGCCGTAGACACGGAACCGCAGCTCGGGGAACTGGCGGATCCAGTCGGCCTGGCGGCGCAGCACCCTCTGCGCCTCGGCGTCGAGCACCGCCGAGTCGAAGGCGAAATTGATCGTGGTCGGCACCTCGGCGGCGAAGCGGCGGGCGAGGTCGATGCGGTAGTCGGCCTGGCCGCTCTGGGTCAGGACGTTGTTCATGGTCGCGTTGCCGAAGCCCGCGTTGTCCATCAGGCCGACCTCGGGCCCGGTGCCGGGCTGCACATCGCAGGCGGCAAGGGCGCCGGTCGCCAGGGCCGCCATGACCAGCTTGCGCATCGCGCGCCTCCGTTCAGTCGAGGACATAACCGTAGGATCCGCTGAAATCCTGCCGCGCCACCTCGCCGGCGCCGCCGGCGGTCGGGCCGCCGCGGCCCTCGACGCGGCCGAACAGGAACAGGTCGCTCGCGCTCGGGGGGCGCACCCGGTCGGTGGGCAGGGCCAGCACCTCGCCGCGGGTCGGCGTCACCAGATGGGCGGTGACGATGATCACCAGCTCGGTCTGGGCGCGTTCGTATTGCGCCGAGCGGAACAGGGCCCCGAGCACCGGGATGTCGCCCAGCCACGGCACGCGCCCGACGCTGTCGCGGAAATCGTCCTGAAGCAGGCCGGCGATGGCGAAGCTCTCGCCGTCGCGCAGCTCGACCGTGGTCGAGGTCTCGCGGCGCTTGAAGGCGGCGATCGGATAGGCGTCGTTCGGCAGCGTCACCCCGTTCGCGGTGTCGATGGACGAGACCGCGGCGTTCAGTTCGAGATTGATCAGGTCGCCGTCGATGACGCGCGGGATGAAGTTCAGCTCGACCCCGAACGGCTTGTATTCGACCGAGATCGTGCCGCCGTCGCTGACCGGCACCGGATATTCGCCGCCGGCGAGGAAGCGCGCCTCCTGGCCGGAAAGGGCGGTCAGGTTCGGTTCGGCCAGCGTGCGCACCATGCCCTGGCTCTCGAGCGCCTCGAGCAGCAGCCCGACCTGCAGGCCGCCGGCGTTGAAGCCGAACAGCACCGCGCCGCCCGAGGTCGAGGGCACCGGGGTGCCGGTCGGCATGACGCCGGTGCTGGCCCCGCTCAGCGAGCCCGACGAGCCGAGGCTGAAGCGCGAGTTCAGCGCCTGCGACACGGTGCGGTTCATCTCCGCAAAGCGCACCCGCAGCATCACCTGCTGGGTGCCGCCGACCGTCATCAGGTTCGACACCCGGTCGGGGGCGTAGCGCTGCGCCAGCTCCAGCGCCCGGTCGAGCCGGGCGATCGACGAGACCGTGCCCGAGAGCACGATGCCGTCATTGGCGGTGCGCACCTCGATCGGCTCGCCGGGGAGGATCTGCTGCAGGCGTTCCTTGAACTCGGCGATATCGGGGGTGACATGCACCTCGACATTGGTGATCAACTGCCCGTCGGCGCCGAGGATGGTCAGCGTGGTGCGGCCCGGCTCCTTGCCGAGCAGGTAGATGGTGCGGTCCGAGAGCGAGGAGATGTCGGCGATGCCGGGATTGGCGATCGAGACCTCGGTGAAGGGGGTGTCGCTCTCGACCACCACGGCGCGGTTCATCGGCACGGCGAGCGGCGAGGAGGCGGTGCCGGTGATCACCCGCAGGGTCTCCGCCTGCACCGGACCCGGCGCGAGGGCCGGCGCGGCCCCGATGGCCACGATGAGCCCGAGGGCCGCCGTGCGCATCAATCGTCCGAAAATCATGTGACCTGCCTCTCGATCACTGCCCCGGGCGGGTCTTGACGCCCGCCATCCCGGCCAGACTGCGCGCTGGGGCGAATCATTGCAACAGGAAAACCGCCGCGCCCCCGGGGGGTTGTGGATAACCGGCAACAGCGGCCGGCGTGGCGGAGGGGGCGGCCGGCGGCGCCCCGGGCCGGACCAGCGAGGCGCAGCCTCGCCCGGCCCGCCGCCCGCAGCGCGAGCGGAGGGCGGGGGAGGTGCCAGCGGAAACGGCGTTCAGGGCGCGGACAGGGCCCGCCCCCGGGCAGGGCGGGCGCTGGCCGTGCGCGGGGCGCACGGCCGGTTCTCGCGGACAGGGTAGTGAGCGGCGCGAGGCGATGGCCTCGCGCCCGCCTCTTCGTCATTGCGAGCCGCAGGCGAAGCAATCCACGACGCCGGGCACAGGGTCTGGCCTCGTGGATTGCCGCGGCGGCTGCGCCGCCTCGCAATGACGGGGACGGGGGGACCACCGCCCCTTCCTCCGTCATTGCGAGCCGCAGGCGAAGCAATCCACGGTGCCGGGCACAGCGTCCGGCTGCATGGATTGCGACCTCGCCTTCCGGCGCCTTGCAATGGCGCGGGCCGGGCCCGTCAGTCCGAGCAGGGGATGGGGATTTCCACCACGTCGCCGCCGCGGCGGGTGCGGACGGTGCAGACGCGCTCCTCGGGGGCGGCCTCGACCGGGGTGGCTTCGGTGATGTTGAGCAGGCTGCGCTGGTTCACGTCCACGACCTGCGCCACCTGGGTGTCGGCCTGCCCGACCAGCGCGATGGTGAGCGAGCCGGTGGCCTGCGCCTGCGCCAGCCGCGCGACCTGCTGCGGGGTCACCTGCACGGTGACGGTGCGGCTCACCGCGATATCGGTGGTATTGGTGTCCGAGTTCTGGTCGGTGGCGACGATCTCGACGGCATTCTCGATGAGCTTGGTCACCTCGCCCTCGCCGTTGATGCTGCCCGACCAGTAGACATCGACCCGGTTGCCGGGGCGCAGGAAGCCCGAGATGCTCTGGGTCGCGCTGACCCCGATGGTGAAGGCGCGCATCCCCTCGGGGAGCGTGTAGCCGAGCCCGACTCCGGCGCCGGGCGCCGTGACCTTCACCGCAAGCAGCGGCTCGTTCGCCTCCATCTGCCGCAGCGCCGAGCGCAGCACGTTCGGGCCGGCGGGGAAGAGCTCGTCCATGCTGGCGAATGTGCCTTCGGGCAGGAAGGGCCGGGCATAGCGGATGGTGACGACATCGTCGGGGGTGATCTGCTCGCCATAGGCGACGGTGCGGTTGACGGCGAGGACTTCGACGGTGGGGGTGGCCTGCAGCACCGCTGCGTTGACCTCGGCGATCTGCTGCGCCTGGGCGTTGAAATAGCCCTGCGCCATGTAGACCGCCCCGCCGGCAAGGGCGAGGCCGACGAGAAGGATGAGTCCGAAAACTGCACGCATGATACTGGCCTTTGGTGGCTTTTGTAATGTCGCGCGGCGTGAACCGCTGCCCGCATGTCGCAGGTGAATGTGGCGCTATTGGGGAAGCTCTCGGGTGATAATGTAGAGCGGGCTGCTGCCATTGCGAGGAGCCGCAGGCGACGAAGCAACCCCGATGTTGCGCGAGGATGGCTCGGGGTGCTTCGCCTTCCGGCTCGCAATGACGGGAAAGGCCGCGCCGGATAACGCGGCCTTCACAGGCTTGCGAATCTTGCTTACAATTAGTCGCCGTTGGTGCCGTAGGGATTGCCGATATTCGTGGGGTTCGTGAGGTCTCCAGCCGCCTGAAGGTTCGTCGAGATCGTATTGCCAGTTCCCGTCACAGCCGGCACGACAACGGCCATTACCGCGATGCCCAGCCCGACAACAGCAGCGGTCAGCACCACCCAGTCGACGGTCACGGCACCGGATTCGTCGGCGCGGAAGGTCTTGATGAAGTTGGTCATGTTGGTCTCTCCTGAGAGTCTACTCGGTTACACTTCATCCCGCCGGGTCACCCGAACCTGCCTCTGCTGTGGTCGGCCCCGATCTGGATGGGGGTATATGGCCCCCGGATCGTGGCGCGAATCTGGCGGCAATCGTGATTCTTCACGGCTTTTCACGAATCCCTGAAAAATCTCTCAACTACCTGAGATATAACGATTCATTTTTTCAGAAAATCCTTGCAGCCCCGCCATCGTGGCCGATCCGCCCCATTTTTCCGGCCCGGATCCGCAGGCGCTGGCCCTGTGGCGCCGCTGCGGGCATGATGGCGGCAAAAGAAGAACCGGGGCAGCAGCATGCAGGGCGACGCAGCAGGCAGGCGAAGCGCCGCGCCACCGCGCGCGGTGGCACGGGGGCGGTGTGCCACCCTTCGTCATTGCGAGGAGCCGGAGGCGACGCGGCAATCCATGGAGCCCGGGCCTGTGGATTGCTTCGCTGACGCTCGCAATGACGGGCCCATCCGGGTCGGGCTGGCGGCGTTCGTGCTGCTCTGCGCGGGCATGGCCGCGGCCGAGCCGGCGCGGCTCCAGCCCGACTTCACCTTCCGCCGCATCGGGGTGCCCGAGGCCGGATCGACCGGCCGCATCACCGTGCAGATTGACCCCGAGGAACAGGCGCGGCGGCTGGCCTCGGCCCGGACCCCGGAGCCGGTGGCGCCGCCGCTCGCAGGGCCGGCCGCCGCGGGCAGCAGCGCCTGGTTCTGGGAGGCGGTGTCGCCGGCCCGCGCCGATTCCCGCCCCGGCCGGCTCGAGGAGGCGATGCGGGTGCTCGCCAATGCCCGCACCCCGCCGCCGGCGCCGCGCCTGCAGGGGCTGCAGGACATCGCCCGGCTCTACGGCCGCGACATCCTCGCCGCGACGGTGGGCACCAGGGTGTCGCCGGCGCTGGCGCTGGCGGTGATCGCGGTCGAGAGCGGCGGCCGCCCCGACGCGGTGAGCCGCGCCGGCGCCACCGGCCTCATGCAGCTCATGCCCGCCACCGCGGCAAGGTTCGGGGTGAGCGACGCGCTGGACGCGAAGGCCAACATCCGCGGCGGGGTCGCCTATCTCGACTGGCTGATGGGCCATTTCGCCGGCGACCCGATCCTGGTGCTGGCGGGCTACAACGCCGGCGAGGGCTCGGTGCGCGACAACGGCGGGGTGCCGCCCTTCGCCGAGACCCGCGACTATGTGCCGCGCGTGCTGGCCGCCTGGGCGGTGGCCCGGGGCCTGTGCCTGACGCCGCCGGTGCTGGTCTCGGACGGCTGCGTGTTCGCGGTGAACGCGGCGGGGTAGGGGGTGTTTCCGTCAATGCGGGGGGCGGGCGCCGTGCCCGGGGTGGATTGCTTCGCTGCGCTCGCAATGACGGGGGCGAGGGTGCCGCTGCCACTCTCCCCCGTCATTGCGAGGAGCCGGAGGCGACGCGGCAATCCATGGGCCGGACCTGTGGATTGCCGCGCCGGCCCCCGCGAGGCCGGGGCGCCGTGCCCGCTCAGACGATCACCGCCTCCGTGGCCGCGCGCAGTTCGGCCTCGGTCACGCCGGGGGCGATCTCGACGATCTTCAGCCCGCCCTCGACCACGTCGAGCACGCCGAGATTGGTGATGATCCGGTCCACCACCCCCTTGCCGGTCAGCGGCAGGGTGCATTCGCGCAGCAGCTTCGAGTCGCCGTGCTTCGAGGTGTGGTCCATGACCACCACCACCCGCCCGACCCCGGCCACGAGGTCCATCGCGCCGCCCATGCCCTTGACCAGCTTGCCGGGGATCATCCAGTTGGCCAGATCGCCGGTCTGCGACACTTCCATGCCGCCGAGGATCGCCATCGCGATCTTGCCGCCGCGGATCATCGCGAACGAGGTGGCGGAATCGAAATAGGCCGATTGCGGCAGTTCGGTGATGGTCTGCTTGCCGGCATTGATGAGATCGGCGTCCTCCTCGCCCTCATAGGGGAACGGCCCCATGCCGAGCATGCCGTTTTCCGACTGCAGCGTGACCTCGACCCCCTCGGGGATGTAGTTCGACACCAGCGTCGGAATCCCGATCCCGAGATTCACATACCAGCCGTCCTGCAACTCCTGCGCCGCGCGGGCGGCCATCCGGTTGCGGTCCCAGCCCTTGACCTCCGCCATCACGCGACCTCCCGCTTGCGAGTCGTGCGCTGTTCGATGCGCTTTTCATGCTCGCCCTGCACGATGCGATGCACATAGATGCCGGGCAGGTGGATGCCGTCGGGATCGAGGGCGCCGGGCTCCACGATCTCCTCGACCTCGGCCACGCAGATGCGGCCGCAGGTCGCGGCGGGGACGTTGAAATTGCGCGCGGTCTTGCGGAACACGAGGTTGCCGGTGGTGTCGGCCTTCCACGCCTTGACGATCGAGAGGTCGGCGACGATCCCGCGCTCGAGGATGTAGTCGCGGCCGTCGAAATTCTTGACCTCCTTGCCCTCGGCGATGACGGTGCCCACCCCGGTCGGCGTGTAGAAGCCGGGGATGCCGGCGCCGCCGGCGCGCATCCGTTCGGCCAGCGTGCCCTGGGGGTTGAACTCGAGCTCGAGCTCGCCGGCGAGATACTGGCGCATGAACTCGGCATTCTCGCCGACATAGGAGGAGATCATCTTCCTCACCTGCCGGGTGGCGAGCAGCACCCCGAGGCCGAAATCATCGACCCCCGCGTTGTTCGAGGCGACCGTGAGCCCCTTCACCCCCGAATCGCGGATCGCCGTGATCAGCAGCTCGGGAATCCCGCACAGGCCGAAGCCGCCCGCGGCGATCAGCATCCCGTCCTGCAGAAGCCCGTCGAGCGCGGCTGTCGCGTCGGGCCAGACCTTCTTCATTCGCTTGTCTCCCCTCATTCCTGGGGCCGAGCCTGCGGCGCGGCATCTGCATTGTCAATTCGCTGCGGCGCGGCGAGGGGCGGAAGCGACTCCGGGCCGGGCGCCCGGGTGCGTGGATCGCGCCGGCACCTGGCATCTCCGCAATGACAATGGCATCACCGTCATTGCGAGCCGCAGGCGAAGCAATCCAATTGCCCGGCCCATGGATTGCCGCGGCGGCTCACGCGGCCTCGCAATGACGGGGCCCTGCCGCCACCGGGCGTTATTCTTCCGCGGCCTTCCCCGTCACCGCCTTCTTCCCTGCCGCCGGCTTTTTCGCGGGCGCCTTCTTCGCCGTCGCCTTCTTCGCAGCCGGCTTCTTCGCCGCCGTCTTCTTCGCTGCGGGCTTGCGTGTCGTGCCCTTTTTCGCCGCCTTGGCGGCGATCAGCGACAGCGCCTCGTCGAGGGTGATGGTCTCGGGCGCCAGATCCTTGGGGATGGTGGCGTTCACCTTCTCCCATTTGACATAGGGCCCGTAACGGCCGGGCATGACCGTGACCGCGCCGCCGTCCGGGTGATCGCCGAGGCTGCGCAGGGGTTCCGCCACCGCCCGCCCGCGCGTGACCTTCTGGGCCAGCACCTCGACCGCGCGGTTCATGCCGATGGTGAAGACCTCGTCCACCTCGGGCAGGTTGGCGTATTTCGACCCGTGTTTCACATAGGGGCCGTAGCGGCCGATGCCGGCCTGGATCATCTCGCCGTCATCGGGATGCGGCCCGACATCGCGCGGCAGCGCCAGCAGCATCAGCGCGCGTTCAAGGTCGATGCTCTCGGGCGTCCAGCCTTTGGGCAGGCTGGCGCGCGGCGGCTTGGGCTGCGCCTCGGTGGCCTCGCCGCGCTGGACATAGGGGCCGAAGCGGCCGTCGCGCAGGCTGATCGCATCGCCGCCGTCATGGCCGAGCAGCCTGCCGTCCGGGCCGATGGCGCTGCCATCGTCGCCGCCCGGGGGGCCGAACGGCCGGGTATAGCGGCATTCGGGATAGTTCGAGCAGCCGATGAACGCCCCGCCGGCGCGCGAGGTGCGCAGGGACAGCCGCCCGGTGCCGCAATGCGGGCAGAGGCGCGGATCGCCGCCTTCGGCAGAGGGCGGGAACAGATGCGGCGCCAGCAGCTCGTCGATCTTTTCCAGCACCTCCGAGATGCGCAGGTCGGCGGTTTCCTCGAGCGCGGCCGAGAAGTCGCGCCAGAACCGGGCGAGCAGCGCCTTGTAATCGGCATCGCCGGCCGAGACATGATCGAGGTCGTTCTCGAGATCGGCGGTGAAGTCGTAATCGACATAGCGGCGGAAGTAGTTCGACAGGAACGCGGTGACGAGCCGGCCCTTGTCCTGCGGCACCAGCCGGCCCTTGTCCTTCTCGACATAGCCGCGGTCCTGGATGGTGGTGACGATCGAGGCATAGGTCGAGGGCCGGCCGATCCCGAGCTCCTCCATCCGCTTGACCAGCGTGGCCTCGGTATAGCGCGGCGGCGGTTCGGTGAAATGCTGCGCCGGCACCACCTCGTGCTTTTCGACCGCCTCGCCGGCGGCGATCTGCGGCAGGCGCCGGTCGTCGTCATCGACCACCGAATCGTCGCGGCCTTCCTCGTAGATGGCGATGAAGCCCTCGAAGGTGACGATCTGCCCGGTGGCGCGCAGGCCCACCTGGCCGTCGGCCGCGCCGATCTCGACCGTGGTGCGCTCGAGCCGCGCGGCCTCCATCTGGCTGGCCAGCGTGCGCCGCCAGATCAGCTCGTAGAGCCGGCGCTGGTCGGCGTCGGTGATGCGCAGCTTCTCGGGCGCGGCGCGCATGTCGGTGGGGCGGATGCATTCATGCGCTTCCTGCGCGTTCTTGGCCTTGTTCTTATACATGCGCGGGGATTTCGGCAGGTAGCTGTCGCCGAACCGCTCGCGGATCGCGTCGCGGGCGGCCATCACCGCCTCGGGGGCCATGTCGATGCCGTCGGTGCGCATGTAGGTGATATGCCCGGCCTCGTAGAGGCGCTGCGCGGCCGACATCGTGGCCTTGGCGCCCATGCCGAACTTGCGGCTCGCCTCCTGCTGGAGGGTCGAGGTCATGAAGGGCGGCGCCGGGTTGCGGGTCGCGGGCCTGGCCTCGACCGACTGCACCACCAGCTCGCGCGAGCTCACGGCCTGCACCGCCAGTTCGGCGGCGGTGGCATCCTTGAGGTCGAAGCGGTCGAGCTTGCGGCCCGCGAGGCTGACCAGCCGCGCCTCGAACCCGGCCCCGCGCGGGGTGGCGAGGCGGGCGGTGACGCTCCAGTATTCGCGGGCGTGGAACGCCTCGATCTCCATCTCGCGCTCGACGATCAGCCGCAGGCAGACCGATTGCACCCGCCCGGCCGATTTCGCCCCCGGCAGCTTGCGCCACAGCACCGGCGAGAGCCGGAACCCCACCAGATAGTCGAGCGCGCGCCGCGCCAGATAGGCATCGACCAGCGGCTGGTCGACCTCGCGCGGGCGGGCCATGGCCTCGGTCACCGCCGATCTGGTGATCGCGTTGAAGGTGACGCGGCTGACCTTGGTATCCTTCTTGATCGCCTTGCGGTCGCGCAGGGCCTCGGTCAGGTGCCAGGAGATCGCCTCGCCCTCGCGGTCGGGGTCGGTGGCGAGGATCAGCTCGGGGTCGTCCTTCAGCGCATCGGCGATCGCCTTCACATGCTTGCGGCTGTCGGCATCGACCTCCCAGAGCATCGCGAAATCGCGGTCGGGATCGACCGAGCCATCCTTGGGCGGCAGGTCGCGGACATGGCCATAGGAGGCGAGGACCGTATAGTCGTCGCCAAGATATTTGTTGATTGTCCGGGCCTTGGCCGGAGATTCGACGACGACGACCGCCATGGGAGACCCTCGCACCAAGCGCTTAACATTCGGGCGCGCTACATGGGAGCGGCGGCGGGGGGTTGTCAAGGAAGGGGAAAGCCGCGGCGGCCCGGCTCTCCCCGGCGCACTCAGCCGGCCAGCGCGTCGATGATCCTTGCCCAGCTGCGCATGCCCTTGCGGAACGAGCGCAGGTCATACTTCTCGTTGGGCGAGTGGATCATGTCGTCATCGAGCGCAAAGCCCGCGAGCAGCGAATCCATGCCCAGCTCGGTCTTGAAATAGCCCGCCACCGGGATCGAGCCGCCCGAGCCGGTAAAGGCCGCCGGGCGCGGCCATTCCGCCGACAGGGCCGTGCGCGCGGCCTCGAAGGCCGGATCGTCCACCGCCATCACCGAGGCCGGCGCGGCGCCGTGGCCGGCAAATTCCGCCGTGCAGTCCGCGGGCAGCATGGCGCGGACCATGGCGCGGAAATTCTCGCGGATCTTCAGCGGATCCTGCCCGGCCACCAGCCGGAAGCTGATCTTGGCGGCGGCCTCGGCGGGCAGGACGGTCTTGAAGCCCGCGCCGGCATAGCCGCCGGTGATGCCGTTGGCCTCGCAGGTCGGGCGCGACCAGATCGATTCCAGCACGCTGCGCCCGGCCTCGCCGGCGGGCACCGAGAGCCCGACCTCGCCGAGGAACCCTTCGGCATCGAAGCCCAGCCCTTGCCACTGGGCGGCGATGGCGTCGGGCAACTCCTCCACCCCGTCGTAGAAGCCCGGCACCGTGACGCGGCCCTCGTCGTCATGCAGCGCGGCGATGATGCGCGCCAGCACCCGGACCGGATTCTGCGCCGCGCCGCCATACATGCCCGAATGCAGGTCGCGGCTGGCGGCGCGGATCGTCACCTCCTCGCCCACCAGGCCGCGCAGCATGGTGGTGATGGCCGGGGTGTCGCGGTCGAAGAGCCCGGTGTCGCAGATCAGCGCCAGATCGGCGGTCAGCTCGTCGCGGTTCTCGCGCAGGAACGGCACCAGCGAGGGCGAGCCCGATTCCTCCTCGCCCTCGAGAAAGATCGTCACCCGCAGGGGCAGGGCGCCATGCACCGCGATCCAGGCGCGGGCGGCCTCGAGAAAGGTCATGAGCTGGCCCTTGTCGTCCGAGGCGCCGCGGCCGCGGATCACCTTGCCCGCAGGGGTGTCCTCGAGCGCCGGGTCGAACGGGTCACGGTGCCACAGCGACAGCGGATCGACCGGCTGCACGTCGTAATGCCCGTAGAACAGCACATGCCGCGCGCCCTCGCCGCCATGGCCCACCACCATCGGATGCCCGGGGGTCGGGCGCGCGGCGGCCTCGAAGCCCAGCGACATGATGTCGCGGGCCAGCCAGTCGGCGGCGCGGGCGCAATCGCCGGCATGGGCCGGATCGGTCGAGATCGAGGGAATGCGCAGCAGGTCGAACAGCCGCCCGAGCGCCGCGTCGCCGGTGGCGTCGAGACGGGCGAGGACGGGATCGAGACGGGAGGACATGGCGGGACTCCGGAACTTGCGGGATTCGCGCCAGCCTAGCCGCGGTGCGGGGAAATGTGCAGGGCGAAACGGGGATTCCGCCGTCATCGCCCGGCCGCGCGGCGGCCGCGGCGATCCGCCGACCCGGCACCGATTGCGGCGCTGCCCGCCCGCGATGGCGGCGGCCCCCCGGCTTGCCAAAGCCCCGGCCATTGGCCAGACTGGCCGCGGCCGGCGGCGGGATGCAACGCGCGGGCCTGTTTTCATGGCCCCCGCGCCCCGGCGGGTGCCGGCCTTGCCCGCGGGGGATGCGGGGTCTATCAGCCAGAGGCGGGGTTTCCCAGCCACAAGCCAGGACGAGACCATTGGATTACGACGCCCGACTGACCGCCGCCCTCGACTGCCTGCACGAGGAAGGGCGTTACCGCACCTTCATCGACATCGCCCGGACCCGCGGCCATTTTCCGCATGCGCTCTGGCACCGGCCGGACGGGGCCGAGCAGAAGGTCACGGTCTGGTGCGGCAACGACTATCTCGGCATGGGCCAGCACCCGGCGGTGCTCGCCGCCATGCACGAGGCGATCGACGCGGTCGGCGCAGGCTCGGGCGGCACCCGCAACATCTCGGGCACCACCATCTATCACAAGCGGCTCGAGGCCGAGCTTGCCGACCTGCACCGCAAGGAGGCGGCGCTGGTCTTCACCTCGGCCTATATCGCCAATGACGCGACGCTCTCGACCCTGCGCACCCTGTTTCCGGGCCTGATCATCTATTCCGACCGCCTCAACCACGCCAGCATGATCGAGGGCGTGCGCCGGGGCGGCGGCGAGAAGCGCATCTTCCGCCACAACGATCTCGACCACCTGCGCGAACTGCTGGCGGCCGACGATCCGGCGGCGCCCAAGCTGATCGCCTTCGAGTCGCTCTACTCCATGGACGGCGATTTCGGGCGGATCGCCGAGATCTGCGACCTCGCGGCCGAATACCGCGCGCTCACCTATCTCGACGAGGTTCACGCGGTCGGCATGTATGGCCCGCGCGGCGGCGGCGTGGCCGAGCGCGAGGGGGTCATGGCCCGCATCGACATCATCAACGGCACGCTGGCCAAGGCGTTCGGCGTGTTCGGCGGCTATATCGCCGCCTCGGCGAAAATGGTCGATGCGGTGCGTTCCTACGCGCCGGGCTTCATCTTCACCACCTCGCTGCCGCCGG
>Ga0172382_10009204_pt1 | contig 13536 bp, 11 predicted proteins | sample Leawel138RmetaG_FD_122245 | JGI IMG/M metagenome (GOLD analysis project Ga0172382, IMG submission 122245) | Leachate microbial communities from a municipal landfill in Southern Ontario, Canada - Leachate well 138R metaG | ecosystem: Engineered > Solid waste > Landfill > Unclassified | place...
CGGAACCGATATCATCCTGGGCAATGAGGAAGATGCGGAAAAAGTACTGGGCATCAAACCCGAAGGAGTGGACATCACCGGTGGTCAGGTGGAAGGTGCGGCCTACGAGTCGGTTTCGAAACAGATCATGGAACGCTTTCCCCGGTGTAAGAAAGTGATCACCACGCTGCGCGGCTCCATCAGCGCCAGCCATAACACCTGGTCGGGGGTGCTCTGGAACGGAAAAACATTATTCCACGCACCAACCTACCAGATCACTCATATTGTTGACCGCGTAGGTGGCGGCGACGCGTTTATGGGAGGCCTCATTTACGGATTACTGACCTATAACGGCGATGACCAAAAAGCACTCCACTTTGCCGTGGCTGCATCCTGTCTGAAACATACCATATACGGCGATTTTAACCAGGTTACCGTTGAAGAGGTTGAGAAACTCATGCAGGGAGATGCATCAGGAAGGGTAGCAAGATAACCAGGATGACTATAGAGAACATACATCAGGGCACAGCCCTGGCACAACTTTAAATCAATAGTATGGCCAGATTTTCAAGAATAGATGTTGCACTTAAAATGCGGGAAACCGGCATGGTACCTGTTTTCTACCATGCCGATGCAGAAGTATGCAAAAAAGTGATCAAAGCTTGTTATGAAGGGGGAGTGCGGCTGTTTGAGTTCACCAACCGGGGTGACTTTGCCACGCTCATTTTTGCGCAGATCAACAAATGGGCTATTCAGGAATGCCCGGAGATGATCATGGGAGCGGGGTCGGTTGTGGACGAAGGAACAGCGGCCATGTACATCGCCCTGGGAGCCAACTTTATTGTGGCACCGCTGATTGATGAAGGAACAGCACGGGTATGCAACAGACGAAAAATTGCCTGGAGCCCTGGCTGTGGGTCGGTGACCGAAATCAACCGCGCACATGAACTGGGTGCCGAGGTGGTGAAGATTTTCCCCGGATCGGAAGTGGGAGGACCCGGATTTGTGCAGGCAGTAAAAGGACCCCTGCCCTGGACCAGCATCATGCCAACCGGCGGCGTTTCACCCGAAGAAGAGAACCTGAAAAAATGGTTCGAAGCCGGCGTTACCTGCGTGGGTATGGGATCAAAACTGTTCCCCAAAGAGGTACTCCTGCGGGAAGATTACAACTGGATCACCCAAAAATGTAAAGACACCCTGACCATCATCCAAAAATATAAAACCTGAACAAATGATACCATTCAAAATTAATAAACACAAATGCATATGAACAAAACAGTCAACCTGATATGGGGAGGCTTACTTCTGGTTTTTATCTCCTCCTGTATAAGCACAACCGATAAAACCGAACTGAAGCTGGCCCACGGACTTCCAACCGACCACCCGGTGCACCAATCCATGGAGTTTATGGCCAAACGCGCCGGGGAGTTGTCTGACGGGAAGCTGATCATTGAAGTGTACCCAGCCGAACAACTGGGATCGGAGCAGCAATGTGTTGAACTGGTACAGATTGGTAGTCTCGCCATCACTAAGGTATCTGCAGCGGTGATGGAAAGCTTTGCCGACGATTATAAAGTTTTTGGATTACCCTATATCTTCAAATCCAAGGAGCATGCCTTCCGCATCCTGGATGGCGACATTGGTAAAGATCTGCTGCTGAGCACGAAAGACAAATGGATCCGCGGTCTCTGCTATTATGATGCCGGTTCACGGAGCTTCTACACCAAGTCGAAGCCCATCACCCATCCCGATGACCTTACGGGTTTGAAAATCAGGGTTATGCGAAGTATCACAGCCGTAGAGATGATCCGTGCCCTGGGCGGGTCTGCCACGCCCATATCGTGGGGAGAACTGTATACTGCACTACAAAGCGGGGTAGTTGACGGAGCAGAAAACAATCCGCCAAGTCTCTATACATCGCGCCACTACGAAGTGTGTAAGTATTACTCCCTCGATGAGCATACAACCATACCCGACGTGCTGGTTATCAGTCAGCTGATCTGGGACAAACTGTCGGAACAGGAAAAGGAGTGGGTACAGCAGGCAGCCGACGAATCGGCTGTTCTGGAAAGAAAGCTCTGGCAAGAATCAGAGAAAGAATCGCTTGAAGAAATTAAAAAAGCAGGGGTTCAGATCAATTATCCCGATAAAGAACCCTTCATCGAACGGGTGCAACCTCTGCTGGAGAGCTACCACGACAACGAAATAATCTATTCTTATATCAAAAGGATCCAGGCATCTGAATAAAATTTAACAGCATGACATTTCGACAAATCATTGACAAAGCACTTGAATGGGTACTTGTTTTTCTGATGAGTATCCTTGTACTGGATGTATTATGGCAGGTCATCAGCAGGTACGTGATGAATTCGCCCAGCAGTTTTACCGACGAGCTGGCAGGTTTTCTTCTGATCTGGGTGGGTCTGCTGGGTGCCACGTATGTTGCCGGAAAACGGGAACACCTGGCTATCGATATTCTGCTGCAACGCAGCAGTCCGCACAGGAAATATGTTCTGGAGATGATCATCAGCAGTGTGATCATCCTGTTCTCTATTACAGTACTGATCGTTGGGGGTTCCTGGCTGGTTTACACCCGGTTTTACCTGACGGTGAAATCAGCCGCTCTGGGCATACCGCTGGGTTTTGTCTATTGTGTTCTTCCCCTTAGCGGAATACTGATCACCTATTTTGATATGGATAACATGTATAAAATGTTCAAAGCAAACCGTAAATAGCATTATTATGGAATTTTTAGAAATATTTATCCTCATATTCAGTTTTGTTATCCTGCTGGCTTTAGGTGTACCTATTGCTTTTGGAATAGGCATTTCCGGCATATTAACCATGTTGGTCAGTATTGACATGATTCCGGCGCTCACTACTTTTTCACAACGTATGGCCACGGGGCTTGACAGTTTTGCGCTGCTGGCCATTCCATTTTTCATACTGGCCGGCAACATCATGAATAGTGGAGGCATAGCCATCCGGCTGATTGATTTTGCCCGGGTTCTTGTGGGAGGCATACCTGGTGGTGTAGCCATGGTCAATGTGATTGCCAACATGTTGTTTGGAGCGATCTCCGGCTCGGCAGCAGCTTCAGCGTCTGCTATTGGCAGTATCATGCAACCCGAGATGAAAAAAGAAGGCTATCCCGAAAATTTTAGCGCTGCCGTGAATATTACCTCTGCCACCACGGGATTATCCATTCCCCCAAGTAACGTGCTTATTGTTTACTCTTTAGCCAGCGGCGGGGTTTCCATTACAGCCTTGTTCCTGGCCGGGTATATACCGGGTATCCTGACGGGTTTGGGAATCATGATCACAGCCATAACCATGCTTGTTTACAAACAGAAAGGCATGTCTGCCGCCCTGCGAACGCTGGGTGTTGTTGCTGCTGTCATTGTTGGTCTTCTGGTTATCTACCAGGGGATTGTTTTTTCGAAAGGTAATTTCTCTCCGGTCGTAAACCAACTCCTGCTGTATGTTGCTTTAGCTGCTTTTGCTGCCTGGGCTGTGGTCAGAACCATCCGGAACAAGAAAAAAGCCTGGGAAGGTACCCGCAAATTCCTCGATGCCATTCCCAGTCTGCTGATGCTGGTCATTGTGATCGGTGGTATTGTTGCCGGATTTTTTACAGCTACCGAAGCATCTGCAATAGCAGTTTTGTATTCATTGATCCTGGCTTTTGTCTACCGCCAGATCTCCTTCCGCGACCTGCCGGATATCATCCTACGCTCGGCCAAGACAACAGGAATTGTCATGCTCCTGGTTGCTACCTGTCTGGGATTATCGTGGATCATGGCGTACGAAAATATTCCACAGAATGTAAGCGAAGGATTGCTTGCCCTCACCAGTAATCCTTTTATGATCCTGCTGATCATCAACATGATCCTGCTGGTTGTAGGTATTTTCATGGATATGACTCCTGCCGTACTGATTTTCACTCCCATATTTTTACCCATTGTAACAGCTATGGGTGTTGATCCTATTCATTTTGGGATCATCATGGTGTTGAATCTGAGTGTTGGATTATGCACTCCTCCTGTGGGCTCGGTATTGTTTATCGGCTGCAGTGTTGCCGGGTTGAGTATCGAGAAGGTCATCAAGCCGCTGATTCCCATGTTCCTGGCCATGATCATCGTTCTGTTGCTGGTTACTTACCTGCCGGAAATCAGCTTGTGGCTGCCTGCAAAATTTGGATTCTGACAGAATATCAGGGAATAAAAAACCCCGGCCAGGAAGCCGGGGTTTTTTATTCCCTTTCATCGATTTTATTTCCTTACATTGATTTTATTTCAGCTACCAGTTTTTGGATAGAGCTTTTGGCATCACCAAACAACATACGTGTTTTATCGTTAAAGAACAGGGCATTTTCAATGCCTGCATATCCTTTTCCCATACCGCGTTTCATAATAATTATATTTTTTGCCAGGTGTGCGTCAATAATTGGCATTCCATAGATGGGGCTACCCGGGTCGTTATAAGCTGCGGGGTTGACCACATCATTGGCTCCCACCACTATAGCCACGTCCACGTTTGGCATATCGGGGTTGATATCATCCATTTCCACCAGTTTTTCGTAGGGCACATCTGCTTCAGCCAGGAGCACATTCATATGCCCCGGCATACGTCCTGCCACCGGATGGATGGCATACCTCACGCTCACGCCTTTACTTTCCAGCAGCTCATCCAGTTCCTGGGCGATATGCTGAGCCTGGGCAACTGCCAGACCGTAACCCGGAATGATCACGATACGCTGTGAATAGCTCATCAAAACAGCCGCATCACTCAGGGTAATTTCCTTAACGGTACCCTGCTCACCACCCACGGAGGCAGCGCTTCCGCCAAATGCACCGACAATCACATTGATGAGCGAACGGTTCATAGCTTTACACATCAGCACGGTAAGAATCATACCTGCCGCTCCAACCAGAATACCTCCCAGAATCATTGCCTGGTTGCTGTAGATAAAACCAGCCATTGCTGCAGCTATACCGGTCAACGCGTTGAGCAACGAAATCACCACCGGCATGTCGGCACCTCCAATCGGCATCACAAACAGCACACCATATAAAAGGGAAAGGAATAAAAGGGCATAAATAGCCCAGGTAAGCTCAGCCGGAGGCAGGGGAGAAGTCACAATATAAGCACCCAGTGCCAGCGTCAACACCATCAAAAACAGGTTGATGTAGGTCATGAAAGGTTTCATGATATCGCCCACCTTTCCGTCGAGCTTGCCATAAGCGATCATACTGCCGCTGAAGGCAACCGAACCGATGATCAATCCGAGAACGGTCACCAGGATCGACTGCACGTCGCCGGCAACAGCGTTGGGATACTCCAGCAGGGCAACAAGCGCTGAGGCAGCACCGCCGGTAGCATTATAAAATGAAACCAGCTGAGGCATGGCTGTCATTTTCACCCGCCGGGCAATGATCCAGCCGATGGCGGCACCAACACCTACAGCTGCAAGAATAACCCAGACATTGGCCAAAGGAATGCCATTCCCTTCCGGATTTCTGTGCAGGATCAGCGTGGTGAGCATAGCCAGCGCCATGCCGCCAAAAGCCCACAGGTTGCCACGACGGGCAGACTCGGGATGAGAGAGCAGCTTTAACCCCGTGACAAACAATAAAGCTGCAATGAGATAACTAAGTTCCAGAATTGCACCGCCTGCAGTGAATCCCGCTATATCTGTAATAATTAGTCCTTGAATCATGATTTCCTACTTTTTTTTCTTTTTAAACATTTCAAGCATTCTGTCAGTCACGGCAAATCCGCCCACCACATTCAACGTTCCAAAGATCAGCGCCAGTAAACCCAATACCAGCTCAACCGAGAAAGTGGTCAGATTGGCATGGCCAACAAGAATGATTCCACCGATAATAATGACACCGCTAATGGCATTGGCGCCCGACATAAGCGGCGTGTGCAACACGGCAGGTACGTGGGAAATCACTTCTATACCCAGGAAAATGGATAAAGCGATAATAAAAATGGTCTCTTTATATTCAAAAAAATAGTGTAATACGTTTTCCATATCCGGTTATTTTTATTTGTTGATGATGACTGATTTTACCCGTTCGTTCAGGATCTCTCCCTCATGGGTAATACATGTTCCTTTCACGATATCATCTTCGAAGTTCAGGTTCAGTTCACCCTCATTTCCAATGATCAGTTTCAGGAAGTTAAACACATTTTTTCCTACCATACGACTGGCGTCCAGTGGGGTTTGTGCGGGGTAGTTGGATTGTCCGATGATTGTTTTCTGATGGTATTGCACCACTTCATCGTTCTTTGTCACCTCGCAGTTACCTCCGGTTGAAGCTGCCAGGTCGACGATCACCGCGCCCGTTTTCATCTGTTTCACGGTTTCTTTCGACAGGAGCAGGGGAGCTTTTCTCCCGGGGATCTGAGCGGTGCAAATGATCACGTCTGACTTGACAGCCTGTGCATCGATTGCTTCCTGTTGTTTCTTCTTGTACTCTTCGGTCTGCTCCACCGCATAGCCACCGGCGCTTTTATCTTCCGATGCACCTTCCACTTCCACAAATTTTCCGCCCAGACTTTTCACTTCTTCCTTCACTGCTGAACGCACATCAAACACGAAGACCTGTGCTCCCAGCTTACGGGCAGTGGCCACCGCCTGCAATCCTGCAACACCTGCTCCTAAAATCAATACGTTAGCCGGCTTAATCGTTCCGGCAGCGGTCATGAACATCGGGAAAAATGTGGGCAGACGCAATGCCGCCTCCAATACAGCCTTGTAACCCGAAACTGTTGCCATCGATGACAGGATATCCATCGCCTGTGCCCGGGTTGTCCGCGGTATGGAGTCGAGACTGAAGGTGGTGTTGCCCTTCTCCTGGAAGGAGCGAACCAAGCCGGTATCCCACAACGGATTAAAAGCACTGATCCAGACCTGGGAACTCCTCAGGCTTTCTACATCACCCGGTGACGGTGGCTGAATCTGTAAGATAACTTCTGCTGATTTATAAACCTCTTCCCGTGAAACAACCAGAGCTCCGGAAGCCTTGTACATGCTGTCCGTGGCAAAGGCTTTCTCTCCGGCCGACTGCTCCACCAAAACCTGTACCTTCAAATCGACCAGGCTCTGAACAATTTCCGGCAACAGCGCTACCCGGGTTTCACTTCCTTGTTCTTTGAGTAATCCAAGAATCATAAATATTTTGATTTAGATGATTTTCACGCAAAAATAACAATTAATGTAAACCTATCATATTAACCGTATTCATTATTAACATGTATTTTATACAATGAAACCAGACCAACTCCGTCAGAGCTAATCCTCACGCGCAAAAGTCAGCAAACCGGCTGACAAGGTAAATCAAAAAAGAAAACAGAACCCTTACACGGCTCCGATTCAAGGCGGAGGCTTCCGCCAAGCATCTTAACATATTCTTTACTGATGGTTAACCCCAGTCCCAGACCTTCATAGTGACTGGATAAACTCATGTCGGCCTGGATAAACCGTTCAAATATGGTCTGCTGATGTGCCCCGGAAATCCCAATCCCCGTGTCCGACACAAAAAATTCTATCCGGTTGGCCAGCATCCGGTAACCCACCCCGATGTTCCCTTCATGTGTATACTTCAATGCATTATTGATCAGATGCATGAAGATCCCTCTCAGTTTCCCCTCATCGGTGTTCAAAACAACCTCCTGGTCAGGCAGCGCTTTCCTGCCAGTGATCGCTATACCTTTTCTTCGCGCAGCAGGTTCATAAACGTGCAGAAAATAATCGATCAGCTTGTTCACTTTCACCTCAGAATGGCGCACAGACACGATTCCCGTTTCAATTTTTGAAATCTCCATCAGCTCGTTGATGACTTGCAGCATCCGCTCACTGCTACGATGAATAATTTCGATATAATGGTCCTTTTCCTCACCGGTCAGACACGGATTCTTCAATAATGAGGTAAATCCGATGATCCCACTCATGGGCGTTCTGATCTCGTGGCTGACATTAGCCAGGAAAGCAGACTTCAGCTGTTCACATTTCTCCGCTTCCTCCCGGACTGCCTTCAGCTCTTCAGCCAGCCTTTTTTTCTCGGTGATGTTCTCACAAAACGACACATAATGGGTAATCTCTCCCTGCCTGTTCCGGTTAGGAAAAATGGAAATGCTGCCCACAAAACAATCTCCGTTTTTCTTTTTGTTCACCAGCTCACCATGCCAGACCTTCCCGTTACGGAAGGTCTCCCGCAAATTTTCAACAAACGATTCCGGTGGTTTGGTGGCCAGTAAAAAAAGAGGTTTTAATCCTGTTATCTCCCCCAAAGTATAACCCGTAAGTTTTGTAAATGCTGAGTTTGTATACTCTGTCTTTCCCGCTGTATCCATGATGAGGATGCTTATGGGAATCTCTTCGATCACCCGGTGTATCCCGATCGATTCGTTCAGTTTTTCAAGCCGTTGATGATGCTCACGGAAATGCTTACACAATTGTTGTTCCATCTTTCTGATTCCTGCTTAGCCTTGATTCAACTGTCAATTGACAATTGTATCTGAAAATCATTATATTTATTAGAGACTGTTGCGTCCAATCTGTCTGTCTTTTCCCGGCGATCCTTCAAACGGAGTTCTCTCCCCATTTTCAGTAGTCCGTGCCGGAACGGTCAAAGTCGCCACAAGATAGAGAAAATGCATAAAAATTCGTAAAATAATGAATTTATTTTCACTTCGTCAGTCGTAATTTCTCAATCGTCAGTCTCTTCAACTACTATTTTCATGGACAGTTGGATTCTTTTTCGTTCCACATCCACTTCTTTGACTCTGACCATCACATGCTGATGAAGTTTAACAATTTCATTTGGATCGGCAACAAACCGGTTAGCCAGTTCCGAGATATGCACCAATCCGGATTGTTTCACGCCGACATCGACAAATGCGCCGAATTTTGTAATATTATTAACTATTCCGGGCAGGATCATTCCCACTTTCAGGTCGTTGATTGAGAACACACCTTCAGCAAATTCGAACACCTGGATAGCTTTTCGCGGGTCTCTGCCGGGTTTCAGGAGTTCATTTTTTATATCATTCAGGGTAGGCAGTCCCACGAGCGGGGACATATATTTTGTCAGGTCTATTTTCCGGACATACGATTCCTGTTGAATCAGGTCACTGATGCTACAATTCATGTCGGCCGCCATTTGCTCCACCACCGGATATGACTCCGGGTGCACGGCTGAATTATCGAGGGGATTATCGCTGTTGTCGATTCGCAGGAATCCGGCAGCTTGTTCGAATGCTTTAGGCCCCATCCGGGGTACATTTTTCAGAGCATCCCGCGAGTGGAAAGCGCCATATTCATTCCGGTACTCCACAATATTCTGGGCCAGCTGAGGGCCCAGTCCCGACACATAATGGAGCAGGTGCCGGCTTGCTGTATTCAGGTTTACCCCCACCTGGTTCACGCTAAGTTCCACCACGGTATCCAGACTGTCTTTCAGTTTTTTCTGGTCTACGTCGTGTTGATATTGTCCAACGCCGATACTTTTGGGGTCTATTTTCACCAGTTCGGCCAGGGGGTCCATCAGGCGTCGACCGATAGAGACAGCACCGCGCACGGTGACATCGTATTGGGGAAATTCCTGGCGGGCTATGGGGGATGCGGAATAGACCGACGCACCATCTTCGCTGACCACAAAAACCCTCAGCTCCCGGTTAAAATGGAGCTTTTTGATGAATGCTTCTGTTTCGCGACTGGCCGTTCCATTTCCGATAGCGATCGCATCAATCCTGTACATCTCCACCATAGATGTCAGTTTTTTGGCAGCCATTTTCTTATCCTCCTGTGGTTTATTCGGATAGATGGTATCATTATGCATCAATCCCCCCTGTTGATCGAGGCACACCACTTTACAGCCTGTCCGGTAACCCGGGTCAATGGCCAGGATTCGTTGTTGTCCCAGGGGAGGGGCCAGCAGCAGTTGTCTCAGGTTTTCCGCGAAAACAGCAATTGCTTCCTGGTCGGCTTTTTCCTTGGAGAGGTTGGCAAACTCATTTTCTATGGAAGGTTCTATCAGTCGTTTATAGCTATCGACCACCGCCAGACGTACCTGGTCAGCACACGGATTTGTCCGCAGCACAAAAAACCGGGTCAGGTGTTCCAGGGGCAGCGTTTCATTTGGCTTCACTGACACACGCAGGAAGCCCTCGGTTTCGCCCCTGCGCATGGCCAGCAGCCGGTGTGACGGGCACTTCTTCAGCGGCTCCTCCCACTGAAAATAATCGCGGTATTTTGCTGCTTCCTCCTCTTTTCCCTTAACCACCCGGGAGGAGATCACTGCACCTCTTTCAAATTCCCGGCGCACAATAATCCTGGCTTTTTCGTTTTCACTGATCCATTCGGAAATAATATCGCGTGCACCGGCAAGCGCCTCTTCAGCCGTTTTCACGGGGTCGTTCAAAAAGCGGGCTGCCAGCACCTGCACGTCGGCCTCATGCTGCTTCATGATCAGCTTGGCCAGAGGTTCCAGTCCGCGCTCCCGAGCAATGGTTGCTTTGGTGCGACGCTTAGGCTTGTATGGCAAATAGATATCCTCCAGTTCTACCGCATCATAACAATGCTCTATCCGGCTTTTCAAATCAGGTGTTAACTGTTCCAGCTCTTCTATGGTTTTCAGGATTGTTTTTTTTCTGTTCTCCAGCGCTTTGAATTTTTCGCCCTGCTCCTTGATGTACAACACCTGGATCTCATCGAGGCTCCCTGTGCGCTCCTTTCGGTAACGCGAAATAAACGGCACGGTTGCCCCTTCATCCAGCAGCTCCAGGGTATTGTTCACCTGATGGAGTTGTACCCCCAGCTGTTGCGCCATTATTTCAATCATTTTTTGATCCATTCCCATTCAGTTTATTCATCACAAAGGTAAAAAAGGACAGGTGAATTCCTAGCTGTTCGGAGCAGATGAGTGCATTCCTGACAACCGGAGCGCCTGGCGCAACCGGAACAGGGAAAATTCTGCCGGCAGCCGGAACCCGTGATTTTCCTTTTTGCTAATTCCTCATCAGGCAACAGAACAATCGTTTTGCCCTTTCACAATTTCCTCGTATTTTTGCCTGCATCTTCAAAAAAATATTGAATACATGTTTGAAAATTTATCAGATAAACTCGAGCGGTCGTTCAAGCTGCTGAAAGGGCAGGGCAGGATCACCGAAATAAATGTTGCAGAAACGCTCAAAGACATCCGCCGGGCGCTGCTCGATGCCGACGTCAACTTCAAGATTGCCAAAACATTCACCGACGACGTAAAGCAAAAAGCGTTAGGTCAGGATGTGCTGACCTCCGTTAAACCGGGTCAGCTGATGGTCAAGATTGTGAAAGATGAGCTGGCTGAGCTGATGGGCGGCACCTCGGTCGATATCGACCTCAGCGGTTCACCTGCTGTGATCCTGATGGCCGGGTTGCAGGGTTCAGGAAAGACCACTTTCTCGGGCAAGCTGGCGAACATGCTGAAACGCAAAAAGGGACGGCATCCCCTGCTGGTGGCAGGTGACGTGTACCGCCCCGCAGCTATCGAGCAGCTGAAAGTGCTGGGAGAGCAGATACAGGTACCCGTTTACACCGAGGAAGGAAACACCGACCCGGTGAAAATTGCGCTGGCGGCCATCCGGGAAGCCAAAAAACAGGGAAACGATGTGGTGATCATCGACACCGCGGGCCGACTGGCAATCGATGAGCAGATGATGAATGAGATCTCAGCCATCAAAAATGCCGTGAAGCCCAATGAGATCCTGTTCGTGGTTGACTCCATGACCGGTCAGGATGCGGTGAACACAGCCAAAGAGTTCAACGAACGCCTCGACTTCAACGGCGTGGTGCTGACCAAACTCGACGGCGACACACGCGGCGGGGCAGCCCTCTCCATCCGCGCAGTGGTGGAAAAACCTATAAAATTTGTGGGAACCGGTGAAAAACTGGATGCCATCGATGTGTTCCACCCCACGCGAATGGCCGACCGGATACTCGGCATGGGTGATATCGTCTCCCTGGTGGAAAAAGCACAGGAACAGTACGACGAGGAAGAAGCACGGAAGTTGCATAAAAAACTGGCAAAAAATACCTTTAACTTCAACGACTTCCTGAAACAGATCAACCAGATCAAAAAAATGGGCGATTTGAAAGATATGGTCTCCATGATCCCTGGTATGGGTAAAGCAGTGAAAAACCTCGACCTCGACGATGACGCATTCAAGCATATAGAAGCCATCATTTACTCGATGACAAACGCCGAACGGGAAGACCCGGCTCTGATTAACGGAAGCAGACGGAAACGAATAGCCGACGGATCAGGCACCAGCATCCAGGAGGTTAACCGGTTGCTCAAACAGTTCACCGAAACACGGAAAATGATGCGCATGGTGTCACAGGGGAAAAATATCCAACACGTCATGCAGGGCATGAGAAAAACCAAAAGATAAAAGCACCGTTAAAATGGCCGTGCGTAACAACACTCCACAAAAAATCAATACCATGAAACTTATCGACGGGAAAAAAGTAGCTGCTGACATGAAGCAGGAAATTGCACAACAAGTAACTGAGCTGAAACGTGCCGGCGGAAAAACACCTCACCTGGCAGCCATCCTGGTTGGGCACGATGGAGGAAGTGAAACCTATGTTGCTTACAAAATAAAGGACTGCGAGGCAGTAGGTTTTCAATCATCGCTCATCCGTTATGAAGATGATGTGCCCGAAGAGGAGCTGCTCGCAAAAGTGAAGGAGCTGAATGAAACAGCCAGTATCGATGGATTTATCGTTCAGCTGCCCCTGCCCGCGCATATCTCCGAACAGAAGGTGATTGAAGCCATCGACCCGCGCAAAGATGTGGACGGCTTTCACCCCGAGAACCTGGGAAGAATGGTCATTGGCCTGCCGTCGTTCGTTTCTGCCACACCTTATGGAATCCTTGAGCTGCTGAAAAGATACCAGGTGGAAACCAGTGGGAAGCATTGTGTGATCATTGGACGGAGCAATATTGTCGGTCGACCGTTAAGCATCCTGCTGTCACAAAAAGCTGTCAACGCAACCGTTACGGTAGCCCACAGCCGTACCCGGAACCTCAAAGAACTCTGCCTGACAGCCGATATACTGATCGCAGCCATTGGCGTTCCTGAATTTGTAAAAGGAGATATGGTCAAACAGGGAGCTGTCGTGATTGATGTGGGAACCACCCGGGTGAAATCGGATCAAACAAAATCAGGATTTAAACTCAAAGGCGACGTGCTGTTCGACGAAGTGGCGCCCAGGTGCGACTATATCACCCCGGTGCCGGGAGGTGTGGGCCCCATGACCCGCGTGGCTCTCCTCCAGAATACCCTGCTGGCAGCTACAAGAAAAATATACAAAGATTAGACTTCTCAACACTCTCGGAAGACTTTCCACAGAAATGATGAGATTTTTTTAAGAGACTGTTTTGATCTGTTTTTTGCTCAGACAAGGCAAAATTGACGCGAATAGCCATAGCTATTTAAGGAAATTTTGCAGCAGTATGAGTGAAAAAGACGCAAAATAGAATAAATGGATAAATTTAAAAC
>Ga0172382_10009205_pt1 | contig 13534 bp, 14 predicted proteins | sample Leawel138RmetaG_FD_122245 | JGI IMG/M metagenome (GOLD analysis project Ga0172382, IMG submission 122245) | Leachate microbial communities from a municipal landfill in Southern Ontario, Canada - Leachate well 138R metaG | ecosystem: Engineered > Solid waste > Landfill > Unclassified | place...
CCGCATTATACCGGTCCCTCCAGAGGCTGGACAGGGCGAACCTGCTATCATCGCTGATATGTCTGCGACTAATTCTTTCCATCGAGCTCCGAACCCTCTGCCACGAGGGTTCTTCCAACGTGACAGCCGCGAGCTGGCGGTTCGCCTGCTGGGCAAGGTCATCCGTCATTATCACCAGGGGCACTGGCTGTCGGCGCGCATCATCGAGACCGAGGCCTACCTGCGCGAGGAAAAGGGCAGCCACGCCTCGCTCGGCCTGACCCAATCGCGCCGGGCGCTGTTCATGGCGGCCGGCACCCTGTACATGTACTACGCCCGCGGCGGCGACTCGCTGAACATCAGCGCCGAGGGTGAAGGCGACGGCGTGCTGATCAAGTCCGGCTACCCGGTGGTCGACGACATCAGCGGCCCGGACAGCCTGGCACTGATGCAGCAGCTGAACCCCGCCAGCAATGGCCAGCCGCGTCCCGCCGCCCGCCTGTGCAATGGCCAGACCCTGCTGTGCCGCTCGCTGCATCTGAAGGTACCGATATGGAACGCCCAGATACCGGACCCGCAGCAGTTGATCATCGATGATGACGGCTATCGGCCCCGGCAGATCATCCAGACCACCCGGCTGGGCATTCCCCTCGGCCGGGACGAGCACCTGCCCTATCGCTTCGTCGACAGTGCCTACGCGCCCTACTGCACGCGCAACCCCCTGGGCCGGACGCGGCAGGAGGGCCGGGACTACCATCTGCTCGATGAAGTGCCGGATTGAATGGAAAGCCTGCTGAGCGGTGAGCTGATCACCTGGCTGGGCAGCCACACCCGCTGGCTGGGGCTGGCCATCTTCCTTATCGCGCTGACCGAGTCGCTGGCGGTCGCCGGCCTGGTGGTACCCGGCGTATTGCTGCTGTTCGCCGCCTCGGCGCTGGCCGGTAGCGGCAACCTCAGCCTGCTCGCCACCCTCGGCTGGGCGTTCAGCGGCGCGGTCTGCGGCGATCTGCTCAGCTTCGCCATGGGCCGCTGGTTCCACCAGGACATCCGTCGCCTCAGAGTGTTCGCCCGTCATCCACAGTGGATAGACCACGGCGAAGGCTTTTTCCGCCGCTACGGCATGTTCAGCATCATTCTCGGCCGTTTCATCGGCCCGATTCGCCCGATCATCCCGATGATCGCCGGCATGTTCGACATGTCCACCTGGCGTTTCCTGCTGGTCAACATCCTGTCCGCGCTGGCCTGGGCTCCGGCCTATGTGCTGCCCGGCTATGTGGCCGGCAACGCAGCCCGTTGGCCGGTACCCGAATCCTTCTGGAGCGAAGCACTGCTGCTGGCCGGCGGACTCGCCGGCTTCAGCTTCGCGCTGCTGTTATTGCTGCGCGCCCAGCAACGCTGGAGCAGCCTGGCGGCGGCGGCCCTGTGCCTGGCGGCGCTGTTCGGCCTGGTAGTGAGTGCCCCCTGGCTGAGTGTGTTGTATGGCACCCTGGAACAATGGCTGGACGAGACCGGGCATGCCGGCCTGTCGGCCGTGCGCAATTGGCTGGCCCCGCTGGGCAGCGAGGCGTTCCTGCTGCTGAGCTACCTGCCGGTGCTGTTCCTGCTGGCGCTGCTGCGCCAGGGCTGGCAGTTGCTGATGCTGCTGATCAGCGCGCTGCTGTGCCTGGCCCTGGGACTGCTGCCGGGCGCCGGCTCTACCCGCCTGGCACTGCTGCTATCGCTGCTGCTGGGGCTGGTGATGCTCAGCAACCGTGATCAGTCATTCTGGCTGCGCCTGAGCTGGGGGATCTACGCCATACCGCTCTGCGCCCTGCCGATCACCGTCTGGCTGAGTCTGCCGGTGGCACTCCCCATAGTGCTGGCCAGCATACTGCAGGCCGCCTGCGCCAGCCTGCTGGCGATCTGGCTGATGGAACGCGGCGGACCATTGCAAGCCCTGCGCCAGCCCTGGTCGATACTGCTGCCGGGCTGGCCATTGCTGGCGGGACTGGCACTGTTGCTGGGCCTGTGACGCGGACATAGCCCAACGCGGCGGTCGCGGCATTCAGCAAACCAATGACAGCCGCAGCGCATTGACCCCATCCCGCCCGCTTGCAACCATGGTCAATCTGAGTCCAGACCATACTCCCTCTCCCCTTGCGGGGTGAAGGAGGAAATAGCGAAGCATGCTTCGCCCGCCTGAACGCCCTGAGCTCTGCGAAGGGCCGGGGCGCGGAGCGGGGCTGGGGAGAGGGGGAAGTTTTCTAGCCCTGAAAAATTCACCCAACCTCAGTCGCCCCAACAACAAAACCAACGGAGCACACCATGACCGCCGTACCCGTATCCGAACTGACTTCCTTTATCGGCAAAGACCTGGGCCATTCCGAGTGGCTGTTGATCGACCAACAGCGCGTCAACCAGTTCGCCGAATGCACCGGCGACCACCAGTTCATCCACCTCGATGAGGAAAAGGCCAAGCAGACGCCGTTTGGCGGCACCATCGCCCATGGCTTCCTGTCGCTATCGCTGATCCCGGCACTGTCAGCCGGCCTGGCCATGCGCCCCGAAGGCCTGAAGATGGCCGTCAACTACGGCCTGGACAGCGTGCGCTTCATCCAGCCGGTGCGCGTCGGCTCGCGGGTGCGCATGCAATTGACGGTGGTGGATGTGACCGAAAAGAACCCCGGCCAGTGGCTGGTCAAATCCCGCGCCACCCTGGAAATCGAAGGCGTCGACAAGCCGGCCTATATCGCCGAGACACTGGCGCTGTACTTCGTCTGATCCACTCTTGGGGTGTAGCGCGCCCGCGCTACGCCTGCCTGCAGCCTCGTCAAACCTCTCCTCAAATCGCCCTTCAAAGACCCAGGTATCACCCTGGGAACCGTCGAGCACCGGCTTGATGGATAGCTGCGACCAGCTAACCTTGCCCCCACGCTACAAACGCACCCCAACATTGACCATCGCCGCAGCCGCACCCAAGAGCACCACATCCACCCCCACCCGCTGATAAGTGGCACCGACTGACGGAATCACTGCCGGCGCCACACCAAAACGGTTGAAGGGTATCTTGTCGCGATATTCCCCCCGGTAGCCATACAACAGCCCCGCCGTGAGCTTGGCATTGAAGGGCGTACCGGCAAATTCGAAACGCTTGCCGGTGTAGCCATACCATGAGCGCTCACCAAAAGAGTGCCGGAAGGTGGCGGCTCCCCATAGATAGCTGTCATCCCGGTGGCGCTCCAGACCGATCAGGTCCTGATTGTTGTTATGGTCCGGCTGAGGATCAAAGTGCGTGGTCCAAACGCTACCCTGGATATACCAGCCCTCCTCCGAGTCAACGGGCGCTGCCAGCTCCCTGGCCAGCTCAAGCGGCCGCTGCAGCAGCCCCGACCCACTGCCGGTGTCCCGCATGGTTGCCGGCACCTCCTCCACCTGCGCAGCCTGCAACCCCGCGCTGATCAGCACTGCAACAATGCCTGGGACAAGACGGATGCCATACCACGGTGTAGATGTCAGCCGTAAGACTCGGCGGAGAGAGGGAGAGAACGGGTGTAATGTCATAGCTGCCATGGTCGAGTGAGTTGATGATCCTGCACGGGTGATGAGTATGGTCATGACAGGTAACGCGGGACTAAGTTCGCCTCCGCCATACATTTCTTCGCAATCCGTATGATGTGCAGAATGGCAGATGGAAGCGTTGACGTAGAAGGCGGTCAAGACCGAGGGCTGAGATGCCTGCCACTTCTTACCGACGGCTCCAGATAGGGTTCAGCCCGGTATTCATGGCTCGGATCGGCGGCTTCCAGTTCGGCGGCCCTGGCCTCGCCCTGGGCCTGACTGTAGCAGGGTTCGACACCGAGCCAGATCTGCGCCTCGGACGAGCGGTCCCGCTTGTCGATAAAGCCCCAGGTTTCGCGGGACATTTCATTTTGTTCTGACATGCAATCCTCCTCGGCTGGTAATGCCTGAGCAGCGCTGGACGCCATGATGGCACTCTGCTAGATTCCCGCCTCCTTTTGGGAGGGAACCATGAAAAAAGCTCTAATTACAGTAATGCTGGGTGCCATGCTGGCATCCGGTTGTAGTGTACGGGTTGCAGATATGACTGTCGCCAGTACCAAGAACTACAACATAAACTCTGGCATGTTCATCAAAGGCCCACGCGTCACCGGTGAAGACAAGTATCCGGTCATTCTGTTTCCGCTGGGTATTCCGAATATGAAAACGGCTGTTGACCGTGCCATTGAAAAGGACAAGTGTGCGGTAGCGTTGAGCGACCTGGTGATCACTCAGCTCAATCACTCTTTCCTGATCGGCAGCATCGGCGTCAGAGCCGAGGGCAATCTGGTCATTGATGCAGGCCAACCTGGCTGCGATCGTCGCAGATAATTCCTGACGCTGTCGTCGCGCAGGCGCGCGACAATCCGAGAAGCCACGAGATCACGTTTCATCGTGATCTACGTGATTACAGGCGACTCCGCTGGCCGGGATGGAACCCGGCCATCCATGGACTCTCGACTCGATCACATTTTCCGCATGTTCGATTTGCGTCATGCCTTGCCTCGCTCAAAACTGTATGCACAACCAGTTAAATGAGACAAGCAATCCATGCCAGGCCTTACCAGTCATGACCAGAACTTCAAGAATCTGATTGTGGATTATTCCTACCAGGCGCTGGAATTCTTCGCTGCAGCGGAAGCAGAAGGCCTGGACCATCAGGTACGTATCACCCCAATCCGTCAGGAACAATTGAAAAATCGCCTCGGCGACCGTTTCCGCGAACTGGATGTGCCATTGATGGTGGAATGGCCCGATGGCCGGCGGGAGGCGCTGCTATTCGTGTTGGAGGAGCAGACTGACCCGAGGCGCTTTTCCATCCACCGTGTAGCGCATTACTGTTTGGACCTGGCCGAGTTGTATGACACTGATCGGGGGGTGCCAGTAGTGATCTTCCTGCACGAGGCGCGCGGCCTGCCGGAAACGCTGATGCTGGGCGGCGATCGCTTCACCTATCTGACGTTCCATTACCTGAAATGTGAGCTGGCCAGTCTGGATGCCAATGACTACCTGTACAGCCAGAACCTGGTGGCGCGGCTGAACCTGCCGAACATGCGCTGGGCCGAGGAACAGAAGGTGGATATCTACGCCCAGGCCATCCGGGGCTTGTTCACTCTGGAACCGGACCCTGAGAAGCAGCTCAAGTATCTGGACTTCATCGACATCTATACAGCCCTGGACGATAATCAAATGCACCAATATCAAGAGCGGTACCCGCAGGAGAAAAGCAAAATGGTCGGCTTGACAGAACGTCTGTTGAATGAAGGTAGGCAGGATGTCCTGCTGCGCCTACTGACCCGCCGCTTTGGCCCATTGGACCCGACAACCGAGCAGCGCTTGCAGCAGGCCAGTTCGGAGGAGCTGGAGCGCTGGACCGATAATATCCTGGATGCCCAGACGCTGGACGAGGTGTTTACCCGGCACTGAATGGGGTTCTTGTTCGGCTATCCAATAGTTTTGGAGTGCGAATGGCGTGTTATGTCGAGATGGAACTCGACGGGGTCGCCATCGACATTCCATTGGCGCCCGCTCCATTGGCACCCGTTGGGCGTTCTATTTCTGGAGATACTGCGCGCTGCCTTGTGGTCTTGTCGTCGCGCGGGCGCGCGACAACCCAGGCAAGCCCCGGTCGATCTGACCGGGGCTGTGTTTTGGGTCACTGCTATTACGGGCACGCTCCCAGGTTGGCCTGGATGATCGCCAGATCCTGCGCATCGGTCAGGCCATCATGGTTGAAGTCATACATACTGGACTGCCCCCATTCCGAACTGAGCTGCATGTAGTTGTCGATATCCTCCTGATCGACAACGCCATCGCGATTGCCATCCCCGGGGCAGGCCTTGTGCGAACTCAACAGCAGGTCGAGTTGGTATTCCAGCTCATCGAAATGTTCCTGCTCGACGGCGGTGAGCCCGCCCGGTTGCTGTAGCAGGTCATCCCCCTCACGATCCAGATCCGCTTCAGGTACGGCCTGATCGATACGGTAGAACTCCTCGGTCTTCACAAGCTGACTACCATCCATTGCAGGGTCGTAATCCAGCGCTTCGTTACGCACCAGTTTGTAGTCATCGTTGCGCATGGCCATATAGTCCGTGGCACCCATGGTGATCTTGTGCTGATCATAGGCAGCGGGGGCATCTTCATAGATGGCCTGATTGACCTGCCAGCAATGATCTACTTCCTTGAGCACGCCATTGGCACCTACGTCAGCCCCCTGCCCCCACCATACACCGCCATTGTCGGCACAAACCTGAGCCGACATGGGCGTATGGGAACAGAAGTTGCCTCTAAATACACAGGGACCGTTCACGCCGTCGTTGGGCAGAATGTTCAGGGCACCATGGGTGAAGTTGACTTCACGCACGCTGTCCCGGCCCGGGTTCGTCAGGTAGGAGAGCATTTCTTCGGCATCGGTACCGCGGGGTACCACTTGTTCCAGATCCACACCGGCGACGTCCGCAAAGAACTGGAACAGGTCAACCGCATTGATCATATGCTCCACATTGCGGTTGGGCTGCTCGACCATTGGCCCTGAAATGACCAGCGGGACCCAGACCCCCGTCTGATAGGCGGAGCCCTTGGCCCGGGTCAGATCGAAGCCCCCTTTGACCGTAGGGGCGAAGGAGCCGTTATCACCCACCACGACTACCACGGTATTGCTGGAGTCGGGATCGTAATTCAGGCTGCCATCATCCCCACGCGTAGCGATACCCGTTTCCACCAACAACCGTCCCAGCTCGGTGTCCAGGGACTCGATCATCGCATCCGTGATATTCCGCTGATTGATCGGCGCCTCAGAAGTACAGTCGGGAGTCAGGATGCTGGCAGCCCCGGAAGGAACCAGATCGGCTGGTGGGTGTTGCAACGGTGTATGGGCGGAACTGAAGCTGAGGGTGGCCATCCACGGAGTGTCGTCGCTTCGTGTGTTGATCCAGTCAATGGCGCTGTCGACTTCTATCGTCGCCCGGTAGCCGCGTGAACGGGGGTCGATCAGGCTTACGTCCTCCACGTCACCTTCCCAGTTAACCAACAACCTGGATACATAGTGAGCATTTTCCCGATCGAAGTTCACATAGGCGGGCGGATCGGTCTCACAGGCCTGGCCGGGCGCCAGAACGCCACCCTCGGTCAGACATCGCAATCCAGCCGGGTCACCGTGCACCTCTCCGGCCATCTCGGTGCAACTGGTGCCACCGCCCGACTGAGGGATATAACAGGCTCCGGCGTGAACACCGCCGGGCGCCCCTGGTCCCGGTACAAAACCGCAGGAGTATTGCCCCTCCTCACCGACCCCACCCGCAGTGGTATCAATGGAAGCTGGCAATCCACCCCAGCCGTAGAAGTACTCCCAGCCCAGGGCTGCCGGGGCAGCGAAGCCAGCGGGGCTGTTCTCCGGCCCACCAAGATGGTATTTACCAAACATGCCATTCTCATAACCGGCGGTGGCCAGGACCTTGGGAATGGTCATCGCATAGGGAGAAACATGGGAGTTCGCCAGGTCGTCTGGCCCGATCGCCTGCAGCACATCAGTACGCATCGGGTAGAGACCGGTCATGAAGGTCGCCCGGCTGGGCGAGCATACGGGCATGGCCCAGGTGTTACGAAAACGAATCCCTCCATCGGCGATGGCGTCAATGGATGGCACCGCTGGCGGCTTGATACCGCCATAACCGAATGATTCCATCTGATCGATACCGACGTCGTCCATGATGACGAACAGGATATTCGGCGGCTGGTCGGCTGCGGGTGGATCATTGGATGATGAGGAGCTGCTACTGCTCCCGAACTTACATGATGCCAGTGCCAGGGTGGCAATCAGTAGTGCACCTGTCTTGAAGAGTCTGGACTGCATGGCGTATCCCTCTTTCTTGCTTCTTTTTTTTTGTCAGAGGCCCTTCTGCTGCAGCAGCGGGTCATCCGGGTTTTGTGCAGCCAGCTCCGCCAACGGCGAGTCTGCCTCCACTTGATCACCTGCACAACGCAGGTAGCTAATCAAGGCCTGTCGTATTCTGCGTTTGGCGGGTTGCTGTTGCGCCTGGCTACGCATGCTGCACCCCACTGCAGTGCAGGTGTGCACCGGTCAGTTGCAGAAAGTACTGTCGCAGGGGGTGGACACAGGAGGGGTAGCCAACCTGGCAGTCGGTAGCCTTGTCCTCAGCGTCGGGGGTATTTATGCAGAAGCCATTGTCATGGCGGAAGCAGCGGGTCTCATCCACCCTGAACAGGATTGACGTGTGTCCGGCAGACGGCGGCGGCTCGTCACCTGCCAGAGATTGCCACGTACTGGCGATTGCAATGATAAAAGGTACCAGCAGCCACAGACTTCTTCTTATCATGGCTCATCAGGGGCTCTTGTTATTCCAGCATCGCGACCAATGCTTGGGGAGCCTCTCTGGAAAGGATCGCTGCTCGTGGCAATCCAGTGGTCTGGTAGCGGCTCAGAAGCACTGTCTCATCTTCCTCGAACTGGAGTCTAGCCCATAACCTCCCTGCCACCAAGCAGAATTAGAGTTTTTACTCAGCAAAAAAAATAACCACCTCATTCCTTTCTCCCCTATTCTCTCCAGCGCTTGCGCAGATACTGTTCGATACCCCGGTGGATCCTTCGCCTTCGCGAAGGAGGACGAGTGAGGCGAAGGCTGTTCAGCGCTTTTGCTGGTCACTTCCAATCCAGGCGGTGTAGTTGCCATTCCTTATCCGTCAGCTGCCACTGGCTGGTGACCTGGTAGTGCTCCAACCGTTCGGGAATCAGCCCTTGCGCACCGGTCACGGCAACCTGGGCCGTGCAATGGCCGAGGTCGTAGTAACCCTTGTCCAGCTGGCACTGTCGATTGAGGACAATGATGTTGACGTTCTTGTAGCGCAAGAACAGGCCCAGCATCTGCTGCTGGGCAGCCTGGCGGTTGTAATACTGCTGCGCCATGAAGTCCGCATGCAGTTGCCTGGTAGCAGCGCCGGCCTGCCTGTTTTCCAGATTATGCTGGAGCTGCTTGGCGGCTTCGTTCAGAGCGTCTTCAGGTGCTGGAGAGGTGCAGGCCATCAGCGTCAGCGCACAGACTATCCATGCCAGGCCCTTGCCGGGGTTGTACATAGGTTTCCTCCATGAAATGTCCGATTTGAAAAGAGTACCAGGCTCACGCTCCGGCGGTGGTTCCATATGCCGATTATGCACCTGAAGCAGCTCAGGTGCCGAGTTGCCCGGAAACCACGTTGCGAAAGGTACCACATTTCAGTACCATCCACGTATGAAGAAAAGGCACCACAAGACCCTTGAGCAGATTTTTTCCCGCCCCGTCAGCGGTAATATTCAATGGCGGGATATTGAGGCGCTGATGCTGGATCTGGGTGCTGAGATATCTGAGCGGGAGGGCTCCAGGATCGGTATTCGTTTGTTCAATGAACGGAGAGTATTCCATCGTCCACACCCATCCCCAAATACCGATAAGGGAGCAGTGGCATCCATACGTGAATGGTTTAGAGTCAACGGAGTAAAACCATGAAGAACACCATGATGATCAATGGCTACCGGGCCCTTATTCAGTACGACCCTGACATTGAGATGTTCCGCGGCGAATTCATTGGACTGAATGGTGGTGCCGACTTTTACGCAGCAGATATCGAGGGCCTGAAAAAAGAGGGCGAAACATCTCTGCAAGTTTTTCTGGACATGTGTGCAGAGGATGGCGTTGAGCCACTTAAATCATTCTCCGGCAAGTTCAATATACGAGTCCCGCCGGAGTTGCACGCCGAGATCGTTCAGGCCGCTGCTGCCGAGGGCAAAAGCTTGAATCAGTGGGTGATACAGGCGCTGGAAAGAGAAGCGCATGCGTGAGTACTCCATAACCCAAGGCGTAGCGCAGGCGCGCTACACCCCTGGAATCATTCGCCCCAGCGTTTGAGCAGGTCCTGTTCGATACCCAACTGGTTGAGAATCCGTGCCACCACGAAATCCACCAGGTCATCCACCGATTGTGGCTGGTGATAGAAGCCCGGGCTGGCCGGCAGGATCACCGCGCCCATGCGGCTGAGCTTGAGCATGTTTTCCAGGTGGATGGTGGAGTAAGGACTTTCCCTGGGCACCAGGATCAGTTGCCGGCGCTCCTTCAAGGCCACATCCGCCGCCCGTTCGATCAGGTTGTTGCTGGCGCCGCAGGCGATCGCCGACAGCGTGCCGGTGCTGCACGGGCAGACCACCATGGCCGAGGGCGCGCCGGAGCCGGAGGCCACCGGGGCCATCCAGTCCTGCTTGCCGTAGACGCGGATCTGACCCGGTTTGGCGCCATAGCGTTCGGTCAGGAACTGCTCGAGCGCCTGGGGTTTGGGCGGCAGTTGCAGCTCGGTCTCGGTGGCGACCACCAGTTGCGCCGCCTGGGAGATCAGGAACAGCACCTGGACATCGGCACGCACCAGGCACTCCAGCAGGCGCAGCGCATATTGCGCGCCCGAGGCACCGGTCACCGCCAGGGTTACCCGCCGCTCATCCATGCTTTGCCTCCAGCGCCTGCTTCATCTTCTGGTGAATGCCGCCAAAGCCGCCGTTACTCATGATCACGATGCGCGTGCCCGACTGCGCCGAGTTCACCACCTGATCGATGATGGCATCGATATCGGTGGAAACCTGCGCCGGTACTGGACTGTCCGCCACCACCGTGTCCAGTGACCAATCCAGGCCAGGCGGCTGATACCAGATCACCTCACTAGCCTGTTGCACACTGGCCGGCAATGCGCTCATGTGACTGCCCAGGCGCATGGTGTTGGAACGCGGCTCGATGATCGCGATCAAGCGCTGGTCACCAATGCTGGCGCGCAGCCCGGCCAGGGTGGTGGCGATTGCCGTGGGGTGATGGGCGAAGTCGTCGTACAGGGTAATGCCATTAACCTCGGCGAGCTTTTCCATACGCCGCTTGGGACTGCAGAAGCCGACCAGCGCAGCGATGCCCTGCTGAGGGGCAACCCCGACATGCCGGGCCGCTGCCAGCGCGGTCAGCGCGTTGGCCACGCTATGCTCGCCGGTCTGCTGCCATTCGGCAACGCCCTGCAATGCGCCATCGAGCCAGACTTCAAAGCGCGAGCCATCGGCCGCCAGTAGCCTAGCCTGCCAGTTGCCGCCCTCGCCGGTGGTCTGACTGGGTGTCCAGCAGCCCATCTGCAGCACCCGTTGCAGTGCCTGGTCCTGCTGCGGAAGGATGATCAGCCCGCTGCCCGGCACAGTGCGCACCAGATGGTGGAACTGCCGCTCGATAGCCGCCAGATCCGGGAAGATGTCCGCATGATCGAACTCGAGATTGTTCAGGATAACGGTGCGGGGGCGATAGTGGACGAACTTGGAGCGCTTGTCGAAGAAGGCGCTGTCGTATTCATCCGCCTCGACCACGAAAAAGGGTGTATCCCCCAGCCGCGCGGAAATGCCGAAGTTCTGTGGCACGCCGCCGATCAGAAAGCCCGGCGCCATGCCGGCATCTTCCAGAATCCAGGCCAGCAGGCTGGAAGTGGTGGTCTTGCCATGGGTGCCGGCCACCGCCAGCACCCAGCGATCCTGCAACACGTGCCGGGCCAGCCATTCGGGGCCGGACACATAGGGAATGCCCTTGTCCAGCACATGCTCGACCGCTGGATTGCCCCGCGACAGCGCGTTACCAATCACCACCAGATCCGGTGCCGGGTCCAGGTGCTCCGGGGAGTAGCCTTCCATCAACTGAATGCCCTGGGCTTTCAGCTGGGTGCTCATCGGCGGATAGACGTTGGCATCCGAGCCACTGACCCGATGCCCCAGGTCACGCGCCAGCAATGCCAGCGAGCCCATGAAGGTCCCGCAAATACCGAGAATATGCAGATGCATCAGCAAACCCTGTAATCAACCTGTCAACGGCGGATACTAGCACGCACGCCCCCCTCTCCCCAGCCCTCCCCCACGAGGGGAGAGGGAGTGTGTTGGTGCCTGCAGTCTGGCGACGAATGCTGCTGATACTTTCTTTGTAATAAGCAAACACCATACTGCCCACTAAGTACAAATCAGCCCCCTCTCCCCTCGTGGGAGAGGGCTGGGGAGAGGGGGCAAGACAGATACACCATCCGGCAGGCAGTCATGCAAAGCATCGTGCATTCGGCTATCATGCGCGCCATTCGTTAGCCAGTCAGCATCGCGCGCTCTTTTCACAGAGTAGTGCAACCGTTCCGTTGATTCGGTTGTCGTATCCGACATCAGACACACACCATGGAGTCAGCATGACCGTCAAAAATGCCTTTTATGCCCAATCAGGCGGGGTAACCGCAGTGATCAACGCCTCGGCGGCCGGCGTCATTGAAACTGCCCGCCAGCACCCGGACAAGATTGGAAAAGTCTACGCTGGTCGTAATGGCATTATTGGCGCTCTTACCGAAGACCTGATCGACACCAGCCTGGAGTCGGCGGAGAACATCGCTGCCCTGCGCCATACCCCCTCCGGTGCCTTCGGCTCCTGCCGCTACAAGCTGAAAAGCCTGGATGCCAACCGCGCCGAGTACGAGCGTCTGATCGAAGTATTCAAGGCACACAATATCGGTTACTTCTTCTATAACGGCGGTGGCGATTCCGCCGATACCTGCCTGAAGGTATCCCAACTGGCCGAGACCATGGGCTATCCGATCCAGGCCATCCATGTACCGAAGACCGTGGACAACGACCTGCCGATCACCGATTGCTGTCCCGGTTTCGGCTCGGTGGCCAAGTACGTCGCCACATCCATTCGCGAAGCCGGCTATGATGTGGCTTCCATGTCCGCCACCTCGACCAAGGTGTTCATCCTTGAAGTCATGGGCCGCCACGCCGGCTGGATCACCGCCGCCTGCGGCCTGGCCAGCGAGGCAGAAGGGGAAGCACCGCACATCCTGCTGTTCCCCGAGATCGAGTTCGACGAGGCGGCCTTCCTTGCCCGCGTCGACGAGTGCGTGAAGACCCACGGCTATTGCGTAATCGGCGTCTCCGAGGGCATCAAGAACCAGGATGGCAAGTTCCTTTCCGAGTCCGGCCTGACCGACGCTTTCGGCCATGCCCAACTGGGCGGTGTAGCACCGACCATCGCCAACCTGGTACGCGAGAAGCTCGGCTACAAGTACCACTGGGCCGTGGCTGACTACCTGCAACGCGCCGCCCGCCACATCGCCTCCAAGGTCGATGTCGATCAGGCCTATGCCCTCGGCCAGGCCGCAGTACGCATCGCCCTGGAAGGCAAGAACGCCATCATGCCGGCGATCCGCCGCCTCGAAGATACGCCCTACCGCTGGGACATCATCGAAGCGCCGCTGAGCGAAGTGGCCAACGTCGAGAAGTTCATGCCCCGCGACTTCATCACCGAGGACGGCTTCCACATCACTGACGCCTGCCGCCAGTACCTGTCTCCGCTGATCCAGGGCGAGGACATTCCGCCGTTCCGCAACGGCCTGCCGGACTATGTACGCCTGCAGAACCTGCCGGTCGAGCGCAAGCTGGCACCGTTCAAGGTCTGAATCATTACCACCACCCCGTCATTGCGAGTCGCGA
>Ga0172382_10009207_pt1 | contig 13534 bp, 12 predicted proteins | sample Leawel138RmetaG_FD_122245 | JGI IMG/M metagenome (GOLD analysis project Ga0172382, IMG submission 122245) | Leachate microbial communities from a municipal landfill in Southern Ontario, Canada - Leachate well 138R metaG | ecosystem: Engineered > Solid waste > Landfill > Unclassified | place...
CTGCACCGCCTGGCACGTAGGGATATCCGGGCTACGGATACGCGCGCGAGCCGCATCAGCGACGCACCGTGGCGAGGAGTGAGGAGTGAGGAGCAAAACCTGAACCCGATTTCAGCCACGGAAGCACACGGAACAACACGGAAAAAATGCTTATGGCAAAACCCCCGGTAGGGTGCGTCGAGGCGCAGCCTGACGCACCAAAATTCCGCGCCTGTGGCGTGAGGCGTGAGGCGTGAGGCGTTAGGCGTTAGGCGTTAGGCGTTAGGCGTTAGGCGTAAAACTCAAACCCGAGTTTAGCCATGGAAATACACGGAAATACACAGAAGAGTTTTTGATGTAGGAGCGCCATTCCTGGCGCGATTGGATTGGGTGAGCGATCCCTCCGGAATCGCGGCAGGAATGCCGCTCCTACAGGTGTCAGGCCACGATGGGGTTTTGCATTCCGTGTATTTCCGTGTGCTTCCGTGGCCATTTTTTGACAGATTTAAATCTATCCCCCGTCCGTCACCCCTTAGCGGAGCAGACGCACATTGTCTGTGTACTCTGCCAGCAATTCGTCGTTGGTCAGGAGCAGCATCGGCTCTACCCTGCTCTGCGCGACCAGTAGTCGGTCGAAAGGATCTTTGTGGATCGGTGGGAGGCGACTGACTTCCACGGCGTGCCGTGCACGGATGGGCAGTTCAGTAAAGCCGGTTTCCGGCATGGCCTCCAGTATCTGCCCCGGATCGATCTGAAAATCCTCCCGGCCCAGCGACGCCTTGATGGCAATCTCCCAAAGACTGGCCGCGCTGAAAAAGACCTCGTTGTTGCCGTCTTCCAGCCAGTTGCGCGTGGTTTCCGGCAAACGCCCGCTGTCACCCACCGCCCACAGCAGCACATGCGTATCCAGCAGGAACCGCATCAGCCGCGCCCTTCGAAATCGGCCAGAACCGCTTCGGGCAAGGGCGCATTGAAGTCCTCCGGGATACGAATTTTTCCGTTCAGGATTCCCAGCGTACGCTTCGTCTTTGCGAGCGGGACGATACGTGCAACGGGTTTGCCCGCCTTGGCGATGATGAACTCCTCCCCGCCTTGTGCCCGTTCGATGAGTTTCGACATCTGCGTCTTGGCTTCGTGAATGTTGATCTGATGATCCATAACGCCCTCACAACTCCAGCGGACTAAGTTCGACTAAGGTTAGCAGAGGTCAGGCGATAATCAAACCAGTGCCAAGGTAGAAACAGCGCCGCAGTGGCTGTCGGGACAATATGGCCACGGAATCCACGGAACAACACGGAAAACTATTGCAAAAACCGTAGCGTGGCCATTGGCCCGGCGCCATACAACGACCGCATCGCGTGAAGTCCGGGCTTTTATAAGAGCAATTTTTCCGTGTTGTTCCGTGGATTCCGTGGCCAATAACAGATTTTCCTCCTCACGCCTCACGCCACAGGCGCGGAATTTTGGTGCGTCAGGCTGCGCCTCGACGCACCCTACGACTAAATATTTCCGTGTGTTTCCGTGGCGGATGTTTGTGTCGGCCCACACACGAAACCATGATGGTCTTTGACACCATAATATTTATGGTCTAACGTACCATCATGCGAGCATGGAAGCTCTTTCACTACAGGTGCCGCGCTGGGTGGAGGTGGACTGAATGAGCCGTATCGAATTCGAAATCTTGAAACCGCAGGCCGCGCTGGATGCCTTTGCGCAAACGTGGCAGCGGACACTGGCCGGCGACGACCTTACGCCACGCATCGCCTTCGGCAGCCTGCGGGAGCTCTTCTCCGCGATCACGGAAAAACGCCTGGAGCTGGTCCGGTTCATCGCCGCGAACGAGGCACTCAATACCCGGCAACTGGCCCAGGCAGTGGAGCGTGACTACAAGAATGTGCATACCGACGTGCGGGAACTGCTGGAGCTGGGCCTGCTGGAAAAAGACGCCCGCGGCCGCCTCACGGCACCGTTCGACGAAATCGTCATCCACGCCAGCGTGCGGGATGCAGCGTGAGGCGTGAGGCGTAAAACCCAAACCCGATTTTGGCCACGGAAGCACACGGAAAAATACGGAAAAGGTTATTGTGAAAACCGTCTATTCGGTGACCGTGTGTCGCCAAAACCAGCCGCCGCCAAAGAAGAATCTATCTCTCCGTAAAGTCCAACCGCAGCCTGTATGGTCTACCGGTTTTGCATTCCGTGTGCTTCCGTGTGTTTCCGTGGCCATCATGGGTTTTACGCCTCACGCCTCACTCCTCGACGCACCCTACGATTAAACATTTCCGTGTTGTTCCGTGTGCTTCCGTGGCCATTTTTTTTGCCCGCGTCTGGCTGACAAGGGCGGCAGATTCTAAACCGTCCCCCTCTCTCTTCCTGCGTCAGCCGCCCGCCCGCCGCAGCACCTCCAGGCAGGCGCGGTTCAACTCTGCGGCGCGCGACTCGGAATCGGCCTCGTTGTAGCAGCGGAACTCGGGGGCGTTGCCGGAGGGGCGCAGGTGTACGATCTCGCCGTTGTCGAAGCGCATGCGCAGGCCGTCGGTGGTGTCGATGGATGCCACCTTGCCGCACAGACCCCCGAACAGCCGCTCCATCGCGACCGTGCCGCCGGCGTTGAGTGCCTCGATGAGGGCGCGCGAGCGCTCGGTAGGGTAGTCCTGCAGCCGGTCGCTGGCGGTGAAGCGCGGCGGCAGATCGGCACCGAGCGCGCTCAACGGTATGCCGCGCGCATGCACCTCGACCAGCAGCGCCAGGATGGGCAGTACGGCATCGCGCGTCGGCAGCGCGGACAGGCGGCGGCCGTCGCGCCCACTGCCGGACTCGGTGCCGGACCCATTATCGGACCCGTTGCCTGACTCGATGCCTGGCTCGATACCGGATCTGCTAACGGACCCGATGGCGGAGGCCAGCAGAAAACCACCATTCGCCTCATAGCCGGCGACGGCTGCATGTCCGGCCGCCTGTAGCGCCTGCATGCCGGCGATCACGAAGGGCGAACCGATGCGCGTGCGCTCGACGCGGGCGAAGCTGCCGCAGGCCTCGACCACGGAATTGCTGCTCACTGGTGTGGCCACCGCGGTGATCCCCAGGGCCTGCGCACACAGCACGCCGACGACGTCGCCGCGCAGCCAGTCGCCGCGTTCGGTGCCGATCAGCGGGCGGTCGGCGTCGCCGTCGGTGGAGACGATGGCAGCGAAGCGGTGTTCCTCCGCCCACTGCCGCGCCAGTGCGACGTCCTCGGGGCGGATCGCCTCGGTGTCGACTGGCATGAAGACCTCGGAACGCCCCAAGCGCAGCACCTCGGCACCCAGGCCGACGAGGATCTCGCCCAGCAGATCGCGCGCCACACCCGAATGCTCGTAGACCGCGACGCGCATCCCCGTGAGCGCGCCGCTGCCGAAGAAGTCCCGATAGCGGCGCACATAGTCGGTGCGTGCCTGGTCATCGACCGGCGGCAGTGCATCGATGCGGACCTGCGCCGGCAGCGCGACCGTCTGCGCACGGATGCCGGCCTCGTCATCCTTGAGGATCTCGCCTTGGGCGGTGTTGAATTTGATGCCGTTGCGGTCGTCCGGGATGTGGCTGCCGGTGACCATGATGGACGGGATGCCGCGGGCGATGCCGTAGGCGGCGACCGCCGGCGAGGGGATGAAGCCGCAGTTGATCGGCCGGTAACCGGCATCGACACAGGCCGCGGCGATGGCCGCCATGATGGCCGGCGTGCTCGCGCGCAGATCGCCGGCGATGGCGACGCCGCTACCGGCCCGCAGGTCGGCCACCGCCTCCAGGTGCTGCAGGAACCCGCGCGTGTAGGCGTAACAGACCGGCGCAGTCAACTCGACCACCCGTCCGCGCGCGCCGCTGGTGCCGAAACCGACGCCGCTGCGGGCCATCAGCTCGTCGATGCGTACCCGTTCGCTGTCCATCTGCCGTCCCCACAACGGAAAAGGGCCGCCGAATTCAGGCAGCCCTTTGATAGTAAGCGAAAACTAGTGGTGGCCAGGGACGGAATCGAACCGCCGACACGGTGATTTTCAGTCACCTGCTCTACCAACTGAGCTACCTAGCCCGAGAGAAGGCGTATTAAACCGGTGGCACCCGGGTAAGTCAAGGAATCCCGGGGGCGTGAGGTGTGAGGGGTGAGGCGTAAAACCCTTTATGGCCACGGAAGCACACGGAAGCACACGGAATGCAAAACCCGTAGACCATACAGGCTGCGGTTGGACTTTACGGAGAGGTAGATTCTTCTTTGGCGGCGGCTGGTTTTGGCGACACACAGTCACCGAATAGACGATTTTCACAATAACCTTTTCCGTGTTTTTCCGTGTGCTTCCGTGGCCATAAAAGGTTTTTGTCTTTTACGCCTCACGCCTCACGCCCCATACTGCGTCTGCAGGTACTGGCGGTATTCGCCCGAGCGCACGCGGTCGCACCAGTCGAGGTGGGCGAGGTACCAGTCCAGGGTTGCTTCGATGCCGGTTTCGAACTGGTGTGCCGGGGTCCAGCCGAGTTCGCGCTGCATCTTGGAGGAATCCATGGCGTAGCGGCGGTCGTGGCCGGGGCGGTCGCGCACGAAGGTGATGAGTTCGCGATAGGGCTTCGGTCCCGGGCGCAGTACGTCCAGCCGGTCGCAGATGCGGTGGACGATGTCGAGGTTGGTCCACTCGTTGTTGCCGCCGATGTTGTAGACCCCGCCGAGGCGGCCGCGCTCGAGTACCGCCTCGATGCCGCTGCAGTGATCCTCGACGTACAGCCAGTCGCGGATGTTGCGGCCATCGCCATACAGCGGCAGCGGCTTGCCCTCGAGCGCGTTCAGGATCACCAGCGGGATGAGTTTCTCGGGAAACTGATAGGGCCCGTAGTTGTTGGAACAGCTGGTGGTCACCACCGGCAGGCCGTAGGTGTGATGATAGGCGCGCACCAGGTGATCGGCGGCCGCCTTCGAGGCGGAATACGGGCTGTTCGGCTGATACGGATGCGTCTCGGTGAAGGGCGCAGCGTCCGGGCCCAGGCTGCCGTACACCTCGTCGGTCGATACCTGCAGGAAGCGCCGTCCCTCCACAGTGTCGCCCCAGACGGCGCGCGCCACTTCCAGCAGGGCGAAGGTGCCGTTGATGTTGGTCTGGATGAAGGCATCCGGCCCGAGGATGGAGCGGTCGACGTGCGATTCGGCGGCGAAGTTCACTACCGTGTCGATGCCCTCCTCGCGCAACAACTGCTCCACCAGGGCGCGGTCACCGATACCGCCCTGCACGAAACGGTAGTTCGGCCGCCCCTCGATGTCGGCCAGGTTCTCGAGGTTGCCGGCATAGGTGAGCGCATCCAGGTTCACCAGCCGGTCGTGCGGATGCCGCTCCAGCCAATAGTGCACGAAATTCGAGCCAATGAACCCCGCGCCCCCCGTAACCAGCAACCGCTTCATGTCCGTAACTCCCGCAACATCGTGATGAGTGATTCGCGCCAGTGCGGGATCGGTCGTCCCAGCAGCGCGCGTATCTTTTGTTTGTCCAGCACCGAATAGGCCGGCCGTCGTGCCGGTGTGGGATAGGCCGTGGTCGGGATCGGCCGCACCTGTCGTGCCGTGATGGGAAAGCCCAACGCATGCGCCTCGGCGAGGATCGCCACCGCGAAATCGTACCAGGAGGCGACGCCCTCGTTGGTGAAGTGATAGACGCCGCGCGCATCCGCATCCAGCAGTGCGATCAGCGCGGCGGCGATGTCGCCGGTCCAGCTCGGCGTGCCGATCTGATCGTCGACGACGCTGAGCTCGTCGCGCTCGGCCGCCAGCCGCAGCATGGTCTTGACGAAATTGGGGCCGTGCGCGCCATGCACCCAGGCGGTGCGTACGATGACGGCAGCAGGCAGCGCCGCGCACACCGCCTGCTCGCCCGCCCATTTCGAGGCACCGTAGACGCCCAGCGGATTGGGCGTGTCGTCCTCGCGGTAGGGGTGCGATTGCGTGCCGTCGAAGATGAAATCGGTGGAGAGGTGCAGCAGTCGCCCGCCATACCCGGCGACCGCCGCGGCCAGCGCCGCGGCGCCATCACGGTTGACGGCGTAGGCGCGTTCGGCCTCGGACTCAGCCTTGTCGACGGCGGTGTGGGCGGCGCAGTTGATCACCCAGTCGGCGCGCTGCCCCGCGATCGCCGCGCGCAGCGCCTCGGGCTGCGTGAAGTCCGCCTGCGCCCGCGTGAAGGCGATCGGCGCGTGCCCCGCGGCACGCAGCCGCAGACACAGTTCAGTGCCGAGCTGGCCCTCGCCACCGGTGACCAGCACCTTCACGGCCGTTCCCCGTACCGCGGCAGATCGGCGTCCAGGTCGCGCAGGCGTGGATTGCGGCGGTCCTTGTCGGACAGCCGGTAGTCGCCATCGACCACGGGCCAGACGATGCCGATGTCGGGGTCGTTCCAGATCACGCCGCGCTCGTCGTCCGGGCGATAGTAGTCGGTGCACTTGTAGAGGAAATCCACCCGTGCGCTCAGCGCGCAGAAGCCGTGCGCAAACCCGGGCGGCACGTAGAGCTGGCGGAAGTTCTCCTCCGACAGGGTCACGCCGACCCAGCGCCCGAAGGTGGGCGAACCCGTGCGGATGTCGACCGCGACATCGAAGGCCGCGCCCTGGGTGACGCGCACCAGCTTGCCCTGCGGGTGGCGCAGCTGATAGTGCAGCCCGCGCAGGATGCCGGGGCCGGAGCGCGAATGGTTGTCCTGTACGAACGGCAGTGCGATGCCGGCCTCGGCGTAGCGCTGGGCGTGGTAGGTCTCCTGGAAGAAGCCGCGCTCGTCACCATGCACCGTCGGCTCGACGATGAGTACGCCGGGCAGCTCGGTCTCGATGACCTTCATCGTGGGCCCTGCATCTCTTCCAGCACGTCGCGCAGATAGCGGCCGTAGCCGCTGTTCACCAGCGGCTGCGCCAGGCGCTCCAGCTGCTCGGCGTCGATGTAGCCCATGCGATAGGCGATCTCTTCGATGCAGGCGACCTTCAGCCCCTGGCGCTGTTCGATGGCCTCGATGAAGTTGGCGGCCTGCAACAGGGACTCGTGCGTGCCGGTATCCAGCCAGGCGGTGCCACGGCCGAGTACCTCGACATTGAGTCCGGCCTGGTCGAGATAGATGCGGTTGACGTCGGTGATCTCCAGCTCGCCGCGCGGCGAGGGCGTAAGCGACTTGGCGATGTCGACCACCTGATTGTCGTAGAAGTACAGACCGGTCACGGCGAAGTGCGAGCGCGGTGCCTGGGGCTTCTCGACGATGCTGATGGCGCGCCCCGCCGCGTCGAACTCGACCACGCCGTAACGCTCGGGATCACGCACCCGGTAGGCGAACACCGTCGCACCGCGCTCGGTCGCCGCCGCACGCTTGAGGTTGGTGCCGAGCCCGTGACCGTAGAAGATGTTGTCGCCCAGCACCAGGCTGGACGGCGAATTGCCGACGAAGCGCTCGCCGATGAGGAAGGCCTGTGCCAGCCCGCCCGGCGTCGGTTGCTCGGCATACTGGATGTTCAGCCCGAAAGCGGCGCCATCGGCCAGCAGACGCTGGAAGTGCGGCAGATCGTGCGGCGTGGAGATCAGCAGGATGTCGCGGATACCCGCCAGCATCAGCGTCGCCAGCGGGTAATACACCAGCGGCTTGTCGTACACCGGCATCAGCTGTTTGCTCACCACCTGCGTGAGCGGATACAGCCGCGTCCCCGAACCCCCTGCCAGAATGATACCGCGCATGCGTGTGTCCTGTGGTTTTGTGTGAGTGAGGCGTTAGGCGTGAGGCGTGAAACCCATTATGGCCACGGAAGCACACGGAACAGCACGGAAAAGGTTATTGTGAAAACCGTCTATTCAGTAACCGTGTGTCGTCAAGACCCGCCGCCGCCAAAGAAGAATCTATCTCTCCGTAAAGTCCAACCGCAGCCTGAGAGCCCCTTGCAGCCTCATCAGAGGACGTAGGGTGCGTCGGCGCCAGCGACGCACCGTGGCGCGGAATTTTGGTGCGTCAGGCTACGCCTCGACGCACCCTACGATCCGGGCTTTTACAAGCACATTTTTTCCGTGTTGTTCCGTGTGCTTCCGTGGCTAAAATGGTGTTGTCTTTACCCCTCACGCCTCACGCCTCACTCCTAACCGCCGGAGCGCCTCCAGTAAGCGGGTGATCGGCGCGGCCAGCCCACCGATCGACTCCCCGGATGCAGCGGTGCGCGTGTTATACCAGACCGTCGGCGGGCCTTCCAACACGGTGGCCGCGTGATGGTCGCGCAGGTCCACCAGCCAGGGCGTGATATCCAGATGGAAATGACTGAAGGTGTGGCGCAGGGTCGGCCAGGGCTGCGGCCGGTCGATGCGCCGACCCAGGGCGCGGTGACACCAGCGCGCGATCTCGTCCTCGATTTCGATCTCACCCCCAATCTGACCCCCAATCTGACCAGGCGTCTCGACCTCCGGGAAACTCCACAGACCGCCCCAGATGCCAGTGGGTGGACGTTGCTGCAGCAGTACCGCGCCGTTGCTATCGCGCACCAGCAGCATCTGCGTGGTCCGCACCGGCAGGACGCGCCGTGGGCGCGGTGCCGGGTAGGCGGCCTGGTTGCCGGCGCGGCGGGCCGCGCAGTCGGCGGCCAGCGGGCAGCGCGCGCAGTCCGGCCGGGTGCGGGTACAGACGGTCGCGCCCAGGTCCATCATCGCCTGGGTGTAGTCCGCCAGCCGCACATGCGGGGTGGCGGCCTCGGCGTAGGCCCACAGCCGCGCCAGTACCGCCGCCTCACCAGGCCAGCCGGGCACGGCATGGACGCGCGTCAACACCCGTTTCACATTGCCGTCGAGGATGGCGTGGCGCTGCCCGCAGGCCAGCGCCAGGATCGCCCCGGCGGTGGAGCGGCCGATGCCGGGCAGTGCCTGGACCGCCTCGAGGTCGGTGGGAAACACGCCGCCGTGGGCGCCACGCACCTGCCCGGCGGCCCGATGCAGGTTACGGGCACGGGCGTAATAGCCCAGCCCCGACCACAGGTGCAGCACCTCATCGAGCGCGGCGTCGGCCAGCGTGACCACGTCCGGGAAGCGCGCCATGAAGCGCTCGAAATACGGGATGACGGTGGCGACCCGGGTCTGCTGCAGCATCACCTCGGAGACCCACACCCGGTAGGGCGTGGGCGTGCGCTGCCAGGGCAGATCCTTGCGCCCGTGGCGGTCATACCAGGCCAGGACCCGGTCGCTGAAACTGGTGGTAGTCATGAGATCAACACATCATTGGCCACGGAAACACACGGAAGTACACGGAATATAAAAACCACGGCATCGACACTTTCTCCGCCGGCGCTGTGAGGTACGTCGGCGCAACGATATACCGGAGACGCCAACCCCGGTGCGTCAGGCTACGCCTCGACGCACCCTACACGCATAGGTCCACCGAACCACACGAAAAAACACGGCCGGCGGTGATGGGGCGGGGTCCAACATTCCGTGTGTTTCCGTGTGCTTCCGTGGCCATCCGTGCGTTTCCGTGGCCAATAGTTTTTATCCCAACCGAACATCCATGCGCGCGCGCAGATTTCGCGGCAATCATTCCTCCGCCAGTCGTTCCAGATTGGCGACGCTCTTCAATGCCTCCGCCTGCAGGGCGCGCTTGATCAGCCAGGGGCCGATGAAGGGGGGCACCCAGAAGGCCGGTTCGATCTCGCTGCGGAAGTGCATGCGGGTGCCGTCCGGCGCGGTGCTGAACTGCCAGTGCGCACGGCCGTAGCGGAAATTACTGCCCTCGGGGCGCAGTGTGGCGAGGATGTCACCGCCGGCGAGCACCTCCACGTCCTGGATCTGCACGATGTCCTTGCAGAACGGCCCCACGCACACCCACGCCTCGGTGCGTATCCGGTGCTGCTGCGGCCCGGTCATCGCCAGGACCTCGCTGCGCCGGATGGCGTCGTTGATGCGGTCGAGGTGTGTGTAATCGGTGAGCAGCGCGCGCAAGCGCGCGGCCGGCACATCGAAGCGGGCCTCGGCCTCCACCGCATAGCGGCTGCCGGCCTGCTCCACGTCGATGTTCAATACGTCCGCGGCAAACGCATGTCCGGTCAACAGCACCGCCATGCAGATATCCCGGAAGATATCCCGGCAGAGGCCCGCCACCCGCCTCCGCCGGGGTGCATGGATCATTTACCGAACAGCCCCTTGAGCTTGTCCTGTACCTTTTCTTCGAGCTTCTGCTGGGCGTCCTGCTTCACCCCTTCCGTCTGCGCCTCACCGCCGATGCCGAGCTTCTTCTCGATCTGTTTCTCGATCTGTTTCTTCACTTCCTGCTTGAGCACCTGCCCCATGTCGACGCTGACCTTGGGTGCGTCAAACGTGCCGGTGATGCGCACCGGGATCGGCCGTCCGGTGAGCTCGCCCTCGCCCTCCAGCACGTCGATCAGGTTGGCAGTGACGCTGTAGTCGATCTGCTCGTCCACCAGATTGGCGGTACCCTTGCCGGCGAGTTGCAGCAGCGGCGATTTGACCAGCAGGTCGTCGTTGCGCAGCAGGCCGTTGGTGATGACGGCGGTGCCGGTGAGCGCGCTGAAATCGGTCTGGTTGGGCGTGCCGGTCGCCGCCGGGACGGGCCTGCCGCGCACCAGCGCATAGGCGCGGCGGATCTCGTCGAGCACGTCCATGCCCTTCACGGCGCCGTCGAGCAGGGAGAAGCTGGCGTTACCGTTCAGGGTGCGGCGCATGGCGTCGGTGTCATTGCCGGCGGCGCCGAGCTTCACGGCGATGTCGGCCTTGCCGGTGAGCTTGGCGTCGCCCGTCATGTCCGTCAGCATGGGACCGATCTGTACGCCGGCGAGCTTTTCGTCCATGGCGATGCGCGGCTCCCTGCCACGTGCGTCCAGTGTGACGTTGCCGGCGTAGCTGCCCTCGTACATCTTCGCACTGGCCGGATGCACCCGCACCAGACCGTCCTTCGCGGCAATGGTCACGCGGATGTCGGTGCTGCGCAGCTGAAAGGCCTTGAGCGTGCCGATCTTCAGGGTGCCGTTGAGGTTCAGGTCGCGCAGGGTGTCGACCGGCAGGGCACCGGCGGCGCCGGCAGCCGCCTCGGCCGGCGTCGGTGCCACCTTGACCGCGCCGGGTTTCTGCGGCGGCAGGTAGCGGTCGAGATCGATGGCATCCAGCGTCAGATCGAAGGTCGTGGCGGGCTTGGCGAAGTTGCTGACGCCCAGCGAACCGGTGATGTGACTGTCGTCGAGCCGCAGCTTGAGGTCGGACAGGTTCACGCTGTCGCTGGTTGCCTTGAACGCGAATCCGGCATCGGCCTTACCGAGCACGGTGGCGTCGCTGACCTCGGGGGGCTTCTGGCCGAGCGTCTTCAGCACCTCACGCGGTACGAACTCGTCGACTTGCAGCTTGCCGGCGAACTGTGGCTTATCGCCCCCGATGCCCGTGCCCTGGGCCTCGCCCCGCAGGCTGAGACCCATGGCGTGGGCCACGAGATCCGTCAGGCTCAGCGTCTGTTTGTCGAGATCGAGTGCCGCCTGGGCGGCGAGGTCGGCGCGCAGCCGGCCGCCCGGCAGCGACTCGCCCTGGGCGTCGACATCCAGCTTCAGCTTGCGGATGGTGACCTGCTCGAGGCTCTCGGACAGCGCGACCACCGCCGCCAGCTTGACCTGCGCGGCCAGCTCCGGCTTGCCGCCCTTGTACTTCAGGCTGAGTGTCGCGTCGACCGGCTGGCCGGGCTCGATGGCGCCCAGTTCGAGGTTGAGTCCGTCGACGCGCTGGGTGACACCGGCGGCCCGGTCCTCCCAGAGCACCTGGGCATCCTTGATCTGGACGCCGCCGATGGCCAGCGCCGCCACGGGCAGGCCCCGGGACGGCTCGGCGGGGCGCTCGGGCTTCCCGGGGGAGGCCGGCTTGGCGCCCTCGACCTTCTTCATCAGGTCGTCCCAGTTGGTGCGCCCGTTCTTGTCCTTGGCCAACCGCAATTGCAAGCCGTCCAACACCACCGTGGACATCTCGATTTCCTTGCGCAGCAGGGGCAGCACCTTCACGCGCACCTGGGCCGCGTTGATCTGGGCGAAGGGCTCCTCGCCGAAGCCCTTGGCATTCGACAGGCGCACCGCGCCGATCTCGACGCCCAGCCAGGGGAACACCGACCAGCCGATGCCACCGGCGATGGTCAGATCACGCCCGGTCTTGTCCTTCACCAGGTCGGCGATCTGGTCGCGGTAGTTGTTCGGATCGATGACGCGCGGCAGCACCAGCGCCGCGACGACGATGAGTACCACCAGGATCGCGACCAGAATTCCGAGCACTCGCAGGATCTTGCCCATGCTGTGACATCCTTTTATCTCAATGATTAGGTCGCCGCGCTGCCGGCGAGTCTTACAGTATAAGACCCCTCACCGCGGCGAGCCACCGCGCAGGACCATCCGTTTTTCATGCGCTTGGGCACATTCACGGGCCTGCGGAACTTTGCGCGCCGCCGGGCGCCCAAACTTGATTGAGTCCGCGTTCCGGGTCCGGGGACAGAAAAAAACACAGGTGCGACATCGACAGCCGTAGCGACTCCACCCCCCTTGAATTCCCTCGGGCGGGCGGCTATGTCCTTAGGTATGGCCGCCAGGTTTCCCAGTATTCGCCCGGATGGCCGTCCCGGCGATGTGTCCGGCCCCGACACCCGGGGCCCGGCCATCCCCGCATTCCAGGCGTGCGCCGTCCGGCGCCGCCGTCTTGTAGGTCTGCATGAAGGAGTACCCGTATGAACCATAATTGTGTCGTGGTTGCCGGTGGTTCGCGTGCCCGTTTCTTTACGTTGCGGGATTCGGAGTTCCCGGAGATGGAGTCCGGACCCAATCTGCACGAGATCGCCGACCTCGTCAGCCCCGAGAAGGACCTGCCCGGCAGCGACCTGTGGACCAACCTCAAATCCGGGCGCAACCGCGGCGGTGGCGGCAGTCCGGCGCACGGTTACGACGACCACCGCAGTCAGCACCAGAACGAGTTGGAGCGACGCTTCGCCCGCGATATCGCCCATGAGGTCGCCCGCCTGATGGCGACCAATGCCACCCGTGAACTGGTGCTGGTGGCACAGACGCGCGTGCTGGGCTTCCTGCGCCACGAACTCCACAGCCTGCTCAAGGCCGGTGTCGAGATCCGTGAACTGGCCAAGGACCTGAGCAAGCTGTCACCACTGGAACTGCACGAACACCTGGCGCGCGAGCGCCTCATCCCCGAGCGCCGCACCCCGGCCGGCTGAGTGCCGGGATTCGGGATTCGGGATTCGGGATTCGGGATTCGGGATTCGGGATTCGGGATTCGGGATTCGGGATTCGGGAAGAAGTGTGGGGCCTCTGGATGGGGTGTCAATACCCTGAATCCCAAATCCTGAATCCCGACCCCCGTTTGCTAAATCCCGACCCCGACCCAGGGGAGGTGAAATCCGGCCGGCGTTGTGTGTAGAATCCGAGACCCACGCGGGTGTAGTTCAATGGTAGAACGGCAGCTTCCCAAGCTGCATACGAGGGTTCGATTCCCTTCACCCGCTCCATTCCTTGCTCAAGTGATCCGGGGGTCGGGATTCGGGATTCGGTAAAGGGC